>Ga0310810_10004507_pt1 | contig 15417 bp, 16 predicted proteins | sample NCmetagenome_FD_207641 | JGI IMG/M metagenome (GOLD analysis project Ga0310810, IMG submission 207641) | Soil microbial communities from experimental microcosm in Duke University, North Carolina, United States - NC | ecosystem: Engineered > Artificial ecosystem > Soil microcosm > Unclassified ...
GTGCGCCCTATTCCGCATCCCGTTTCCGCAATGAGCTCAGAAAAAGGACAAGGCCGGAGACAAGCCCTCCTACCGCATCCGCGGTCGCATCTTTGATATCGACGGTTCTCCCCGGGACGAAGCTTTGATGAAATTCATCGAGCACTCCGTAGATGACGACTGCTGAAACGGCAATGAGAAATCTGCCCCAATCGAACTGCGTCGACGGAACACGCGGTTCCAGCGCGCGGTAGATGAGCAATCCGAGCACAAAAAAAATTATTCCGTGAACGAGTTTGTCGTTTACCATCAGCGCCATCCGCGGCAACTTGCTCGCGGGGACCGAAGATGCGAAAAATATCACCCCCGCCCACGCGATCGCGGGAAATTGATACCTCAGAAAATGTTTTATGGCTGGTGGCATGTGAGCGCCTCGGGAATGAATTCCTGGATATCACTGGCGAGCATGGATTGTTCGCCGAATTTTTCTTTTGCCAGATCGCCGGCATACCCGTGAAGAAATACTCCCGACCAGGCGGCCTCAAACCGGTCCATGCCCTGCCCCCAGAGCCCGCCGATCAACCCGGAGAGGACATCGCCCGAACCCGCGGTCGCCATTCCCGCATTTCCGGTAGTATTGATCACGGCAGTGCCGTCTTCGGAGACGGTAACCGTGGGCGCTCCTTTGAAGACGACCGATACCTTGAATTCCTTTGCCATGCGCCGGGCAGATAGGAGCCTGTCATGCCCTATCGCATGAGGATCGGAGGACGTCAATCGCGCGAACTCGCCTGCGTGCGGAGTAAGTATGATCTGCCGGCTCCGGTGTTTTTTCAGAACGGAGGGCTTATCCGCCAGGGCATTCAGAGCATCGGCATCGATGAGCATCGGGAGATCGCATTCAGCGACAATCTTACGGATCAATTGCCGTGTTTCGTCGTTCCGCGAGAGTCCAGGCCCCAGGATCAACAGGTCAGCCCACTCAAAATGCCGTTTCGCGGACTCAAACGCGCCGAGGCTCAGGGTCCCCTCCGCGGTATCTGGGAAAGGCTCGACCATGACCTCCGTAAGTTTCTTCGAAAGAGTGGAGTACACAGACGAGGGGGTCCCCAGGACTACGGCCCCTGCTCCGGCCCGCATCGCCGATGCGGCGGTCATAGCTGCTGCTCCCGTTAGTCCCCGTGAACCTGCGAGAACCAGTATCTTCCCGACTGAATGCTTGTGCGCGGTTCTCTCTCGTTTCGGCAGAATCATTTTCACGTCATCGGCTCGGGCAATATACGCCGGAGGATGTTCCGCCTTCGGGTGGCCGGGTGAAAAACCCAGATCCACGACTTCAACAAGGCCGCTATAATCCATTCCTTGATTAAGAGTTAGGCCTATTTTCCTGAGTCCCATTGTCGCTGTAACTGCTGCCCTCACGGCGACGTTTTCGACATTGCCGGTATCGCTATCCAGACCGGACGGAACATCGATGCTGATCTTCCTGGCACTGCTGAGATTGATCCATTCCACGATGTCTTTCTCTATTCCGCGTACCTCACCCCTGAAGCCGGTTCCGAAGATGGCGTCAACAATAATATCTGGTGGCGGGAGCATGGAGAGCTGGTCCCGGGATTCTATGCTCATGATTTTCAGAACGCCCGCCGTTCGCGGAGACTGTTTCCCGATATTTTCGAGTGCGGCAAAATTCGATTTTGCGTCGCCTCGCAGCCGCGCCTTTTTCACGGATAGGGCCACGATCGTCCGGCAGTTATGGCTCTGGAGGTGACGTGCCGCGACGAAGCCGTCACCGCCATTGTTTCCTTTTCCGCAAAAGATGAGAACGGTTTTTCCCTTCAGGCTGCCGAAATTTCGCGTGATGGCGTCTGCTACACCGCGCCCCGCATTTTCCATCAGAACGATGGCGGGGATTTTCAGTTTTTGGATGGCAAAACGGTCACACGCCTGCATGGTAGAAGCTGTGACAACGGCTTCCATGTCTTAAAAAAGGGTGTTGATGATGGAAAGAAGCGAAGAAGGAAAAACTCCCAGCTGAAGTACGGCAAGGGTCGCGATCGCTAACACGACAAAACTCGCCATTGCGGGCTTTGCGGTAACTTCAGAGTCGTTTTCCTGAAAGTACATGACCATGACAAGCCGCAGATAATAGTACACAGAGACGACGCTCATGACGACGCCGATAATTGCCAGCCACGTGAGATTGGAGTTCACGGCGGCAACGAAAATATAATATTTGCCGAAGAATCCCCCAAACGGAGGCAATCCGGCAAGCGAGAGCATAAACACCGACATCATCGCAGCGAGAAGAGGTTTCTTCCTGCCTAAACCTGCATAATCTTCGAACGTGAGGTTCTTCTCCCCTTCCTGTTCGAGGATGGAAAGGATGCCGAAGGCGCCGATGTTCATGAACATGTACGACGTGAGATAAAAAACGATCCCGCTTTTCCCGAGCGCATTTCCCGCCGCAAGGCCGATGATCATATATCCCGCGTGCGCCACGCTTGAATAGGCGAGCATACGCTTGATATTCGACTGCGCTATCGCAACGATGTTTCCGAGGATCATAGAGGCGGCGGCGAGGACCGAAAGCGCCGTTCTGAGTTTCTCGCCACCCTGAAATTGATGCGCGAACACGAGAACAAATGCCGAGAATGCTGCTGCCTTGGCCCCGGTCGACATGAATCCGGACACCGTCGTCGGCGATCCCTGGTACACATCGGGGATCCACATATGGAACGGGACCGCCCCCGCCTTAAAGGCGAAGCCGATGAGAAGCAATCCTATCCCCGACCAGAATAGAAGCGACTGAGAGGGGAATTTTTCAATGATCGCCGGAATGTTCGTCGTGCCCGTCGCTCCGTAGATGAGCGCGATGCCGTACAGGAGAAATCCGGTGGCAAAGGCTCCGAGGAGGAAGTACTTTAACGAAGCTTCATTGGCGCTGGGCTGCCTCCTCATGAAGCCGGCAAGGACATAGAGACATATCGACATCAATTCGATGCCGAGAAATACCATAATAAGATCGTTGGCTGACGCGATGAGCATCATCCCGATCGTCGAAAAGATAATGAGAAGATAAAACTCGCCGAAGTTCGTGTGGGTTTTCTTGAGATAGTCGCGCGAAAGGATCGTTGTCAGAAGCGCGGAAACGATGAAGAGCGCTGTGAAGTAATTACCGTACCCGCCGACCGTAATCATGCCGTTGTACGCGGGGGCGCTTTCCTGCATCGTCAGATACGAGAGGATTCCTGAAGCCGACAATCCGAGGACCGTAACCCAGTACGACAAATTTTCGCTCTCAGTCACGAGCGCTTCAACGATGAGTACGAGGAGACCCATAGCCGTTACCGCCAGCAACGGCGCGATCGAAAAAAGCGATGATTCAGACATCAACCCTGGCATGCGTGGTAGGTAATATTGACACAGTTTTGCCTTAAATTAGAAAAAAAAAGAGAGAAATACAAAGAATCGGGGATCTCCCGGCATGGCATACTGTTGTGTGAAATTACGCTTCAGATTACCGATAAAGCGTACCAATGTTTGGCCTGCGTGTCGGGGCACTGTATTGCCGTGATAACGGAACGACATCCGGATATTCAAAGTTATCCTATATAAAAGGAGAATTACATGCGATTCATGGTCTTAGTTCCGGCGGACGCGCAGTCCGAAGCGGGAAAGTTTCCCGATGAAAAGCTTTTGGAGGCAATGGGGAAATTCAACGATGACCTCGTACAGGCCGGCGTGATGGTCGCCGGAGAAGGTTTGCAGCCCACTTCCAAAGGAGCCCTCCTGCGGTTTCACAACGGTAAAGCAAAAGTCATCGAAGGCCCGTTCTCGGAGACGAATAATCTCATTGCAGGATTCTGGATCATCGAGTGTAAATCAAAGGAGGAAGCTATCGGCTGGATGAAGAAGGCGCCGTTCGACGATGGCGTTACATTGCAGATACGGCAGATTTTTGAAGCGGAAGATTTTGCGCCGGCCGACCCGACCGGGAAAATTCGGGATAACGAAGAGGAGCTACGGACGAAGCTTGCCGATAGGGTCCGCTGAAACGGGAGGGTGAATATGAGATTCATGATGTTCATGATACCGAAAGTCTACCAGCCGGATACGCCGGCCGCCGAGCGGGCCGGCAAAGGATTTACTCCGCCGGCCGACGCTGTAAGTAAAATGATGAAATACAACGAAGAACTGGCGAACGCGGGGGCGCTTCTGGGACTCGATGGGTTCCATCCGCTGATGAACGGCGCGCGCGTCGCGTTTACCGGCGGAACGGCGCATGTCACCGATGGCCCGTTCATTCAACCCAAGGAAGTTCTTGGAGGCTACTGGATGATTCAGGTTGAGTCGAAAGAAGAAGCGATCGAGTGGGCGAAGAAAGTCCCCGCAGCAGACGGCGATCTCATCGAAGTGAGGCGGATCTTTGAGATGGAAGACTTTCCTGAAGATGTTCAAAAGGCCGCGGAGAATTCTGCGGTGAATGCGCACATCAGGAAGAGTTCCTGAATCCTCCCCATCTTTTCATTTCAGTGTTGCCGTTGGTTGACAGGGCCGGACGTTCCCTTGTGCGCGGTAAAAAAAAGTTGTATAATATTGGGAATTCTATCAACCGGTTCACATCACGAAGGAGATCCACATATGAGCGGAGTTCGGGTTCTGGTCGGTACGCACAAGGGAGCATTTGTCATTACGTCGGACGGGAAACGCGAGAAATGGGATGTCAGCGGCCCCTTCTTTGCCGGCTGGGAGATTTACCACGTCAAAGGTTCCCCCGTCGATCCAAATCGCCTCTACGCATCTCAAACCAGCGGCTGGTTCGGACAGATCATCCAGCGCTCCGATGACGGCGGAAAGACGTGGCACCAGCCCGGCCTGAAACCCGGCGAGCCGACGACGACTCCCGAGGGATTTCCGATGGCGGAAAGCAACAAGTTCGTGTATGATACCTCACCGGGAACGGGCAAGCCCCTCACGACGCATCAGTGGTACGACGGAACCCAGCACCCGTGGGAATTCAAACGCGTGTGGCACCTCGAGCCATCCCTGAGTGACGCGGATACAGTGTACGCGGGAGTCGAGGACGCCGCACTCTTCCGCACGACGGACGGTGGAAAATCATGGCACGAACTCGCCGGGCTGCGGGGCCATGGCACAGGCCCGAAATGGGCTCCCGGTGCAGGCGGAATGGGGCTTCATACGATCCTTCTCGATAAGAAAAATCCAAACGGATGACGGCGGAACATCATGGAAGGCAATTACCAAGGGGCTCAGCTCGCAATATATTCCCGACCCCAACGCCGAGGTCGGCCATTGCGTTCATCGTATCGCGATGCACCCCGATCGTCCGGACGTCCTCTTCATGCAGAAGCATTGGGACGTGCTGCGGACGGATAACGCAGGCGATCTCTGGAAAGAAGTAAGCGGAAATCTCCCCACAGATTTTGGATTCGTCATTGACGTTCATGCGCATGAACCTGAGACCATCTACGTCGTGCCTATTAAAAGCGACTCGGAACATTACCCGCCTGACGGCAAACTGCGGGTGTACCGGAGTAAGAACGGCGGAAATGAGTGGGAAGCGCTCACCAAAGGGCTTCCGCAGAGTAATTGCTATGTCAATATCCTTCGAGAGGCGATGGCGGTCGACACGCTCGACAAATGCGGCATCTATTTCGGGACGACCGGCGGCCAGGTGTACTGTTCGCCGGATTCGGGGGACAACTGGATTCCGATCGTCCGCGACCTCCCTGCCGTATTCTCCGTAGAGGTCCAGACGCTCGCATGATCCGCGTCGCGCTCCCATATCATCTGAGAAATCTGGCGCGCATCAATTCGGAAGTTCAGCTCGATGTCCCGGGGCCTGTCACGCAGCGGTCCGTGCTCAATGCCCTGGAGGCGCAGTTTCCGATGCTTGCCGGAACCATCCGCGACCATGTGACCCAGGAGCGCCGTCCGTTTTTGCGATTTTTTGCATGCGGAGAAGATCTCTCCCTCGACCAACCCGATACTCCTCTGCCTGAAAAAGTTGCCTCGGGAGAAGAACCGTTTCTCGTCATCGGAGCGATTGCGGGGGGGTAAGAAATTGATATGCAGGACGACAACACAGAGCATGTCCCTTCACCATCCAAAGGCCGCGCCCGCAGAGTAAGAAAGAATCTCCTTCACGGAATGGAGCTTGCCTGGGCCGCGTCGCCCCGCTCCCTCATCCGGTACTCTCTCATGGGTGTCATCAACGCTGCAATGACCCCTCTTGCAGTCTACCTCGGCGCGAAGCTCGTCAACCTCATCGCTCAGGCCAGAACTCAGTCGCTGCAATTTGAAGACATGCTTCCCACGATTATCGGATTGTGGGTGGTCGCCGCCACACAGCGGGCATTGGGGGCCTACGGCGGATACGGCAGAACTCTTTTTGTGCGGCGGGTGCAGCTCGAGGCGGAGCGCCGCCTGCTTGAAAAGGCCTCGAAGCTTGACCTTGGACATTTCGATAACTCCGATTGGCACGACCGGCTCGCGCGGGCAAAACGCGACGTTTCATGGAGGCCGGGAGACCTGACATGGTCGGTGCTCGGCCTTTCGGGTAATATTATCTCAATCCTCCTCATGGCATCGCTGCTGGCGAGTCTCCACTATCTGCTTGTCATTCTCGCCCTCCTGGCGGCGCTCCTCTCCCTTGCTCTCGAACGCCGCGTTACCTCCAGACTCTATGAGTTCTTCTATAAAGAGACGCCGGAAGAGCGCGAACGTGAATACCTCGGAGATTTGCTCATCCAGCCCCGCAACACGAAAGAGATACGGGCCTATGTTCTCGCAGATTATCTGCTCGGTAGGCACGATAAACTCTCCGGCGACCTCTATCATCAGCGTGAACGTATGTACAGATCGGGGACGCGCGTTTCGCTTCTCACCGGGCTGGTCACGGGCACAACGCTCGCTCTTGCCTACGTCTTCGTCGCGCTGCGCGGGCTCGCCGGGCAAATCGATCCGGGAGGAGTCGTTCTCGTCATCGGCGCCTTTACGTCAGTATCGGGGACGCTTGCGCAGATCTCGGGAACGTTTATCTCAGTCGACCAGCACACGACGTTTTTGGATGACTACTTCTCGTTTCTTGCGATCAGACCGATTCTCCCGGTGCCGCCGGAACCCGGAAGGATTCCCGGAGGCCCGATCGATGGAGTGCGTTTCGACAACGTGTTCTTTTCCTACGCCGGGGGAGCCGAACGTGCGCTTTCAGGGTTCAACTTAGAGATTAAGAAGGGGGAGCTCATTGCGCTCGTCGGTGAAAACGGTGCCGGGAAGAGTACGTTTGTCAAGCTGCTGTTGCGATTCTACGACGTCGACAAGGGGGCGATCCGGATCGGGCAAACCGATATCCGAGAAATAGCTCCTGAAGAGCTGCGAAACAGAATCGGCGTACTGTTTCAGGATTTTGTCAGCTATGAGCTGACGGTGAGAGAAAATGTCGCCATGGGACGACCCAACGGCGAGCCGGATGACAAACGCGTCATGGACGCTCTCCGGAATTCCCGGAGCGAATGGCTGGTGCAAAAAATGCCCAAAGGCCTTGATTCAAAAGTCGGCAGGCTCTTCGAGGGGGGCCACGACCTCTCCGGCGGAGAATGGCAGCGGCTCGCGCTTGCGAGGCTCATGTACCGGGACGCCGATATCTGGATTCTCGATGAACCTACCTCTTCCCTTGATCCCAAAGCGGAGTCCGCGATCTTTGCCGAGCTTAAAGAAAATCTCAAAGGGCGGATCGGGATTGTCATCTCCCACCGGTTTTCAACCGTGCGCATCGCAGACAGAATTGCCGTGATCTCGGGGGGACAGGTGACAGAATTAGGCTCCCACGACCAGCTTCTGCGCGCCAACGGCCATTACGCACAGCTCTTTGAGCTCCAGGCAAGCGGCTACCGCTAAGCCTCCCTGCCTCCATCGTAGTTCCTCTTCCTGCGCGGCTTGCCTGCAACGCAGAACGGCTTTTTCATGTTAAGATAATTTACCGCCACCGCGGGCCACCAATCATCATAAGAGGAGACCACGTATGAGTGAAAATCTTATCGCGGAAGCATCAATAACCATCGAGGCGCCCATCGCCCAGGTCTGGGATGCATTGATCGACCCGGTGAAAATCAAACAGTATATGTTCGGGACGACGGTCGTTTCGGAGTGGAAAGAAGGCAGCTCCATTGTGTGGGCAGGAGAATGGGAAGGCAAACGATACGAAGACCAGGGGACCATACTCAAGGTCGAGAGTCCGCACACGCTCCGGTACAATCATTTTACACCGGCGTCACAAAGCTCGGAGGCGATCGAACAATATCACACTGTCACAGTTGAATTATCGGGCAACGGGGATTCGACAAGCGTCTATCTCTGCCAGGATCATAATCTCTCCTACGGGGCAAAGGAGCATTCAGAACGGAACTGGAATATGATGCTCTCGGAGCTCAAGAAATTATTAGAGGTTGAAACACAGCCCGGGCACTACCGGCAGGGTTGAAGGGGATCTATTGGTTGAAGAGGGCACCATCAGGACGCGGAAACAGATCGCGGTAGATTTTCTCCAGCTTGTCGTTTCCGGACAGATTGAAGACGCCTATCGAAAGTTCGTCGACATGAGCGGGAAGCATCATAATCCTTTTTTTTCCCAAGGGTTCGACGCGCTGAAGCGTGCAATGATCCAAAACCAGGCGAACTTTCCCGCGAAGCGCATTGAAGTGAAGACCGTCATCCAGGAAAGGGACTATGTGGTTATCCATTCCCATCTCACATTCAATGCCGGCGAGACCGGAATGATCGTCATTCATATGTTCCGGTTTGCCGGAAAGAGAATTACAGAATTCTGGGATTGCGGTCAGGAAATTCCGGCGGACTCGCCGAATGTTGATGGAGCTTTCTGGTTCCGTACGCCGGGCGTCAGCCCCAAAACCAGATCCACCAGACAAGAGCAAGCAGGGGAATAAGTATCGGGATCGAGTATCTGCCGATGTATGCGGCGAAGCCGGGAACGCTTATGCCTGCGTGTTCAGCGATCGACTTCACCAACAAGTTTGGCGCATTGCCGATATACGTGAGCGATCCGAAAAACACCGCCGCCGTCGAAATTGCCATGAGATGCACGCCGTACTGTGCTACAAGGAAGGATATCCCTCCCACCCCCGCAGGAGCGAATGAGCCCACCGCCGCACTCAGAAAACTAAGATACGTGGGCGCGTTATCGAGAATGCTCGATAAGAGTCCTGTTCCCCAAAAATACTGGCCTGGTGTGGTTATGCCGATACTATGGGCATGAAGCTCAAGCCAATCCAGCGCCGGCGCCATCGTCGCAAAAATCCCCGCAAAGACAATTGCCACCTCTTTCAACGGAAGGAAACTGAACTCGTTTTGCCGGCGGACAGATTTCTTCGTGAAAATGAAAGAACACACTGCCGCAATGACCATGAGAATCTCTCGGAGAAAGAGCGGGTGATTGATGAACGATGCAGCCAGAATGACCGCAAGAAAGATAGTATTATGAAGCCCGCCGGTGGCGCCCCCTTCCCTCAAATGGGGATTGCCGCTTTTCGCCGCCGGTGACGCCTTTGATTGCTTCACATCAATGACAAAGAACAGAAGAAGCAAGGCACCCACCGCGAGGATCCAGATCGGCCAAAGATGTTCTCCCACCCAGAAAAACGGAACGCCTCTGAGGTACCCGAGAAACAGCGGCGGATCACCGATTGGCGTCAGGCTGCCCCCGATGTTGCTCACGATAAAGATGAAAAAGACGATATGATATCCCCGAATCCTGTGCCTGTTAAGCCGAAGGTACGGCCGAATGAGGATGACGGAGGCGCCGGTCGTGCCGATAAGATTCGATAGCGCCGCCCCTGAGGCCAGGAGAAGCGCATTCGTCAACGGAGCGGCCTTTCCCCCGATGCGGATATGAATTCCTCCCGCCACGGTAAACAGAGAGCCGATGAGAATAACAAAGCTTGCATATTCAAGGGCGGTATGCGCCATGTCGGCGCCGCGGCCGATGAACAGCACATAATAGCATACCGGGATCACTCCAAGGCCCGCGGCGATGGCCGGATAATTCCTTTCCCACCAATGCCTGCTCACCAACGGGATGACTGCGACGGCTAATAACAGGAGTACGAACGGGAAGATCATTATCGGATGCGGGGTTTTCGCGGCTTGCTCCGCCGCGGGAGTGCAGCCCGGGGAGACGACCAGCAGGACTAACAAAAAGAAGAGCGTTCGCGTCGCCCGGGGAAAAATCATTGGCCCGGCCGGCCGGATCGCGCAGGAGAAGCTTGTGGGGTCATATATGTTCGCGCAGTCGTGACGATCTGTTTCGTCTTAGCGGCCGACATTTGCAAAAAGGTGGAGGGATAAACGCCGATCCATACAATGAACAGAATAATCGGAACGAGCACCAGCACTTCCCTTCGGGAAAGGTCGGAAAGACGCTGATTCTCCGGGTTCGTTACCTTCCCAAAAATCACGCGCTGGTACATCCACAGAAGGTAGACCGCGGCAAAGATGACTCCCGTCGCGGCGAGGATCGCATACCAGTGGCCGAGAAATTCGGATTTGTACGATCCGAGCAATATCAAAAACTCCCCGACAAACCCGTTCAGACCGGGAAGCCCGATCGAAGAAAGCGACACGATCATGAGCGCGACCGAAAGAAGCGGCATGACCTTCGCCAGCCCTCCGAATTCCGAGATAAGCCGCGTATGCCGCCGGTCGTACATCATGCCGACTATGAGGAAGAGCGCCCCTGTGGATAAGCCGTGATTGACCATCTGGAGAATGCTCCCCTGGATTCCCTCTTCCGTCAATGCAAAAATCCCTAAGACCACAAAACCGAGATGGCTTACCGACGAATACGCGACGAGTTTTTTTATGTCGGTTTGTACCATCGAGACGAGCGCTCCATATATTATCCCGATGACCGCGAGAGCGGAGATATAGGGCATAAATACCGCCACCGACTGCGGGAACAGAGGAACACAGAACCTGAGAAGGCCGTACGTTCCCATCTTCAATAACACTCCCGCAAGAATGACGCTTCCCGCCGTGGGCGCCTCGACGTGCGCGTCGGGCAACCACGTATGGAACGGGAACAATGGCACTTTAATGGCAAAACTCAGCGTGAACGCCAGGAACATCCAGGATTGAATTGCCAGCGGCACAGTAGGAGCAGCCGACAGCAATGTGGGATAATCGGTCGTGAACGCTCCCCCCGCTACCGTAGAGGCGTAATACCCCAGCCAGATGATCGCAACGAGCATGAGGAGGCTTCCGAACATCGTAAACAGGAAAAACTTCATGGCGGCATAAATCCTGTTTCCCCCTCCCCAGATCCCGATAATAAAGTACATGGGGATGAGCATCGCCTCCCAAAAGATATAGAACAGGAAGAGATCAAACGCGCAGAACACGCCGAGCATGCCCGTCTCGAGGAGAAGGATCATAATCGTGTATTCTTTGACGCGTTTTTCAATCGACTTCCAGGATGAAAGCAGCGCGAGAGGCGTAAGAAACGTCGTCAGAAGAACGAGGGGTAACGAAACCCCGTCCAGCGCGACAAAATAGGAAACATTGAGAGACGAAATCCATGGGACTTTGTGAGAAAATTGGATTGCGCTGGTTGCCGTATCAAAGTTCATATAGATAAACAGCGAGAGGACGAATGCCGCAACCGTCATCACCAGGCCGAGCGTCTTGATCGCCGTCGCATTTTCCTTTTTCATGAACAACACGAGCAGGCCGCCAAGTGTCGGCAGAAAAATCAGATATGTGAGGAGGTTTGACTGGATCATTTGACGTGAACCGTCAGCCAGTTGGAGGCAAAACGACCCTGCAGCGTCATGCAGTACAATTCACCCACGGATGCTTCGTCCAGGACAGGTGACGCAAGCCGGTATTGCGAGTCCTCAGCGCCCTTCCTCGATTGCGGAAAGACATAGACCATCTGAACTTTATAGTCACCGGGCCGAAGATGACGAAAATCGTACTGCCGCAATTTGACCGTATCGACGGTGACCGTCTGGTGCTGTGGAATTCTCACGACGTCGGAGAGCTCGTGCTGAACTCCGCCGAAAGGATCGGGCCATTGGGCTGCCTTCACCGGTGTCATCGACACATCAGCCAGTTTTTGAATATACATCTGAGCTCCGCGCCTGTCTTTTTCGATATACAGGTCAACGGAAGTACTGTTTGTGAATTCCACCTCTACCGAACCCACCGAATCGACCTCCTGAAAATTTTTTACTTGAACGGTGACGGAGCCCGGATTTTTCGCCAGATACCCTGCAAGATCAACCTGATAGCTTGCGAGTTCGGGGGCGCATCCGGGCGCGAGCGTTCTTCCTCCGGGAGTCAAGAGGACCGTTATCTCGAAGGTTTGAGATGCTGAGTCGATTGTCACCGGGAATTCCTTGTGCTCGAACCCTTTGCAACTCGCCCTCAGCCCATAGGCGCCGGCGGATATGTTTTCGAGTACAAATACGCCATTGGCGTCAGTCCTCGTTTCGGTCGCGGTCCCAAAAATAAGCACTGCAGCACCCGCGACGGAGGCGCTGCTCCGGCTATCAAGGACCCTTCCCCGGATGGTCGCTGCCGGAGAGAGAGAACAGAGTAATGAACCTGAAGCTATAAGCAGAGAGGCGAATTTCATCGGAGCACCAGGATCCCAAGGATGACAAGAATTCCGATGACAAATACGAGGGCATAACTTTGAGCAACGCCGGTCTGAATTTTCCGAAGATGCGAGCTCAACCAGGAGACAAGCCTGGCACTGCCGTTGACGATTCCATCGATGAGGCCGGCATCGACTCCTTTCCAGAGAAGTTTATCTGAGATCCTCATCGTCGGCCGCACTACACTTGCGTCATAGACTTCATCGACGAAGTATTTGTTCCAAAGCAGTTTATAGATGCCCCTGTACGACGATGCAATCGCAGCGGCTTTCTCCGGCCGTCTCAAATAGATCGTACGCGCATAATAAATTCCGGCGATCGCAACGGCAACAGAAAGGGCCATGAGGAGATATTCCGTGGAACGGCTCCCTTCCAGGACCGGAGCCGAATAGACTTCCGCCCGCTCAAATACCGGCTGCAGCCAATGCTCGATGGCATTCCCGCCCCCTAAGCTCTCCGGAATCCCGAGAAAGCCTCCGCCGACTGAAAGCACCGCGAGGACGATCAGGGGGATCGTCATCAATTTAGGCGATTCGTGCGGATGAACCGAAGAAGGATATCTCTCCTCTCCTTCGAAGGTGAGGTTGACAAGCCTGAACATATAAAATGCGGTGAGTCCGGCGGTAATCCAGCCAACGACCCAGTACACGACTGAACCCTGCGAGAATGCTTTCCAGAGAATTTCATCCTTGCTGAAAAAGCCCGAGAGCGGAGGTATCCCCGCGATGGCGAACGCGGCAATCGTGAATGTCTTCGCTGTTACCGGCAGCTTCGACTTTAATCCCCCCATATTCTGGATGTTCTGCTCCTCATGCATTGCATGGATCACCGAGCCTGCGCCGAGGAACAGCAGCGCCTTGAAAAAGGCGTGCGTCATGACGTGAAATATTCCCGCAGCGAATCCGCCGACGCCGAGGCCCAGGAACATGTATCCGAGCTGGCTGACGGTGGAGTACGCAAGAACTTTCTTGATATCGTTTTGGACAAGGCCGATTGTCGCCGCCAGTACGGCAGTGGCAAGGCCTGCGACGGCAACGATCGTCATTGTCGCCGGGGCGAGCGCGTAAAGGATGGAGCAGCGCGCCACCATGTAGACGCCTGCGGTCACCATCGTCGCGGCATGGATCAGGGCGCTGACAGGCGTCGGGCCGGCCATCGCATCGGGAAGCCAAACGAACAGCGGGATTTGGGCCGACTTTCCCGTGGCGCCCAGGAACAGGAGAAGCGTAATCCAGAACACGGCCGTATCCCCCTTCTGAAACATCGCAGGGGCGCGGAGAAAGACCTCGGAAAAATTCAGGCTCCCGAAAAAAGTGAAGATCATAAACATGGCGACAAGGAAGCCGAAGTCGCCTATGCGGTTTACCACAAACGCCTTCTTTGCGGCATCCGCGGTCGTCGCTGTACCTGCTGCATAGCCTCCGGTATCGAAGGTTCTGTCGTGCCAGAACCCAATGAGGAGGAACGAGCAAAGCCCCACTCCCTCCCATCCGAGAAACATCAGAAGGAAGTTGCTCGCGAGAACGAGATTCAGCATCATGAAGATGAAGAGATTCAGATATGCGAAGAACCTCCAGAACCCGCTGTCCCCGTGCATGTAACCGATGGAGTAGACGTGGATGAGAAATCCCACGCCGGTAATGATCAGGGTCATGAGGATGGAGAGCTGGTCGACCTGGTATGCAGCGTCGACCGAGAATGATCCGGCGGCGATCCAATGGAATAGGGGGATGACGTGCGACCGCGCCTCCACAGGAGCGCCGGTCATTTCATAAAAGATGAGCCCCGCGAGAACGAACGAGATTCCGACGACACCGCTCCCGATCACGCCGCTGATCTTTTCCGAATTGATCTTCTTCCCGAAAATTCCGTTGACAAGAAAACCGATCAACGGCAGAAGAACGATGTATCCGGTGAGATTAACCATGCCTCCGTTCACCATTTCAGTATATTCATTTCGTCGATATTCACCGTCTGCTTGTTCCGGAACAGAGCGATGACGATTGCCAGTCCCACGGCGGCCTCGGCGGCCGCGACAGCCATGACAAAGAAGACAAGCACCTGTCCTGTGCTGTTTCCCATGAACGCCGAGAACGCCACAAGCGTGAGATTGACGGAATTCAGCATCAGCTCGATGGACATGAACACGATGATGGCATTTCTGCGGAGCAGAACGCCTGCGACGCCGATGGAAAACAGGATCGCGCTCAGGAGCAGATAGTAGTGAAGGGGAATCTCTGTCATGATTGAAATTTCTTCTTGGCAAGGACAATAACGCCGACGAGAGCCGCCAGCAATAACAGCGATGTCACCTCAAACGGCACGAGAAAATCCCTGAAGAGCGCGCTCCCGATGGATTCGACGGTTCCCAGACGCGCCATCTCCGGTGAGATTCTTGCTCCGCCCCCTGTTGTGGAGAGCACAATCCCCGAGATTATTTCCACGAGAACACCGCCGGCGAAGGCGAACGCGACATAGCGCTTCATGTTGTTCCTCTCCTGCAGCATCTTCTCATCCTCAAGGTTCAGCAGCATGATGACAAACAGGAAGAGGACCATAATCGCGCCGGCATACACCAGGATCTGTATCACCGCGATAAACTGAGCCTGCAGCATAAGATAGAGAACGGCAAGACAAAAGAAATTAACGATAAGAAACAACACGCCTTTCACAGGATTCGGGCGCGTGATCATCATGAGTGCAGAACCGATGGCGGAAAGAGCTATGAGGAAAAAAAGAA
>Ga0310810_10004508_pt1 | contig 15417 bp, 15 predicted proteins | sample NCmetagenome_FD_207641 | JGI IMG/M metagenome (GOLD analysis project Ga0310810, IMG submission 207641) | Soil microbial communities from experimental microcosm in Duke University, North Carolina, United States - NC | ecosystem: Engineered > Artificial ecosystem > Soil microcosm > Unclassified ...
ATCGGTGCCATTCGTGCCGCCGAGTGGATCGTCGGCCGACCCCCGGGGCTCGTCGAGCGATGAAGATCCTGCGCTGGGTGCTGCGTGTCGTCGTCGGCCTTCTCGCCGTGGCGGTCGTCCTGCTCGCGATCGCGAGCCTCTTCTTGCGGCGCGTGACGACGGACGACATGGCGCCGACGCTCGTGCCCGGCGATCTCGTGTGGATCCTCCCACTCCCGCCCACCCGCGGCGATATCGTGCGCATTCCCGACCCGAACGATCCCGCGCGCTACGTGCTGCGGCGCATCGTCGCCGAGCCGGAGCAGAAGGTGCGCTTCGACGACGGCGGGCTCCGCATCAACGGCAAGCGCGTGCGGCAACAGGATCCGGTTTCGGGCGACGGCGTCGTCACGACGAAGGAGACGATCTGGTCCAAACCGCCGGCACGCGCGTGCACCTGGTACGTGCTGCGGGCCGATCGCGAGGCCACGTGGAAGACCGAGCCCTACGAGGTGCCGGCGAACCAGTGGTACGTGCTCGCCGACAACCGCGAGTGGGCGCTCGACTCGCGGTGGTGGGGCGCCATCGACAGCGCAGCAGTGACGGGCGTGGTGCGTCTGCGCATCGGCCCCCCGGACGAGCTCGGCACGAAGAAGGACCAGCCGCATCGCGGGCCCGTCACGTGGATGAAGGGCGTCCCCGTCGACTGACGCAGAGCCGCGCCCGAGGAACACACTGCGCGGCGACTACTCTCCCGTGAGCTGTCGCTGCTCGAACCCGAACCGGACCTTGAGCGTGAGCTCCTGCTCCGTGACCTCGATCTCGACGTGGTCGACGCCCATCTTCACGCGGAGGGGACCGCCGGCCGGCGCCACGAGGCTCTCGATTTGCGTCTTCTTGAGGATCGTGACCGGGGCGAGCTTGTGCGCCTGTTGGTCGAGCACGTAGCGCGCGATCTCCTCGAGCAGTCGCACCACGAGGTTGTTGCCGAGATGGATCGCGGGGTCCTCGACCATCCCGACGACCGCCCGCGACTCCTTGTCGTAGCGGATGTTCCCGAGGAAGCACGCGGCGCCGACTCGGCGCTCGAGCGAGAACGGGACCTCGAGGTTCTGGCGCAGCAGGTACGCGGTCCCCGTCGCGACGACCTTCATGTGCGCGTCGACGCCGATCTTCTGGTGCGCGTAGTGGAACTCCGTGCCGTCGCGGTCGAGCTCGATCTTCCAGTCGCCCTCGATCTTGATGACGTCGTCGATGACGCCGTAGACCTGCTCGCGGCGCGACTTCCACGTGCGCGCCGCGCGATTCTTCGCCCGTTTCACGACGGTCGGCGCCTGGCGATCCTCGAGCAGGGCCGTGACGCGCTCCTTCACGTGGAGCTGTTTCACGCCGCGGTACATCAGGCGCCCGACGTCGTAGCTGCCCTCCGCGACCTGCAGCGGCAGCGCGGAGGTCGTCAGATCGTCCCAGAGGGCACGGCCGATCGAAAGCGAGAGATGGAAACCGTCGCCCTTGATTTTGACCTCCCCGGACGATCTTACAGGAGCTCGGTCCCGGCGAAGAAGTAGGCGATCTCGGTGCGCGCGGTCTCGGGCGCGTCGGAGCCGTGCACCGCGTTCTGCGAGATGTCCCGCGCGAACAGCTTGCGCAGGGTCCCCGGCGCCGCCTGCGCAGGGTTCGTGGCGCCCATGATGTCGCGGTTCTTGGCGATGGCGTTCTCGCCCTCCAGGACCATGAGCACGCACGGCCCGCTCGCCATGAACTCGGTCAGCTCACCGAAGAACGGCCGCGCCTTGTGGACCGCGTAGAAGCCTTCCGCCTCGCGCAGCGACAGGTGGACCTTCTTCATGGCGCAGATGCGGAGGCCTTCCTCCTCGAACCGGCCGATGATCTTGCCGATGACCTGCTTCTGCACGGCATCGGGCTTGATGATCGAAAGAGTGCGCTCGATCGCCACGGAAACCTCCCAAAACGGGGGCCCGACTAACGCGGGGCCGGATCGCGCGCCCGATCAGCGCGTGGCGGCGTGCGGCGGGGGAACGAGCCCCTGCGGTCCGATGGTGTACCCAGCGGCGTAGAGCCATGCGAGGGCTCCCACCAGGAGGACCGCCGGAACGAAGAGCCAGAGCCAGCCGAGCCCCCGCCGGGGGGGTGTGGGGTGCAGGTCGAAGGCCGGTGCGCTGCGGCGCACGAGCACTTCGCCCCCTTTCGACCGCGCGAGGTAGCTCGAGGCCGGCACCGGCTTCTTCATGCGCTCGTCCCGGGCCAGCTTGATGCTCGCGTCGCTCGCGTCCTCGACGGGTTCCACGGAGGCGGAATCGATGGACTGCATGTCCTCGGACGCAATCGGGGAGATCGGCTCCGTCAGGGGCTCGGCGGGCGGTTCCTCGACCGAGGGCTCGCTCACAGGCGCGGCCTCCCGCGTGGGCGCGGCATCCGACGTTGCCGCTTCGGGCGGCGGCGACACCTCGAACAGGCGGCCGCGACGCGGCGCCTTCGTGTCCTTCGGATCTCCGTCGTTCTGCGATCCCATTCGTCGTCCGGATACCTCTCGGAGCCGTGGCACCACGAATGCGCAGCCTGCTCGCGGTCGGCTCCCTCGGTATCCTCGGATGCGCGGATCGCGCACCCCTCCCCGAGCCTCCGGCCCCGTTCGTGCTCGTCACCCTCGACACGTTCCGCGCCGACCACCTCGGTCGCATCGGTGGATGGCCCGAACCCGTCGAGACCCCGAACCTCGATGCGCTCGCCGACCGCGGCACGCTCTACACCCGGGTCATCGCCCCTGCGCCCCAGACCGTGCCCTCGCACGCCACGCTCCTCACGGGCGAGCCGCCGGCGTCGCACGGCGTGATCACGAACCGCTCGAGGCTCGCTCGACCGACGATCGCCAGCGAGCTCAGCGCCGCTGGCTGGCGAACGGGCGCGTTCGTCTCGAGCTTCGTGCTGGCGAGGCACACCGGGCTCGATGCCGGCTTCGATACGTACGACGACGCGCTCGGTTTCCGCGAGCGCATGCCATCGCTCCTCCGGGATCGGGTCGAGCCGACGGCAGAGCGACGGGGCGACCGCACGGTCGCGGCCGCGATCGACTGGCTGGCTCGCGGCACGACGCGATCCTTCGCGTGGATCCATCTCTACGATCCGCACGCGCCCTACGACCCGCCGCCGCCGTGGGACGCTCGCTACGACGCGACCCGCAGCGACGCGCCCGGCAATCCGCAGCAGGTCCGCGCATCGATGGCGGGCCAGGGCTGGACGAACTTCCTGGTACCGCAGGACTTGCGGCGGCCAGTCGCGCGCTACGCGGGCGAGGTCTCCTGGACCGATGCCGTCGTCGGCACGCTCGTGGCGGCGCTTCCGCCGGACGCGACGATCGTCGTGGTGTGCGATCACGGCGAGAGTCTCGTCGAGCACGGCGAGTTCCTCGGCCACGGCCGCACACTCTACGAGCCCGCGCTCCGCGTGTTCGCGATCGCAGCGGGACCGGGCATCGCGCAGGGTGTCGTCGACGATCCGATCCCGCTCGACGCGATCGGGCGGGCGCTCGCTCCGCTCGCGACGACCGGCTCCGGGCTCCCGGCGCCGAGCCCCGATCCCATCTGGGCCTTCACCTACGGGGAGCGGAGCGAAGCGAGCGTCGATCCCGATCCCGGTCCGCGGTTCGCCGAGTACGACGGGCCCACGAAATGGATCGTCGACGGCCGCGGAACGGCGCACGCCTTCCAGTGGCGCGAGGACCCCGGCGAGACGCACGACATCGCAAGCGAGGATCCGGTCGCCGCCTCGATCGTCGTCGAGGCATCGAAAGCGCTGCGCGCGCAACTCGAACGCGTGCGGTCCCCGGACAGCGGCGTGCGCGCACTCGGCTATACGGAGTGACTAGCTCGCGCGGGCCGCGGAGACCTGATCGCGACCGAGGCCCTTCGCGACGTACAGCGCCCGGTCGGCGGCGATGACGATGCTGATCGTCGTGTCGCCGTCCTCGGGCGCGGTCGCGACGCCGATCGAGATCGTCACGCGACCCTCGGGCTGGCTCTCGCCTGCGCCCGGGAACGGGTACGCACGCACCGTGTCGCGGAGCTTCTGGGCGACGGCCTTCGCGGGCTCCGCGGCCGTGTCCGGAAGGAGGATCGTGAACTCCTCCCCGCCGTAGCGCGAGACCACGTCGGTGTTGCGCAGCGTCTCGCGAAGGATCCGCGCGATCTGCACGAGCACCTGGTCGCCGGCCGGGTGCCCGTTGGCGTCGTTGTAGGCCTTGAAGTGATCGACGTCGATCATCAGCACCGACAGCGGCGAATGGGTTCGTTTGGAGCGGCGGAGCTCGAAGCTCAGTGTCTCCTGGAACGAGCGCCGGTTGGCGAGCGCCGTCAGTGGGTCGGTGTTCGCGAGGAGCTCGAGCTGTTCGTTCGCTTCGGCGAGCTTGTTGTTCGCGCGCGCGAGCTCCTGGTTCGTGTTGCTCAACTGCTCGGTGCGGTTCTTCACCTCGGTCTCGAGCTGCGCGGTCTGCCCCTGGATCGCTTGGACCATCTCGTTGAACACGTGCGCCAGCACGACGAGCTCGTCCTTGCCCTGGCGGCCGGGCACACGCGCGGTGAGATCACCGCGCGACACGCGGAGGGCCGTGCGGGAGAGCTGCTCGATCGGACGCATCACCGACGTCGACATCAGCACGGAGAGGCACAACGCGCCGAACGCGGACATCAGAGCACTTCCCAGGACGATGCGCTGGGTCATCGTCTGGATGCGCTCGTCGAGGTAGCCGAGGTCGACCTCCGCCGTCGCCGTGCCGAGGCGCACGCCGCTGTAGAGCGGCATCGACAACACGAGGCGGCGGCGCCTCCCGTCGCGGACCTCCTCGGCGAGCGGCTCGGACGACTGGATCGCCTTCGCGGTGAACGGTCCCGCCGGCGGGTCGGCCGCGGGATCCGACTTCGCGATGACGTTGCCGTCCACGTCGAGCACGATGACGCTCCCGAGCCCGCCCTCGGCGAGATTCTGATGGAGCGCTTCGAGCACGGGCTTCAGCTCACCCGGCTGGTCGCGGCCCAGGACGAGCGCGCACGGCACGGCGATCGCCTTGAGAACCTCGAGCCCGCGTCCCTGCGCATCGTCGCGCAGCATGATCGCCTCGCCGTTCACGACGGTCACGCCCCAGGCGAGCATCACGATCGTCGTCACGCCGACGATGAACAGGATCAGGCGGGCGCGAATTCCCACCGCACCTAGCTATCCCCTCTTGACGATGCGACGCCTACAGCCAGGCGTTGATCATGTCGTCGGTCAGGCGAGCCGGATGACCGCGCCACACGACCTTCCCGTCCTTGATGACGGCGGCCGCGGGGATGCCCGACACGGCGAAGTAGTCCGACATCTCGCCGGTCTCTTTCGCGATCGGGTAGGTCAGCTTCTGCTCCTTGATGAACTCCTCGACCTTCTCTTCGGTGGAGCTCTTCGTGATCTTCGTCAGGCCGACGACGTCGAGGCCCTTGCCTTTGTACTTCTCGTAGGTCTCCTCGAGCTTGGGCACTTCGCGCTTGCAGTGCGGGCACCAGACTTCCCAGAACACCACGAGGGTAGCGCCCTTGTTGATGTTCACCTCGCTCTGGCCCTGGAACCACTTCTCGACCTTGAGCTCCGCGGGCGCCGGCTTGCCGACGACGCTGAGCTCGGCGTTCGTGCTCTGCGCGCGCTTGGCGGTGGTCGTGTCGCCGTAGTTCGTCGTCAGGTCGTTCATCTTGGCCTTGGCGCCGTCGATGTCACCCTTGGCGACGAGCTCCTGGATCTCCGTGTAGAGATTGCGCGCGGCCTCCTCCTTCGCGGGGTCGCCCGAACCCTGCATCGGGTTCTGGCCCTGGCCCGGGCGCGGAGGCTGTCCGGCTGCGGGCTTCTTCTCGAGCTCGGCGACGCGCTCTTCGAGCTTCTTCACCTGGTCCTGGGTTGCGCACCCCGAAAGGGCGGCGAGGAAAAGGGCCTGGACCATCATGCTGGAGCTCCGGAAGTGAATGGAAAATTGCCCTGATGCCTACCCGTAAGGCCGCCTTCGACGCAAGTCACGCGTTGTCTGGAGGGGGCGGCGCGACCGCAGGATCGCCGGGCCCCAGCCTCCTCCCCCGGTTTGGTTGCGTGAGGGGGGGCACCTGGGTACCCGTACGCTCCCGAAGGGTTCCTCCATGGCCGAGGCCATCGCTTTCTACACCCTCGCGAGCGTCGCCGTCGCCCTGGGAATCATCGTCGTCACCCGCCAGAGCCCGATCTCCTCGGCCGTGGCGCTGGTCGGATCGTTCTTCTGCCTGGCCGCGATGTACGCGCTCCTCGATGCGCACTTCGTCGCGATCATCCAGGTGCTCGTCTACGCCGGCGCCATCATGGTGCTGTTCATCTTCGTGATCATGCTCCTCAACATCCGGACGTCCGGGCCGGTCGCCGTTCCCCAGTTGGGGGCCCGCGCGGTCCTCGGGCTCGCGGTCGTGGGCCTGATCGGCACGGGGCTCGTCGTCTCGGCGCGTGCGCTCCACGACACGCCGCTCGACGCTCGGCCGCCGGAGTTCGGAACCATCGCGCAGATCGGCCAGGTGATGTTCGGCGGCGCGTACCTCCTCCCGTTCGAGGTCGCTTCGGCGCTGCTCACGGTCGCCATGGTCGGCGCCGTGATCCTCGGCAAACGGGACATCTGATTCAGCGGAGCGATGGATGGAAGGTGTGGGTCTCGGCAGCGTGCTCGTGTTCTCGTCGCTCCTGTTTCTCACGGGCGTCGCGGGCGTGCTGTCGCGCAGGAACGTCCTGATCGTCCTCATGTCGATCGAGCTGATGTTGAACGGCGTGAACCTCGCATTCGTCGGGTTCGCACGGCAGCACGGCCAGGTCGACGGACAGGTCTTCGCCGTGTTCGTGATGGCGGTCGCAGCGGCCGAAGCCGCGGTCGGGCTGGCGCTCGTGATCCTCTTCTTCCGGCACAAGGTCAGCGTCGACCTCGAGGACCTGAACCTGCTCAAGGGATAGTCGATGCTCGCGCTCATTCCGCTGTTCCCGCTGCTCGGCGCGATTTCGATTCCGCTGCTGCGGGTCGTGACGCGCCGGCCGCCCGAGCGCCTGGTCGCGGGCTGGATCGCCAGCGGCGCGGTCTTCCTGTCGTGGCTGGTGTCCGCCTGGGTGCTGTGGAGCGTGTGGCACAACCCCGAGGAGCCGATCCGCCAGACCGTCTACACGTGGATCCGCGCCGGCGAGCTGCATGCGAACGTCGGATTCTTCGCGGACGGACTCGCCGCCGTGATGATCAACGTCGTCACGGGCGTCGGCTTCCTCATCCACGTCTACTCGATTGGCTACATGGACGACGAAGCCGATCGGACGAGCGTGTGGCGGTACTTCACGTACCTGAACCTCTTCGTCTTCGCGATGCTCCTGCTCGTGCTCGGCGACAACTTCCTCCTGATGTTCGTCGGGTGGGAAGGCGTCGGGCTCTGCAGCTACCTGCTGATCGGCTTCTGGTTCGAGAACGTCGAGTTCGCGAAGGCGGGCAAGAAGGCGTTCGTCACCAACCGCGTCGGTGACTTCTTCTTCATCGTCGGGCTCTTCTGGCTCTTCTGGAGCCTCGGCGAGCACAAGACGATCGACTTCGCCGAGCTGCGCGCCCTGCTCACGGCGCACCCCGAGCTCGTCGGCGGCGTCGGCGGCGCGACGGTCACGGGAATCTGTCTGCTTCTCTTCGGTGGCGCGACGGGCAAGAGCGCGCAGATCCCCCTCTACGTCTGGCTGCCGGACGCGATGGCCGGTCCCACGCCGGTCAGCGCCCTCATCCACGCGGCGACGATGGTCACCTCCGGCATCTACATGATCTGCCGGCTCAGCTTCCTGTTCTCGATGGCACCGATCGCGATGGGCGTCGTCGCGACCACCGGTGCGCTCACGGCGGTCCTGGCGGCGACGATCGCCCTCAGCCAGAACGACATCAAGAAGGTGCTCGCGTACTCGACCGTGAGCCAGCTCGGCTACATGTTCCTCGGCGTCGGCGTCGGGGCCTACACGGCGGGCTTCTTCCACGTCGTGACGCACGCGTTCTTCAAGGCGCTCCTGTTCCTCGGGTCGGGCTCGATCATCCACGCGCTCCACCACGAGCAGGACATGCGCCGCATGGGTGGGCTCCGGAAGCTGATGCCCACGACCTTCCTCACGTTCCTGATGGGCTACCTCGCCATCATCGGCATGCCGGGGTTCAGCGGGTTCTTGTCGAAGGACGAGATCCTCTGGCGCGCCGTGACGACCCCGCCCGAGCAGATCGGTGGCCTCGCGTTCCTGCCTGGTGCGCTCTGGGCGCTCGGAACGCTCACCGCGGCGATGACCGCGTTCTACATGACGCGGCTCATGATCCTCACCTTCTTCGGTGAGTACCGCGGCGGCCATCACGGGGATCACCACCACGCACCGCACGAGTCGCCGCGGATCCTCACGCTGCCGTTGGTCGTGCTCGCGTTCCTCAGCGTGTTCGGCGGCGCCCTCAATCCGCCGCATTGGGTGCCCGGCATGCACGGCGGAGGCTGGCTCGAGCACCTCCTCGAGCCCGTGTTCTCGAGCGCGCACACGATGTTCATCGAGCGCTCGGAGACGACCGAGTTCATTTTCATGGGGGCAACGTTCGTCGCCATACTGCTCGGTGTCGCGCTCGCCTACCTCATGTACGTCGCCGACCAAGCCTGGCGCGCGGACTTCAAGCACGAGTACGAGGGGCTCTGGCAGGGCTCGCTCCACAAGTGGTGGGTCGACGAGATCTACGAGGTCGTGCTCATCCGTCCGATCGTCTGGGTGAGCAGGAACGTGCTGTTCGCGATCATCGACGTCCACGTGATCGACGGCCTGGTGAACGGCACGGCCACCGCGTTCAAGAAGCTGGCCGCGTGGAACGGTCGCACGATTCAGAGCGGGCGCGTCCAGAGCTACGCGCTCGTCATTGCCAGCGGGACGGCCGTGCTGCTCCTCGCGTACGCGATCGGGAGCTGACATGGGAATCCTGACCGCGATCACCTTCCTGCCGCTCGTCGGCGCGTTCGTCTGCTTCCTCACGCGCGGGCCGTCGGCGAAGACGATCGCACTCGTCATCTCGCTCCTGACGTTCGCGATCTCGCTCTTCCTCTGGCCGATGTACGACGTGGGCGTCCACGGCGTGCGCGGTTGGGAGACCTTCCAACTGACGGAAGGCCCCTACCTTTGGGTGCCGGACCTCGGCATCACGTACTTCCTCGGCGTCGACGGCATCGCCGTGCTGCTCGTCCTGCTCACGACGCTCATGACGCCCATCGTCATCTACTCGTCGTTCGGCTCGATCAAGGAGAACGTCCACCTGTACATGGGCTTCCTCCTCCTGCTCGAGACCGGGATGGTCGGCACGTTCACGGCACTCGACACGTTCCTCTTCTACGTCTTCTGGGAGCTGATGCTCATCCCGATGTACTTCATCATCGGGATGTGGGGCGGGCCGCAACGCATCTACGCGACGCTCAAGTTCTTCGTGTACACGATGGCGGGCTCGCTCCTGATGCTCGTCGCGATCCTCGCGCTCTACGTGTACCACCACCAGCAGTTCGGCACGTGGTCGTCGAACTTGCTCGACCTCTACCGACTCGACCTCCCGTTCCAGTCGGAGAAGTGGCTCTTCTGGGCCTTCGTGGCAGCCTTCGCCGTGAAGGTCCCGATGTTCCCACTCCACACGTGGCTCCCCGATGCGCACGTCGAAGCGCCGACCGGCGGCTCCGTGATCCTCGCGGGCGTGCTCCTCAAGATGGGGACGTTCGGCTTCGTGCGGTACGCGTTGCCGCTCTTCCCCGAGGCGACCATCCAGTACGGCCCGACGCTCGTGGCCCTCGCGGTGATCGGCATCGTCTACGGCGCCCTGGTCGCGATGATCCAGGAGGACATCAAGAAGCTCGTCGCGTACTCGTCGGTGAGTCACATGGGCGCGGTGATGCTCGGCATCTTCGCGCTCAACCCGGAAGGGATGTCGGGCGCGGTCTACCAGATGCTCGGCCACGGACTCTCGACCGGCGCGCTCTTCCTCTGCGTCGGCATGATCTACGACCGCCGCCACACGCGGCTCATCGCCGAGTACGGCGGCCTCGCGAAGTCCGTGCCGCTCTTCGCGACGCTGTTGCTGTTCATCACGCTGTCGTCGATCGGGCTCCCCGGCCTCAACGGCTTCGTCGGTGAGATCCTGATCCTCCTCGGTGCCTTCGAGCACCATCCCGTGGCCACGGTGATCGCCGCGACCGGCGTGATCTGGGGCGCAGTCTACATGCTCTGGGTCTACCAGCGCGTCGCGTTCGGCCCGCTGCAGAACCACGCGAACAAGCACCTCGAGGACCTCAAGGGATCCGAGATCGCCTACATGCTTCCGATCGTCGCGCTCGTGATCCTGATGGGCGTCTACCCAGAGCCCTTCCTCGCGAAGATGGAGCCGTCGGTGAAGATGGTGCTCTCGTCGGTCACGGACCATGCGTCGTTCGCGGTGACGCCGTGATGGATTTGTCGAGTCTCGCGCTCCTCGCACCGTCCGCCGCCCTCTTCTTCTTCGGGCTGCTCATCCTCGCGTTCATCGGACCGCTCGTGCACGCGGCCGAGGGGACGAAGCCCGACTCGCGACAGGCCGTCTGGATCACGGCGGCGGGCCTCGCGGTCGCGCTCGCGCTCGACATCTTCAACATGGGATCCGTCGCGGAGCCGCAGAAGATCTTCGAAGGCATGGCGATCGTCGACCGCTACGCCGTGTTCTTCAACGCGGTCTTCCTCGTCGCGGCGCTCGGTTGCCTGTTGTTGAGCCACGAGTACCTGGAGCGCGTCGGCGTGCGCGTCCCCGAGTACTACGCGCTGATCCTGTTCGGCGCGCTCGGGATGACGCTCCTCGCCATCGCGAACGATCTCATCCTGCTCTTCCTGGCGATCGAGATCATGTCGATCGCGATGTACGTGCTCTGCGCGATCAACCGCGGGGTGGAGACCAGCCTCGAAGCCGGGTTCAAGTACTTCATCCTCGGCGCGTTCTCGTCGGCGATCCTCTTGTACGGAATCGCGATGGTGTACGGCGCCGCGGGAACGACGCGCTTCGACTACATCGGCTCGTGGTTCGAGGCGGGGCACTCGGTGCACGAGTCGCCGATCATGGCGGCCGGGCTCGCGATGCTCCTCGTCGGTCTCGGATTCAAGGTCGCGGCCGTGCCGTTCCACACCTGGAGCCCGGACGTCTACGAGGGCGCGCCGACGCCCATCACCGCGTACATGTCCACGGGCGTGAAGGCCGCGTCGTTCGCGGCGATGGGTCGCTTCCTGTTCGTCGCGCTGCCGCACGCGAAGCACGACTGGGCGTGGGCGCTGTGGGCCATGGCGGCGCTCACGATCCTCGTCGGCAACATCGGCGCGCTCGTCCAGACGGACTTCAAGCGCCTGCTCGCGTACAGCTCCATCGCGCACGCCGGCTACCTGCTGATGGCGTTCGTCGCGTTCCCCGAGGGCGGCTCGATCGAGGACAACCCGCGCATCTCGGGGCTCCTCTTCTACAGCGTCGCGTACACGATCATGAGCATCGGCGCGTTCGCGGTGGTGAGCCTCATGGTTCGTCGCGGCGCCGACGACACGCGCCTCGATCGCCTCGCGGGTCTCGCCTCGCGGTCGCCGTGGGTCGCGGCCGGCCTCGCGGTGTGCCTGGTGTCCTTGGCGGGCATTCCGCCGACGGCGGGCTTCGTCGGGAAGTTCTACCTGTTCGCCGCAGCCATCGAAGGCGGCTCGCCGGGCATCGCGGTCGTCGGAGCGATCGGCGGCGCCATCGGCGTCTTCTACTACCTCCGGCCGATCGTGCTGATGTACATGCGGCCGGGGGGCGACGATCCCTGGACTCCCGCGGACAGCCCGGTGGCTACGGGCACGCTCGTGGCGTGCGTGACGCTTGTGCTGTTGCTCGGGCTCTACCCCTCCCCGCTCGTCGACTGGGCGCGGGAATCGGTGATGTCGCTCAGCGTGTGGAACGTGTCGGTCGCGCAGCACTGACTTCGACGTCGGTCGACGATTCCGGGTAAAGGGTGGTCTCGGCCGGAGGCAGCATGCGGCTCTCGAGACTTGGCCTGCTCTCGGTGGCGCTCACACCCGGAATGTCCGTGGCGGCAGGGCGCGGCATCGATGCGGACGGCGACGGGTTCCCCCAAGCGGTCGACTGCAACGACGGCGACGCGAGCATCCACCCACTCGCGCACGAAATGTGCGGCGATGCGATCGACAGCGACTGCACGGGTCGCCCCTCGAACGGGTGCGCGGTCGACGAGCTGTCCGCCGTGGGCGTTTACTTCGAGTCGGCGGAATCCCAGGCCAGCCTCGGGCAGTCCGTCGCGAACATGGGCGACATGGATGGCGATGGACGCGACGACTTCGTCGTCGGCTCCCCGGTGCTCGGGTACGTCGGACGCTCGCTTCCCGACTTCGCGGGCGCCGCCTATGTCGTCTACGGAACGGACGCAGCCACCTCCGGCGGCATCGACGGCGCGTACGGGGCGCGCGTGGTGGGCGACAGCGAGTACGAGGAGGTCGGCATCGGGGTCGCAGGAGTCGGCGACCTCGATGGCGACGGGACGCCCGACGTGGCGATCTCGTCGTACGGCGACGATTCGGTCACCTGCGCTTCTTGCGGAGACGTCCGGGTGTTCTTCGGTCCCGTCTACGGCGAGTTGGCACTCGAGGACGGCGACGTGGATGTCCGCTCACTCGAGCACGGTGACCTACTTGGCCGGGCCGTGTCGCGCGGCGACTTCGACGGCGACGCGGCTGACGATCTGATCGTCTCGAGTCTGGACCTTCGCGTGTCTCCGACGGCCGGGTACCGGTGGGACGGTGCCGTCTACTTCTTCTCGTCGCCCGTGGACGCAGCACTCGATGCCAGTGGCGCGGACGCCACGTTCCAGGGTGGACCCAACTCATTCGCCGGCGGCACCCCGGGCTCGCTGCCCCCGCTCGCGGACGAAGATGGCGACGGGATCGCGGACCTCGCCATCGGTGCGCCCACCCAGGGCTACATCGGGGGCGTGGTGATGCTCGTCCACGGTCCGCTCGAGGGAACCATGTCTCCGACGGATGCCGACGTCACCTACACCACGAGCCACGCGGACCCCGGGGGCCTTCACTTCCACGGCGGCGACGGGCTCGGAGATCAGGTCGCCTGGGGAGATCTCGACGGCGACGGCCACCCCGATCTCGCAATGGGGGCCAGCCTGTCGAACGACCGGTGGAAGGACGCGGGCGCTGCGTACGTCGTGTACGGCCCGCACACCACATCCATGAACGTCCGCGATGCGGATGCGACGATCTGGGGGAGCGTCCAGGGCGCCCATCTCGGCACGGCGGTGACGGGCGGCGCGGACTTCGACGCCGACGGGCACGACGATCTCGTCGTGACGGAGCTCTATGGCGAGGTCACGTCCGGAACGGGGGATGCGTTGGTGTTCTACGGCCCGATCGAAGGTCAGCGGGCTCCGTGGTCTGCGGACGTCGCGTTGGGAGGCGCGGGCGGCGGTGTCGGAGACGACGTCGACGTGCTCGACTTCGACGGGGACGGCGCGCCCGATCTTCTCGTCGGCGGGCGGCAGGACGACTACGACGGGCGCGTGTACGTCGTACCGAACAGCGCGCTCTGACGCGCGACGACTACTTCTCGTCGAGCTTCTTCGGGATGGCACGAACCTCGAGCAGGTCGATGTTCGCTTCGATGAAGCCCTCGGACTCCATCTTCACCTCGACGCCCTCCGCCCAGCGCAGGTTGAGCGTCTCGTCGGCCGCCGCGAGCTCGGAGAAGTAGTTCGACGTGAGGAAGCGCTTCACGCCTTCCTTGTCCTTCTTGTCGGGCGAGAGCGTGCCCACCATCGCCGCGTCGAACGCGGGGATCGTGCCCTCGATCTTGATCTCCTTCGTCTCGAGGACCTTCTTGTCCTTGTCCTTGATCGTCGCGAGGAGCGTGAGGTCCGTCATGTCGAACTTGCTCTTGTTCTGGATCAGGAACGAGAAGATCGTGACCTTGTCGCGCTTCTGATCCGGGAGCTGCATCCAGCTCGAGTTCTTCACGAAGACGTAGCGGTCCGGGTTGTAGATCGGGTCGTAGTCCTCGCGCGTCGCGGCGTCGGCGAAGAAGTACGCCGGCACGACCGCGTCGACGGGAACCCAGCCCTCCGCGTTGCTCGCCTTGATGTGGTACCAGCCCTTCCGCTTCCCGAGCAGCTGGACCTTCGAGTCCTTCGCGACCGTGGCGACGGTCTCGCCGTTGTTGTCCGGCGTTGCGCGCATCTGCGCGGGGCTCGCGGTGACGAGCATCTCGGTCAGGTCGAGTCCGCCCTGGTCCTTGCCGAGGAGATGGAGGTCGTCCTTCCCCGGGATGGTCGTCGCGTAGTGGTAGAAGACGCCCGCCGCGATCACGATCAGCACCGCGAGGATGCCCATGATGGCGAGCGTCACGCCGCCCCCGCTCTCGGCCGGCGCCTCGTCGTACGCGGCTGCCGAACGGCGGAGGAGTCCCTTCAGCTCGGGGAGCTCGGAGGCGTAGAGCCAATCGGTCGCCCCGGGGGGCTGGACCATATCGCCCGGCCCGACCTTCCCGGATTTGGCGAGCTCCTTCAACTCGGCGAGGTCTGATGCGGAAAACTGACGATCACCCTGCGTAACCAACCACCGGGCCATCCGAACAACTCCTGCCGTCATCGGTCACCAGACCGGGTCGACCCGTTGTCGCACATCCCCGGCGTTCCAGCCGGTCCCTCGCTGGGTTGCCACCGAGTCTTGACGGCGTTTTGACAAACGCGATGCATGGCGATCTCCCTGGGTCGGCGGCTCTGGGCGCGTGGGTCCCGGTTAGCGAGACCGCGCGTGCCGTTCGAACCGCTCCGATTGCTCCTCCTCTTCGACGACGCCCACGGGTTTTGCGGTCGCGTCGTGCCCAGGATGCGCTCGCTTCTCGAACAGCGGGCGTTCCTCGTGGATCTTTGCGAGGTGAACTCCGCGAAAGTCGGTGACCTCGCCCCCTACGACGGCCTCGTGATCGGCACCCCCGTCATCGGCGTCCGCGGCCGACCGACCGACACCCTCGTGGGGGCCATTCCCTCACTGGGCGACCGGGCCGTCGCTCTCTTCTGCGTGTTCCTGGTTCGCGCCGGGGCGACCCTCGAGCAGATGCGAACGCTCGTCGCGGCCAAGGGCGGACGGGTCATCGCCGAGCAGCCGTACGCGCTCGCGCGGCCTCGCCACGGCGACCACGTGCTGCCCACGGAGTGCATGGTGCGGATCCGCAGGCCGCTTCCATGACGGGCGAACGCTTCGCCGCCGAGCTCACGGACGCCGAAGCGCGGCTCCGCGCCGCCGGGCTGAGCGGGCGGAACGCCTTCGCCGCTCTCTGTCGGAGCCTCGCCGGCCGCCTCGGGCTCG
>Ga0310810_10004510_pt1 | contig 15413 bp, 13 predicted proteins | sample NCmetagenome_FD_207641 | JGI IMG/M metagenome (GOLD analysis project Ga0310810, IMG submission 207641) | Soil microbial communities from experimental microcosm in Duke University, North Carolina, United States - NC | ecosystem: Engineered > Artificial ecosystem > Soil microcosm > Unclassified ...
ATCGTCGGCGGCGATTGTCACATTGCCGTCGGCATTCTCCGGGTTCTTGGCTTTCATGTCGCACGCGCCCAGCAAGGGGACGAGCACGAGAAGGATTGAGCGATTCATCGACGCCTCCTGTATTATGTGTATAATACAGTAGCGCTCCCGACGGTCAAGCGAGCCAGAAGATCACCAGAATCGGCTGATCGCGATCGCCGGGGTGATTGACGATGGCGTGTTGTGCCCCTTGGGGATCACCCACAGGCCGAAGATCGCCCCTCCGCGGTCGCTCCAATTATATTCGACGGCCGGGGCGAAACTTACGTAATGGCTCGACGGGAAAGTCTCGTCGATCGGCGGCCCGGTGTCGCCATAGCGGCCGCGGAGCCTGGTCCTGGTCCTGGCTTCGCGCGTCACGTCGAACGCCAGCACCCATTCGCGAGTCACGCTATATTCGACCGCAGCGATGAAGGTGGTGACGTTGCCGGGCCTCGCATGGCCGCGAAACCCGAGGTCCGTCCCGTAAACGCTCCGGTCCCGGACATCGCTGCCATGCGTGAAGCGCTGCAGGAAATTGAAGCGTGCGCGCAGCAGCCGGCCGTTCCTGAGCAGGAAGATATGCTGGACATTGACCCCGATCTCCGTCGCAAAAGAGCCTGACCCGTGCCCTTCCTCCTTGGCGCCGAGCCGGTCGTGTTTGCCGGTCGGGATCACCTCCTGGAGAACGACCGCGATGCTGGGCACGCGATGCTCCGGAGTGAAATGCGTAAGCCGAAGCTGCGACAATAATTTAAAGTCGCCGATGCTCGCGCTCCGGCTGGGCCCCTCGACCGACATCGCGAAATCGGGCTGGACCCCGACTGTGAGGTTATCGGCAAGCCCGTATTGATAATATCCCGATGTGCCAGGGTGATGCTCCCCGCCAGAGATGACGTCGAAGAAATAGGGCTCGGTGTAGAAATGGCCTTTCGGCAAGGTCTCGGCGGTCGACGCGAGCAGCGGACCGGTCCAGCGCGCCGACTGCATAGCCTCGCTCAAACGCTCGGAATAAGGCGCTTCCGCGCGCGCGACGATGCTCATCGAACAGGCGAGCGTTGCCGCAAGGATTAGCGCCGCGCACTTCATAGAGTTTCCCAGTTTCGATTCAGGCGACGGCCCCTCGTTAGCGCCCGCAGTTGCCGCGGCTTCCGGTTTCCAGCTTTCAAACTCACGGGAACAGAAGCAGATCAGACCCGCATCAGGCCAATAAAATTCGGGTGCGAGACAATAAGCTGAGTGCAGGATGCATTCGTGCGTTCGTCGACAAGCAACTTGCCGAGCGGTGCTGAAAGTTGAATCGTGCGCGGCTTCTTGCCGAGGGGACTCCCGTGACTCGCACTTTCAAGCTTTCGCCGCTGGCGATCCTGTTTGCCGCCAGCGCTCTGGCCGCGCCCGCCATCGCCGCTCCTGCGACCGGCCCGACCCGCTATTTCACTGGGTCCGACCTGTTCAACCTGGAGGTCGCGACCGACCCGCAGATCAGTCCTGACGGACGCACCATCGCCTACGTCCGCAAGTCGAACGATATCATGAGCGACAAGGCGCGGCCGACGATCTGGCTGGTCGACGTTGCTTCCGGCCAGCAGCGGCCGCTCGAAGCCGGCTCCGGCTCCTATTTCTCGCCGCGCTGGTCACCGGACGGCACCCGCCTCGCTTATGTCGCCGCTGAGGGCGGCAGCGCGCAGCTGTTCGTGCGATGGATGGCGAGCGGCGAAAGCGCGCGTATCACCGGCCTTCCCGACAGCCCCGATACAATCGCCTGGTCGCCCGACGGGCGCCGGATCGCCTATTCGATGTTCGTCCCCGACGAAGGCATGAAGCTCGGCTCGGCGCCGCCCAAGCCCGAAGGCGCCAAATGGGCCGATCCGCTCGAGATCATCAGTGCGGTCACCTACCGCTTCGACGGCGCGGGTTTCTTCAAGCCCGGCTACACGCAGATCTTCTGGGTCCCGGCCGATGGCGGAGCCCCGACCCAATTGACCTTCGGCGCCCTTAACGCCGGCGGCGGCCAGATTGCGTGGACGCCCGACAGCCGCTCGGTCCTGTTCAGCGCTAATTTGTCGAAGGATTGGGAACGCGAGCTGACCGAGGCCGAAATCTACCGCGTCAGCATCGACGGCGGAGCGCCGGTCGCGCTGACCACGCGCAAGGGCCCGGATGCGGCCCCGGCGGTTTCCCCGGACGGGCGGCTCATCGCCTACATCGGCTACGACGAGGACGGCCGCGCGAACAAGGATACGAAGCTCTACGTCATGAACACGGACGGTTCGGGCAGCCGGGTCCTCACCGGCAACTTCGATCGCGCGGTCGGCAATCCCGTGTGGTCGGCGGACGGCCGCGCAATCTACGTTCTCTATGATGAAGCCGGCAGCAACCGTGTCGCCCGAATTGGCCTCGACGGATCGGTGCGCGACGTCGCGACCGGCCTTACCGGAAGCGGGCTCGACCGGCCGTACAGCGGCGGCGAGTTCAGCGTCTCGCGCGGCGGGGCAGTGGCGGTCACGACCGGCGATCATCTCCACCCCTCGGACGTGGGGATTGCATCCGGAGGCAGCGTCCGCCACCTGACCCACTTGAACGAGCAGCTGCAGGCCAAAGTGCTCGGCCAGCCGCAGAAGCTTCCGGTCACGTCGAGCTACGACCAGCACCCGATCGACGCGTGGATGATCACTCCGCCCGATTTCGATCCCGCGAAGAAATATCCGCTGATCCTCGAAATCCACGGGGGTCCGTGGGCGGCCTACGGGCCGAGCTTCTCGACCGACGACCAGCTCTACGCCTCAGCGGGCTATGTCGTGCTCTATGCCAATCCGCGCGGCTCGACGTCCTACGGACAGGCCTTCGAGGACCAGATCGACAAGAATTATCCGGGCAACGACTACGACGACCTGATGAGCGCGGTCGATGCCGCGATCGCAACCGGCCATGTCGACCCCGACAATCTGTTCGTCACCGGCGGCTCGGGCGGCGGCGTGCTCACTGCCTGGATCGTCGGCAAGACCAATCGCTTCCGCGCGGCCGCCACGCAAAAGCCGGTGATCGAGCTTGCAAGCTTCGCGCTGACGACCGACTTCGCCGCGGGCTTCTCGCCCGGCTGGCGCAAGGAGAGGCCGTGGGAAGACCCCCAGGGCTATTGGAAATATTCGCCGCTCAGCCTCGTCGGCAATGTGAAGACTCCGACGCTCGTCGTGGTCGGGAGCGAGGATTACCGGACGCCCGTCAGCCAGGCCGAGCAATATTATGAGGCGCTCCAGCTGCGCGGCGTTCCGACGGCGCTGGTGAAGGTTCCGGGCGCGAGCCACGGCGGGATTGCGGCACGGCCCAGCCAGGCGGCGGCCAAGGCCTCTGCGATCCTCGCTTGGTTCGACCGCTATCGGCTGAAATCGCCGCCGGCCGCCCAATAGGACCGGCCTGCAACTTTTTCGGGCGCCGACCGTCCTAGGCCGATGCCCGTTGGGGCACGTTGGGAGATTCAGGTGACGACATTCCGCTTTCTCGCGGGGAGTGCGATCGCGCTCACCGCCATTCCCGCCTTGGCGGCCGCGACCGGCAGCTTCAGCACGCAGCGCCTGTCCGACCTCGACAAGGCGATCTCGTCGGACGCCATGCAGGGGCGCGGCACCGCAAGCGCGATCGAGCCGACCGTGATCAATTACATCGCCGGCCAGATGAAGGCGGCGGGCGTCCAGCCGGGCGGCGATCTCGTCAATAGCCAGCGCAGCTGGTTCCAGGCGGTGCCGCTGCTGGAATCGGAGATCAGCAGCCCGGCCACGCTCAGCCTCAATGAAAACGGGACCGTCGTGCCGCTTCGCCAGGGACCCGACATTGCCGTGCTCGCCCCGCTGAACGGCGCTGCCCAGGTCAACATCGACAATGCGCCGCTGGTGTTCGTCGGCTACGGCGTCACTGCACCCGAGCGGAACTGGAACGACTTCAAGGGCCAGGACATGCACGGCAAGATCCTGGTCGAGCTGGTCAACGATCCCGATTTCGAAGCCGCGGCTGGCGACCCGGTCGCCGGCAAGTTCGGCGGGAAGGCGATGACCTATTACGGCCGCTGGTCGTACAAATATGAGGAGGCAGCGCGGCAGGGCGCGACCGGAGTCATCCTGATCCACGAAACCGGCCCCGCTTCCTATGGCTGGGAAGTTGTCCAGAACTCGAACACCAACGCGCAGTTCGATATCGTTCGCCCCGATCCAGCCGCCGAGCATTCCCCCTTCGAAAGCTGGATCCAGCGGCCGCTCGCGGTCCAGCTATTCCAGCGGGCCGGCCTCGACCTTGAGCAGGCCAAGCTTGCCGCGCGGCGCGCGGACTTCCAGCCGATTCCGCTCAAGGCCACGTTGTCGGCGCATTATGCGGCGACTGTTCAGACAATCACGTCGCACAACGTGGTCGGGATTCTTCCCGGCAAGCGCTATCCCGACGAGACGATCATCTATTCGGCGCACTGGGACCATCTCGGCGTCGGCAAGCCCGACCCGACCGGCGATCGCATCTATAATGGCGCGGTCGACAACGGCACCGGCATCGCCCAGTTGATCGAGCAGGCGCGCGTCTTCGCGCACGAACCACGCACCGACCGCTCGATCGTGTTCCTGGCCGTCACCGGCGAGGAGAAAGGCCTGCTCGGCTCAAACTATTATGCAACCCATCCACTCTATCCGCTGGGCAAGACCGTCGCGAACCTCAACGTCGACGCGTGGATTCCGGATGGGCCTCAAAAGGACTTCACCATTCGCGGCACGGCCCGGCTCGATCTGCTCGACGACCTCATCGCCGAGGGCAAGCGCGAAGGCCGCTACTATGTCCCCGATCCCCATCCTGAGACCGGCGGCTTCTACCGCTCCGACCACTTCTCCTTCGCCAAGGTCGGGGTCCCTGCGATGAGCTTCTCGCCCGGGCTCGACCTGGTGAACGGCGGCGTCGCGCGCGGCGAGGCGATCGCCACTGATTACAACACGCATCACTACCATCAGCCGAGCGACCAATGGCACGCCAATTGGGATTGGAGCGGTGTCGCGCAGAATGCCGCGCTGCTGCACCGGCTTGGTCTGAAGCTAGCGAATTCGCGCGAGTGGCCGAACTGGAGCGCCGACAGCGAATTCCGGGCGGCGCGCGACCAGTCCGCTGGCGATCGCGGTGCTGCGACGCCCCCGCCTCCGGCTACTCCGGTCAAGCCGAGCAAGGGAGAGCGCGGCTGACGCTTGAGCGCGCGCTCAAAGGAGCGTAGTTCGCTCTTTGTTCCGACTCAGACGGAGGGCGAAATGGCCGACCTGATTTTCTATACGAACCCGCAATCGCGCGGACGGATTGTCCGCTGGATGCTGGAGGAGATCGGCGCGCCCTATGAAACCGAAATCGTCCTCTATGAGCAGCTGAAGGACCAAGCCTTTCTCGCGGTCAATCCGATGGGGAAGGTCCCCGCGATCAAGCACAAGGGCCGTGTCGTCACCGAATGCTCGGCGATCTGCGCCTATCTCGCTGACGTTTTCCCGCAGGCCGGCCTCGGGCCGCGCGATGATGAGAAGGCCGATTACTACCGGTGGATGTTCTACGCTGCCGGCCCGGTCGAGCAGGCCTTCACCAACCAAGCCGCTGGCTGGCAGGTCCCGCCCGAAAAGGAGCGGATGTTCGGCTACGGCAATTACGATCGCGTCCTCGGCGTGATGGATGAGCTACTGTCGAACCGAGACTACGTCTGCGGCGACCGCTTCACCGCCGCCGATGTCTATGTCGGATCGCAGATCATGTTCCCGATGCAGTTCGGGATGATCCCGGAGCGCGAAAGCTTCCTCCGCTATCGCGACCGGCTGCATGAGCGCGCCGCCTACAACCGGGCCAATGAGATCGACGAGAAGCTGATCGCCGAATTGGGCTTGAGGCCTCCGCAGGCCGCCCAGCCGCAGCCGGCTTAAAGGTTCGCGCGATATAGGCGCAGGAGCTCTGCCCAGGCCCGCTCGGCCGACGCCTGGTCGTACGCCTGGCTGCCCGGAACGCACCAGCCGTGGTTGGCTGGATACACTTCGACAATCGCCGGACGCTTGGCTGCCGCGAACGTCGATTTGAGCACGTCCTTCGCCTCGGGCTGCTTTTCGTCGTCATTGCGCGCGATTGCGACGACGAAACTCGCCCTGGTCTTGGGGATCAGCAGGTGCGGACTATTCGCGTCCTTCGTCACCAACCCGCCGCCGTGGAAGCTGCCGACCGCTCGAATTCTGTCGGGCCGTATCGCCGCCGTGCGAAACGCATAGGGGCCGCTGAAGCAATAGCCCTGCACGCCCGCGCCCCTGCGCCGGTTGGTCTGCTTCTGCTTGTCGAGGAAGGCGATGAACGCCGCAGCGTCGCGGTCCACGATGTCGTCGGTGAGCGTCTTCTTGAAGTCCAGCAGGATGTCGACCTGCTTCTTGTCGTTGAAATCGAATTCGCCCGTGACGATCGGCGCGCGCTTGGTGCGATAGAAGGGGTTGGGCACCAGCACCACATATCCTTCCGCCGCGAGCCGCCGGCCCATGTCGCGGAACACCGGCCGAAGCCCCAGGATGTCCGGCCACATCAACACCGCAGGCCAGGTGCCCTTCCCCTTCGGCGTGAACAGCACCGCGTCCGCCGCACCGTCTGGTGTCGGTACCATCACGTCGGTTTCGGTCACTTTGGAGGCGGCAAAGGCCGCACTCGGCAGGCCGGCTGCGGCGGCCGCGGACGAAAGCGTCAGGACGACGTTTCGCCGCGAAATGCCGGTGTCCGCGATGAACCCCTGGTGGATTTCATGATCGCACATCGAAGATCTCCTAAGATGGGAGCCCGAGCCGCCCTTCTTCAAACCACGCTTGCGCTAAGCTAACATGCGCGGCGGGGGCCTGCGAATGTCCGACGTTTTCATCTCGTACAAGGCCGAAGACCGCGCACGGGTCGAGCCGTTGGTTGACGCGCTTGAGGCCGAGGGGATGTCGGTTTGGTGGGATGCGCGCGTCGGCGGAGGCGAGGCGTGGCGCGAGACGATCACCGCGCAGCTCGAAGCTGCACGGTGCGTCATCGTAATCTGGAGCAAACGCTCAACAAGTCCCCAAGGCCGCTTTGTCCGGGATGAGGCGAGCAGGGCGCAGCGCCGCGGAATTTACCTGCCCGTGACCATCGACAAGGTCGAGCCGCCGCTCGGGTTTGGTGAAACGCAAGCACTCACGTTGCGCGGATGGAAGGGAGATGTCGCGGACAAGCGGTATCAGGCAGTTAGCGAGTGCGTTCATTCGATCTTGGGTCGGAAAAGGTCCGCCCATCCGGTCCCGGTGAAGATCGCTTCCCCCGCCATCGATCGGCGTACCGCGATGGCCGCAGGGGGCGCTGCAATGGTGGCCCTTGCCGGAGGATGGTTCTTCCTGAAAGGCTCCGGGGCAAAAGGTAACACGATCGCGGTACTGCCCTTTGCCAACCTGAGCGGTGATCCCGCACAAAATTACTTCTCTGACGGCATGGCCGAGGAAGTGCGCACTGCTCTTGCCGCCCTCGGCGGATTAGAGGTCGTCGCACGAGCCTCATCGGAAATGCTGAGAAACGCGGATGTAGTTACGGCCGCGCGGCGTCTCGGCGTGGCCAATGTAGTCACCGGCAGCGTCCGCCGTTCCCCTTCGATGATTCGTGTCAGCGCTCAGCTTGTCGACGGAAAGGAAGGGCTCGAGGAATGGTCACAGAGTTTCGACAGGCCGATCGGGGACGTGTTGCGAATCCAATCCGATATCGCTGCGAATGTCGCGCGAGCTCTCAGCGTTGAACTCACTAGCCATTCGAAGTTGCAGCAAGCGCTTGGAGGAACGACCAATCCGGAAGCGCAGGATCTGGTCCTTCAAGCCACGGCGACCAACGCCGACGATAGCAGCGAGGGCTTCCTTCGCCGCATCGCACTGCTCGGGCAGGCAGTTCAGCTCGATCCCAATTATGCCGACGCCTGGTCGATAAAAGGTCTCAATCAGTGTTTGTGGGCGAACGCGTGGGCGCGAAACAGCAGCGAAAAGGATCGCGTCCAGGCCCAGGCGTTGGAGTCGGTCAGGCGCGCCATTGCGATCGCACCGCAAATGGCCTCGGGTCATTCAAGCCTTGGTCTCGTCTACCGCAACCAACTCGCGATGCGCCCCTCTCTGGCCGAGCTCCAGAGAGCCGTGGATCTGCCCGGCGCCGACGCCTTGGCGATGTTCAATTACGCGTTGGTCTTGGCCGCATTTAGTCGGCAAGGCCAAGCCGAGGCGGTTATCGGTCGTGCGTTAAGCATCGATCCTCTTAATGCCCTCATACGAATGGGCCAGTCATGGATCCTTTATCTCGGACGGCGGTACGAAGCCTCGGTCGAAGCCGCTCGCGGAACAATAGCGATCGCACCGGAGAATATGCGGGCAAGGGGTTTGCTGGCCGCGAGCTTGATTCAGCTTGGACGATATGCGGAGGCTCAGGATGAACTAAAGAAGATGCCCCCCGAGGATTATCGGCGGGTAGTGGCGGAGATCACCATTGCGACGCGCTTGGGGCGGAAGCCCGATGCCAATACCGCAGTTCTCGCGCTCCAAAGCCGTTATGGTGATGCGGCCAATTACCAAGTCGCCGAAATCTACGCGCAGGTCGGGATGATCAACGAAAGCATAGCCGCACTTGAGCTCGCCTGGACCAAACGCGACTCCGGTCTGGGTGGAATGAGGGTTGACCCCCTCATGGATCCGCTGCGCAAGGATCCCCGATTTTCAAAAATAACCGATCGTTTGTTCGCCTGATTGATCGCAAAAAAGGGCCGGCGTTTCCGCCGGCCCTCTGCGTTTCGATTTGCGCCAAGCTTAGCGGCGGCTGCCCATGAAGCTCAGCAGGAATTGGAACATGTTGATGAAGTCGAGATAGAGCGTCAGCGCGCCCATGATCACCGACTTGCCGACCATCTCCGTGCCCTGCACGTAGAAGTACATGCTCTTGATCCGCTGCGTGTCGTAGGCGGTCAGCCCTGCGAACAGGAGCACTCCGATCGCGCTGATCGCCAGCGCCATCGCGCTTGAATGCAGGAACATGTTGATCAGCATCGCGACCAGGATGCCCACGACCCCCATGATCAGGAACGTGCCCATGCCCGATAGGTCGCGCTTGGTCGTGTAGCCGTAGAGGCTAAGCCCAAGATAGGCGGCCGCGGTCGCGAAAAAGGTCTGCGCGATCGACACTCCCGTGAAGACCAGGAACAGGGTCGACATCGACAGGCCCATTACGGCCGCGAAGCCCCAGAACAGCAGCTGCAGCGTGCCGGTCTTCATCCGGTTGACGCCGAAGCTCATCGCGAACACGAAGGCGAGCGGCGACAATGTGACGATCCAGCCGAGCGGGCTCATCCCCTGGCCGTTCGGCGCAATCAGCACCTGGCGCGCGTAGGGCGCAAACAGCAGGGCGATGATGCCGGTCAGCAGCACGCCCGAAGCCATGTAGTTGTAAACCGACAGCATGTAGGACCGGAGGCCCGCGTCGCGGGTGACGCTCGGAACTCCGACCGTCGCGGGGTTCACGCCGCTATTCACTCCGGAAGTGGTGCGCGGGTCTTGCCAATTGGCCATTTCATCTCCTTTGCGTAGGGGCATCTGTGCCCCTTGCACCCTGAATATATCGTGGATGGCCGAGGGGACTTCAAGCAAATCCGGACGCGATGTCCACCGCCGGGATTGCCCGCAATGCCGACGCCTTGCCGTTCGGACGAGCGAATGCGAGACTGTTTGCGGGCTGTTCAACCGCGGGAGGGGCGATGCTGGGTCGGATTGTCGCGCTGGCAATGCTTTGGCTCGCTGCGGTGGGAGCGGCCCCGCCTCCGCAACCGCGGATCGTCGCCGTGGGCGATCTCCACGGCGATTTCGATGCCTGGACGCAGGTCGCGCTCGCCGCCGGCCTGATCGACGCGGCCGGCCACTGGGCGGGCGGCAATACGACCCTCGTCCAGCTCGGCGACATCACCGACCGCGGGCCGGATTCGCTGAAGATCATCCGCAACCTCCAGCAGCTTCAAAGCGAAGCCCCGCGCACCGGCGGAAGCGTCGTCGTTGTTCTCGGCAATCACGAGGCGATGAACCTCCTCGGCGACAATCGCTACACCACAGCGGGCGAATATGCCGCCTTCGCCGACGACCGCTCGCCGGCGCGCCGCGAACGCCTGTACGCCCAGATCCGCCAGAAGCTCGAAGCCGAGGCGCATGCCATCAATCCCAAGGCGCTCCCGTCCGAAGTCCGCGCGCAATGGCTGGCGAAAACTCCGCTCGGAATGATCGAGCATCAGCTGGCTTGGGGTCCCAGGGGCGAGCTTGGCCAATGGGCGACCCGCAATCCGGCGGTGATCAAGATCGGCGACACTATCTTCGCCCACGGCGGCATCAGCGAAGAATATGCAAAGCTCACGATCGACGCGATCAATAGCCGCGCCGCCCGGGCGATGGCGGGCGCGGACGACACGCCGCAATCGATCCTCAACGATCCGCTCGGGCCGCTCTGGTACCGCGGCCTGGTGATGCGGGATTCAGATGCTGAATCCCGGCGCGGCACGGCTGGGCTCCATCCAACGCAGCAGCAGGAGCTCGATGCGGTTCTTGCGGCCTATGGCGCCAAGCGTGTGGTCATCGCCCACACGCCGAGCCTCAACGGAATCGCGGTCACCAACGACGGCCACCTGTTCCGCATCGATACCGGCATGTCCCGCTACTACGGCGGGCCGCTCAGCTGGCTCGAGATCATCGGCGACAAGGTCACCCCGCACGGCATGAAGAGGGCCACACCATGAACCTCAGGCTGCTTGGACTTTTCACCGCCTGCCTGCTGGCAATCGCCGCGCCGGCGACCGCGCAGACCCCCAGGCCGCTGTTTGCCGGGTCCGACCCGATCCACCTGACCATCACTGCGCCGCTGCAGACGCTGATCCGCCATCGCGACGACGATAGCCCGATCGCCGGAACGCTGACCGACCCAACCGGCCAGAGCCTGCCGATCAGCCTTCGCCTGCGCGGAATCACCCGGCGGACGTCGGACGTCTGCGATTTTCCGCCGCTCCGCGTCGACTTCACCACGCCGCCCCCGCCGACATCCCTGTTCGCCGGGCAGAAGAAGCTGAAGCTGATCACCCACTGCCGCAACTCGGCATCGTTCCAGCAATATGTGCTGCTCGAATATGCCGCCTACAAAATTTACAACGTGCTGACTCCGCACAGCTTCCGGGTCCGCCTGGCCAACATCGATTATGTGGATTCCAACGGCCGCCCGATCATCTCGCGCATCGGCTATTTCCTCGAGGACCTGAAGGAAGTCGCCGAGCGCAACGGGACGAAGGTCACGCATGCTCCGGAGCGGATTCCGGTGCCTGATCTCAGCTCGCCGGACGCGGCGCGCTATGGGCTTTTCCAGCACATGCTCGCCAATCACGATTGGTCGATGCGCGCCGGCCCGGTCGGCCGCGAATGCTGTCACAATGCCGAACTGATCGGCCCGCTCGCGCCCGGTGCGACAATCCCGATCCCCTATGATTTCGACTTCTCTGGCTTCGTCAACGCTCCCTATGCGACGCCGCCCGACGAGCTCAGCCTGAGCAGCGTCCGCCAGCGCTTCTATCGCGGCTACTGCGTGCACAATGCGGACGCGATGAAGGCCGCACAGCAGATGCGCGCCGAGCGGCCTCAGCTGATCGCCGCGATCAGCTCGACGCCCGGTCTCGACCCATCGACGCAAAGCCGGGCGATCGGCTTCCTCGACGGGTTCTTCGCCGACATCGCCACCGACGATTCCGTCAACGCGAAGATCCTGAAGCGCTGCCTCGGCTACAACCCCTAGCCCCGGCCCCGCGCCCTACTTCTTCTTTTCCGGCTCCGGCGGCGCCGAACGGTCGACCCCGTCATAGTCGGCGAGGAAGCGCTTCATGCCTTCGCGCTCGCCATATTCGGTGATCCACAGCGTCGCGAAGCAGTAATTGAACGCGAGGGTGATCACTGCGGCGAGCTCGATCGCACCGATGCCGGCCGACAGGCCGACCCCGACAGCCAGCAGGATGAACAACGCATCGCCGGAGCTCTTGAGCGAGTTTCGGAACCGAACCGCGCCGGCGATTCCGGCAAGCGAGAATGCGAGTGCCAGTGAGTTCTGGACGATGATTACGATTCCCGTAACCACCATCGGCAGGACGATGATCGTATTGACCAGCGACTGGTCATATTCGCCACCGCTGCGCACGGCCATGTAGACCCAGCTGACCGGTAGTGAGACAATGATCGCGGCGATGATCGCGACCACCAGCCAGAAGATGCTCTGGCCGAAGTTGGCGACGTGCGCGGCGCGAACCGCTTCGCTCGCTTCGAGCGGGTTCTTGGCGGGCTGCGTAATCAGCTGCTCGACGCCGCCGATCGGCAAATACCCGCGGAACTCCGGCCAGATCTTGAGCGCGACGAAGATCGCCAGCCCGATGATGAGATAATAAGCGGTAAGTTCCAGCAGCAACTTGGATGCCCGCATCACATTCCCCCCGTTCAAGCGCCACGGCGCAAATGCTTTAAGCGTATTTCCTCTTCTTGTCGGGTACCTTCATTGGGTCCGGCGCCTCGTAATTGGGTATCGGCTGCAGGGCCCCGAACTGTTCCTGGAGTGGCTTGTGCGCAAGCTTCGGCCACGGAATCTCGGCCAGCGGCAGTTCCGTGTCCGGCACCCGGTCGAGCAGGTCCCGGAGCAGCGTCAGTCGCCCCAGCGGCTGGTCGTTGAAATCGACCAGCGTCCACGGCGCATATTCGGTGTGGGTCGCGGCAAGCATTCGCTCACGGGCCTTGGTGTAGTCCTCGTAATGCTTGCGCGCCTTGATATCGATCACCGACAGCTTCCAGCGCTTCATCGGGTTTTCTAATCGGTTGAGGAAGCGTTCCTCCTGCACGTCCTGGTCGCAGCACAACCAGTATTTGAACAGCAGGATGCCGTCGTCGACCAGGTGCCGTTCGAACTCCGGAGCAGCGTTGAGGAAGGCCTGGGTCTGCTCGGGCGTGCAAAAGCCCATCACCAGCTCGACTCCCGCGCGATTGTACCAGCTGCGGTCGAACAGCACGATTTCGCCGCGCGCCGGCAAATGCTCGACGTAGCGCTGGAAATACCATTCGCTACGCTCGCGCTCGCTCGGTCCGGGCAGCGCAACGACGCGGCACTGGCGAGGATTGAGAACGCGCGCGAACATGTCGATCGATCCGCCTTTTCCGGCGGTGTCGCGGCCCTCGAACACCACGACCATCCGTTGTCCGGTTTCGGAGACCCAGCGCGCCATCGCGCTCAGCTCCTTTCCCAGGGGCTTTAGCAGCTCCTCATATTCTTCGTGGCTGAGATTGGTCTTGCCGCTCATCAATGCCCTCGTTTGCAAGTGACATTGGCACGGGCGGCGGGGGATTGGAACTCCCCGCCGAACTCGTCGATACTTGGGCGGTGAACGAAGGCGGATCGGCATCATTGGCGGACAAGGCGCTCCGCGTTCTTCTGACAGGAGCGCACCAGCTGTTGAAGGCGGGCTGGTTCGTGCGCCGCCCGCGAACCTTCGGCGCGCATGCGCTGGCGCTGACCCCCGCCGGCAAGGTGATCCTGGTCAAGCTTCGCTACGCCCCGGGCTGGAGGCTTCCCGGCGGCGGCCGTCGCGAGGACGAGGACCCGGGCGATGCGGTCCTGCGCGAGCTCAAGGAGGAGATCGGGATGACGGCCCACGGCCGCATCCGCCTCGCCTGCGAGCTCGACGAGGACAGCGACTTCAAGCGCGACCTCGCCTCACTGCTGGTGGTCGAGGATGTCCGCTACCAGCCCCAATGGTCGTGGGAAATCGAACGGATTTGCGAGACCCCGATCGACCACATCCCCGACGATCTTTCGCCGCGTGCGGTGCGATGGCTCGCCGCGCTGCGCGACAAAATCTAGTGCCATGCACCGGCTGTTCGTCGCCATCCGTCCGCCCGAACCGATCCGCGATCTGCTGATCGGTGCGATGGACGACAGCGCCGACTTCCGCTGGCAGGTGGATGAGCAGCTGCACCTGACTTTGCGCTTCGTCGGCGAGGTCGATCGCCCAATTGCCAATGATCTCGCCGACGCGCTCGGCCAAGTGCGCGCCGAGCATTTTCACTTACGCATCGTCGGAGTCGGCCGGTTCGAGCAGCGCAGCTCCGGCGCGTTATGGGCCGGAGTCGAACCGAAGCCGCCGCTCGCGGCCCTCGCCGCCAAGATCGAGCGCGCCTGCCAGGCCGTCGGGCTCGAGCCCGAGCGCCGCGCCTTTCACCCGCACATAACGCTGGCCCGCTGGAAAGGCCGGCGAACGCGCGAGGTGCAATCCTTCCTGGAGCGCCGCAGCAGCCTCTCCTCCGAACCGTTCGAAGTGACGGGCTTCGGCCTGTTCGAAAGCCGCCTTTCGCGGCACGGCGCGCACTACGAAGAAGTCGCGGCGTATCCCCTGACGTGAAAAGGCCCGGCGGAGTAATCCACCGGGCCTTCTTTTTTAGCCGCGCTCGCCGCTTTGCGCAGGTGGCGGAGGCGGAGGAGCGGCTTCCGGCGCCGTTTCCACCGGTGCCGGCGGAGGTGGGGGAGCCATGACGGGCGCGGGCGCCGGCGGCGGAGCCGCGTGACCCCCGAGCGGAAGCACCAACTTGAAGTTGCCGCTGTGGCTGGTCACGTCGCCGTTGAACTCGCCCTCGTAGCCGATCCTCAGATCGACCGGGCCGAGCTTGCCGCCGACCGATAGGCCGGCAAGGAACGTTCCGCGCTTCTGGCTGGCCGAGACGATATCGAAGTCGCTTCCCGTGTCGCCGAGGAACGCTGCGGTGAATCGCGACCGCGAATTGCCGAAGCGGTAGCGGTAAGCGACGTTCACTTCGGGGATGACGCCGCCGACCTGTCCGGCCCATTTCACGCCCGCGGTCGCGAAGGCACGGTTGGACTTGCCACCTTCGACCGTCAGGTTCGCACCCTCCAGCCCGGTCTCGGTGAAGCCTTTGAGCTTCGCGTGGACGTAGTCGAGGTTGACGTACGGAGTGACCGTCGACGTCGCTCCGACCGGGACTCGTGCCCCGCCATGCAGACCCGCGGTCCACATCCTGACGTCGGGATCGCCCGCCGGAGTGCCGTGGAACGTCCCTCCGAACGGTGCGAAGTCAATGTGGCGCGTGCTGTCGCCATCGTACCAGCTGTAGGTCGTGACGCCCTTCACGAAGAGGGCGCCGGGATCGTACACCGCATAGGCTCCGACCTGCATTCCATCGGCGTCCACATTGTCGCCGAATTGGCGATCGCGGACGTGGTTGGTGACCCGGCCCGCGCTCAGCCCGAGCACCGCCGCATTGCCGACGCTTGCGTCCACGCCGAGCAGGCCTGTGAAGCGCTTCGACTTTGCCGTGCCC
>Ga0310810_10004512_pt1 | contig 15411 bp, 19 predicted proteins | sample NCmetagenome_FD_207641 | JGI IMG/M metagenome (GOLD analysis project Ga0310810, IMG submission 207641) | Soil microbial communities from experimental microcosm in Duke University, North Carolina, United States - NC | ecosystem: Engineered > Artificial ecosystem > Soil microcosm > Unclassified ...
CCCGCCGCCCTGGACCTTGGGTGCTGCCACATCAGCCTTTCCGAGCTCGCCCCAGAAGTCGTCGACAATCCGGCGCGGCCGCGTGCAGTGAATGTGGCCTTGCAGTCCGAGTATGCGCTGCTCGCCGCCATGTCCCCCACGGCACTGACAGCGGCGATGGAGCCATACTTGCCCATCGCCCGTGTCCACCTCCTCGCGGGGGTGGTGCCCGCCCAACGGGAGCGCCTGATTCAGCGCGTCGAGGCAGCCCTGCTTTTGGAAGACTAAATTTGTTTTCGGTCGTGCGAACTGGAGTGGGCTGTCGAAGTTACATGAACCCTTGAACTCACTCGGGGCACTCATGTCACTTTCCGATCTCGCACCGCGCGACAATTTCATAGGTGAGGGAAATGTCCGCTTCCGACCCAAAGCGGGCGTTCAAGCCGGGCTTGCTAGCGAGAATATCTGTCCAGAATTTCGGTCCCCTTTTCTGTTACGACAAGTCCGTCCACCTTCTTTTCAACAAATTTGAGTGCAAGCAATTTTTCCATCGTCTTTGATGGAATTATCTTTTTCATCAGTCCCGCGCTCGCCAACATTCTGAGAACGGCGGATTCCTCTTTGGTTAGCAGCGGCTCATGAGTCATGGCCGACCTTCTATGTTCGCTGTCGTTTGCTTGCGACGAGCTCCGCCGCAAACTTCTCAGCGTCGGACACGAAGTCGATGATAGCGAGGCGTTCCTTCATGTCGTAAATGCCTTGCGCGATCAGCCGGACTTGATGGCTCGGTTCACAAACTCTGCCAGTTCAATATCGTTCGTCATGCTCTACACCTCAGACGACGCCGACAAGCTAGGCCAGCGAATTGGGCGTCAGATGGTCAATATTGACCGATGGCCGCGACTTCGACCTAGTCTGACATAACGTGTACGCGGCCGATAAGTTGCTTTTTGAACTGCGCGCGGGCCGCCTTGATCGCTTTCACGTAGTCCTCCGACTCTCAATCGCATGGGAAAGGGCCTTCAACTCCCGATCTCGCGCCTTGTGTTTGGCGGGCAGCGAATGTCCGCTTTCGACCCAAAGCGGACGTTCATTGTCCAGCGCAGGGCGGTAAAACTAGACGGTGACCGCACCGGGGCGCTCGCCTCGCTCGGCATCACGAAGATGCAACCGTCGAAGCGGCAAAACGATGGCGACATTATCTTTGACAAACCCAGCACAAACCGTGGGCTAATTCATCGCACGGTCAACCCGAGACACTCTTTGAGTTCTTGGAAGGCGGTACGTGCTTCTTCCAGCGCGACCCGGAACTGGGCTTGGTCAAATGGGTAAGCGTGGGTACAGCGTCGGCAGACAATCGCATCCTTGAGTTTCAGTTCGCGAATGCTCTCTTGGAAGATGTGCCCGCACTTTGGGCAGGCGAGCGTGAGAGAACTGTTGTCCTCAAACATGACGGCTATCCCGCAAACGACGCAGCCTATGGCTCTTGTACCGCGTTAAGCCCTATTCTGCGAGCCGCTCAGTCAACCTCCTGAGTTGATCCGTCCCTCACGGTCTAGCCGCGCCGTTGCGGCCTCCAAAATTGTACCACCTCCGATGATTTTGAGGTCATCGCCAAGCGCCTTGGCGCAGACGAGGCCATGGCACGGTTTGAGGCGAAGCTGGGGCGATCGCGAAATCTAAGCCGCGTTCCGACGAAAGACGAGTGCCGTCGGCTTCGACCTGAATGGTCTTGACGAGTGAGCCGGCACACCAGATCTCAACCCTTGGCATGGAGCTTGTGATAAGTCGTTCGGCTTGCTCGGTAGCGTCGCCTACACCCCGCCGGGGTGATGAGGTAGGCCGACAACTCGCCATCCTGCCGGTGGACGACAGAGCGCTCACGCAGCCTGAGACGCGCGCCTTCCGAAAAGGGCGCGCGCACCTTCGCGCGACTCTTGCACTGCTGGGGTTTTAGCGCTCGGTAGTGATCGAGCCGATTTCGTATAGCCGATCCTCTGGACTATTCGCACCCCTTGGTACTCTGCCCATATCTCAGCATGGCAGAGTGGTTCGCGAAGCCATCCCTCAACTTGATGAACGGCGGCGCAGAGATTGGGCAGTTCCGTACGCACAATGGCGGAGTGCGTGCCATCTTCCTTGAACAGGTCGATGTTGTACGTTGCCATTAGTTCACCCCAGTCCACGAGCCCCGCGCAATATCGCAGAGCAACTAGGGTGTGACTGAGCGATATTGCTCAGTCTCGCAGATTAATTATGCCTTCTTAGGACGCTTTGCCCTACTCGGTTTAGCCTTCGATTTTGCGTGCGGATTTTTGGGCGTATTGAGCATCGGCTTTAGCGCGGCCGGGTCTTCGCTCCGTTGCTTTCTGATCGTACCCCCACAACCAGAGCAAGACGATTGCCCACAAATTGCGTGCCCCCAACTCGCCGAGGGAAGACGAAGCGCTGAGGGGCGTTTTTACCTACCCCGCAGGGAAGGCAAGCGGCAGAGTCTAGATGCTTTGAACTTTAACGACTTGACATTCCGAAATTGCGGTTAGCCCGAGGCACTAATGTTTTTGTGTATGGAACCAGATCATCTTTTGTACGTTGCCACACCTTGACGGGGGTAGAACGTGCCCAACGACATTGAAAACATAGGCGACCGGATGGCGCCCTACGGGGCGCTGGCCGAAGCTACCAACAACAAATTACTGCTCGAAAACTATCGGTTACACGCAGCTTCAATGCGGGCGATGGCTGCGAGAACATCTCATGAAAGGATGCGCTCCGAATACCTTGAACTCGCAGTCGGATGGGATTTGCTCGCCAAACGTCTAGAGGATCTGACAACGAAAATCGGGTAGTGTCTCAGTTGAATTTTCGGCGATAATCGTCACGCGAGAGGAGGCAGGGGCGTGCTATGGATCGGCACTTGCGCAGCCGTGCTTCAATTCTCTTCTGGCTGCTTGTCGGATGCGCCTTCTTGTTAGCCGCCTGCTACGGAATCACGGCTTGCGCATTGGGCTATCTTTGCCGTTAGCCGTCAGTGAAATTCGGCCACTGAGGATCAAAACCGGACATCACCCGCAGTCGGCGACTTGAGTTCGTTGCAGGGCAAGACTGTCGAGGTCACGGGTACGATCCGGCTCTACCGCGGGAAGCCAAAAATGATCGTGAAGTCGCGATCGCAGATCGCGATCGCGCACTGAGCCGAATAGGAAGCCACTTTCGCGCAGAGTTCGTTCCAGACGTAGGGCTATGAGTTGGATCACATAAACTGGGAAAGGTTCATCTGCCTGCTGCGGCATGCGCTGAACCAGTGGATGCTGTAACTTCGTGCCGTAACCTTTTGCAGACAAGGTCGTCCTCACGCCAGATTTCAACCGAAACGGCTTCGTCAGGCATCAAGTGGTAAGCGCGACCCTCGGCGGACTTCAGATCAGGGAGTTCCACGAAGATCATTCTTTGAATCCTGCCATCGGCGGCCAAATATCGAAATGTATAGAAATTAGCCATTTGTGGCGCACCTTTGCCCAATCTCGGGAGCACGGGCACCGTTTTGTAAGGTGTCTCCGAGGTTCAGAACCTACACGTCAAATAAACTCAAAGCTGTGCTGTTTTGCTCGACCTCAAACTCTGGCGCCTGATACGTTTTGCAGATCGCTCGCTGGCAAGACTGGTGGGCGATTGCGATTGAGAGACCTACGGAGACTAACGCACAGCCGGACAGATCAGACCATTCATCACGCTTTACTCTCAGCCACCGATAACTCCCCGTTCCCCTCGTGGTTGAGCTTCAGGGGCGGCCTTTATGCGGCCTTTTTTTTGGAAAGCAGTTCATCAGGTCAGCTGGGCGCCCGTCGACGCCGAGACGCTATGTCCGCTTTGGGTCGAAAGCAGCCATTCGGATCACTTAGTTCAGAGATCCGCCACTTCAGGTGAGATCAGAATGGCTCCCTCGGGGACGGCGAGACGCGCGCACTCTCGATGTTCATGTCCAAGTGCGGCCCTGGTAATCGCGACCAGCTTGAGCGGCGTTCCAGATTCGCCGCGGGTTTCTCAACTTGTCCATCAGGAACTAAACAGGTGAAGGCACCACAGTGCTCATTCATGTTTGCTAGGTTGTCTCTGACGTTGTGCATAGTAATCGTGGTTTTGCGCGCTCGGCCTTAGCGAATCGAGTGGTCTACCGCATCGCTAGTTTTATAAATTTTGGCCGCGAAAATCGCACCGAGCGTAAGGGCTAAAAGCGTCAATACCAGAGGGTTCCAGACAGTAGAGTCGTCATGCCTGGCCAGAGGTATCAGCGCAGATACCAGGAATGATATCCAGAAATAGGCAGTTGCAATCAGCTGAATCGCTCGCCAGCCAGAGGCGCCCACAAATTGGATCGCGGTTTTATTCGCCGGAAACAGCATGACGAAAAGGATGGCACCATTGAGACCGATATAAAGTGCGGCGGAGCCAGGAAAGGCTTGGCCCGCGACACTGGCAGGCAACAGAGCACAGGCTAGGGAAAAAACAAATGTCGCCACGAAAGACAATCTTAGATTTCCTCTCATTCGCGCAAGGGCGAGAAGTGGCTTGGCCGGAAACAAGCTTGCAAGCGGCGCTACCAACAAGGAACAGACAAACACCAGAGTCGAGAATCTCACCACGAGTTCACTAGCGGCCTGCGCACCGTCACCGCTGGTGACCACGAGAGCACCAGTCGCGAGGACACCCGATACAATGACAGAAAAAACGATCAATGCGCTGCCGCGGCTTGCGTTTCTGATCCAGTCGAGCGCGGGCAACGTTTCTAGACGCGGCACGAAAGAGCGGCTTTGGTCATCCCTCGAGTACGCTCGATGCGGCGAGCCGTCGGGTCCATTGGTCATCGGTTCGCTCCGCCTGCGTCACGGCCGGGAGCGGACTTGCGTCCACTCGCGCCTTGATCAATTCAAACTAGAACGAAACCCACACGCCCTGACGGTAATAGCCACGGCCGTCATGATTCTCGCGCCAGTTGTAATTGTCGTGGTGATGTCTATGCCAGCCGTTGTTGTGAAAACGAAAGCCGACGGCCGCCGGATAGTCATAGCGGCTGCTCTCGTGCCAGCAATCGCCATCACGGTTACACACTGTGCGGGCGTCGGCGCCAACCGCAGTCGTTACGATCGTGCCAAGTCCGACCAGCGCGGCAAGCGCGCTCGTCGTTAACAGATTGCGAATTGTCATTGGGGGATGTTCTCCATGGGTCGGACAGTGTCCGATCCATGACGGGACAGTGCTCGCTTGGTCATACAACGTTCGAGCGACCGAATTGTTCCTGTTCCGTTTTGCTAATGCGCCACGGTTAGAGTTCACTCTCTATCTCGCGCCGGGAAGAGGCCCCTGACCTTCCAGCACCTTGTTTCAACCGACGTCGCTCAGATGACTTTTTTTGCTGGCAACGAAGTTAGCGTTTTTCTGGCGAGCGAAGAAGTCGAACTGCCGCACAGCTGTCCTAGAGTGTCCGCTTTGGGTCGAAAGCGGACATTGGTCAAAGCCCGGCTCTAGTCGCGTGGACACTGAATGTGCGAGTCGGCAAACTGCGATCTAACGACGCAAAAGGTTTGACGCGGGGGATCTATGACGGAGCTGATTGACACTGGTCGGATTTCGTCACTAGCACGACCTACCGAGAACACAGTCGCACGCTGGTACTTTCCGGTCGTGTTCGGCCTTCTGTTTGCTGGCATGCTGTTTGGATTCAGCAAGACGCTCTATCTACGAAGCTTCTTCCCGGTTCCCCCGATACCGTTCTATCTCTATGTCCATGGCATTGTGTTGACGACGTGGTTTGCCCTCGTTCTTACGCAAACCAGTTTGATCGCGACTCACCGGCAGGACATTCATCGCCGTCTTGGTTTCGCGGCACTTGCCGTTGCGGTCGTGCTCGTTCCGCTCAATGTTTTCGTCGTTGCCCATGCTGCTGAGAGAGCGCACGGCGCGATTACACCCCTCCTCAAGCTTGAGACTATAGGGGACCTCTGGAGTCTCATTTGGTTCGCAGGTTTTGTGAGCGCAGGTGTGTATTTTCGACGGCAACCCGATTTACATCGACGCCTGATGGTCGCCTCGTGCTTCACGATTTACGGCCCGGTGTTTGCGCGCTTCGAGCTTGTGTTTGGCTTGCCAACACCCCCGCCGGCAGTCATCCTGCTCGGGCTGCTCGCCCTCGTAAGCTATGATCTCATCGTCGCTCGGCGAGTGCAGCGACCTACGATTTGGATAGTGGCTCTCTGGATCGGGGGACTTTTGCCGCTTCTGGGCTTCGTCGCGACGAGCGCGGCAGACTCAGTCGTTCGCGCCTTGTAACACGTTAATCGAATTTTGACACGAAGGGCACTAACATTGGCACTCGACGGCGATAAGAGTCGTAGGTCTCCGTTCCGAGCTCCTTTCGCAGGAATCGTTCCTCAAGGCGCGCCTTAATCCAGAAGCCGAGCGTCATGAAAAAAGACCCACACAGGGCAACTATTGTGCCTCTCAAGATTCCAGTGGCGAAGGCGGCGATAATCAACCCGGTATAGATCGGATGACGGACGATACCGTAAGGCCCGGTTTCAACGATCCGCTGATCGAGCTTTCTGGTAACCGAGCCGGACCATAATCGGCCGAGATGAAGACGCGCCCACCAACAAAACGTCAGCCCGGCGGCAGTCAGACCGAGCAGCGTCCAGCCCAGTGGCTCGGCAACGCTCCAGAGTCTGCCGACGGAAGTATGTTCGTCCGAGTAGACTCCGAGCAAAAGGTAAAGGCCGACGAGCGTAACAATCCAGTGCAGGGCTTGTGACCCAAAATCGGGCCAACCCGTGGGCCGGTCAGCCCAAAAAGCCGCTATGACCCAAGAAACAAACCAAGTGTCCCAGAGGTAAAAGATCGCTGACTGTGAAGACATGGCTTTCCGCGCGAATCCTGCGTCTACCAGAGAAGGTGTGCATGGGACCGCACAAGTCCGCAATGGGTGGAAAGCAGACACGCCACATGGATGAAAGCCCACCATGTCCGCTGCGCTACTCCTTGATCCCGCTTAAGCGGGGACCGCAACTATGGTAAATGTTCCGTCCGCGCAGGGGGGCATTTGGAGCCGATCGAGAGAAAACTCGCCGCTATTCTTGTCGCCGACGTCGCCGAGTTCTCCAGGCTCGCCGGCGTCGACGAGGAGGCGACGATAGGCCGCCTGCGCGCGCTCTGGAGCGAGCTGTTCGATCCTGCCGTCGCCGCGCATCGCGGCCGCGTGGTGAAGCGGTTGGGTGACGGTGCATTGGTGGAGTTTCGCAGCGTCGTCGATGCCGTGCGTTGTGCCCTCGCCGTGCAGGACGCGATCGCCGCGCGCGATGCCGGACCTATCCGGCTTCGCATTGGCATCCATCTGGGCGACATCGTACAGGAGAGTGACGGCGACATCATGGGTGACGGCGTCAACATTGCCGCGCGCCTCGAGCCGTTGGCAGAATCTGGCGGTATCGTGCTCTCCGAAGATGTCTACCACCACGTGCTGAGCAAGGTCGACGCCACCTTTGTCGATCTGGGCGAGAAGGCGCTCAAGAACATTGCGCGGCCGATGCGCGTTTACGCCATCGCGCGCGCCACGCCCGCCAGAGTAGCTTGGTTGCCGACGCAGGCGTCGCGTTTGTCGCTTGTCGTTCTGCCGTTCGCGAACCTCTCGGGCAATTCGGACGAGGACTATTTCGCCGACGGCATCACGCAGGACATTACCGGCGATCTCTCGCGCATTCCGGACAGCTTCGTTATCGCCCGCAACACCGCCTTCACCTATCGGACGAAGAGTGTGGACGCGAAACAGGTGGGCCGCGAGCTCGGCGTCCGTTATGTGGTCGAAGGCAGCGTTAGGCGCGTGGGCAATCGAGTGCGCGCCAATGTGCAGCTCAACGATGCGGAAGGCGGCGGCGTGCTCTTCGCCGAACGTTTCGATTGCGACCGCGCCGACCTCATCGAACTCCAGGACGAAGTCACCGCTCGGATCGCGGGCACCATCGGTGCGCAACTCATCGAAGCCGAGAGCCGCCGCTCGCTGAAGGAGCGCCCGACCGATCCCGATGCCGTCGATCTCACGATGCGTGGGTGGTCGGTGCTGCATCGTCCACCTTCGAAAGAGACACTGGTCGAGGCGCGCGCGCTGTTCGAACAGGCAATCGCGCTGGATACGAACGCCGCGGAAGCCGTCATTGGGCTCGCCTATTCCTATGCCCGCGCCATGGGCTCCGGCTTCAGCGCGCTATCTAAAGACGATCTCGACAAGGCTGCCGCGCTCGTCGTGCGCGCGCTCGCGATCGCGCCGCATCGCGCCGTCGCACATTGGGTACAGGGCGTGATCTTAAGGCGGCCCGGAAAAATCGACGAAGCCGCGGCCGCGTTCGAACGCGCCATCGCGCTCGACCGCAATCTCGCGCCTGCCTATGGCTCGCTCGGCGATATCATGGTCTGGCGCAACCGGCAGACGGACGCCATCGAGATTCTCGAGCGTGCCATTCGCTTGAGCCCGCGCGACCCGCTTCTCGCCAACTGGCAATTTTATATGGGGACGGCCTACTGGCATTCGGGAAATCTCGACGAAGCGACAGGCTGGTATCTGCGGGCGCGAGAGAGCAATCCAGAGCTCTATTTCGTCCTCTGGAGTCTCGCCTCGTGCTACGAGATGCACGGCAACTCCGACATGGCGCGTTCCGAACTTGCCAGGGCGCGGGCGGCGATGCCCTGGGTCAAGTCGGTCGCGCAATTGCGCGCTTACATGCCAACGGCCGATCCCAAAATGCTCGCGCGCGACGAAGAATGGTTCGCGTCGCTCCGCAGGATCGGGTTGCCGGAGAAATAGGAAGTTTCACCACAACCTGCTGTATGACGACGTTCGTCACTTGAGCGTCGCTCGGGCTGTAGGTTATCCGTTTTAGACCGGCGACCCAGACCAGTGTCGAACATCTGCTTTGGGTCGAAAGCCGACATTGGTTGCTACTCAGTAGCTAGTTTGGGTCCGCGGCCCGATTTCGCCCAATTTTCCGCGACCGCGCCGGTTTGCGGCATCACAGGGCGCCTGTGAGGTCCAACATACTTTTCCAATGTCCCGCCCGTCACGCATCAAACGTCCAGGAATAGTAGCCCCTCCGCGAAGTCGAGATAATGCTATCTCAAAAAGATCCGCAACACTTTGGGCACCACTTCGGGATCGCCGCACAACAATTGTGGATGCCGGGCACCGCAAGGTCGGGAGGGGACATGTGATGCCCCGCTGGACCTACTCGCGTGTTGTGCTATCTGCAAGCCGCTGCCACGCGGAACTCGCTTATGCCCATAACCCCGGCCCAATCTGCGTTAGCCGAGCAAGCACAAATGGCGGCAGCTACGGACGGCTCGGCTCAGGTTCGACTAGTTGCGGGACCAGGAACCGGCAAAAGCGCCGCGATAGAGCGGCGCGTGGCTCATGTCCTTCATAATGGAGCCAACCCCGCAAACGTCTATGTCATATCGTTTACACGCGCGACCTGCGTCGAGCTATCCGAGCGGATAGTCAATTTCTGTTCTAACTTGCCGTGCGCCCCCGCATCCAAGCAGGTTCGGGTGTCGACGATGCATTCGCTGGCACTTCGCATACTTCGTACCGCAAACGTCTTGGCGACCCTATACCCGAGCGATCCGCAAGTACTAGACGAGTGGGAAATGCCCAATGTCTACGATGAGGAGTTAGCACACTCGCTCAGATGTTCGCCCGGCCGAGCAAGTGAGGTCAGGGAGGCACACGATGCCCAGTGGCAAACACTAAATCCCCAGTCGATTGCGCAGGCTGCAATCACGCAGGCGGAAAAAGATGGATTTAATGCGTTTCATGGAACTCGGCGAAACCTCTATTGTTGCGTATTGCCCGGCGAGGTCATCTACGAATGCGTCACGCGCATTCAACAGGGTGCAATTCAGGGCGGTCAAATGCCCACTATCGAGCATCTTATCGTTGACGAGTACCAGGACTTAAACGCATGTGACCAGGAGTTCGTTCGGTTGTTGGTCGACAACGGCGCCGCGCTCTTTGTTGCTGGTGACGACGATCAAAGCATTTATAGCTTCCGGCATGCAAACCCGGACGGCATCGTCCAGTTTAATGCGACCTATCCAAACGCCTCAACGCACAATCTCACCGCGTGCTTTCGGTGTACACCCGCCGTCCTCCATCCCGCGTTAGCCTTGATCGCGCACAATCCAAACCGGCTGAATAAACAGCTTCAGTCACTTTATGCGACAGCAGCTCCTCCGGTGCAGGGCTCGCTTCGGATTTGGTCGTTCCAAAACCCACAGACAGAGGCCATCGCGATTGCACAATCCTGCCAGGCGCTAATCAATGGGGGGTTGGCTGGCCAGGAAGATCAAATCGTCATTCTGATTTCCAACCGGAAACTTCAACTTCCGTTGATTGTACAGGAGCTTTCCAACCGCGCTCTCCCGGTTGAATTACCCCGTGGTCAAGCGCTGCGCGACGAACCGTTGTTCCGTGCTGTCTATTCAGTTCTTCGCTTGGTAAGGGATCGGATCAACGGTGAGCCCGACTACATCGTTCATCGCGACATTCTCGGCCAATTGCACGGTGTGGGCATTGGCACGTGCGCCACCATAGCCAATCTTTGCATCAACAATAATCAGAATTTTCACGCCCTGTTTCGACTCCAGGGCATTCCTCCGTGGCTGCCAAACCGTGCCAACGCGGCCGTTTCCCGGGTCCGCACCTGCATTGCGCAAACAAGCCACTGGACCTTTAAAGACACCATCGCTCAACGCTCCGCCGACTTGGCGCAATTGCTATCGGGCACAATATTTGTCGGATCGGCGGACGTTCCCGCCGTGACCCAAGGTTGGAACAGCTTTGTTGGTATTCTACCCGGTGCGATGACAATCGAAGAGGTGTTGATGTTGTTGGAGGCCGATGAGCAAAACCAACAGGGTGTACTCGACGCGGTGTACGTTCGGATTGGTGAGGCCAACCCAAATCAGGCCCCTGTACAGCGGAAAATCCGAATCCTCACGATGCACGGGGCCAAAGGACTGAGCGGTAAGGTAGTCTTTATCCCTTCCTTGTCTCAAGGCATCCTGCCTAGCAGGCGTGCAATTCAGGCTGTCGGCCTTCTTATTGAACAGCGTCGACTGTTCTATGTCTCAATCACGCGAGCAAAGGCGGCATGCATCATTAGCCATGCGACGATGTACACCGGCGCCCAAGCACATCTGATCGCAGGACAATTCCAAACGGCTCCTCCGCGATCACAGTTTCTGCAAGAGATGGGGATTGCGAGTCAAAACAGAAATGCTGGTCTGACACAGGCAGAAGTCGCACATATCGTCCAAGATGTGAACAACCTGTAGCAGCGAACCTCGCTCGATGCGCCCGAACACCGAGGTCCCTAAGGGGTTGTTCACGATCAGCCAGTGCGTATTGGCGAACGTACAGCCCCAAATTGGTTAGCGAAACCGGCAATGCCGCTGATAAAGCTGCCGTCTCCGCAGATCGGAAGACGACATGTGAAGCCTCCGAGTTAAAGTCGGAGCACACGGTGCCGATTTCATTTCGCAAAGCTAGACGCCTGGCGAACGGCGATTTTTGGTTGCTATCTGGTTGCTTAGTTTGAACAGACCTTGAGTTTGCTCGTGTTGGTTGGACAATCGTCGAGTGGGCGCCACAGCACGGCTGTGGGGGCGAAACGTCATTTCCGATTCTGGCGCCTCAATACCTCCTGTACGATTTCAACGATTTTGTCGTCCTGAGTGCTCGACGCGGGCTGGGCCAGACGAGCCATGATCTCAGCTTGGCGAGACGACGGGACTTGTCCGTAGCTTGAGAATGTCGTCAGCACCTTCTCGTGGCCTAGATTTTGAGACCAAGCCTTAAATTCTTCGGGTGTTTTACAAGTCCGCTCGCCCAATTGAACGAGCGTCTTACGAAAGCTATGCGGATTGAAGTACGGCAGCCCGGCTGCCGTAAAGGCGGCTTTGAAAATGTTGCGAATTGGGCCGGTTGAACTCCAGTGTTTCCGTGCGAGGCCGTTCGCAAAGAACTTGCCGTCAATCAATGCAATCTCGGTGGCGGGAAAGAGCGGGTCATCCGGGCCCCAAAGGAGTTCGGCTTGCAGGTAGCAGACCCAATCCACAACAATGGACTGAATATCCTCGCCTACCGGGAAGAACGACGTGACAATGGTTTTGCTGAACTTCGTGTCCACTTCGCGGGCATCCTGGTTCAGAAGATTCCGCGCGAGATCGATATGCTTGAACCTAAGCGATGCTGTTGCGGAATCGCGGGCCCCTGTGAGCAATGTAAATGCGATTAGTGCCCTATCTCTTCGATCGATGGCTGTCTGCCCAGGCACTCTCGTTAGGGTATGACGAATTTGTTCAAGTGACGGAAACGCGGATTCTCGTCGGGTTCTGGCGACTCGAGTCGTTTTTTCGTCGAGGTTGAAATACTGAGCGTCGCTGTAGCTAATCCGAGAGCGGTAGCCCGGTTGGTCGGCCAACCACTGAAAAAAGCTGCGAAGTGCTTTCAGGATTGCGTACATCGTGGCCGAGCTGAGAGGCTCGCCGGTGTGGGCGTCGCGCAGGTGAGCCTTGAATCCGATCGCCTGCTCAATGTGAAAGGCGTGAAAATCGCGATACTTGGTGTAAGCCTCGAAGCGGGCCAACGCAGCTGCCGCCGCATCAACCGTGTCCTCGCTGTAGCGACGCGCTTCCCTCATATATTGAAGGTAACGCCGCTTGATGCGTTCATTTTTGGGGTGGTGGCATCGCATCCGTCGTCTGCTCCTCGCTGAAGGGAGTGTTGGAAGAGGGAAAAGAACCCCCGTTTAAGTGTCTTTCAGCATCCGACAGCCGCACATCCAGTTTCGCGCTGATCAGATGAAGGTCGGTGTTACGCACGTGTCGAAACATTCGCACTTTGCAGGCCGGACACTGCCCGCTTATGGTGAGTTGCCCCGCTTTGAGCGATAAGACATCGACCCTTCGTTCAAAGGGTTCTCGAGGGACTTTGCAACGAAGGCAATAGAGTTGATCACGTTGGCACGGTCTCTTGGCTGACCGTCTCCGATGTTCGAGAAAGCGTCTCAGTTCTAGGCCTGTCACCAAGACGGGACGCGCTTCATCAACCGCCGATAAACCTGAGCTGAGCCAAGCACGGACTGTCTTTTCATGCACTCCGAATGTCCGCGCAATGTCACGAACTGAATAGTTTCGATGTGTCTTGACGGCGCGGGGGTTTGGGAATCGCCTTCCCATTGCTACTGCTGAGGTTCGGAGGTTGAGCGTCGTACTTGTAAGCTTAACCAATCATCGAGGTCATTCCGACGGTAGCGGACTAGCCTGCCGATTCGGACGAAGCAGGGTCCGGATCCTTCCATCCGCCACCTCTGCAAGGTTCGGGGCGATACCGGCGATGCTTTCCCGCCCAAATATCGTCCCGCTTGAATTTCATTGAATAGGACTTCGCCAGCGGTGGATTCAAATTCGGCTAGATCGTTCATGCTGTGCCCTCTAAGTACAAGCGCGCGTTTTCGCACGCTCAAGAGCATCCGATAGCCGCGGGACGTGTTGATGTCTGGTGAAAATCGAAGGTCGTTGGTGATAATTTGGACTCTAAGGGCCCGCGCCGAATTTTAACCTTCTGAACAAAACACTCATTTTTGGCTTGAGAACCTCGTCTGATGGCTCGCGGCCATGTTTGTCAGCGTGCCACAGTTGAATCCGTCGCGTTAGTTCCGCACGCGTTTTCGGCGGACCCTCTTCATGAATGATTCGGATTACCTCGACCCAGATTTCGTCCCAATCAAACAAGGGAGGCCGACCCGGACGTACGCGTAGATTGGCACCGCGCGCTCGATCGGTCGACTTGGCGGCCCGCTTGAAATACCTCGCTAGATCGGCGAGCCGTATCAGCACCGGCCCCTCCGTGACCCGACCGTTGTCGCCACGTTTCACCGTAAAAAGTAAGCGCCCGCTTTTCGTGACGCCGTTGTAGGCTTTGCCACCCCAAACTTGCCTTCTTACCGGCTCAAGTTCGCCGGCTGACGACAACACCCAGGATTTGATTGCACCTGAGTAAAGCTTCTGTCGCAGTGTTCGCCGTGACTGCGCAATTTGCTTTGTCCTTACCCGCCCGCGTTTGATCAGAAGCGCAATTCGCTCAGGCGCTAGTCCAGAGTCTCCTGGATTGGTGTCTCGCGGATATTTGCGCATATGGAATTGCGCGTAATTGGCCAATTCCGAAGCTTCAGACGCAGAAAGCTCAGCGGCAAGATCTGGTCCGTGGACTAACCGCGCAGCTTCGTCGCAAGCTTCGTCGAACCTCAAATATCCGTCTGGCGTGAAATGATCAGCCATTTTCGCTCAGTGCCACTGTCTTCGCGCTGTCGCGAACATTCGCGGCTGGCGCCACAGGAGAGCAAGACCTGAATTGCACCGGCAGAACAGGCAGCCGACAGAGGGCTTCCCTCGGCCTGCGACCTTTGCGCACGGTCTCAACCGATTCCCGTTGTAGCTATTTGGTAGCTGGCCTTGCTCGGCGCTGTTTTCTGTCGGCGCTAGGTCATTGATTTCAATGGTCGGAGCGGCGGGATTTGAACCCACGACCCCCAGTCCCCCAGACTGGTGCGCTAACCAGGCTGCGCCACGCTCCGTATCCAACTCGCGTCGTGTTGCGGCCAAGAACGGCCGTGCTCCGCGAAGGGCCGCGGACTATAGGCGGCAAGGTCCGTCCGGGCAAATGCGACGTGCGGGCGTTCCTTTACGCGCGTGCGCGCGATCGTGCTGCGTTCAGACGGACCCGCAGCGCGAGTAATTCTTCAAGAAGCCCTGAAAGCTTTTCGCGCTCTTGGTCTGCGACCTCGCTCTCGGCGGGCGCATCGCTCGCACTTTCGTCCGACGAGCGCCCGAGAACGGAAAGCGCGGCGCGCGCGAATTGCGGCTCTTGCGGCACCGCGATGAATTCGGCGAGCTTGCGCGGCGCCTGGCGTTCGAATCCCGTCTCGCCGCGACCGAGTTCGGCGACATAGCGCAGCCCGCGATCGCGCAAAATCTTTTGCGCGCCCTTGATCGTGAAGCCTTCGAGATAGAGCAGCGCGCGAATGCCGCGCAGCAGATCGACGTCTTCCGGACGATAGTAGCGCCGTCCGCCTGCCCGCTTCACCGGCTTGATCTGCGCGAAGCGGCCTTCCCAGAAGCGCAGCACATGCTGCGGCACATCGAGTTCGGTCGAAACCTCGCTGATGGTGCGGAATGCTTCCGGCGACTTCGCGCTGACGTTTGCGGACGTGGATGCCAGCATCGAACCGTCAATCCTTGGCGTTGGGGTCGGGCGTCTGACCGTTGATGACCGCTTTCAGGACGTGACTGGGACGGAACACCAAGACGCGCCGCGGCGCGATCGGCACC
>Ga0310810_10004513_pt1 | contig 15411 bp, 10 predicted proteins | sample NCmetagenome_FD_207641 | JGI IMG/M metagenome (GOLD analysis project Ga0310810, IMG submission 207641) | Soil microbial communities from experimental microcosm in Duke University, North Carolina, United States - NC | ecosystem: Engineered > Artificial ecosystem > Soil microcosm > Unclassified ...
CGGGGTTCGGTCGCGGGCCGATGGCCGGCAAGCTCCTCGCCGACTACCTGCACACCGGCACGCCGGCCGAGGTGCTGGCCGAGGCTGACCCGGCCGGACGGATCAGGGAGCGCTAGGCCCGGAGTTTTCCGAGAGCAGCCGGACGATCGCGGCCACGCCGGCCTCGACCACGCCGAAAGCGCCGCTGACGTCCGCACCGCGCAGCTCTCCCGGCGTGGCGTGGAAGGCACGCTCGAGCGTCGCGCGGTCCATCATCAACCGCGCGGGGTAGGTCGGGTCGACCGTGGTGCGCCGCGCCTCAGCGCTTTGCAGGTCGCGCACCGCCGCCTGCACCTGCTCGGGATCGAGCATCGACAGCGGCGCACCGCAGTGGGCGCAGGCCGACTCGTGGGCCAGGTCGATCGGGGCGCCGCACGCCGAGCAGTTCACCGCCGAGGCATAGCGCCTCAGCTCGGCCAGGCGCTCGGGGGACAGCGGCCGCACAAAGTTCTTCTCGCGCAGGAAGTCGAAGAACGTCGTCAGCCGGCCGTGCTCGACGGGGCAGCGCCAGTAGGAGAAGCGTGTCGCTCGCTGCTGGTCGATCGTCGCCACGAGCGGCTGGCGGCAGCGCGGGCAGCACGGAGCGAGCGCGCCGAGCGGATGGCGTCGATCGCGATGCGCGTCGATCGCCACGAACAGCTTGAGCACCGCGCCGGGCGTGAGGGCCAGGCTCTCCTGGCGATCGAACCAGATGAGCCCGCAGCCGTGGCAGAGGTCGAGATCGACGACGCGCCCGTAGTTGCCGTCGAAGCGCTGCGTCGACATTGCCTGGTCACAGGCGGGACAGGGCAGCGGCGTCGCGTCCGCCGGCGCACTCACGACAACCGCGTGCGGATGCGCTCGAGAGCCTCGACCGTCTGCTCGCGCGAGCCGAAGGCAGTCAGGCGGAAGTAGCCCTCGCCGGAGGGCCCGAAGCCCGAGCCCGGCGCGCCGACCACGTGGGCCTCGCGCAGCAGCTTGTCGAAGAAGTCCCACGACGAGAGCCCGGGGGGCGTGCGGGCCCAGATGTACGGCGCGCTGCGGCCGCCGTAGACGGTGAGACCGGCCGCGCCCAGGGCGTCGCGGATCAGCCGCGCGTTCTCCATGTAGAAGTCGGTCAGCGCCCGCACCTGGGCCTGGCCCTCGGGCGTGTACACCGCGGCGGCGGCCCGCTGGATGACATAGGGCGGCCCGTTGGACTTGGTCGACATCCGCCGGAGCCACATCTCGTTGAGGCTGAGCGTCTCGCCGTCGGAGGTCCGCCCTCGCGCCTCGCGAGGCACGATCGTGTAGGCCAGCCGCAGGCCCGTGAAGCCCGCGCTCTTCGAGAAGCTGCGCGACTCGATGGCCACCTCGCGCGCCCCCTCGATCTCGTAGATCGAGTGGGGGATGGCGGGGTCGCGGATGTAGGCCTCGTAGGCGGCGTCGTAGAGGATGACCGCCTCGTGGGTGCGGGCGTAGTCGACCCACTGCCGCAGCGCCTCCCGCGTCATCACCGCCCCGGTCGGGTTGTTCGGATAGCACAGGTAGATGAGATCGACGTGGCCGGCCGGCAGCGCCGGCTGGAAATCGTTCTCGGCGGTGCACGGCAGGTAGACGAAGCCGGTGTAGCGCCCCTTCTCGTCGGCCGAGCCGGCCCGGCCCGCCATCACGTTGCTGTCGGCGTAGACGGGATAGACCGGGTCCATCAGGGCCACGACACAGTCGTCAGCGAAGATCTCCTGGATGTTCGCGCCGTCGCTCTTGCCGCCGTCGCTGACGAAGACCTCCTCCGGCGCCAGGCGCACGCCGCGCGCGCCGAACTCGTGGGTGGCGATGGCGGAGCGCAGCCACTCGTAGCCGACGTACGGTCCGTAGCCCTTGAGCGTCTCGGCGCGTCCCTGCTCACGGGCGGCCGTCTCCAGCGCGCCGACGACGGCCGGCGGCAGCGGCTGCGTCACGTCACCGATACCGAGCGAGATGACGCGCGCGTCGGGGTTGGCGCTGCGGAACATCTCCGTCCGCCGCTTGATCTCGGCGAACAGGTAGCTGGCGTTGAGATTCAGGTAGTGCTCGTTGATCCTCGGCACGGCGCTCTCCTCGGTGAGTGCGCGAATTCTATCAGACGCGTGTATCGCGACTCGCCCACCCTGCGGCGGCGGGGCACTGTCCGCCACGGCCAGCGCCACCCTGGGCGAGCGGCACCGGCGGATGCAGCGCGCCACATCGGCGCGGCCCGGCAGGCCAGGAAGGCCGGCAGGCCCTGGGCGACGAGATTCGACACGATCGCGATCGCCGGCGAGAGGCCGAGGGCGGCGAGGGGTGGCAATTTGACCCGGATCGGGGCGCCACGCTAGCCTCGAATCGACTGACGACGGGCCGGCCAGAGAGGGGAACCCCGTGAGCGATCAAGCGCAGGTGCTGAGAACGCGCGGTGCGGAGGCCGAGCAGGCCGCGCCGACGAGCGAGCCGTGCGTGATGCTGATCTTCGGCGCCTCCGGGGACCTGACCAAGCGTCTGCTGGTGCCCGCGCTCTACAACCTCGCCTGCGACGGTCTGCTGTCCGATCGCTTCGCGCTGCTCGGCTCGGCGATGGATCCGCTCAGCACCGACGCCTTCCGGGCCCGCATGAGCGAGGACATCCGCAAGTTCCACACGCGCACCGCCTTCGACGAGAAGGTGTGGAACGACCTCGTCGCGCGCTTCTACTACCTGCCGGCCGGCTTCGACGATCAGGCCGCGTTCGGCACGCTCAAGGCGGAGGTCGCCCGGCTGGACGCCCAGTACCGGATCGGCGGCAACGCCCTCTTCTACCTCGCCACCGCGCCGCGCTTCTTCGGCCTGCTCTGCGACCAGCTGCACGCCGCCGGGTTCAAGGACGGGCCGGGCTGGAAGCGCGTCATCGTCGAGAAGCCGTTCGGCACCGACCTGGCCTCGGCCCGCCAGCTCAACCGGGAGGTCCTCGCCCACTGGCACGAGGACCAGATCTACCGGGTCGATCACTACCTGGGCAAGGAGACCGTCCAGAACCTCCTGGCCTTCCGCTTCAGCAACGGGATGTTCGAGCCGCTGTGGAACAAGCACCACATCGACAACATCCAGTTCAACGTCGCCGAGGCCGTTGACGTCGAGGGGCGTGGTGGCTACTACGACAGCTCGGGCGTGATCCGCGACATGATGCAGAACCACATGTTCCAGATGCTCGCCTACCTCTGCATGGAGGTCCCCGGCTCGTTCGACGCCCACGCCATCCGCAACGAGAAGGCCAAGCTGCTGGAGGCCGTCCGCGTCTACTCGCCCAGGGAGGTCGAGCGCTACGCCGTGCGCGGTCAGTACGGCCCCCAGCTCGACGACCAGGGCCGCGTGCTCAAGCCGGGCTATCGTCAGGAGAAGGACGTCGCGCCCGACTCCAAGACCGAGACCTTCGCGGCCGTGCGCCTGCACATCGACAACTGGCGCTGGGAGGGCGTGCCGATCTACCTGCGCTCGGGCAAGGCGCTGTGGAAGCGGGGCACCGAGATCATCGTGGAGCTCAAGAAGGCGCCGCAGGTGCTGTTTCGCAACACGCCGGTACGGAGCCTCGACGCCAACCGACTCATCTTCCACATCCAGCCCACCCAGGGCATCGAGGTGCAGTTCCACGCCAAGATCCCCGGCCCGACCCTGCAGCTGCAGCCCGTGAACATGCGCTTCGGCTACGGCGAGGCGTTCAAGGCCTCCCGCTACACCGGCTACGAGGTGATGATCTACTCGTGCTCTCACGGTGACGCCACGCTGTTCTCGCGCGGCGACCTCGTCGAGGCGGCCTGGTGCGTGGCCCAGCCGATCCTCGATCACTGGAAGGCCACGCCGGCCGATTTTCCGAACTACGCGCGCGGCAGCTGGGGTCCGGCGGCGGCGTCAGATCTCATCGAGCGCGACGGCCGCCACTGGTTCGAGGTGCTGAGCGAGGACGTCCTCAAGCGCGTGGCCATCTTCAGCGACGGCGACCCGCTGTTCCTCTCGCAGGTGGTGCTGGCGCTGCGCCCCGACGTCGTAGCCCCCGGCGAGACGATCATCCGCAAGGGGGACATGGGCCGGCAGATGTACGTGCTCGTGCGCGGCGAGGCCGAGGTGCTGGACGAGGCCGGGCGCGTCGTCAAGCTCTTCCGCGACGGCGACTTTTTCGGCGAGGTGGCGCTGCTCATCCACACCGCGCGCACGGCGACGGTCCGGGCCCGGACGGTGTGCGACCTGATGGTGCTGGATCAGGCGAGCTTCAGCCGCATCCTGCACGACCATCCGCAGTTCGCGGCCAGCGTGGAGCAGATCGCGCGCGAGCGCTACGACCTCACGCTGCATCCGGAGGCGCAGGTCGCTCCCGCGCGCGGCTGAGCTCCGCGCCAGCTGCACCGCGCCCTGCGGTCCCCAGGCGTACTGGGAGTCGCCGGTGCCCTCCAGGCGATCGGGCCCGGTCCAGCGCAAGGTCATCCGCTGATCGCCCGCAGCCGAGCGCGCGTGCACTGTCACCACCAGATGGCCGGCGCCGCCGTCGGACACGAGCCCGGTCATGTGCGTGGAGACCATCTCTCCTCTGACGCTCGAGGTCAGCACGCCCGCCAGCGTCGGATAGACCTGACCGAAGATCGGCCAGGGACCGATCACCAGTCCCGACTCACCATGCGCGGCTCGCTGCTCGATGACGAGCAAGGTCAGCGGCGTGCCGCCCCACGTGCCGCTCCACGTCCCGCGCAGGTCGGGCACGGTGACCGCCGGCGGCGAGGCCGCGCTCGCGCAACCGCCGAGCAGGATGATCAGCGTGAGCATCAGGCGCCCCACGCGGGCGAGAGTACCAGAGCACGCCGGCGAGGCCCTCACGACGCCCACGCGCGCATGTTCGGTCGTGACGGCGTCGCCGCGCTGCTGCTGGAGTCGTCGATGAGGTACCGTGAGCCCGCGCACCACATCCGAGGAGGCGGAAGGAGCATGAGCCATGGGTCGGACGGAGCATCCCTCACACGACGTACGGTGCTCGGCCTGATGGCAGGAGCGGTGGCCGGCGGTGCCCGACCGGCGGGGGCCGCCGGGCCGCTGGGCCAGCGGACGATCCCCGGGAGCGGCGAGGCGATCCCCGTCATCGGGCTCGGCACCTGGCGGACCTTCGACGTCGGCACGGGCCCCTCGGAGCGCGGGCCCCTCCGGGAGGTGCTGCACCGCTTCGTCGAGCTCGGCGGCCGGGTGATCGATTCCTCGCCCATGTACGGCACCGCCGAGTCGGTCGTCGGCGATCTCTCGACCGACCTGAGGCTCGCCGATCGGCTGTTCCTGGCCACCAAGGTCTGGACCAGCGGGCGGGAGGCCGGCATCGCCCAGATGGAGCAGTCGGAGCGACGCCTGCGGACCCGCCGGATGGACCTGATGCAGATTCACAACCTGCTCGACTGGCGTACTCATCTCAGGATCTTGCGCGAGTGGAAGCAGGCGGGCCGGATACGATACCTGGGCGTCACGCACTACACGGCCGGCGCCTACGACGAGCTGGAGCGCGTCCTGCGCGCCGAGAGCCTGGACTTCGTCCAGGTGAACTACTCGCTGGGGGAGCGCGACGCCGAGCGCCGCATCCTGCCCCTCGCCCGCGAGCGCGGCATCGCCGTGCTGGTCAACCGACCGTTCTCGGAGGGCGGCCTGTTCCAGCGTGTCCGAGGGCGGGCCCTGCCTGCCGAGGCCGCCGCGCTGGGCTGCGAGAGCTGGGCCCAGGTGTTCCTCCGCTGGATCCTGGGGCACCCGGCGGTGACGTGCGTCATCCCCGCCACCAGTCGCGTGGAGCACTTGATCGACAACATGAAGGCCGGGACCGGCGATCCGCCCGACGCCGCCGCCCGGGATCGACTGGCCGCGCTCGTCGCCGGTGGCTGACGCGGCGCGTCCGCGCCGGCGGGGAGGGTCTGCTGGACACCCGAGGGCCACTCGCGCCATGATCGAGCGGTGATGTCCACGTCGCGACTCTCAGCCTGGCTCACGCGCACGCTCGCGGCGACGCTCGCCCTGCTCACCGCGGCGTGCGGAAGCGCCGGCACCACCACGACGACGACCACCACACGACCGACCGGTCCGGGAGCCGTCGAGGGCTTCATGGCCGTGGACTGTCTGCTGCCCGGTCAGATCCGCCAGCTGGGCGGCCAGACAACGTTCGTCACCGCCCGGCGGGCGATCAAGACCGCCGCGCGGGACTGCGAGATCCGCGGCGGCGAGTACGTCGCCTTCGATCGCGCCAACTACGCCACCGCGCTGAAGGTGTGGCTGCCGATGGCCGAGCAGGGCGATCCGTCGGCGCAGACCTACGTGGGCGAGATCTTCGAGAAGGGCCTCGGCGTGCAGCCCGACTACACCGTCGCGGCGACGTGGTATCGCCGCGCCGCCGACAAGGGCTTCTCGCGCGCCGCGCTCAACCTCGGCAACCTCTACGAGCGCGGCCTGGGTGTGCCGCGCGATCCGGCGCAGGCGCTGAACTGGTACCGCCGCGCCGCCGGCTCGACGGCCGGCTCCAAGGAGGTCACGTTCGAGATCGCGCCGGCCGCGGCCACCGCCGAGGTCACCCAGCTCCGCGCCCAGGTCAGCGAGCTGCGTCGCGAGCTCGACACCAAGACCAAGGAGCTCTCGCGCGTCCAGGGCGAGCTCGACACCACGCGCCGCACGCTCGACGGACGGCGCAGCGAGGCCGACGCCGACCGTCGCTCGGTGGAGCAGCTCCGCCGCGAGCTCGAGGAGACGCGCAAGCGTGAGACGAATGCCGGGGCCCGAGCCGCGCGCGTCGCCGAGCTCGAGAAGTCGATCGCCGACCGCGAGGGCGCCCTGGCCGCCAAGAATCGCGAGATCGACAGCCTGCGCACCTCGGTGACGAAGCTGGAGAGCGAGGCCAGGGACCAGAAGGAGCGGCTCGACCGGCTGCGCCAGCAGACGGCCTCGACCGGCTCGGGCCCGGTCATCCAGATCCTGCAGCCGGAGCTGCGCGCCATGCGCGACGGTCAGGGCGCGCGGGCCAGCGTCGCCAGCGACAAGCCAGTCGTCGTCGGCCGCATCACCAGCGAGGCGGAGCTGGTCACGCTCACGGTGAACGATCGCGCCGAGAAGCTCCTGGCCAACAACGTGTTCCGGACCGAGGTGGCCCTGGTCAACGCCGAGGCGCCCGTGCGGATCGTCGCCATCGATCGCCAGGGCCGCCGGTCCGCGCTCGACTTCGTGCTGGCGCACACGCAGCAGCAGCGCACGGCCTCGGCGACCAGCACCGCGCCGCAGATTGGCCTGCCCCGCGCGGCGTCCATGACCTTCGGCAACTACTACGCGCTGGTGATCGGCAACAACGACTACAAGCTCCTCCGGCCGCTCAAGACCGCGGTGGCCGACGCCCGCGAGGTCGCGCGCGTGCTGGAGACGGATTACGGCTTCCGGGTCCGGATGCTGGAGAACGCCAACCGTTACGACATGCTGGCGGCCCTCAACGAGATGCGAGAGCGGCTGACCGAGAAGGACAACCTGCTCATCTACTACGCGGGCCACGGCGAGCTGGACGAGCGGAACCAGCGCGGCTACTGGCTGCCGACCGACGCCGAGCCCAACAGCACGGCCAACTGGATCTCGAACATCGCCATCACCGACGTCCTGAACTCGATGAACGTCCAGCAGCTCCTGGTGGTGGCCGACTCCTGCTACGCGGGCACCTTGACCCGCTCGTCGCTAGGCCGGCTCGAGGGTGGCCTGAGCGACACCGAGCGGCTGCGCCTGCTCTCGGTGATGGCGCACCAGCGCTCGCGCATGGTGCTCACCTCCGGTGGTGTCGAGCCGGTGCTCGACAGCGCGGGCGGCGGCCACTCGGCCTTCGCCCAGGCGTTCGTCGGTGTGCTCCAGTCGAACGTCGGCGTCCTGCAGGGCCAGGAGCTGTTCGGTCATCTCCGGCTGCGCGTGGCGGCAGTCGCCGACCGCGTCCAGATGCGCCAGGTGCCCGAATACGCGCCGATCAAGTTCGCCGGCCACGAGTCCGGCGACTTCCTGTTCGTGCGCAAGAACTAGCCCCGGCGCGAGCCTTCCCTACCACCACTGGTCAGCCGCCTTCGCGGGGGGCGATTATCTTTGCCGCGGGGCTCCGCCTTGTGATAAATCCACATCACCATTGACGATTGTCCCGGGGAGGACGTTCCTGCAATGAGGCTGCGCTGGATCGCGGTGGCGATGGTGGTGACGGCGGGCGTTCTCGCAACGAGCCTGCCGGCCCGGGCCCAGGGTCTCAACGACGTCCTCACTCGCCTGCTCAGCAACAACTGCGGCGCCATCGGTGGTCCCACGAACGCACCCCTCGGGCCCGGTCTGCAGCAGATCTGTAACTTCCCGCCCACCGCCGGCGCCTCGTCCGCGACGGGCTCGGTCGGCTCCGAGAGCCGCGGCGGTGGGGCCGGCCAGCTCGAGATCTATCGTCGGCTGCGCCAGCGCCAGGGCGCGGCCAGCGCCGACCGCGACGGCACGCGCGGCATCGGCGTGTTCGTCTCGACCGACTACCAGAACTACGATCAGGACAGCAATCGCTTCGAGGGCGGCTTCTCGCGCGACACCGTCGGCGGCACCGCCGGCGTGGATTACATGTTCGGCAACGGCTTCGTGATCGGCACCGCGCTGAGCTACGCCCATGAGTTCGGCAACTACGACGGCGTCGGCGGCGGCTTCGATCACGACGCCTACGGTGTGCAGATCTACGGCAGCGTCGTGCCGATCCCGAACCTGTTCATCGACACGGTGCTGGGCTACACCCGCAAGGACTACGGCTTCGAGCGCCGCGCCTCGGTGACCCTGGCCCCCATCAATCGCATCGTGGCCGGCTCGACCACCGGGGACACCGACGGCAACGAGTTCCGCATCTCGGTCAACACCGGGTACGACTTCCAGCTCGGCATGTTCACCGTCGGACCGCGCGTGGGCGTGAGCTACCGCGAGACGACGATGGACGGCTTCCGGGAGCAGGGCAGCACCGGCCTGGAGCTCGCCTACGACAACCAGAACGTCCAGTCACTGACGACCACCGCCGGCATCTACGGCGCGGTGGCGATCAGCACCGGCTTCGGCGTCATCGTGCCGCAGGGGACGTTCGAGTACGTCCACGAGTTCCTCGACGACCAGCGCAGCGTGGGCTTCCGGCTCGTGCAGGAGGTCGCGCAGCAGCGCTTCCTCTTCCAGACGGACCGGCCCGATCGCGACTACTTCAACCTGAGCGTCGGCGCCTCGATGGTGCTGCCGAGCGGGATGCAGCCGTTCGTGAACTTCCGCGAGCTGATCGCCTACCGCGACCGGAGCAGCCACACCGTCACGCTGGGCCTGCGCATCCCCTTCTGAGCCGAGGGGGCGGGACTCAGTCCCGCCCCTCCGCCCGCGCCACCTCCATCAGGATCGAGGGCCAGAGCGCGGTCCAGCAGCAGCGGTGATCGTAGTCCGGCACCACCACGAGATCCCCCCCGCCCGCGACCGCCGGCGGCACCGTCTCGTCGCGCCCACCCGCATAGTGACGACGGAAGACGTGCGCTGGCAGCGGCGGCTCGCGCGCTGGATCGAGCGAGCCGATCAGCGGTGAGCCTCCCTGCTGCGCGGCCCACGCCTGGACATCCAGGTTGGCCGCAATCGTGACCACACCGATGGTCTCGGGCACGCGCGCCGCGAGGAGCATCGCGAGCACACCGCCACCGCTGTAGCCCAGCCAGACGACGCGATCGGCGCCGCGATCCGCGAGCAGGCGTCGGCTCGCGGCGGCCATGCTGGCAGCGACGTCCTCCGAGTAGCGCGCCGACGTCCAGAGGCTCGCGGTGCACGGCGGCTCGGCCGCGAGGCCGTGATAGCAGGCCCGGCCCAGGTAGATCGCGGGCGCCCGGTCGAGCGCGAGCAGGTCGAGCACGAGCGGATCGCGAGGCGTGGGATCGGTGGACGGATAGCCGCCGAGCCACGGCACACCGTCGCCGTCCAGATAGACATGGAGCGTCCGCCCGGGGCGACGTTCGGACGTCAGGATCACATGGCGGAACTTCGTTCCGGCTACGACCTCGGCGCGCAGTCCGCGGGCCGCGGCCAGGTCGAGAAACCGCGCAGACGCCGAGCGACACCCGCCGCCGAGGGCGAGCACGCCGACTGCCAGCACGATCACGGCGCCAAGGCGCATGGCGAGTCGATACCACAACCGGCGGGCGGGCCGGCCATCCACGTTGGACAGGAGCTGATCACTTCCGCCCGGCCGCTGGCCAAATGGTCCCCACACGTGACGGGTGACGTCACCTCGTCAGTTCGGCGACGAGATAATCGATCAGCTAGAACAGGCCTTTAGCGGTCTGATCGGGTGCGGCACGTGCTTTGCCGGAACACGGTCCGTGATTTCGATCTCCCGGCTCTGGGCCTCTCTGACCTGCCCGCTGCTCGCCGCCGCGTGCCTCACCGGGTTGCTTCCCACCAGCGCCGACGCCGCGGTCGCGTTCCGGGCCGCCTCCTCCAAGGACCAGAACGGCTCGGCGAGCACGATCGTCCTCAACAAGCCGACGGGCACGATCAAGGGAGACGTGCTGGTCGCCATGATCGCGGTGCGCCCGTACAACGCCACGATCACCGCGCCGACCGGCTTCACCCTGCTCAATCGCCAGAACAACAACAACGGCAACGACAACGCGCTGGCCGTCTACTGGAAGATCGCCACGAGCAGCGAGCCGACCACCTATACCTGGTCCTTCTCGGCGAACACCGGCAACGCCGGCGGCCTCATGGCCTTCTCGGGGGTCGACAATGCGGCGCCGATCAACGCCAGCGCCGGATCCATCACCACGGCGACGACCACCACCTTCAGCGCCCCGAGCGTGACGCCCACGGTCACCAACACCATGATCGTCACCGCTCACGAGTACTCGTCGTCCGATCGCTGGACGAAGCCCGCGGGAATGACCGAGGCACTCGATGTCGCGAGCCTGCCCGTCGCCGATTCGCTCGGTATCTCGCTGCTCGGCTCCTACAAGATCCAGGCGACCGCCACCGCGACCGGCGCCTTGACGGCCACGGCCGCCAGCAATGCCGACACCGGCGCGGCCGTCACGCTGGCGCTCAAGCCCGTCGTGTGCGGCGCGGTCGCCGCCGACCCGACCTACTTCTCCGCCACGGCACAGAGCAGCCAGGTCGTCCTCTACTGGGCGAGCTCGAGCCCGGTCGTGATCCTTCGCAAGACGTCGGCCTTCACCACGGAGGCGCCGGCCGCGGGCGTGACCTACTCGACCAGCGACACGATCGGAACGGCGACGGTCGTCTACGCGGGCTCGGCGCAGACCGCGACGGTGACCGAGACCAACGGTGGAACCTACTACTACAAGGCCTTCGTGCGTGACGCGGTCACCTGCTACTCGGCAGGGACATCACTGAAGGCCAACCCGGTGGCGGGCCCGCGGCCGGCCTGGAGCTACACGATGGCCGGCGGCTCGATGCTGAACGGCGGCCTGGCCGGCACCGGCACGATTTACACGTCATCGAACGCCGACGCGATCATCTCGCTGAACACCGCCGACGGCACGCAGAGCTGGACGCCGGTGTCCACGAATGCCGCCGTGCAGGGCAACCTGACCTATCAGCCGGTGGACGCCGGCATCCACACGGTGCAGAGCGGCATCGCGACGATGACCACGCAGAGCGTGCTCAATGTCGCGATCACCAGCGTGGACCTGACCCGGTCGGTGCTGTTCATGACGGTGAGCGCCGACAACACCGACCCCAACAACGGTCTGGTGCGCGGCCAGCTCACGAGCGGCACGAACATCCAGTTCAATCGCACCGGCACGACGACCACGGTGACGATCAAGTGGATGGTCGCGACCTTCGGCCGCGCCGTCAGCGTGCAGCGCGGCACGACCGCGGTCACGGCCGGGCCCATGAACGTGGCGCTCACGGCCGTCGATCTCAGCAAGACCTTCGTCATCACCACGTGGCAAAAGATCGGCTCGACCTATGGCGCCGACGACATCCTGCGCTCGCGTTTGACCTCGACGACGAACCTCGAGTTCAGCCACGGCACGGGTACCTTCGACGGCACCGCCGACTGGCAGGTCATCACGATGGATGGTGCGTCGGTGCAGAGCGGCGACACCACGATCGCCAGCGGCGCCAGCAGCCTCACCGTGCCGGTGACGGCGGTGGACACGACCAAGACGTTCCTGCTGGCCTCCTGGACCTCCGACACCGACGGCATCGGCATGAACTACGTCCGGGGCCGGATCACCTCGCCGACGCAGCTCACCTTCGACCGGGGCGTGACCGGGAGCACGCTGAGCCTCACCTGGTACCTGGTCACCCTGAACGACGGCTCGACGGTGCAGTCGGGAAACGCGAGCTTCGGCGCCGCCACGCTCACCTCCACGGTCACGCTCGGCTCGGCGGTGAACACCGGTGCCGCGGTGGCCTTCCTCTCCGGCAACCAGCGCGGCGGCAGCACGCCCGATCCGGGCACCACGCCGAACGACAACCCCGGGGTCGTCTGGTTCCGTGCCGACCTGACGGGCGCGACGACGCTCAAGCTCGACCGCGCCACCAAGGGCACGGGGGCGGGCGTGACCGCCGAGGCGGCGTGGTTCGTCGTCAACTTCGCCTCGGCCTCGACCTCCTCGGTGTTCGGCGGCGATCAGGGCGGCACGGTCTACTACGTGGACACGGCCACCGGCATCGCCGACTGGACCGTGGCGCTGACCGGCGCCGACGCCGTGCAGGCGCCGACCGCGACCCAGATCCGCACCTACTCCAACGCGACCTTCAAGGCCGCCACCACCGACGACCTGCTCTTCGCGGCCACGCGCAACACCAGCACGACCAACAACCGCGTGTACGCGCTGCGGGCCAGCGACGGCGCCGTGGTGTGGACGTTCAACAGCACCGGCGCCAGCCAGATGGATTACGTCGTGGGCACGCCGTGGATCGACTACACGCGCAACCGCCTGTGGGTGGCCAGCCGCGCCGGCACGCTCGGCACCCAGAACAGCCTGTGGGTGATCAACACGCTCGACGGCTCGCTGCTGCAGTCCTTCGCCCTCGGCCACCTGCAGGTCGCGCCGACGATGAGCTACGACGACACGACGATCTACGTGGGCACGACCACCGGCCGGCTCTACGCGATCGACGCCAACACGCTCACGCAGAAGTGGTCGTCATTCTCGAACCCGGGCTCCGCAGTCGTCGGCTACGTCTGGGAGGACCAGAACACCACGGGCCGGCTGTACTTCTCCACGGCCAATGGCCAGGTCTGGTGCCTGCAGGACAACGGCGCGGGTGCTCCGCCCAACGCCAGCAGCCCGGTCTGGAAGCGCGCCGTGGCCGGCGCCTCCACGCCGCTGCTGATCGACAAGCTCTACGTGGGCTCCACCGACGGCAAGGTACACCAGATCGATCCCACGACCGGCGTCGATCAGACACAGTTCACGGTCGGTGACGGCACCTCCACGGTCAGCGCACCCAGCACCGAGGACGGCAGCCAGATCTTCGTGGGCACGACGGCGGGCACGCTCTACGCGATCCCGCTCCCGCTTCCCTGATCCATGAACTTCCGGTCCCGGGCGGCGATTGTCGCCTCGCTTCTCGCCTCGCTCTTTTCGTTCGTCGGCGCAGCTGACGCCGAGCCCGGCCCGGTCATCGTCGGGATCGTGCTGCGCGAGGTCGGCCGGACCTTCGCGATCATCCAGGAATCCCCCGGCGCCAAGCCCGGCTTCTACGAGGTGGGCGCGCGGGTTGGGGACTCCGTCGTCACCGAGATCCTCGTCGACCGCGTGACGCTCGATGCGGCCGGACAGCGTACGCAGCTCCGCCTGTCCGCGTCGGTCAGCGGCGCCAGGGGCGGGTCGGCGCCAGGCGGACCCCCGGCGGTCACGGGCGACTCGCCCGCCGGGCGCCGTGGTAACGGCCCGATGGGCGCCGGCCCCGACGTCCGGCTCAGCCCCTACGGGCGCATCGAGACCGTGGTGGCGCCGGCCGGCCTGACCACCGGGAGCGCCAACACCGCGCCCGGCGGCAGCAGCAGCGACCTCGGCGGCGGAGTCGGTCAGGCCGGTGGTGTCGGCTCGAGCGAGGGCTCGCAGAACGGGGTCACGGCGGGGGTGACGATCACCGGACGCCTGCACGACGGGCGCTCGCTCACGGCCAGCGAGTTCTCGACGAGCGCCCTGCGCGACCTGCTCTTCGCGATGACCTACTCGAGCATCACCGACCTGCACCAGCAGCGTCTCGAGCTCTACGCGCCGGACGGCTCGCTCTACCAGCGCCTGACCGGCGCCATCGCGTTGCGCACCCAGACACTGGTCCCGGTGGGCGGCACATGGATCACCGAGCACACGCTGTACGGCGGCTGGCGGGTGGACATCTTCGTCGATCGCGAGACCTCGCCGATCGTCAGCCAGAGCTTCACGCTCGATCCCTGACCGCTCGGGCCGCCCGCCCGATTGTTCGCCGGGCACCGCGCATCGTTGCTAGAGTGTCCGCGATGCGCGCCTTCCTTCCTCGCCTCGTGCTGGCACTCATCGTGGCCGGCGCGACGTACAACCCCACGCGCTACTCGTACTACGCGTGGGCGAAGCGTACGGGCTTCACGTGGGCGCCGCCGCTCGTGTTCGTCGGCGTCGTCCTGCTGATCGGCTGGGTGATCTGCCTGCGCCTGACCCTGCGATCGTTCGGTGGGCTCGGTCTGCTGCTGGCCAACGCGTTCTTCGCCGCGCTCTTCTGGCTCTTCTCCTCCTGGGGCTGGCTCCCCATCGACCGCGTCGACGCGATCTCCTGGCTCGGCCTCCTGATCGTCTCGCTCATCCTTGCGACCGGCATGACCTGGACCCACCACCGCCGCCGCTGACCGAGCTCGAGCTCGGCACTGCGGTCGACGTCTCCTGGAAATCACCGCCGCCGGCGGCGGCTCACAACGGTCCAGGTGCGAGGCGGTGCGAGCACCGAAGTGAGGCGTACTTCGAGTCCGCGGCAGCGAGGCGCGCAGCGCCAACGAAGCACATGGGCCGTTTTCAGCCGCCGCCGACCGTCAGCGCATGTTGCCGGTGTGACCCAGGGAATACCGCCCCGGCTGCGGCCACACCGTGAGCCCGTGCGGCTCCCGTCCCACCGGGATCGTCTTCACCTCGCCGGTGGTGGTGTCGATCACGTAGACGACGTTGTCGTAGCGGCCGGAGAGCCAGAGGTGCTTGCCGTCGACGCTCACGTTGCCCATGTCCGGGCTGCCCGCGTTGGGAATCGGCCAGGTGGCCACGACCGCGCGGGTCATGAAGTCGATCACGGCGACGCTGCCCTTGCCCACGCCGGCCTTGCCGCCGATTTGCGAGAAGCCGCGGTTGGCGGCGTAGAGCTTCGTGGCGTCGCGGCTCGGATAGAGCCCGTGCGTGCCCACGCCGGTCT
>Ga0310810_10004515_pt1 | contig 15407 bp, 19 predicted proteins | sample NCmetagenome_FD_207641 | JGI IMG/M metagenome (GOLD analysis project Ga0310810, IMG submission 207641) | Soil microbial communities from experimental microcosm in Duke University, North Carolina, United States - NC | ecosystem: Engineered > Artificial ecosystem > Soil microcosm > Unclassified ...
GGTGGTGGCCGCCGAGGTGATGGTGATGCCGCGCTCCTGCTCCTGCTCCATCCAGTCCATGGTCGCGGCGCCGTCGTGGACCTCGCCGATCTTGTGGTTCACGCCGGTGTAGAAAAGGATGCGCTCGGTCGTGGTCGTCTTCCCGGCGTCGATGTGCGCCGAGATGCCGATGTTCCGATAGCGTTCGATGGGGGTTTTGCGCGCCACTGCCATTGTCCTCAGAACCTGTAGTGGGAGAAGGCCTTGTTGGCTTCAGCCATACGATGGACCTCTTCCCGCTTCTTCATCGCACCGCCCCGGCCCTCGGCCGCTTCCTGCAGCTCGCCCGCCAGGCGAACCGTCATCGACTTCTCGCCGCGCTTCTGCGCCGCCTCGCGGATCCAGCGCATGGCGAGCGCGACGCGCCGCACCGGGCGCACCTCGACCGGCACCTGGTAGTTCGCGCCGCCGACGCGCCGGCTCTTCACCTCGACGATCGGCTTCACGTTCTGCACCGCCTGCGAGAACACCTCGAGCGGGTCCTTGCCCGACTTCTGCTTGATCGTGTCGAGCGCGCCGTAGATGATCCGCTCGGCGACCGACTTCTTGCCGCGCGTCATCAGCACGTTGACGAACTTGGCGACGTCGACGTTGTTGAACTTCGGATCCGGGAGGATCTCCCGCTTCGGGACTTCTCTACGACGCGGCATGTGTCTTTACCCTGCCTTGGGCGCCTTGGCGCCATACTTGGAACGGGCCTGCTTGCGGTCCTTGACGCCCTGCGTGTCGAGCGAGCCGCGCACGATGTGGTAGCGCACGCCGGGCAGGTCCTTGACGCGCCCGCCGCGGATCAGCACCACCGAGTGCTCCTGCAGGTTGTGGCCCTCGCCGCCGATGTAGCCGATCACCTCGAAGCCGTTGGTCAGCCGTACCTTGGCGACCTTGCGCAGCGCCGAGTTGGGCTTCTTGGGCGTGGTGGTGTAGACGCGCGTGCACACGCCGCGCTTCTGCGGCGAACCGGCGAGCGCCGGCACCTTCGATTTCGGGCGCTTGGCGACGCGCCCTGCGCGCACTAACTGGTTGACGGTAGGCATGTTTTTGCTGTTCCAGAAACGAACCGGGCGGCAATCGCTGGCAAGCAGCAGTCGCCGCCCAGGGGCTAAAAAAGAGGCCGGATTATAAAGAGGAAAGGGGCAAGGCGCAAGGAAGCCGGCGCTATTTTTCAGAGCGGCCGGGGCTCGCGCGAAAAGCCGAAGCGGCGCGGCACCTCGGCCTGGGCGAGGCGTGGCAGGCGCCCGGCGAGCTCGACATAGCGCTCGAGGTCGCGATCGTCGAGGAGCGCAATTGCCCGGCCGCCCTCGATGAGCACCGAGCCCTCGTCGTCGAGATAGGCGGCGCTCGGGACGACCCGCTCGCCGCAGTGGTCGAGGAGCGCCTCCCCCTCGTGATGGACGACGAGCGGGGTGTAGGCGAGAGCGACGAAGACGCGCTGGGGGCCGTTCTGGAAATACCAGCGGCCGCGCTCGTCGGCCTGGTAGTTGCGCGCGATGAAATCGCGCAGCCCGGCGTGCAGCACGCGTTCTCCCCTGATGCGCCAGTTGCCGCGGCGGTCGAGCGCCAGCCAGCCGTACACCGCCGGCACGTCGGGCCACTTCGCCATGCTGCGGGCGACCAGCGCGTCCACGGTGCCGCTAGGCCGGCGCGGCGAGCGGGTCCATCGGCCGCGGCGGGTGGACGCCGAAGCCCTGGGCATACGCGACGCCCAGGGCGCGCAGGCGGGCGAGCACGTCCTCCTCCTCGACGCACTCGGCGACCACCGAGTAGCCGAGCGCCTCGCTGACGCGCACGATCGCGTTCAGCTTGCTCTGCGCCACCTCGCTCGAGAGCAGCTTGCGGATGATCGCGCCATCCACCTTGACGAACTGCACGCCGAGCTCCTTGATCGGCGCGAAGGACACCGAGCGCCGGCCGAAGCCGTCGAGCAGCACGCGCACGCCGATCGCGCGGCAGGCGTCGGCGAACCGGCGGGCGGCCGCCGGGCGCTCGAGCGCGTCGCCCTCGTCGATCTCGAAGCCGAGTCCTTCGCCGCTCACCTTGCCGGCGGCGAGCTGCGCGGCGACGAAGCGCGGGAACTCCGGGTCCTCGAGCGTCTGCGTCGACACGTTGATGGTGAAGCGGGCGGCCTGGGGGCCGGCCGCCAGGCATTTCGCGGTGTGCCGCACGACCCAGCGGTCGAGCTGCGGCATCATGCGGAAATGCTCGAACACCGGCAGGAACTCGCCCGGCGGGACGAGCGCCCGCTCCTCTTCGCGAAGGCGCACCAGCACCTCCGCCATCGGGATGGCGCCTTCCTCGCGCAGCGCGACGATCGGCTGGCAGTAGAGCTGGAACTCGTCCTTCTCGAGCGCGGCGCGCAGGCGGTCGACCGGGTCGCTCCACCCGGCGAGCTGCGAATCCATGCGCTCGAGGAACTGCTCGTCCATGCCGCCGATTCTAGCGACCGGAAAATCGGATAAGGCCGTGAGCGCCCGCATCGAGCTGAACCACAAGATCCACGTGCTCACGCGCAAGGAGGAGCTCGACTCGGTCCGCGTCGCCGGCAAGGTGGTGGTGGTGCTCGACATCCTGTTCGCGACGAGCACCATGGTGGCGGCGCTCGCGAACGGCGCGCTGGAGATCGTGCCGGTCCTCGACGAGGCGGCCGCGCGCGCCGAGGCCCTGCGCTGCGACGAAGGCCGTTTCGTGCTCGCCGGCGAGCTCTACGCCGAGACGCTGCCCGGCTTCGCTCATCCCGCGCCGCTTGCGCTGCTCGAGCACGGCGTCGCCGGCAAGACGGTGGTCTACTCGACGACCAACGGCACGGTCGCGATGGCGCTCGCCGCGCAAGCGGCGCGCGTCTATTGCGGCGCGCTGCTCAACGCCGGGCGCCTCGTCGAGCACATCGTCGAGCAGCATCCGCGGGAGACGGTGCTGCTCGTCTGCGCCGGGTCCGGCGCCAACTTCAATTTCGAGGACTTCTGCGGCGCCGGCTGCTATGTCGAGCGCTTCGCCGAGCGCCTCGGCCCGGCGGCGGACCTTTCCGACGCGGCGCGCGCCGCGCGCACCGTGTTCCGCAACGCGCCGCTGCCGCAGGCGCTCCTCGAATGCCGCCTCGGCCGGATGATGGAGAAGCGCGGCCTGCGGCACGAGGTGGAGTTCGCGGCACGCATCGACGCCTTGCCGGTCGTGCCGGTGCTCGAGGCGGGGCGGCTGCGGCTGCTCTAGCCCCGCTCGAGCTCGGCGCTGACCGCGAGATGGTCCGACAGCCTGGACCACGGCTTGCCGCGATGCACCTCGGAGTGCACCACCTTGAAGCCGCGCACGTAGATCCGGTCGAGCTGCAGCACCGGCATCATCGCCGGAAAGGTGCGCGCGGCTTTTCCGAAGCGCGCGAGCGACACCTCGGTCATGCCGAGCCGGCGCTCGAGGATCGAAGAGGCGCGGTGCCGCCAGTCGTTGAAGTCGCCGGCGACGATGATCGGCAGGTCGCGCGAGGCGAGCTCCTCGAGCCGTCCCGAGATCGCCTCGAGCTGGCGCGCGCGGCCGCGCTCGTGCAGCGACAGGTGCACGCACACGCAGTGCAGGTTGCGCCGCCAGCCCGGCACCGCCACCACGCTGTGCAGCAGGCCGCGCCGCTCGTAGCGGTGGTCCGAGACGTCCTCGTTCTCGAACGAGACGAAGCCGAAGCGCGACAGGATGGCGTTGCCGTGGTGGCCGTGGTCGTAGATCGCGTTCTGCCCGTAGACGTGCTGCCAGCGGTCGCCGGCGATGAACGCGTGCTGCGGCTCCTCGGGATGCGCGGCGAAGCGCATGGCGAAGCGCTGGTTCAGGCCCTGCACTTCCTGGAGGAAGACGACGTCGGGGTCAAGCGCGCGCAGGCCGTCGCGCAGATCGTGCAGCACCATGCGGCGGTTGAAGTGCGACAGGCCCTTGTGGATGTTCAGCGTCACGACGCGCAGCCGCTGCGTCATGGCCGCGGCTCCGCCAGGTCGAGCACGAGGCGCGCCTCGAGGGGCTCGCCGCTCGCGAGCGCCGGCCGGCCGGCCGCCGCGCGGTTGCGACCCTCGAGCGTCGGCGACGAGCGCAGCTCGTCGTAGGAGCGCAACGAGTAGCGCGCGAGGCTGTCGCTGCCGCGAACCAGCCCGAGCGCGCGAATTGCGTGCCTTCCCGCGCCGATGGCAAGAAGCGCCCGCGCGTCCTCGCGCGCACGCGGCAGCTCCGCCGCAGCGCCCTCGCGCAGACGCGCGCGCGGCGTCAGCACCGTGGCCCGGCATCCGTCGGCGCCGAGGGCGTCGTAGACGAGCGGCTCGCCGTCGGGCGCGAGCGTGACCCGCCAGGTGATGCGGTTGGCGGGGAACGGTATGGTGTAGACGAGCTGCAGCAGGGGCTGCTCTTCATAGCGCGCGTAACTGCGGCCGACGTAGACGGCCGGCTCCGCCGGGTCGACTTCCGGGGCCGTGGCGCCGCGCCGCCAGCGCAGCGCGCCGAAGCGGTCCGCGTCGGCGGCGACCCATACTTCAAGGCTCGGCGCATAGGCGGCCGCCAGGGCCTCGAGCTCGCGAGCCGAGACGAGCGGCTGGCCGAGCGGATCGACGTCGCCGCGGAGCAGCCAGCCGCGCACCTCTGCCCGCGAGGCGCCGGCCGGCGGCGGAGCGAAGCGCACGCGGGCACCGGCGCCACCCGCGAATGCCGGGCACGCGCGGCGCGCGACCGGCGCCGAGCCGCCCGTCAGCCGCGCGAGCAGCGCCGCGCGCAGCTCGGGCTGGGCGAGCTCCGTGTCGCGAAGCAGCCGGCCGCACTGCACGCTTCTGCGCAATGCCGCCGAGCGCGAATCGTCGAGGCGCATGCCCGACCATTTTTCCACGACCGCCGCGGGCAGGTTGTCGATCTCGTAGCCGCGCGCCTCGCGGTCGTGCTCGAGCAGGCGCGCGGCGAGGGCGTCGAACGCCGCGGCGCTGCGCGCCGCGCGCGCGGCCGAGCGCGCGAGAAAATCGTCGCTGCGCAGGTACGGAAAGCCGGGCACCGCCGTGTATTCCAGGTCGCGCACCCCCGCCGCCGCCGTCTCCCGGTCGAGGGCCGCGAACCATTGCGCGCACGCGGCGACCTCGGGCGGAGCCGCGAGCCGCGCCTGCTCGAGCGGCGTCGTGGCCGCGCAGCCGGCGAGCGCCAGGAGCACCGCGCCGGCGAGCCGCCTCAGGCGCCGTTGCGCTCGCCGAGGATGCGGAGGGCGTCGCGGTTCGACCATGAGAAGCATTTCTCTGCCGCCTGCCGCCACGGCAGCCAGGCGCAGGCGACGTGCTCGTCGGGCGCGAGCGTCACCGCGCAGCGTTCGCCGAGCTGCAAGCCGAAAACGTGCTCGACGTTGTAGAGCACGCCGGGCGCGAAGCGGTGCCGCCACTGCGCGTAGATCTCGAACGTGTTGGCGAGGTGCCAGGGCGCGAGGACGCCCGCGCCGGCCTCGATGCCGGTCTCCTCGCGCACTTCGCGCGCGGCCGCCGCCTCGAGCGGCTCGTCGGGCGCATCGAGCGAGCCGGTGACCGATTGCCAGTAGCCCGCGCGCACGCGCCGCTCGAGCAGCAGCACGTCGAGCTGACGCGTGTGGACCACCACCAGGACCGAGACGGGAATCTTCGCGTTCACGCTTCGCGGTACAGGTCCGGGAGGCCAAGCTCGCGGCGCGGGTCGACGAACACGGCGAAGAAGGGCCGGCCCCGCCCGGCCCAGTACTGCGCGCTCGAGCGCAGCACGTCGAGCAGCACGCCGAGCTCGTCGCCGCCGGGAAAGGCGTCGAATACCAGGACGTGGCCGGCGCCGTGCCGCCACGACAGGTCGCCGAGGCAATCCTCGAGCGCATCCCAGTTGCGTCCGAACCAGCCGGGGAACTCGAGCGCCTGCGCGATGCGGCCGAGCACGTCGTCGCGCGCCTCGATGCGCGCGACATCGAGGCGGCTTGCGTGCGCCTCCTGCAGCACCACCGGCGCGCCGCTCACCCGGTACACGCCGGAGCGCGACGCGTCGCGGAGCCTCTGGCCGAGCTTGCCCGTCATTCGATGATCCGGAGGAAAGTGCGGTAGTGGTCGTCCGTGTAGTAGAGCTCGCCCGAGCGCCCGGCGACGATGCGGCGTGCGCCGCGATCCCGGGCGCCGGGTGTGCGCACCGTGTACTCGCGATAGTAGCCGCGCGGGCGCCTGGGCAGCTGCCCCTCCCGGTTGCCGAACGCCACGCCGTCGCGGGCGTAGGCGAACGGTCCGCCGGCGCGGATCAGCGCCACGGTCTGGCGCGCCTCCGGCGGCAGCGCGCCGAGCGGGACGTCGCCGGAGAAGGCTAGCGCCGCACCCAGCCAGAGCGCGAGCAAGGCGCCGCTCCAGCGCATCAGCCTTGGGGTTTCTCCCTCAGACGGATGCCGAGCTCGCGCAACTGCTTCTCGTCGACCGGACTGGGCGCCTGCACCAGCAGGTCCTGCGCGCGCTGGGTCTTCGGGAAGGCGATCACGTCGCGGATCGACTCGGCGCCGGCCATCAGCGCGGTCAGCCGATCGAGGCCGAAGGCGATGCCGCCGTGCGGCGGGGCGCCGTACTGCAGGTTGTCGAGCAGGAAGCCGAATTTCGCGCGCGCCTCCTCGGCCGAGATGCCGAGCGCCTTGAAGACCTTCTCCTGCACCTCGGCGCGGTGGATGCGCAGCGACCCGCCGCCGATTTCCCAGCCGTTCAGCACCATGTCGTAGCCCTTGGACAGCGCCCGCCCGGGATCGGTTGCCAGCAGGTCCTCGTGCCCGTCCCTGGGCGCCGTGAACGGGTGGTGCATCGCCGACCAGCGCTTCTCCTGCTCGTCCCACTCGAACATCGGGAAGTCGACGACCCAGAGCGGCCGCCAGTCGCGCTCGACCAGGCCCTTGTCGTGGCCGATCTTCACGCGCAGCGCGCCGAGCGCGGCATTGACGATGGCCGCCTTGTCCGCGCCGAAGAAGATCGTGTCGCCCGGCTTCGCCCCGGTGCGCTGGACGATCGCCTTCAGCACGTCCTCGGAGAGGAACTTGACGATCGGCGACTGCAGGCCGTCGGCATTTACCCGGATGTACGCCAGCCCCTTCGCGCCGTGCGCGGCGACGAACGGGGCGAAGTCGTCGATCTCCTTGCGCGTGAGCTCGCACGACACCTTGAGCGCCGCGACGCGTCCGCCCGGCAGCTCGGCCGCCTGGCGGAACACCTTGAACTCGACCGTCTTCATGAGCTCGGTGAGCTCGGTGAGCTCCAGTGGAATCCGCAGGTCCGGCTTGTCCACGCCGAAGCGCGCCATCGCCTCGGCGTAGGAGAGTCGCGCGAACGGCTGCGGCAGCTCGACGCCCAGCACGTCGCGGAATACCTCGCGGATGAGGCCCTCCATCAGCTCCTGGATGGCGCGCTCGTCGAGGAAGGACGTCTCGATGTCGATCTGCGTGAACTCGGGCTGGCGGTCGGCGCGCAGGTCCTCGTCGCGGAAGCACTTGACGATCTGGTAGTAGCGGTCGAAGCCCGCCACCATGAGCAGCTGCTTGAAGAGCTGCGGCGACTGCGGCAGCGCGAAGAACTCGCCGGGATGCACGCGGCTCGGCACCAGGTAGTCGCGCGCGCCCTCGGGGGTGGAGCGCGTCAGCATCGGCGTCTCGATGTCGATGAAGCCGTGGCTGTCGAGGTAGCCGCGCACCGCCATGGCGACGCGGTAGCGAAGCTTGAGGTTGCGCTGCATCGGCTCGCGCCGCAGGTCGAGCACGCGGTGCGTGAGCCGCGTCATCTCCGACAGGTTCTCGTCATCGAGCTGGAAGGGGATGGGCGCCGAGGGATTCAGCACCTCGACCTCCTGCGCCAGCACTTCGATCTCGCCGGAGCGCAGCTCCGGGTTGCTCGTGCCCTCCGGCCGCCGGCGCACCCGCCCGGTCACCTTCAGCACGTACTCGTTGCGCACGCGCTCGGCGATCTCGAAGGCGCCCCGGCGGTCCGGATCGAAGACCACCTGCGCGAGGCCTTCGCGGTCGCGCAGGTCGATGAAGATCACGCCGCCATGGTCGCGGCGCCGGTGCGCCCAGCCGCACAGCGTGACCGTGCGATCGACCAGCGCGGCGCTCAGCTCGCCGCAGTAGTGAGTGCGCATTTACTTGCCCCTCATTTGCCCATCGGGGCGCGCGCCTGGGGCGGAACGACGCCCATGGAGATGATGTACTTGAGTGCCTGGTCGACGCTCATGTCGAGCTCGATCACGTCCTTTCTGCGCACGATCGCGAAATAGCCGCCGGTCGGGTTCGGCGTAGTCGGCACGTACACGCTCAAGCAGTCCTCGGGGACGTAGTTCACCACGTCGCCGCCCGGCGTGCCGGTGAGGAAGGCGATGGTCCACATGCCTTCGTGCGGCCATTGCACGAGCAGCGCCTTGCGGAACGCCTGCCCGCTGGAGGAGAACAACGTGTCGGAGATCTGCTTGACGCTCGAGTAGATCGAGTTGACCACCGGGATGCGCGTCAGCACCTCGTGCCACAACACGACGATCCGCGCACCGAAGAAGTTGGTGGCGAACACACCGGTCACGAACACGATGACGATGGTGAGGATCGCGCCGAGGCCGGGGATGTGCACGCCCAGCCAGTGCTCGGTCTGGAAGGAGTCGGGCAGCAGCAGCAGCGACTGGTCGAGCGCGTCGAAGATGACCTTCAGCACCCAGATCGTGATGACCAGCGGGATCCAGATGAGAAGGCCGGTGATCAGATACTTTTTCACTGCTCCCCGGAAATGAAAAGGCCCGGCTTGCGCCGGGCCGGTTAGCCCGCCCGCCCGCCGTTCAGGCGGCGGCCTTGGATTCGCTCTTGGTCTCGGGCTTCGCCTCGGGCTTGGACTCGCTCTTCGACTCCTTCGCCTCGGGCTTGGTCTCGGTCTTCGTTTCCGCCTTCTTCGCCGGCCCCTTGAAGTCGGTGGCGTACCAGCCGCTGCCCTTCAGCTGGAACCCGGCCGCGCTCAGCAGCTTGGTGAAGGTCGGCTTGCCGCAGGCCGTGCAGACCGTCAGCGCGGGATCGGAGATTTTCTGCAGGTGCTCGGCCTGGTGGCCGCAGGCCGTGCAGCGGTATTCGTAGATCGGCATCGAGAGTTCCCTTGGCGCGCGATTATATCGCTGATTTTGGGACGCTATTGCCGTTTTCAAGCGCGCGTCAGGAGGTGCCGTTGATCGCGCCGAATTCCGCCGCGGCCTTCGCGTAGACGAGGTGCACGCCTTCGCCACGCACCACGCCCAGCAAGCGCTCGGCTTCCTCGTCGCTCAAAAGGAACTCGACCTCGACGGTGAGGTCGCCGGCGAGCTCGAAGAAGTGCTGCTCGTGCAGCACGCCATGGCGTCCATAGCCGGCGATGGCACGGAACGCCGAGCCGCCATGGATGCCGGCCTTCTTCGCGGTCTCGAGCAGCCATTCGTAGACGAGCACGCCATGGTGCCGGCGGTTCTCGTGGACGTAGAAGCGCAGGTAGGTGCCCTTCACGGCACCCTCAGGAGCATGCGCAGCGAGGCGATGCCCGCGAACGTCATGGCGATCGAGCCGACGACGTGGGCGCCGATCAGCGCGAGGCCCCAGCCGTATTGCTCTCGCGCGAGAAGCGTCGTCGCTTCCGCGGAGAAGGTCGAGAAGGTCGTCAAGCCGCCGAGGAATCCGGTGACCAGCAATAGCCGCAGCTCGGGCGCCAGCGCTTCGAAATGCGTAAAAAGCGCAAGCGCGATGCCGATCAGATAGCCGCCGATCAGATTCGCCGCCAGCGTGCCGAGCGGCAGCGTCGGAAATACCGGGTTGAGAAGGGAACCGAGCCACCAGCGCAGCCACGCGCCGAGCGCCGCGCCACCGCCTACCGCCAATACCCCTAGCCAGGTCACCTAAAAGGGGATGTCGTCTTCCATGTCGTCGAACTTGCCGGCCGGCTTCTTGGCCGGCGCGGGCTTGCCCTCCGACGCCTTGGCGGCCATCGGCTCGCCGCGCGGCTCGCGCGGCTCACCCGCACCAGCGCGCGAACCGAGCATTTGCATCGAATCGGCAACGATCTCGGTCGAGTAGCGATCCTGTCCTTCCTTGTCCTGCCACTTGCGAGTGCGGATGCGCCCTTCGACATACACCTGCGAGCCCTTCTTCAGGTACTCGCCGGCGATTTCCGCGAGACGCCCGAAAAAAGCAATGCGATGCCACTCGGTGGCTTCCTTCATCTCGCCGCTCGCCTTGTCCTTCCACCGGTCGGTCGTGGCAAGCCGGATGTTGGTGACTGCGTCGCCGCTCGGAAGGTACTTCGTCTCCGGGTCGGCACCGAGATTGCCGACCAGGATGACCTTGTTCACAGATGCCATGTCATGCCTCCCCGCTGACCAGTTTGCGTACCCTGCCCTCGTCCCATTCGCCCGGCACGACCTTGAGGCGCGCGATGCGCTGCTCGCCGAGCACTTCGGCTTCGCGCACGCCCGGCAGGCGGGCGAGCGCCTCGCCCAGGCCGTCGAGATGCACTCCCGATGCGATGGTAAACGTGAGACTCGAAAGATCGTTGACCGCCCGCCGCGGCCCGCGCATGCCGAGCGCCACGGCGAACCACAACCCGCATAGTACGGCAGCCGTGCCGAAGACCGCCGCCGGCCCGTAGTGCTCGGCGACGCCGCCGCCGATCAGGCCGCCGAAGAACACGCCCAGCGTCTGCGTCGTGTTGTACACGCCGATCGCCAGGCCCCGGCCATGCGCCGGCGCCACGCGCGACACGAGCGCCGGCAGCATCGCCTCCAGGACGTTGAAAGCAACGAAGAATCCCAGCATCAGCAGGCCGAGCCTCAGGGCGCCCGACTGCCCGGTACCGAGCACGGCGAGGGTCACGCCGAGCAGCGCCACGGCGCCAAGCAGCACCGGCTTCGGCCGGTTGCGCCGGTCGGCATAGAGGATCGCCGGCACCATGAGCACGAAGGAGACGGCCAGCACCGGTAAATAGATCTTCCAGTGCTCGGCGAGCGGCCAGCCGACCTGTACGAGCATCGGCGGCACGACGACGAACATCGCGTAGAGCACGATGTGCAGGACGAAGATGCCGACGTTCAGGCGCACCAGCTCGGCATCGATCAGCCGGCCGCGCGTCCCGGCGGCGGCCGGCGCCCGGCGCGCGCCGGGCGCCGGATCCGGGACGAAGTAGCGCACCAGCGCGATCGCCGCGAGCGAAAGGAAGCCGGTCAGCGCGAAGACGCTGTTCATGCCGGCGTAGCGATAGAGCAGCGGCGCGCCGACCAGCGACACGGCGAACATGAGGCCGATCGTGGCGCCGATCATCGCCATGATCTTGGTGCGGTGCTGCTCGCGGGTGAGATCGGCGGCGAGCGCCATCGCCACCGAGTTGATCGCCCCGGCGCCCTGCAGGAGGCGCGCGGCGATCGCGGTCCAGATATCGCCGGCGCCGATGCCGAGGAAGCTTCCGGCGGCAAACACGACGAGGCCGGCATAGATCAGCGGCTTGCGCCCCCAGCGATCGGATGCCATGCCGAAGGGAATCTGCAGGATGCCCTGCGCGAGGCCATAGCCGCCGATCGCGATGCCGACGAGCGTCAGGTCGTCGCCGCCGCGCAGCGTGTGCGCATGCACGGCGAACACCGGCAGGATGAAGAAGAGGCCGAGCATGCGCAGGCCGTACACGCTGGCGAGGCTCGCGCCGGCGCGCAGCTCGCCCGCAGTCATGCGATCGGGTTCCAAGGTAGTGAGTGCGCCGGGAAAACGAAACGGGCTATAGTAGCAAGTTTCGCTTTTTTTCCGATGGACAACGTGCGAATCCGCGGCGCGCGGACCCACAACCTTAAGAACATCAGCCTCGAGCTGCCGCGCAACCGGCTCGTCGTGATCACCGGCCTCTCGGGCTCCGGCAAGAGCTCGCTCGCCTTCGACACGCTCTACGCCGAAGGGCAGCGCCGCTACGTCGAGTCGCTCTCGGCCTACGCCCGCCAGTTCCTCGAGCTCATGGAGAAGCCCGACGTCGACCTGATCGAGGGTCTGTCGCCCGCGATCGCCATCGAGCAGAAGGCGGCGAGCCACAACCCGCGCTCGACCGTCGGCACGGTGACCGAGATCCACGACTACCTGCGCCTGCTCTTCGCCCGCGCCGGCACGCCCTACTGCCCGCAGCATGGCCTGGCGCTGGAAGCGCACACCGTGGCGCAGATGGTCGACCAGCTGCTCGCGCTGCCCGAGGACACGCGCCTGCTGGTGCTCGCGCCGGTGGTCGCCGGCCGCAAGGGCGAGCAGGCCGAGCTGCTGGAGGAGCTGCGCGCCCAGGGCTTCTCGCGCGTGCGCATCGACGGCACGGTGCACGAGCTCGACGCGGCGCCGCGCCTCGCGAAGCATCGCAAGCACACCGTCGAGGTGGTGGTCGACCGGCTGCGCGCGCGCGCCGATGTCAAGCAGCGCCTCGCCGAGTCGCTCGAGACGGCGCTGCGCCACGCCGACGGGCGCGCCGTCGCGGTCGAGAGCGACGCCGGCCGCGAGCACCTCTTTTCCGCGCGGCACGCCTGCCCGGCACCGGGGTGCGACTATGCGCTGCCCGAGCTCGAGCCGCGCCTCTTTTCGTTCAACAACCCCATGGGCGCCTGCCCGCGCTGCGACGGCCTGGGCACGGTCGAGGTCTTCGACCCCAAGCGCATCGTCGCGCACCCGAACCTGTCGCTCGCGAGCGGCGCGATCCGCGGCTGGGACCGGCGCAATCACTTCTACTACGCGATGCTGCAGGCGCTCGCCCGGCACTACCGCTTCGACCTGGAGCAGCCGTGGGAGATGCTCGACGACAGGGTGCAGCAGGTCGTGCTCTACGGCTCGGGCGCCGAGGCGATCGCCTTCCGCTACGTCGCCGGGCAGGGGCGCTCGAGCGTGAAGGAACACCCCTTCGAAGGCATCGTGCCGAGCCTCGAGCGGCGCTATCGCGAGACCGACTCGGCGGTGGTGCGCGAGGAGCTGGCGAAGCTGATCGCCCTGCAGCCCTGCCCGGAGTGCGGCGGCGCGCGGCTGCGCCGCGAGGCGCGGCACGTTCGCCTCGCCGATGCGACGCTCTACGAGATCTCGCGCTGGCCGCTCGCGCAGACGCTCGCCTTCTTCGGCGGCCTGAAGCTCGCCGGCGCCAAGGCGCAGATCGCCGAGCGCATCGTCCGCGAGGTGGCAAGCCGTCTGCAGTTCCTGGTCAACGTCGGGCTCGACTACCTGGCGCTCGAGCGCTCCGCCGGGACGCTCTCCGGCGGCGAGGCGCAGCGAATCCGGCTGGCCAGCCAGATCGGCTCCGGGCTCACCGGCGTCATGTACGTGCTCGACGAGCCGTCGATCGGCCTGCACCAGCGCGACAACGCGCGGCTGATCGACACGCTTCGCCAGCTGCGCGATCTCGGCAACTCGGTGATCGTGGTCGAGCACGACGAGGAGGCGATCCGCTCCGCCGACCACCTGGTCGACATGGGACCGGGCGCCGGCGAGGCCGGCGGCAGGGTGATCGCGCAGGGCTCCGTCCAGGATATCGTCGCCAACCCGGAATCCCTGACGGGCCGCTATCTTTCCGGCGCGCTCGCCATCGCGCGGCCGGCGCGGCGCCGCCGCCCGGGAGAGCGGCGCGTGCTGCTGCGCGGCGCGCGCGGCCACAACCTGAAAGGCGTCGACCTCGCGCTGCCGCTCGGCCTCTTCGTCTGCGTGACCGGCGTGTCCGGCTCGGGCAAGTCCACGCTCGTCAACGACACGCTGTACGCGGCCGCCGCGCGCGCGCTCTACGGCTCGGCGGGCGAAGCGGCGCCGCACGACTCGGTGAGCGGCCTCGAGCAGCTCGACAAGGTGATCAACGTCGACCAGAGCCCGATCGGCCGCACGCCGCGCTCGAACCCGGCGACCTACACCGGGCTCTTCACGCCGATCCGCGAGCTGTTCGCCGGCGTTCCCGAGGCCCGCCAGCGCGGCTACGACGCGGGCCGTTTCTCGTTCAACGTCAAGGGCGGACGCTGCGAGGCCTGCCAGGGCGACGGCCTGATCAAGGTGGAGATGCACTTCCTCGCCGACATCTACGTACCGTGCGACGTGTGCCACGGCAAGCGCTACAACCGCGAGACCCTCGAGGTGCGCTACAAGGGGCGCAACATCCACGAGGTGCTGGAGATGACGGCGAGCGAGGCGCTCGGGTTCTTCTCCGCGGTGCCGGCGATCGCGCGCAAGCTGCGCACGCTGCTCGAAGTCGGCCTCGGCTACGTGCGCCTCGGCCAGTCGGCGACCACGCTCTCCGGCGGCGAGGCGCAGCGCGTCAAGCTCGCGCTCGAGCTCTCCAAGCGCGACACCGGCCGCACGCTCTACATCCTCGACGAGCCGACCACCGGGCTGCATTTCCACGACATCAAGCTGCTGCTCGACGTGCTCACCCGCCTGCGCGACGCCGGCAACACGGTGCTCGTCATCGAGCACAACCTCGACGTCGTCAAGACCGCGGACTGGGTCGTCGATCTCGGCCCGGAAGGCGGCGACGGCGGCGGCCGCATCGTCGCGCAAGGCACGCCCGAGCAGGTCGCCGCCGCGCCGGAGAGCGCGACCGGCCGCGCCCTCGCCGGGGTCTTGACAGATACGAACGTTCGTACTATTTTAACGGCGCATGAGCCCGAGCAAAGGCGAGCAGACCCGGACCGCGATCCTCGACGAGGCGCTCAAGGTCGCAAGCCGGCTCGGGCTTGAAGGCCTGACCATCGGCAGCCTGGCCGACGCGAGCGGCATGTCGAAGTCGGGCCTGTTCGCGCACTTCGGCTCGCGCGAAGGCCTGCAGCTCGCCGTGCTCGAGCATGCGGCGCAGCGCTATGGCGAGACGGTGCTCATGCCGGCGCTCAGGATCGAGCGCGGCCTGCCGCGCCTGCGCGGCATGTTCGGGCGCTGGATCGACTGGGCCGTGGCTTCCGGGTTGCCCGGCGGCTGCATCATGATCGCCGCGGCGGCGGAATACGACGACCGCCCCGGGCCGATCCGCGACGCGGTGATCGCCAACCAGCACCGCGGCAATGCGCTCATGCAGAAGGCGGTGCGCCTGGCCATCGAGGAGGGCCACCTGCGTCCCGACACCGACCCCGGGCAGATCGCCTTCGAGCTGCTCGGCATCGTGCTCGCCGCCCACAACCACCGGCGCCTGCTCGGCGACCGGGAAGCTCGCAAGCGCGCGCTGGTCGCCTTCGAGCAGCTCGTGGCGCGTCACGCGACGCGCAAAGCCGCCGTTCACTGAAAGGACCTTGTCGATGCCCGCCACCTCCAGCCTGCCCAGAATTAGCACGAACGTTCGGTTTGCCGCCTCGGCGCTGCTCTTCCCCGAGCTCGCCGGGGCCTGGGCCGAGCGGATGTTCCTCACGCCGCCGCGCAGCGCCGATGCCGCCGC
>Ga0310810_10004516_pt1 | contig 15407 bp, 10 predicted proteins | sample NCmetagenome_FD_207641 | JGI IMG/M metagenome (GOLD analysis project Ga0310810, IMG submission 207641) | Soil microbial communities from experimental microcosm in Duke University, North Carolina, United States - NC | ecosystem: Engineered > Artificial ecosystem > Soil microcosm > Unclassified ...
TTGGCTTTCCATACAGTATACTTTTTGGCTTTGTTCTTTTTTTTCTGGCTGCTTATTTTTGTTTCAAACTAGTTAAAAATTTCAGGTCATTTGCAATCACTGTATTGTTGTTTTCGGGAGTGTCAGCAATGCTATTGCCGCCACGAATTATAGATTTTCAGGGCACAATGGTTTCGCTGCCGGATTACGTTTTTCACTCCCTTGGTCTGTTCACGGCTTACTGTTTTTATATTTCCCGGCACCCCGGTAAATGGATTGCGGTAGGCCTTTCTTTTACATTTACATTGTTTATGTTCTTCAAAGGCTACAGCATGTGGCTCCACAAACTGAATTACGATAACTATACAGGGCGCTATTTTGCCAGGCTTCCCGAATTTACGGCTGAAGATGGACAAGGAAACATTGTGTCGAATGTATCTATTACCGGTAAGGTTGTGCTGATGGATGTCTGGCACACCCGGTGCGGTGCCTGCTTTAAGAAATTTCCGGCTTTAAATGAATTGTACTTAAAGTATAAGGGCAATGAAAGAGTAAGAATTTACGCCGTCAATTATCCAAACCAGTCGGACCGCCCTTCACAGGCTTTTGAAATGATTTCGAAGAGAGGCTATTCATTCCCTGTCGCAAAATTGAAGACCATTTCAATACTTGACTCTCTTTCCGTTTCAGTTTTTCCCACCACATTCCTGGTTAATGAAAAAGGCTATGTGGTCTTTAAGGGAAGTTTGGATAATGGGATTAAGTTTTTAGAGCGAAATATGAAATATTGAGGGATAATGAGATTTTTTAAAATCATCCTGGTGTACCTTTTTATTGGTTCGGTGATAGGCCAAATATTTGCTTTATCGAACCGGGATGAAAACTATGTGTTGCCGGCTACCATGTATTTCCTTATTTCCGGTTACCTCATTTTTCTCTTCGTCCGGGGGCGCCCTGGTCTTATATTCGGAAGTATTGTGGGACTGTTTCTGATCCAACTCATTTCAATTGACACCAGGTTCTTAAGTTATTTGTTTACTATAGGTATTCATTTTACCGCAAATTTCAAATTGAACGGCTTTTCGCCAAATTCAACTATCCTGGGACTATCAAGCAGCGATTTTGCACCGGTACATGGAGGCGAGCCCGAAACTATCGGATTTAACATCCTCGCCTTTGTTTTTTTATTATTAGTAATTGTCAAATGGAAAAAATGACCAGGTATTTTGTTTTTTTCTGCATTACACTTTGTTCCTGCATGTCAATCGATGTAAAGCCAGAATTGAAAGTAGAAAGAGATTCGATTGATATTGGCACCATCAGGTTACATGATTCGACAAAGGTTATCTATCATTTATCAAATGCCGGCGACCTGCCATTGCAAATAAAAAGTATTGGCACCAGTTGTGGCTGCAGTGAGGCTCTTTTAAAAGATTCAACCATTCAGCCGGGAAAATCGATAGAACTGCAAGTTGGGTTCTTTGCCGCCGATACAGGCCGGTTTATTAAACATGTGGTGATGGAAACTAATTCAGATCCTATCTACGCAACACTAACCTTTACGGGTTACAGTTTAAAAAAATAACCGGGTCCTGCTTTATTCAAACTTTATAGTTCCAAACCTTCCCGGTTCATGAAAATGCTTTTCCACCGGCGACCATGCAAACCTCCTCGCTTTCCCGGTATCATAGTCGAGTCGGTAAAAATTAGCGTTCCATATTGTACCGCTCGTTGGAGGAACATTCCCCAGCGGACTGAATAATCCATAAGGAAAAAATAACTCGGCGGTCCATGAAGTAATTCTTGCGCCCATTTCAGTTTTTCCCCCAACAATATTCACCATCTTCTTAACGCTTCTTTCTTTTTCATACCGCCAGGGCAGCCAGCCATAGGCTCTTCCATTAAGATTCGGGATCAGCAACACAAGCTCTTTGTTCAGCTGGTTCACTTCGTATTCAAAATATATCGGCGTCTTTGGGTCGGTATGAAAAAAAACTTCAAAAACATCTCCATTATAGAGATCGCTAAAGTCTTTATCGTATTTAGTGGAAATTATGTCGTCATCACCTTTGAAAAGAACATAAATGCCTTTGGCCGAATAAAGGATCTTGAATTTAGTTGTATAGTGCTTGCCGGCCGTATCAAGTTGGGTGATATCATTCCATTCCGCCTTACTCCATTCTTTGTTATCACCCATACCTGTTGGCTCAAAGTCGGAACAGCTCTTTACGGTTAAAGGTGCCGGTTGGGTTGGGTGGCCCGATCCCTGGCTTGAAGCGTCAATGGAATAAACGATCATTATGGGCAGTATTAACCTGTATACAAATGGTTTCATGTTGAGTGGTGAGTTGTGCCCCTTCGCTTCGCTGGGGGTGACGGTGAGAGTATTTTATGATTTCTTTTTTTTCTTGTTGCTGAGTTTCTTCTTCACCACGTCTGCGGGGTATTTTAACGCGAGCTTTCGTATTTCAAAGGCGAACTCTTTATAGGTCTGCTCCCATAACTTGGCTTCTTCTTCAGTGTAAGAATAAAAACCCTTCGCATTCGAGACACCTTTTCCGCCGGAGGTTACGATATCCTCGATCAGTTTTGCAGGTTTTGTATCATTATTCAGGGTTGGAAACAATTCCTGCATTACCGTATGATAAGCCGGCACGCCCGTGAGATCCATCCAACGAAAAACACCGACAAGCGTCATAAAATAACCGGTGTTGTTGCGGCAGGCCCTGTCCACATCTTCAATAGTGGCATAGCCGTTCTCGACAAGATAAAATGCTTCGCGGTACATAGCATACATGAGACGGTTGGCGATAAACCCACGTATGTCCTTCCGGACAAGGATCGGCTCTTTTCCCCATTGCGATGACAATCCATACAGGTAATCCGCTTTACTCTGATCGCTCAGGTCACCACAAATTACTTCAAGAAAACGGGTAGTATACGCGGGTTCGGTCCAGTGCAGTCCAAAAAAACGTTCGGGATGGCGTGTTTCCTTTTGCAAAATACTTATCGGTATTGCCGAAGTATTGCTTGTCAGCAGGGCATCTGGTGCAATGACGGCCTCAACTTTTTCAAATACCGCCTTCTTGATCCCGAGATTTTCCAGGGTACATTCAATAACAAGGTTGCAATCTTTCAATAACCCATAGTCCTCCGTTACCGTTAACTGTTTCAGATAACGTTTTGGCGAATGTTTGATGAGGCCTTCTTCCTTCGCCTTATGAAGATGGGCCTTTATCCGTTCTTCTGAAGCGTCGAGCTCATTTGCCAAAGGCGCCACACCAACTACCCGGTGCCCGGCTATCAATAAACAGGTGACAATACTACTTCCCATCAATCCCATTCCCACTAGTCCCACGGTGATCTTACTTGTATCAACAGACTTTTTCATAATTCCTGTATAAATATTAATGGAGCGTGAATATGAATTACCGGCTAATGCTCAATAAGTGGCCCGGCCACCCGTCAAATCAAACGTGAATCCCGTCGTAAAGCTGTTTTCAGGTGATACGATATACGCCGCGATATTCGCGACCTCTTCCAATGTGCCGCATCGCTTCATGGGTATCTTGTCGGTCATATATTTTATCTGTTCCGCCGGCATCTGTTCCAGCAAAGGCGTCTTTATCACTGCCGGGGCAAGCGCGTTAACCGTAATATTGGTTTCCGCATAATCTTTCCCCTGCACTTTGGTCATCGCAATAACGGCAGCTTTTGATGCAGAATAAGCCAACATCCCCGCATTTCCTTCTTTTCCGGCAATCGAAGCAATATGTAATATCCGCCCATAGTCATTCTTTAACATAACCGGGAGTACATATTTTGAAGTAAGGAAGCTACCACCGAAATTAATATCAAAAACAGATTTCAGGTTGGCATTTTCCACCTCGTGGCTCTTGATACCCGTTTTCCCCGTGACCCCAGCACTGTTTATTAATATATCAATGGACCCAAACCGCGAGAAAACTTCCTCAACAGCCTTTTTTACTTCTGCTTCCGATGTCACATCAACAGTATAGGTGTCAAAAGCTCCATTTATTTCCGATTTTAGTCCTGAAAGGAGGTCTTTATTATTATCAAACAATGCCAGTCTTACATTAAGCTGAAATAATTTTTTTGCTATGGCAAGTCCTAACCCGGAAGCGGCGCCTGTAATGATAGCAGAACAGTTTCTAAAGTTTTTATTCATGATTCATTTGATTAAATATAAAACATATCAAAAGTTAATCATAGTATCTATCGAACAATAATGAAACGATTAATCACACGGTTCCAACCGAATATAAAGATGATCTATAAGATGCAATAATGAAAAAAACAAGATTCGTTTATGTCAGTTTTAAAAGTTTCATTTCATAGAGTTACTATCTATTGTATAGACATTACAAAACTTTAATAGCAATCGCAGTTACCACTGATCGAATCATGCAAACGGTTGCATACTAAAACGTGCATTTTTTCAAATGAAATTTGCAGCGAAATTGGAAAAATAATGTCATATTTAGGGCGAATTGCAGAAGCAGAGCTTTTAAGTAATATAAATTCAATTTAATATTAACTAAGTTCAGGGCTTCAATTAACCAACGGATTTCTTAGAGGACTCCAATTTTCTTTGATCAAAAAATAAATTGCTGCTTATGCTAAATCCTAAAACGTTACTAGTTAGTTTCTCATTGCTGTGCGGAGCTATCGCGTTTGCCCAGGATCGGACCATCTCGGGCAAAGTCGTCTCCACAAAAGAAAATGTAGGTGTAGCCGGTGTATCCATAACGGTTAAGGGTACCAATACAGGTACTTCGACAGGACCGGATGGCGCATTTTCCCTTACTGCACCGGCAGGCCGCGTTACCCTGCAGCTGTCTTCGGTAGGTTATGTTACCAAGGAGCATGTTGTAGAGGCCAGTCAAAATAATATTGTCATAGACATGGTTGAAGGTTCCCAGGAACTGGGTGAAGTTGTGGTGACCGCATTGGGTATCCAACGGCAGGCAAAGTCTCTTGTCTATGCCACCCAATCTGTAAAGCCTTCTGAGCTTACCGAAATAAGGGACCCGAACAATGTGCTGAACGGTCTTCAGGGTAAGGTCGCCAATGCACTCATTACGCAAGGTTCGGGTGGTCCGGGTAGCGGCGCAAGAATTGTTTTGCGCGGTAACAAATCACTTCAGCAATCAAACAATGCATTGATTGTGGTAGACGGTGTACCTCTCAATAATAGTACGGGTGGTACCCTGACCAGTGACTTTGGCGGAATCCAGGGTTCGGATGGAGTATCAAGTATTAACCCGGACGATATTGAATCAGTCAACGTATTGCGCGGAGCTTCTGCGGCTGCATTATATGGTAGCCAGGCTGGTAACGGTGTAATTGTAATAACAACGAAGAAAGGCGTGAAGGACAGGTTGCATGTAACAATTAATTCCGGGTTTAATTCTGAAACCGCTATAGCGCTGCCCGACGTACAAAATCAATACGGCCAGGGTACGGGCGGTCAAATAACTACTGCCGGTGACAGCTGGGGAGCAAAGATGACGGGTCAGTCATATACAAACTTTCTCGGGAACCAGGCAAACTATTCACCGCAGTCGGACAACATAAAGGATTTTTTCAGAACGGGCTTAAGCACGAATAATTCAATTGGCATATCAGGAGGTACAGACAAGGCCCAAACCTACCTGGCTTACCACTACGATTTCGTCCAGGGTATCATACCTACGAATGACCTGGAACGTCACACAATCAATGCAAGGATCACCAACCAGATCAGCAAGAGATTCTCCACTGATGCGAAGGTTACCTATATTAACCAGAAAATTGAGAACCGGCCTCGTACGGGCGAAGAAAATGCTCCGACAATTGATATTTACAACATCGCAAGAAGTATCCCGACGTCAGATGCCGAGCAGGCCGAGACCGTGGATAACCTGGGTGTACCAACTCCCACTGCGTTCCCGTCAACTTTGTCGTCTATTTATCAAAACCCTTACTGGTTGCTCGATCGCACGCATATAAATGAGCAAAGGGACAGGGTAATCGGGTTTCTTTCCGCAAAATTTAATATTACGGATTGGTTAAGCATCTCCGGAAGGGCAAATCTCGATAAGACAATGGACAATGGCCAAAATGAAGTTTCAAAAGGAACCATCCTCTGGGCAGCCTCCGGCGGAAATTATTCGATATCAGATGTGGCCAATACCGAAAAATGGTTTGACGTGATGCTGGACGGAAACAACAAGATTACGAACGATCTGAAGATTAATTACCGCGCCGGCGCCATCTACCAGGACAGGAAATATGACGCGACTTTTTCCAGTGCGAACGGCTTAAATATTACCAACAAGTTCAGTATGAACTTTGCGAAGACGCCAAATGTCAGCTCAGAGTTTACTCAGGTACAGGTGCAATCGGTCTTTGGCCAGTTGAACCTCTCCTGGAAAGACGCCATTTACCTCGACGCAAGTTTGCGCAATGACTGGGATTCCCGCCTTGCAGATCCTCATACCTACAGCTATCCTTCAATAGGATTGGCTGCGGTGGTATCAGACCTGATTAGTCTTCCTTCATTCATGTCTTACCTTAAAGGAAGTATTAACTATGCAGAAGTGGGTAATGGTGGCCAGGCTAAACTATTAACGACGACATACAACTATAGCCAGGGCGCCGGAAGCGGGTTCTTACAGAGATCAGCAACATTACCGATCCCCGGTTTGAAACCAGAGATCGTAAAGAGTATTGAAGGTAGTATCGAAGCCCGGTTTTTGGACAGCCGGGTTGGATTTATGGCTACCTACTATAAGAGTAATTCACGTAACCAGCTTCTCACAATTGCCCTCCCGGTTGCAACAGGTTATTCAAACCAGTACATCAATGCGGGTAATATCCAGAACCAGGGTTTTGAACTGGTAGCATCAGCGTTCCCGGTTAGAAACACAGATTTCACTTGGGAAGTGGCTTTAAATTTCTCTACAAACACGAACAAGATTGTTGAGTTGAGTCCAGATGTGAAAACAGCTGCGCTTGGAGGCGGATTTGGTCGTTCAGCTACCCCGGTAGTAACGGAAGGTGGTTCTTACGGAGATTTGTGGGCACTGCAATGGGCTACCGATGACAAAGGTCAGCACCTTGTGACAGCAGCCGGATTACCTGCCATCACTTCCTCTCAGGCGAAGATTGGCAATTTCAATCCTAAATCACTCTGGGGACTTACCAACACCGTTAACTATAAGAACTTTTCACTCCGCTTATTGATCGATGGCCGCGCCGGAGGTACCATTGTTTCGGGAACCGAAATGAACCTTGCGTTCAGCGGAATTCCTGAAGTCACTCAAAACTTTCGTGAAGGTGGATGGAATTTAGGCGGCGTTGACGCCAATGGCGCCCCGGTATCAACCGCAATTAATGCAGAGCAGTTCTGGAAAATTGCATCTGGCAAACGTTATGGCGTTGCCGAATTTTTTGCTTATGATGCCACATGTTTCAGAGTTCGTGAGTTGGCAATCGGATATAACATACCTTTGAAATCTTCTAATATCCTGAAATATGTAACCGGTGTGAAGCTTTCGTTTGTTGGTCGCAACTTAGGGTTCCTCTATCGTGGAGATTCAAGGCTTGATATTCCGGGACTTGGTACAAGGAAGATGTGGTTTGATCCTGACATGAGCTTAGGTAACTCAAACTGGCAGGGTGTTGAATACGGTACGTTACCTCCAACACGCAGCCTTGGCATTAATCTGAGAATTACGTTTTAATAAATAATAAAATTTGCAATAATATGAAACTAATAAGAATGCTTGTTAATACGAATTTGCAAATTGCGGTTATTTGTGCCAGCGTTCTCTGCGTTTGTTCCTGTACGAAGGACTATGCAGAGATAAATACAGACAGGAATTCAGTAGCAACCATTGGTCCTGCTGAGTTACCCTTCCTGTTTTCAAGAGCACAAAAAGAGGCAACACCCAGCATCTGGAACTACCAGATTGCACAAAACCTGTTTGCCGATCAATACGCGCAATACATTGCAAATTCGGCTACCTATTTTCCCTCCGACCGCCTTGTGATCCGGATGGACTGGGTAGGCGCTGCCTTTAACCCGATCTATACTGATGTTGTGCCCCAGTTGCAATCAATCTTTGAGGCGGCCGATCCCGCATCTCCAGAATATGCATTGGCAAATGTTTTATGGGTGCTGGTGTTTCACCGCGTTACTGACTATTGGGGACCAATTCCCTACTTCCAGGCAGGCGTTCCGGGCAAGTCGGTTCCTTATGATCCGCAGGATCAGATATATGCTGACTTTTTTACACGACTTGCGGCCGCCGTTTCGGTATTGAAGGCCAACCTAACGGCCAAACCTTACGGAGACTGGGATTTGATGTACAAAGGCGATGTCACTAAATGGCTCAAATTTGCGAATACATTACGTCTTCGGCTTGCGCTGAGGATATCAAAAGTAGATCCTGCAAAGGCCAAAACAGAAGCTGAAGCAGCTGTAGCGGATGGCACCCTGGCAGAAAGCCCGGGAGACGATGCATTAGTATTGAGAAGTGAAACCGGCCAGGACTATAATGGATTATCAGTTATGTCTGACTGGAATGAGTTCAGGATGAGTGCCACCATGGAGTCCGTGCTGAAAGGATACCAGGATCCGAGGATGCCCGTTTATTTCTTGCCGGCAGCTAACGGTCAATACGAAGGCCACCGCAATGGTCTCACTTCAATACAACAAACCGAAGCCATCAATTTGCCAGCGAATAACTCACATGTAGGCGCCCGTTGGGCCTCGCCCGCTTTTGGCGGTAATGCAAGTTACCTGAGCACTTCTCAGAATGTAATGGCTACTGCAGAAGCCTATTTCTTAAGAGCCGAGGGTGCATTGCTTGGATGGAACATGGGAGGCACGGCGCAATCACTGTATGAATCCGGAATTACCCAATCAATGAAGCAATGGGGAATTACGGATGCCGCGACTATTAATGCCTATATCAATAGCACAAAAACACCCATTGCTCCCAATGACTATTTGAATTCTCCTGCTGTAACGGATATACCGGTTAAATGGGCGGCGACCTTAGATGATCAACTCGAGCAGGTTGCCCTGCAAAAATGGCTGGCTATGTATCCGGATGGAATGGAGGCCTGGGCCGACTATCGGAGAAGTCACGTGCTGAAACTATACCCGGTAGCTAATTCAGACAACCCTGATATTACCAATACCACCACACAATGGATCAGAAGAATTCCATTCCTGGAATCGGAAAAACTCAATAACGGTCCTGCCGTGGAAGCTGCTGTCGGTTTGTTGGGCGGTCCTGATAAGATTACAACCCCACTGTGGTGGGACAAGAACTAAACAGATAAGTTGTTATTATATTATGATTCCACCGTTAACCGGTGGAATCATTTTTTTAATTCGGTACGATCGCGGCCAGCCATCCTTTCACTTATTTTTTAAGTTTACAAGCTTAACTTTCGGACGATATGTTTAGATATTCGGGAATGGTATTATTTGTGGTTGTTGTCCTTTATTCATGTAAAAATGAAAAGCCAACCCTGTTCACCAGCCTGGATAAAAACAAGACGGGCATAAACTTTCAAAATATATTTTTTGAGGATGGCCCTTTGAATGTCGCGAATTATATCTATTTCTATAATGGTGGGGGTGTGGCCGTGGGTGACATTAACAATGACAGCCTCCCCGATATTTTGTTTACCGGCAACATGGTGAGGAACCGGCTTTTCTTAAACAAAGGGAATTTTAAATTTGAAGACATAACGCCGAAAAGTGGCGTTGCGGAAATGCAAGGTTGGTGCACAGGTGCTACCATGGTTGACATAAACAATGACGGCAAACTGGATATCTATATTTGCCGTAGTGCGGACGCAAGACCGCAGCAAAGAAAAAACCTGTTGTTTATTAATAATGGTGACCTGACATTTTCTGAAAAAGCAGAAGAATTTGGTCTTGCTGATGATGGGTATTCAACCCAGGCATCTTTTTTTGATTATGACAAAGATGGCGATCTTGATTGCTTTGTTATAAATCACTCTACCCAGAAATACACAGCCGGCGTGCAGGATAATCCTGCCTTAAGAAAGGAATACAATGCGCAGTCTGCGAGCAAGCTTTATCGCAATGACAATGGACATTTTACCAACGTGAGCCAGGAAGCAGGCATCACCTCCAACGTGCTCACGTTTGGACTTGGAATCGCCGTGGCAGACATGAACAATGACGGATGGCCCGATGTGTATGTATCAAATGACTTTAATGAACCGGACTATTTTTTTGTCAATAATCGCAATGGAACGTTTACGGAGCAACTTTCAAAATGCATGGACGAAACGTCTCTTTTTTCCATGGGCTCCGATGCAGCAGATTATAACAATGATGGCTTGATAGACGTGGTTACATTGGATATGCTGGCTGAAGATAATAAGACCCAAAAGATGCATAGTGGTGCGGAAAACTTCGATAAGCTTCAGTATTTGTTTACGCAGGGGTTTTATTACCAGTACAGCCGCAACATGCTGCAGCGAAATAACGGTGATGGAACATTCAGCGAAGTAGGACAGCTTGCCGGCGTTTCAAATACAGACTGGAGCTGGACCGCACTTTTTGCAGATTACAATAATGACGGGTATAAAGATCTTTTTGTCACCAATGGTTATGTGAAGGATTATACCGAAATGGATTTCTTAAGGTATTCAATTGACCGGTTAATTCGCTCCAAACACGGGGAAACCGTTGATGCTATTCCGGAATACATCCGGAAAATGCCCACCATTGCCATCCCTAATTTTATTTTTCAAAATAACGGCAATGAAACTTTTACAAAAAAGACCGAAGAATGGGGATTGAACAAGCCGGGTGTATCAGCAGGCGCCGCCTATGCCGACTTTGACAGGGACGGCGATCTCGACCTTGTAATAAACAACTGTAATGATTACGCCGGGTTATATAGAAACAACGCCGAAGAACTCATCAAAAATAATTTTCTGAAAGTAAGGTTCCAGGGAGCACCGGGCAATAAAGAGGCCATTGGTGCTAAAGTAACGGTATATAGTGATGGCAACAAATATTACATGGAACAAATGCCGGTTAGAGGCTTTCAATCTTCGTCGGAACATGTCCTGAATTTTGGAGTAGGTAAAAAAGCTGCGGTTGATTCCCTTGTTGTCATATGGCCGGATAATAAAACGCAGACTTTGAAAAGTGTAAAAACCAACCAAACGCTTACCCTCGATATCAAAGATGCAATCGCAAACTGGACGTACGATACTGTAAAAGCAACTTCTGCATATTTTGCAGCGGAACCAGCTCTTGATTTCACACACAAGGAAAATAAATTCAACGATTTTACCGTACAAACTTTATTGCTTAATTATTTGTCGCGCCAGGGTCCTTGCATGGTTAAGGCCGACGTCAACAAAGACGGAAAGGAAGACATTTTCATAGGAGGAGCAAAGGGCCAGCCTTCCAAACTTTTTTTGCAAACTAGCAACGGTCAATTTAAGAATAAACCTCAACCGGCCTTCGCTAAAGATTCTGCAAACGAAATTGTTTCTGCTGAGTTTTTTGATGCAGACAAAGACGGCGATATGGACCTGTACATGGGATGCGGTGGCTACGAGTTTGCTGCCAGGGACCCGGCTTTGCAGGATCAGTTGTTCATAAATGACGGCACCGGAAATTTTTCCAGGAAAGAGAACGCGTTGCCCCAAATGCTCACAAGCACAGGCTGTGTTAAATCAGCCGATGTGGACGGAGATGGGGATATTGATTTATTTGTTGGCGGCCGGGTTGTACCGGGAAGTTACCCGGTAGCTCCGGAAACCTATATTCTTTTGAATGACGGCAAAGGAATCTTTACCAACGGCACTGCCACTGTTGCGCCCGATCTGAAAAATATCGGGATGGTTACTGACGCCATTTGGATGGATATTAATAAGGACGGCAAAAATGATCTTATAGTCGTAGGTGAATGGATGCCGATAAAAGTTTTTATTAACCTGGGAAATGCATTAAAGGATCAAAGCAGCATTTATATAAAATTCGCAAATAATGGTTGGTGGAACCGAATCATTGCAGACGATTTTGATGGCGACGGCGACCAGGATTTAGTGATTGGCAATATCGGGCTCAATACGCAGTTTCATGCCAACGAGAAAGAGCCTTTACAACTTTACTACAAAGATTTTGATGGTAACGGTTCTTTGGATCCTGTATTCTGTTATTACATTAATGGTGTATCGTACCCGGCCAATTCAAGGGATGACTTAGCCGATCAGTTACCAATGGTCAAGAAAAAGTTTCTTGAATACCGGCAGTATGCTGATGCCACCATTAATGATGTGTTTACACCGGAGCAACTTCAGAATGCAAACATTCTAACAGTAACAGAACAATCCACCCTTTACCTGCAAAATGATGGTGCAGCAGGATTCAGCAAGAAAGCGCTTCCGGCACAGTCACAGTATTCCCCCGTGTATTCTATCCTTTCGCTGGACGCAAACCATGATGGCAAAAAAGATCTACTGCTCGCCGGTAATAATTCGTGGACAAGAATAAAATTTGGCCGGTATTCTGCCAATCACGGAACACTTTTACTTGGAGATGGTAAAGGGGATTTCAGTTATGTTTCCCAATCCAGCAGTGGATTAAATGTTCGCGGAAATCTAAGAAGTATGGTAGACGTCAAAACCGGCGAAAAGGTAAGGGTGTTTTTTGGAATGAATGATGGGCCGGTTATAGGCTATGGTCTCCGTACAGTACCTCAGGGAAAAATTAAATGAATTTCAGCGATAGTAACGGTGAATCACAATTTTTCAGTGATTGTTTCACACATGCCATCTTTGATTTTATTACTCCATGATCTAATTCTTAAATAGTTTTTTTGCATTCTCGCTGTATATTTTTTTCAGCGTAGTCTCGCTCAATGACAGTCCATACATAGGCCAGTGATAGGAAAAAAGTTCGTGCTGGTAGAAATGTTCATCGGCTGTTTCCAGAATCCGGAATGTGATTCGGTACATTTCCTTTTCGTAATGCAAATTATTGCCATCGGTATCTATTCCGTATAGCAAGCGGTCCTGGTATTTTTCCATGAACGCACCAGTATAGCGGGGAACAGGTGAGAATTCACCAAACCGTGCAGCCAGGTCGGCATACAGGTTGGGATATTTGTCCAGCATTCTTGCAAGTTTGCTGAGATCGGAGCAACAATTTGCCAGGTGGCAGGCAATAAATATAGTTTTAGGATTATTCTTAACCGCATTTTCAAGGGTGGCAATCAGCTGGTCATGATCCAGGATTCCTTTTTTTGACATATCGACCTTCCATTTTGCCGAATTCATCAAGCCATCGTTTGTGGAATCGGCTGGGAGGTACATCCATTCATCTTCGGATACGTGCACATTAATGGGCATTTTAAGTTCGGCGCATTTTTCAAGCAATGGTTTCATCTGCGGATCATCTATGTGTAAGCCCCAACCAGGAGTAGGGTGGGAATAAAACTCACCAAGGCCTTTATCACCTAATTCGCCCACTCCTTTAGCTCCTTTTTTATGACACCTTTCCAATTCTTCAACCGCATGTTTTTGCCAGCCGGGTTTATCATAGCCTGTGTAGTCAAAACCGCACCATATGTCAAACCGGTTTTTATAGCCCGAATACTTATCGACGATGGAATCAAACCGGGCACCGCTTGAATAGGAAAGAATAACTCTCTTTTCAACCCCGAGCTCATCCATGAGTGCAACCAATTTCTCCACATCTGTGTCTACATTGTCATGTGCATGCACATCGATAGCATGATATTTTGTTTTTTGAATTTCTGTCCGCGGACCTTTATAAATTGAGATCGGGCGATAGTCTTTTAGCTTAAGATTATTCACATCCTGGCAATGGCTCGTCAACGAAAACGATTGCATAAGTGCTGCAGCGATGATCCCGGAAAAAATTGGCACTTTCATGAGTTGTGAGATTTGATTGAAGATAGCGATTTAGCTTCCTTTTTGCTTAAATATTCACTTAAAAAGAAGAGATAAAAACCCTGTTTGTCATTTTTAATTTTTAAATTTCAAAAATATTTCAATATCTGCTTTTCATGCTTTTTCTATTGGGAAAAATGATTCCTGGCAACTAAAATTCTTTATTAATCTCATAAAATTTTCAACATGCAAACTCAACGCAGATCTGTTTTGAAAAAACTATTTGCCTCATTTGTGGCAGTAACCGGAATTGGGGCAGTGGCTAAAGCACGGACCCATACTGCAGTGTCTCCCGAAAAGGAAGTATTTAATGTGGTAACTGACCAGGAAGTCCCTCTGTTCTCTGGTTCTACCAAGTTGGGTAATCTTATTTTTATAGCCGGTAAAGGGGCACATGTAGCTCCGTTCGAGATAAAGGCACATACAGAAATTGTACTTAAAGAATTAGAAAAGGAACTGGTTAAAGCAGGCTCGTCCATGGAGAAGGTTTTGAAAGTGACGGTTTACCTCAACGATATTGCTGACTACAAAGCAATGAATGAAGTGTACAAGGGAAGATTTGGACAAAATCCCCCGGTCCGCTCCACCATAGCCGTGGCAAAAGGAGGCGTACCGGGAGACTCCCTGGTTGAGATGGATTGCATAGCTTACGTGTAATAAAATTCATTTCTGGACATAGACGTCCCGGATTGAATCAACAATTATTATATAAATGCTTATGAAACGCAGAGAACTTCTGAAGAACATGTCGGTCCTGCCGCTTGCGGCCGGTGTTTTGGGAGCCGTGGCTCCATTCGAAACTGTAAAGGCCTCACCTTCCAGGAAAAAGCGCAATCTTTTCAAAGAGCTTGGAGTGAGAACCTTTATTAATGCTGCCGGCACTTATACATTTATGACAGGTTCGCTGATGCATGATGAAGTGGTTGATGCAATTCGCTCCTCTTCTCATGAATTCTGTCTTCTTGATGAACTTCAGGATAAAGTAGGGATGAAGATTGCCGCATTGACAAAAGCGGAATCAGCTGTTGTAACATCAGGATGTTTTTCTGCCATGACCCTGGGACTGGCAGGCGTGCTCACGGGGACCGATCCAAAAAAGGCAGAACAACTGCCGCATTTGGAAGGCACGGGAATGAAATCTGAGGTCATCATTCAGAAGGGGCACAATGTGGGTTACGCGCAGGCACTCACCAATACTGGCTGTAAAGTTGTTTTTGTTGACACAATAGAGGATGTTGACAGAATGGTCAACGACAAAACCGCAATGTTGTGGTTCTTAAATATCCAATCAGATAAAGGTTCCATCACGCACGAACAATGGGTAGCCCTTGGCAAAAAGCATAAAATTCCCACGATGATTGATATGGCCGCCGATGTTCCTCCAGTCAATAATCTTTGGAAATTTAATGAAATGGGTTTCGACCTGGTATGCGTTTCCG
>Ga0310810_10004517_pt1 | contig 15406 bp, 11 predicted proteins | sample NCmetagenome_FD_207641 | JGI IMG/M metagenome (GOLD analysis project Ga0310810, IMG submission 207641) | Soil microbial communities from experimental microcosm in Duke University, North Carolina, United States - NC | ecosystem: Engineered > Artificial ecosystem > Soil microcosm > Unclassified ...
CCGCGCTGCTCGCGACCCTCGTGCTCGCGAAGCCCGCGGCGGCCCAGGTCGCTGATGGCAATCGTGCCTGGGCCGCCGGCCGCTACGATGAAGCGCGCGGTGCCTATGAGCGCGCCCTGGTCGCCGATCCGCGCTCGGTGCGCTCGCTCTACCGTCTTGCCATCCTTGCTTCCTGGAATAACCAGCTCGACTCAGCCGCCGCGCTCATCGTCCGCGCGCGCAGCATCGAGCCGGCCGACCCCGACGTCCGGACGGCGCAGGCACAGATCGATGCCTGGCGCGGGCGGCTGCCCGAGGCGCTCGCGCGCTACGACAGTCTCCTGGCCGAGGACCCCGACCGCCGCGACGCGCAGGTCGGGCGGGCCCGTGTGCTCGCATGGGACGGACGCTACGCTGCCGCGGACTCGGCGTATGCATTCGTCCTTCTCGCCAATCCGCGGGACGCGGAGGCGCTGGCGGGGCGTGCCCAGCTGGCGCGCTGGCGCGGCCGGGATGCCGACGCCGCGCGCTACGCCGAGCAGGCGCTGGCCGCGGACTCAAGCAATCGTGACGCGAAGGCGCTCCGGCGCGAGCTCCGGGCGGCCCGCGGCCCGCGAGCCGAGCTCACCGGCGGTTGGAACAACGACTCGGACCACGACACCAACTGGTCCGAGCTGCTCACACTATCGACCGGAATCACGCAGACTCTTCGCGTGTTCGTCGCCGGCGGCCTGCAGCAGAGCACGGACGCTACCCGGAGCGCACACCGTTCGCTGGGGGAGGCCGGGCTCGAGCTCTCTGCGGGCGGCGTTCGATTCATGGCGGCCGGCGGAGCCCGAAGTCTGGTGCCCGACGCAGCACCCTCGCGCACGGAAGCCACGGCGCGCGCCTCCGCCGGGATCCGCCCTGCGCGCGGCGTGTCGGCAGGGTTGAGCTTCGCGCATCTGCCGTTCGACGAGACGGCGTTCCTCATCGGGAGCGGGCTCGATATCGACGTGCTCGACGGCAGCCTCGACGTCACGCTTTCGCGCGGCCTTGCGCTGAGCGCCGGCGGCGGCGGCGCCTGGATCAGCGACGGCAATCGGCGCGGCTCGGCCGTAGCGGCGCTTACCCAGTCGATCGGACGCTACGCGTTCATCGGCGCCTATGGCCGGCTGCTCGACTACCGGCAGCATGGCATCGGCTATTTCTCCCCTGACCGTTTCGGCATGGCCGAGCTGCGCGGCGGACTGCTCACGTCCTCGCGCGGCTGGGATGCGCGGCTGAGCGGCGGGCTCGGCGTGCAGCAGACGTCCGGCTCGGCGGCCCAGGCGGAATGGCACGTGGAGGGACGGCTCGGGCGCCGCTGGGGCGTGCTGGATCTGCTCGAGGTGTTCGGCGGGGTCACCAACAGCGTGGCGAGCTCGGTCAGCGGAGCGTTCCGGTATCGGAGCGCGGGGGTGCGGGCCGTCGTCAGCTTCTAGCGGCAGCGCGGCCGGTGTCGCTCAACGGGCTCCGCTTCCGCTCACGTAGGTCTCGAAGAAGCCGGCGCCGGAGTCCGCCACAGCCTCCCCGGTGAGCCGTCCACCCAGCGTGAACCGGCCCCGCATCTGCAGAAAGTAGCGGCGGAATTCCGCCGCGGCGGCGGCGGAGGCGTGGACCTGCTCCACATCAACATCGAGCCGCATGGTGTCGGCCTCGCGCCGAGCGGTGAGCTCGAACCGCGTCGGGGCGGCCACCCCGGGATTGGATGTGCGCTGGGCGCCGGCGTAGTGCACGTCCCGGAAGCGCAGGACCTGCCGGATTCCGAGCGAGTCCACCGCCGCAAGGAAGAACGGTGCGCCGCCGACGGCTGTATCAGCGGTGCGGACGCCACCGTACAGCACGTCGAATGCGCTGCCATGCGCCACGCCCCATTCCCAGGTCACCGCCCGCCAGATGCCCCAGTTGTGGTCATGGTAGCCCGGCGCATCGACCGCCGCTCCGCAGCGCCCGCGGATACAGAAGCGTCCGACCACCGTTCCCGATAGCGCAGGGACCACGTATCCCGAGATGAACGGCTCTGCCCGGAGCTCGGCGGCGGGGAAGTAGCGGTTGGGCGCGGGATGCAGGGTGAAATCGAGCGCCAGCTGTCCATCGATGCCTGCCAGGACGTGGTAGACGCCGTCGCGCTGGCGTACGGAGCTCGCGCCGAGCGTGAGATCGGCGGCAGCAGTGTCGATCCGGATGGCGCTCGCCGGGACCGGCGCGGCAAAGCGCTCATCGCGTCCATCCGGACTGTGATGGGTCACGAGGAGCTGGCCGCCCCACCGGCCAGTCGGCAATGCTCCCCCCACCAGCAGCGTCACGTACCACCACTCGTTCGGCCCGGTCACGATGTTGAAGTAATGCCACTCGCCCCAGGTCGAGTCCGGCACGGTCGGGACGTGGAAGTGGTCGAGCTCGTCGTAGAGCTGCTGCCGCGTCGGCGTGAGCCAGGCGGAGTCGGCGGGAGTATCGCTCCACTGACCAGCCACCAGAGTGAGCGCGGCGCCGGCCTGGCGGGCCCGGCTCGGAAATTCACCGCCCGCCCGGGTGACGACCCGGCGGCCATGAGCGCTCAGATAGACGAGCTTGTTCTCGATGGCCGGCGCCACGGAGGCCACGAGCCGGCGCTGCCGCGGACCGCCGAACAGCTGGCGGGTCAGGTAGCGCGCGCGGTCGATGCCGAAGAACATTCCCGTCACCCCGCCGGTCCGCATTGCCTCCACGTCGATGCCTTCCGGCAGCACGGTCACCTCGCCGCCGCCGACCAGCGCCACGTCCCGCGACTGGGCCAGCATCGCCTCCCCCACCGACAGCAGCACGATCATGACGCCCACGCCGAGCGCATACCCTGCGAGCAGCACCAGCGAGCGGCCCTTCCGGACCAGGAGATGGCGAAAGGCGAGGACGAGGAGCATCAGCTGCGCACCCGCCCGTCGAACATGTGCACCACGCGCCCGGCCTCGGCGGCGAGCCGGTCGTCGTGGGTGACGACGATAAGCGTGGTACCATCGAGATTGAGGCGCCGGAAGAGCGCCAGGATGTCGGCGCCGGTGGCGGTGTCGAGCTCGCCGGTGGGCTCGTCGGCCAGCACGATGGCCGGTCGGTTGGCCAGCGCCCGCGCGATGGCGACGCGCTGCATCTCGCCTCCGGAGAGCTGGGTGGGCCGGTGGGAGCCGCGCGTCCCCAGTCCCACGTAGTCGAGGAGTGACCGGGCCCGCTCCCGTCGCTCGCCGCGCGGAACGCCGGCCTCGGCCATCGGCAGCTCGACGTTCTCGAGCGCCGTGAGCACCGGGAGCAGGTGGAACCGCTGGAACACGAAGCCGAGCCGCAGGAGCCGAAGCCGCGTCAGGGCGCGATCGTCGAGCGTGTCGAGCCGCGTGCCCAGCAGCTCTACGGATCCCGACGACGGTACATCGATGCCTCCGATCACCTGGAGCAGCGTGGATTTGCCGCTGCCGGACGGGCCGGCAATCGCCACGTATTCGCCGGGCGAGACCGACAGCGACACGCCGCGGAGCGCGTGCACGATCTCGCCGTTCATCGGATAGTCGCGGGTCACGTCACGCGCCACGAGCACGCTCATGTGGCCTCCGCCCTGAGCGTGGCCGCGATCGGGAGGCGCGAGGCGCGCCACGCCGGGTAGAGTCCCGCGAGCGTGCCGGTGCAGATGAGCACCGCTCCGGCCAGCGCGATCGCGTCGGCCCGGGGCACGAAGAAGGAGAACGCCGCGGGGAGGCCCGGGAAGCTCGTCAGGATCGCATCCAGGTAGCGAGCAGTCGCGAGCCCGAGGGCAACACCGCCCGCGGCGCCCAGGATGGTGAGCGCCGCGCCTTCCGCCACCAGCTGTGCCACCACGTGGAGCCGGCTCACGCCGATGGCCCGGAGCGTGACGATCTCCCCGAGCCGCTCGTTCACGGTGATCGTGAGCAGCGTGGCGACGAGCAGCACCGTCACCAGCAGGCTCACCGTGCCGAGGATGTACGAGAGCTGTCGGAAGTAGAGCATGCGGACCCGGAACGCGGCCACGAGATCCGCGATGCTGTTGACGGCGGCGCCGGGAAACTGCCGGCGGAGCGCGGCCGCGAGCGCGGCGGGATCCACGCCGTCCCGGGCCTTTACCATGAACAGCGACACGCGGTCGCCGGCCGCGCGTCCGGTCATTTCCTGCAGCGTGCCGAGCGCGAGCCCGACGGAGCGCTGCCCGCGGTAATCGTAGAGCCACCGCACAATCCCGCGAGTGACGAGCGTGCGGTCGGCCCCGCTGCCGGCCAGCTGGGGATCGAGGCGGCCGGTGAGCCGGATGGTATCACCGACCCGGGCCCCGAGCGCCAGCGCGGCGGCACCGCTGAGCAGGAGCCCGTCGGCCTCGCCGCGGTGGAGATCGCGCCCCGACTCCACTTCGTAGATGCCCTGAGCATCGGGCTCGATGCCGTAGGCAAAGAGCGTGAGCAGCGAATCACCGCGGCGGGCATGGACGTTGGCGCCGAGGATGGCGCCCGCCGCGGCCACGCCCGGATCGGCCCGGAGCCTGTCCCGGATACGACTCGCGTTGGGCAACGTTGCTTCCGCGTCGAACGGGAGCGTGCCCGCGGGAGTCACCCGGATCTGATACCCGCGGCTCAGCAGGAGCCGAGCAAAGGAGCGTTCGATCCCGCCGCTCAGCATCACCATGTCGAGCAGCATGGCCGCGGCCACCGCGATGCCGGCGAGCGAGAGCGCGGTCCGGAGCGGATGGCGGAGCAGGTTCCGGAATCCCCACCCCATCAGCCGCGCCCCCAGAGCACCATCGGCCGGGTCCGGACGAGCCGGGCCGCCGCGAGCGCACCGGCCCCAAGCCCGAGCAGCAGCGAGAGGGCAACGCTGAACAGGACGATGCCCGGCGTGATGAACGAGAACAGGAGCGAGGTCTGGAAGAGTCGCTGGTAGTAGGCATTGGTGAGCGCGCCGGCGCCGAACGCGATCACGGTACCGATCACCGAACCGGTGAGCGCCACCAGCGCAGCCTCCAGCACGAGGGCACCGAAGATCGTGCGGCGGCGCACGCCCACGAACCGCATGACGGCCGCATCCGCCCGGCGCTCCTCGACCTTGAGCAGCATGATGCAGAGGAGGAAGACCGCACTCGCCACGATGCTGATGACGGCGATGGCGCGGTGGAACCGGCTGACGACGAGGAAGGTCTGCGAGGATTCGGCCGCGATGGCGCGAGACGGAAAGGCGCGGAAGCCGAACGCGACGGCGTTGAGCCGGCGGGCCACGCTGTCGGCGGATGCGCCCGGCTCGAGGGTGATCCCGAAGCGGTCCACCCGGTCGGGCGCGCCCAGCAGCGCCGCCAGATCCGGGAGATGGAGCCGGAGACGATACTCGCGCTTCAGCACCGAGGCCGGATCGGGCGCGGGCTCGAAGACGGCGCCGACGACTGCCCGCATCCCCGCCGATTCCGCCGTCGCCGCGACGACGACCGTGTCGCCCACCCGCAGGGCCAGATCGGCGGCCAGCCGGCGCTCGACCGCGACGTGAGGCAGCTGCGCCGCGATCAGGAGCGCCAGCAGCACGGGCCCTACCTGCCTCTTAGCGCCTGCGCGATCGCGGCCTTCACGGTCACGCGCGGCTCCTTTGCCTGCGCGCGCTCGAGCGCCGTGCGTCCCGCCGCGCCGCCGACCCGGCCCAGCACGGCGACGGCCTGCACGGCGTACAGCGGGTCGTAGTCAGCGAGGCCCTTCGTGGCCACCGCCGCGGCGCGCGCGCTGTCGCCCAGCTGCACCAGCGCCTGGAGCGCGCCCGTCCGGAGATTCCGGGGCTCGCTCGCGGCGGTGAGCCGCTCGAGCGCATCGGCTCCGCGCGGATCCCTGAGCCGGCCGAGGAGGGCAGCAGCCGTGGCGCGGTGACCGGTGGGGAGACCGACGGCCGTGGCGGCAATCAGCGCCGGCACGGCGGCCACGCCGGCGCCCCGCGCATACACGGCCAGTGCCGTGGTCCGCACGGCGTCGTTGGGGTCCTGCTGCATGAGCGCCTGCGCCACGGCGGCCGTGCCGGCGGAATCGACCCGGAAGAGCGTCGTGAGCGCCGCGGCGCGAACGCCGCTGTCCGGATCCCGGAGGGCCGAACGCACCGCATCCACGCCCGCCGGCGACTTGTCCGCAGTCATCTGGGAGACCGCGACGGCCCGAAGCGGTGCGCTCCGCTCGTTCAGCAGGATGAAGCGCCGAGCCGCCACCGCGGCGGAGTCGGCCGAGCCGGCGAGCTCGCGGAGCGCCCAGTTCCGTGCCGCCCAGTCCAGGTCGTGCCGCGCCAGCTCGGCCAGCTCGGCCGGCGTTTGGTCGGTCTTCACGGTGCCGAGCAGCCAGCCGCCCTCATCGAACCGGAACGTCACCGGCTCGCCGGGCAGCGGCAACGCGAAGGTCTCGCGCTGCCTCGTCACCATGATCTCGCGGCGGACCACCGAGTCACGGGTGATGATCCGGACGGTTGCGGGGAAGCGGAAGAGCGGATGGGTCGAGTCGATGGTCTGCGTCTCTTCGACCGTCACCGCGAGAGACTTCGCGGCCGGATCCCACCGCCGCGACACCTTCACCTTCGGATAACCGATACCGTAGGCCCACTGGTTGAAGAACCAGTCGAGGTCCCGGTTGGCCACCTTCTCGAAGGCGACGGCATAATCCGCGGTCGTGACCGGCTTGTGGGCGTTGTCGGTGAGGAAGCGGTGCATCCCGGCCCAGAAGAGGGAATCGCCGAGCAGGCGGCGGAGCTGGTGCGCCACCTGGGCGCCCTTGGGATAGACGTGGCCGCTGAAGAAGAGCACGATGGGGTCGTCGCCCTCGTACTTGCCCCAGACGAGCGGCCGCGGCTGGTTCACGTCCGCCTGCATGGCCTGCTGCTGCTGGCCCCACCAGGACTGCTGGCCGGCATCCCAGCCCCGGCTCTTCTCGTTCTGCACCGACTCCATGTAGGTAGTGAGCCCTTCGTTGAGCCAGATGTGCGACCAGTCGGCAGCGGTCGTCAGATCGCCGAACCACTGGTGCGCCAGCTCGTGGGCGTTGAGCCCGCGGCCGGAATTCTCGGGCTCGCCGCCGGCGGCGTGCAGCGCGAGATCCGTCTGGGTCGTGGCCGAGACGTTCTCCATCCCGCCGAACGTGAAATCGGGAATGACCGACTGGGCGTACTTGGCCCACGGGAAGTTGACGCCGGTGACCTGCGAGTAGATCTCGATCATCGACGGCGTCTCGCCGAAGGTGCGCCACGCTGCGGCGGTGGTATCCGGATCCACCGGGATGCCACGCCAGTTGTCGCGCAGCACCGTGAAGGGAGCCAGCACGACGGAGTACAGGTAGGTGGACGCCGGCTCCTCCTGTGACCAGTGCCAGACCTGCTGGCCCCGGCCGGCCGGCTTCACGTCGACCAGCCGGCCGTTGGAGAGCACCTTCATTCCGCTGTCGGCCGTGACGTAGAACTCCCACGTGGTCTTGTCGTTGGCCGCGTCGTAGGTGGGAATCCAGTTGCGGGTCTCGGTGGCCTCGCCCTGCGACCAGATCACGTGCCGCCGCGGAACGAAGTAGATGCCGCGCTCGGGCACGGTGTGGTAGCGGAGGGTGAACTCGACCGTGTCGCCCCGCCGCGCGGTGCGCGGCAGGCGGACGGTGACGCGAGATGTGTCGTAAGTGAAGCGCAGCGCCCTGCCGCGGGCGTCGGTGGCGCCGTCGATGGTGAGGTTGCCGGCATCCAGGCGCACGGTATCGGTTGCGGTTCCGACGGCGAGCCGGGTGCGGACGCTGCCGGTGACCAGTCGCCGCGCCATGTCGAACGAGACATCGATGCGCTGGTGCAGCAGATCGAAGCCATGCTGCCGGAGCGGCCAGTCGCGCGGCGGCGTGTACTGCCCGATGGTGCCGGCCGGCTCCTGCGCGGCGAGCGGCATGGCGGCACAGACGATGGCGACGGCGACAAGCGGCAGGGCGAACAGGCTCGAGCGGCGCATCCGGGTCTCCTGTAGTGGTTCGGCTGGCGGTGACCGGACACTAATGCCGGTGACGCCCGGAGTCGAGGAAGGCGCGCGCTGGTGACGTGGGATGCAGACGGCGCCGGGGCGGCCCCGTCATATTCCATGGTAACCGGCTATCGGATCCATGGAGGTACGGATGCACGCAATCCTGCTGACGGTTCTGCTGGCGGCCCAGGGTCCGGAGCTGCAGAGCGCCGCACGGGCGACCGCACCCGACGCGCCCGCCCCGCCCGCGGCCGCCCGTATGATGTTGGGGCCCACGCGGTTCGAATCCTATGTACCGGACCCGCCGCGGCTCCCCCGGCGCGACGCCCCGGCAGCGGACACCGGCCGGCGCCAGGCGGTCGAGCACAGCGACTTCTACTACAAGCGCCTCGCTGTCCACCGCTACGCGAGCTACGCCACGGTGCCGCTGTTCGTCACCGAATACGTCCTGGGCGAGCATCTCTTCAACCATCCGGGCGAGGAAGGCTCGACCAAGTCCGCCCACGGGGCGGTGGCCGGCGGCATCGCGGTCCTGTTCGGGGTGAACACGATCACCGGCGTCTGGAATCTGTGGGACAGCCGGCACGAGGCCGACGGCAGGACGCGCCGCTACGTCCACTCGTTCCTGATGCTTGCCGCCGACGCGGGATTTGCGTGGGCCGGCGCCACCGCCCCCGGTGATGACGGGCCGGGTCCCGAGCTCGACAGCCGGCGGCGGAAGCACCGGGCCATCGCGCTCTCGTCGATGGGCATCTCGCTCGCCAGCTACGGCATGATGCTCCTCTGGAAGGACTGACCCATGGGCGCACCCGCCTCGCTGGTGGCCTTGCTCCAGCCCTGGGCCGACCTGTACAGCAACAGCAAGGTTGTGAGCAGCAGTGTCATGTTCGTTCACCTGGGCGGCCTGCTGCTGGGCGGCGGCGGCGCGGTCGCAGCTGACCGCGACACGATCCGGAACATCCGCACCAGCGAGGCCGAGCAGTCGTGTCACCTTGCCGACCTCAGGGTGATTCACCGCATCGTGCTCGCCGGCCTGGTGGTGACCTTCCTGAGCGGGCTCCTGATGCTCGCCGCCGACATCGAAACCCTGCTGGGCCTGACGGTGTTCTGGGTCAAGATGGCCCTGATCGTGATCCTGCTGGCCAACGGGACGATCATGACCCGCGTAGAACGCACGGTGCGACCCGGGAGTCCCGCCAACTGGGCGCGGCTCCGCGCCGTCTCAGCCATCAGCCTGTTTCTCTGGTTTGCCATCGTGCTGGTCAGCACGTTCCTGGCCGCGGCCTGACCTGTTGCCTGCGAGTTGACAGATGAACCAATTCGAGAACCCGACGGACGCTTCCGACGATTGCGACGCCTGCCCGCTGGCCAGCCGCCGGACCTTTCTCCGCGACGCGGCCGTGGCCGTGGCAGGCGCGTTCGTGGCGCTGGGCGCCACACCGCGCGGCGCCCGAGCCATGACCATTGCCTTCACGCGCGCGCAGCGTGTCCTGGGAGATGAACGGACCTACCCGCTCCCCGCCCAGGACGGCGCCACGATCGATCGCGATTCGGAAGTGATTGTCGTGCGGTATCAGGGGAAAGTCTACGCCTTTTCTCTGTCGTGCCCGCACCAGCACACCGCGCTTCGCTGGGAGCCGGACAAGACCCGCTTCCAGTGTCCCAAGCACCACTCGAAGTACCAGCCCGACGGGACCTTCATCTCCGGCCGCGCCACCCGGAGCATGGATCGCTTTGCGCTCCGGCGTGACGGCGCGAGCCTCGTCGTGGACCTGTCCCGGCTCTACCGGCAGGACCGCGATGCGGGCGATTGGAGCGCCGCCAGCATCACGGTCTGAGCCGCGCTACACGCTACCGGATCATGGCTGCACCGGCGGGGCCTTCTTGGCAAAGTCCCCGGCCTTGACGATGGTGATCTTCGACGGATCGATGTAGCGCCGCATGGCGGCGTTGAGCGTGGCCGGCGTCAACGCCGTCACCCGCCGCTCGAACTCGGTATCGTACGCCAGCGTCCGGCCCAGGAAGAGATCGTTGGCCAGCATGAAGGCAAGGCTTCCGTCCTGCGCCCGCTGCAGCTGCCGCTGCTGCAGGTATCCCTCCCGCGCCTTGTTGAGCTCCTCGGCAGTGAAGCCGTCCCGCACCGCCCGCGCAACCTCCTCCTTGAATGCCGCCTCGAGACGTGCGGCATTCTCCGGCGCGTAGATCGCGTAGGCCTGGAACATGCCGGCGCTGTCCTGCGCCGCCGCGGACAATCCTGACCCGACGCCGTAGCTGATCCCTTCCTTCTGCCGGATACGGGTGGCCAGGCGCGAATTCAGGAATCCGCCGCCCAGCATGTAATTGCCGAGGACCAGCGCGGGATAGTTCGGATCATCGTCCCGAACCGGCAGGTTCATGCCGGCCAGGAAGAACGCGTTGGCCTTGTCCGGCGTCTCGATCGAGACGGTGGTGGACGGACGGTCACGGTAGACGTTCCGCACGCGGACAAACGGCTGCCGGCTCTTCCAGTTCCCGAACAGCCGGGCCAGCTGGGCGGCGATCGCGGCCTGGTCGAAGTCGCCGACGATGGCGAGCTCGGCGTTGGAAGCACCGTAGAAATCATCGTAGTACTGCCGGGCATCGGCGAGCGTGGCCGCGGTGTAGTCGGCTACTTGCTCCTCGAGCGTGGCCACGTAGCGCGGGTGCCCCTTCGGCCACGGGTTGATGTAGCGGCTGTAGGCGATCGAGCCGAGCGAGGTCGGCTCGGATTTCTGCTGCTCCAGGCCGGCCAGGTTCTCGCGACGAAGCTCCTCGAATTCCTTCTGGTCGAAGGCCGGCTGCATCAGCACCTCGCCCACGATGTCGAGCACGGCCGGCAGGTTCTGGCGAATGGTCTCGATCCGCACGTTCGCGCCGGTGGCCGAGCCGCCGATGCTGACCTGCGCCCGGAGCCGGTCGAGCTCATCGCGAATCTGCTGGCGGGTGCGGGTCTTCGTGCCGCGAAGCAGCATGTCCGCTGCGATGTCCGCCGCCACCGCGCGGTTCATCAGCGACTGCTCGGTACCGAAGTGCATGCTCATGGTGGCAATGACCGTGCCGCCGCGAGTCTTTTTCGGCAGCAGCGCCACCTTGAGTCCGCTCGGCAGTGCGCTCCTGATGGTGCGCTGCTCGATCACGGCGGGCGAGGGGTCGAAGGCTTCGCCCACCGAGCGGGCGGTGTCGCCCCGGTAATCCTTCACGAGTGCTGCCACATCCGGCGTGGGCGGAATCTCGCTCCGCTCCGGCTTCGGCGTCGGCACGAATACGCCGAGGGTCATGTTGGACGGCTTGAGGTACGTCGCCGCGACGCGCTTGACGTCGTCGGGGGTGACGGCCCGGATGCGATCGCGGTTGAGGAAGATGAGGCGCCAGTCGCCCATCGACTGCCATTCGCTCAGCTCGAGCCCGATACGGGCGGAGTTGTTGAGCGACAGCTCGATGCCGCGGAGCATGGCCGACTTGGCGCGCTCGACCTCCTCCGCCGTCGGCGGTGTGGTGGCAAGGTCCGCGACGGTCCGGAGCATGGCCACGCGCGCGCTGTCCATCGGATCCTCCTGCCGGACCTGCGCGCCGAGGATCAGGACACCGGGCTCCCGGAGCTGGAAGCCGAAGGCGAAGACGCTGGCGGCCTTCTTCGTCTCCACCAGCGCCTTGTAGAGCCGCCCCGCGGGCGCCTCGCCGAGGATGCTGCTCAGCACATCGACCGCGGGATAATCGGGATGCGAGCCGGCCGGCACGTGGTACACCGCGTTGATGACCTGCACGTCGCCCACCCGGCGGAGGGTCACTGCGCGCTCGCCGTCCTGCGTCGGTTCGGTGGTGTAGGTGGGATAGATCTGCATCACGCCGGTGCGGTCCGGCCGAGGGATCCGGCCAAACTTCTCGCGAACCAGCTGCATGGCGCGGTTCTCGTCGAACTTGCCGGCGATCACCAGCATGGCGTTGTCCGGCTGGTAGTACTTCCGGTAGAACGCCTGGAGCCGTTGGATCGGCACCTGCTCGATGTCGGAGCGGGCCCCGATGGTCGACTTGCCGTAGTTGTGCCAGAGGAACGCCGTCGAGATGGTGCGCTCCATCAGCACGCTGCCGGGGTCGTTCTCACCCGACTCGAACTCGTTCCGGACCACCGAGAACTCCGACTCCAGGTCCTTCTTCGCGATGTAGCTGTGGACCATGCGGTCGGCCTCGAGATCGAGCGCCCACACGAGGTTGGTATCGGTGGCGCTGAAGGTCTCGAAGTAGTTGGTCCGGTCGAGCCAGGTGGTGCCGTTGGGCTGCGCGCCGTGCTCGGTCAACTCCTGCGGCACGTTGGGATGCCGCGGCGTGCCCTTGAAGACCATGTGCTCCAGGAGGTGGGCCATGCCGGTCTCGCCGTAGCCCTCGTTCCGGGAGCCCACCATGTAGGTGATGTTCACCGTCGTGGTCGGCTTCGACGCATCGGGAAAGAGGAGCACCCGAAGCCCGTTGGGCAGCGAGTACTCGGTGATGCCCTCGACGGACGCGACCTTCGTGAGCTGCGGCAGCGCGGCCGCGGCCCGCGTCGGGCGCTGAGCGCGCGTGCCCTGTGCGCTGAGGCTGCCGACCGGAGCGGAGAGCGCGAACAGGACGGTGACGGAAAGAGCGGCGGTCGCCCATGGCGACACGACGCGACTGGCGTGTGGCATCGAACCTCGGCAGGTGAATTGGATGCGGGACGGTTCTGATATACAGTCGGGCCGGCAGGAGTCAAGCGGTCCGACACCGTCAGCGGCTGAATGGATGCTCGAAGCTGAGATACCCGAAGAGATGGTTCACGCCGCCGCGCTCCAGTGCGATGGGGTACGCCAGGCCGGGCACGATCTGCAGGCCGCCGCGCGTGTTGATGGCCCACCGGACGCCCGGGCTCAGGGTCCAGGTGTCGGCGGAGGTCCACACTGCTTCGAGCATCAGGTTCATCCACTGCCGGGCCAGAAAGATCACGCTGGCGCCGCCGGTGGCGCTGGTGGTGGTGACGTGCACGCCCGGCAGTGGACGCGCCTCCGGCGTCACGCTCACGCCCAGGTTGAGATGCGACACCAGTCGCGGCGCCAGCACCAGACTGGCGGGCAGCATGAACTGGAATCCGACGCCGCCGCTGCCCCGCCCCGCCGCCGCGCTGCCGGTCGGGAGCACGACCGACACTCTCGGCGCCATCGCGAGCCGGGACGTCCCCGAGCCCATCAGCTGCAGCCGATAGTTGAGCGCAACGTCACCGAAACCGGCCCCGCTTCCGGCACTGTGGGACACAGGGATCGTGTAGCTCAGCTGATGCCGGATGCCGCCGAGCGGCCACTCCTGGGTGAAAGTGTAGACCCAGGCACCTGCGGCCCGCTGGAAGGTGCTGATGTGCTGCACCACGCCGCGTTCCTGGTTGTAGGCCTCTTCGATGAGAAAGCTGTTGTCCTGGATGGGCGGCACGGCCGGCGCCTGGGCGCCGGCCACAGCGGGACAGAGGAGGAAGAGGACCGCTCCAGTCCGCCTCAGGCGAGCCACGATCGCGCCATGCCGAGCAGGAGCCAGGCATTGAGGCCGACGATCACGACGGTCACGAGCCACGCAGCGCTGGCCACCCACCGCCGGTTGGCGAACACGCCCATCTTGGCCCGGTCACAGGTGAACTGCACCAGCGGCACCACGGCGAACGAGAGCTGGAGGCTCAGGATCACCTGGCTCAGGATGAGCAGCGACGCGGTGCCGCGCTCGCCGTAGAGCGCCGTCACGATGACCGCCGGAATGATGGCGATCAGGCGCGTGATCATCCGCCGGAGCCAGGCCGGCAGGCGGATGTCGAGGAAGCCTTCCATCACGATCTGGCCGGCGAGGGTCCCCGTGATGGTGGAGTTCTGCCCCGACGCCAGCAGCGCCACAGCAAACAGCACGCTCGCGGCGGTGGTGCCGAGAAGCGGCGTCAGGAGGTGGTACGCGTCGCTGATGTCGGCAACGCTCTGGTTGCCGGTAGTGTGGAAGGTGGCAGCCGCCAGGATCAGGATGGCGGCGTTGATGAAGAAGGCGAACAGGAGCGCGATCGTCGAGTCGAAGGTGGCAAAGCGGATGGCCTCGCGCTTCGACGCGTGGTCCGAGCCGATTCCCCGCGTCTGCACGATCGAGGAGTGCAGATAGAGATTGTGCGGCATCACGGTGGCGCCGAGGATCGCGATGGCGATGTAGAGCATCTCCGGATTGCGGAGGATCTCCGTGGTCGGCACGAGGCCGCGCGCCACCCCGCCGAAGTCGGGCCGCGCGAGCACGAGCTCGATGGCAAAGCAGGCGCCGATGGTGGCCACCAGCACGATGACGAACGCCTCGAGATAGCGGAACCCGCGATGCTGGAGCAGCAGGATCGCCAGCACGTCCACCGCGGTGAGGCACACGCCCCAGAGCAGCGGAATCCCGAACAGCAGGTTCAGCGCGATGGCCGATCCGATCACCTCGGCCAGGTCGCAGGCGGCGATGGCGATCTCGCACAGGATCCAGAGCGCGAAGCTCACCGGACGCGAGTAATGGTCGCGGCAGGCCTGAGCCAGGTCCCGGCCGGTCACGATGCCGAGCTTGAGCGCGAGCGACTGGAGCAGGATGGCCATGATGTTGGACAGCAGGATCACGCTCACCAGCGCGTATCCGAATCGCGCGCCGCCGGCGAGGTCGCTGGCCCAGTTGCCCGGGTCCATGTAGCCCACGGCCACCATGTAGCCCGGACCGGAGAAGGCGAGCGCCTTCCGCCAGAAGCTGGCGCCCCGCGGCACGTGCACGCTGCGATGGGATTCCGGCAGGCTGGGCGATCGCCGCGGATGCCGCCAGCCGGAGAGCTCCTCGACCGGCGGCGTCGACGCGGCGTTCACTCGAACACCCGTGCGCAGAGAATTTCCCGCGCCATGGCCGCGCCGAGCACGCGCTCGCCGGCGGCGGTCCGGATGGTGATCGGCCCGTCGAACGGCTGGCGTCCCGTGACCGTCACGACGGCCCCGGGCACCAGACCGAGCGCGGCCAGGTACCGCAGACGCTCGGCCTCATGCTCACTCACCCGGCGGATCTCCACGGCGGCGCCCTCCGGCACGTCGCTGAGCGGCATGCCCGCCACCTCGGCCACGTCGCCATCGGCGGTGGGGATCGGATCGCCATGGGGGTCCACGCCGGGATTTCCGAGTGCCGCCGCCATGCGCTCGGCCAGCTCGTCCGAGATCGCGTGCTCCAGCCGCTCGGCCTCGTCATGGACCGCGTCCCAGCTGTAACCCAGGAAGGCCACGAGGTAGGACTCGATGAGGCGGTGGCGCCGGACCGTCCGGAGCGCGACCCGGCGGCCAGCGGAGGTGAGGACCACTCCGCGATACGGCAGATGCTCCAGCAACCCCTGCTCCGACAGGCGCTTGACCATCCCGCTCACGGACGGAGGGGACAGGTCCA
>Ga0310810_10004519_pt1 | contig 15399 bp, 17 predicted proteins | sample NCmetagenome_FD_207641 | JGI IMG/M metagenome (GOLD analysis project Ga0310810, IMG submission 207641) | Soil microbial communities from experimental microcosm in Duke University, North Carolina, United States - NC | ecosystem: Engineered > Artificial ecosystem > Soil microcosm > Unclassified ...
CACGACGTTGCCGAAGAATGCGCCGTAGGCGAGCGACATCGCAAGCGAGCTCGTCCAGAAGTTGCGCCGCGCGAAAAGCCGCAGGTCGACGACCGGATGCGCCTCGGTCAGCTCCCAGACGACGAAGATGGCGAAGCCCACGAGCGCCGTGATCGCGAGGATCGTGATTTCGCCGGAACCGAACCAGTCGAGGTCCTTGCCCTTGTCGAGCATGATCTGCAGCGCGCCGACCCACAGCACGAGCAGGGCCAGGCCCACCGCGTCGATCGGCAGCTTGTGCGTCTGCGTTTCGCGCGTCCGGTAGATCGCCCACGTCGCCGTCGCGGCGACGATTCCCACCGGAACGTTGATGTAGAAGATCCACGGCCACGCGATGTTGTCGGTGATCCAGCCGCCGAGCACGGGACCGACGACGGGCGCGACGAGCGTCGTGATGCCCCACAGGGCGAGCGCGGTGCCCGCCTTCGCCTTCGGATAGCTCGACAAGAGGAGCGACTGCGACAGCGGGATCATCGGTCCGGCGACGGCGCCCTGCAGCACGCGAAACGCGATCAGGAAGCCGAGCGTCGGCGCCAGCGCGCAGAGGAACGACGCGGCAACGAACAGCAGCACCGAGCCGATGAACAAGTGCACCTGCCCGTAGCGCTGCGTGAGCCATCCGGTCAGCGGCAGCGAGATCGCGTTCGCGACGCCGAACGACGTGATGACCCACGTGCCCTGGTCGGGCGACACGCCGAGATCGCCGGCGATCGCCGGCAGCGACACGTTCGCGATCGACGAGTCGAGCACGTTCATGAACGTCGCGAGCGACAGCGCGACGGTGCCGAGCGCGAGCGTCGCGCCCGTGAGCGGCGCGGGCTCGGCCCTGGCCGCAGTCGGGGAATTGCTCATTGCAGAACGCGCCGGTTACTTCGACGCGGCGAGTCGCCGCGGCGCGTTCGCCGGCGCGTCGGCGTGCGCGACGTGCGGCGTGGCGGCGGCGTGGCCGTTGCTCGCCGGAATCCGGTCGTTGGCCGCGATGATCGCGTGGACCCGCTTGTCGGCCGCTGCGTCGATCGCATCGTAGACGTCGGTGTGAAGGGGCGGCGTCGCTTGCGCGAGCTGCGGCAGCCGCTCGCCGCCGCGCTCGTGCGTGTCGACGTCGACCTGCATCGACAGCCCGACCTGCAGCGGATGCTCGATCAGCTCCTTCGCGTCGAGCGCGATCCGCACCGGCACACGCTGCACGATCTTGATCCAGTTGCCGGTCGCGTTCTGCGCGGGCAGCAGCGCGAACGCCGAGCCGGTTCCGGCGCCGAAGCCTGCGACCGTGCCGTGGAAGCGCACCTTGCCGCCATAGAGATCGGCGGTGAGCGTGACCGGCTGGCCGATGCGCATCGTCGCAAGCTGCGACTCCTTGAAGTTGGCGTCGACCCACACCTGGTCGAGCGGCACGATCGCCATCAACGGCGCGCCCGGCGCGACGCGCTGGCCGAGTTGCACCGAGCGCTTCGCGACGTAGCCCGACACCGGCGCGGGCAGCGTCGTCCGTGCGAGGTCGAGATAGGCGTCGTGCACCTGGGCCGCGGCCGACAGCACGTCGGGATGGTTCTCGACCGTGGTGCGGTCGACGCGCGCCTGGTTCGCCGCGAGCTGCTGCTGCGCGGCCGCGAGCGACGCCTCGGCGCTCGTCAGCGCGTCGCGCGCGTGCTGCAGCTCCTCGCCGGACACCGCGCCGGAGCGCGCGAGCCGCTCGCGTCGCGAAAGGTCCTCGCGCGCGCGCGCGACTTCGGCGTTGTGCATGTCCACGTTGGCCCTGAGCTCGGCGGTCGTCGCGAACAGGCCGCGCACGTCGCGAACCGTCTTAGCGAGCTTGGCATCGGCCTGCTCGAGCGCGATCTTCGCGTCGGAGGGATCGAGCTCGACGAGCGGCGCGCCGGCCTTGACGAACTGCGTGTCCTCGGCGCCGATCTTGACGACGGTACCCGCGATCTGCGGTGTGATCTGCACGACGTTGCCGCTCACGTACGCGTCGTCGGTCGATTGCTCGTAGCGCAGCACGAGCGCCCAGTACGCGCCGTACGCGATGCCGACCAGCGCGAATGCGCCGATCACGATCGCGAGCCAGCGCTTGCGCGCGCCGCCGTTCTTCGCTTCGGCAGGCTTGTTGTCGATCTTCGCTTCAGTAGGTTCGTTGTCGTTCATCGTTCGTGTCCATGGTTCATCGCGATTTGCACCGGCGCGAAACCGCCGCCGAGCGCGCGCACGAGGTCGATCGAAAGCTCGAGCGCCCGCGCGCGGAGGTCCGCGTCGAGGCTTTGCTGAGCGAGCATCGGTTGTTCGGCGGAAAGCACCTGCAGGTAGTTCCCGAGGCCTTCCCGGTAGCGCAGCAGCGCGAGGTCGTACGCTTCACGCGTCGTCGCCGCCGCGATCCGCTCCTGTGCGCGCTGCTCGTCGAGGCTCTTGAACGACACGAGCTGGTCGACGACGTCGCGCATCGCGTTCGCGAGCGCCTGGTTGTACTGCTCGACGGCAATGTCGTAATCGGCGTCCTTGCCGGCCAGCTCGGCGCGAAGCCGTCCCGCGTCGAAGATCGGCAGCGTGACGGCCGGCGCGACGCCGAGCGTGCGGCTCGCAGCCGACAGCAGGTTCGCGCCGCCCAGGCTCTGCAGACCGACGAACGCCATCAGGTTGACGTTCGGATAGAACGCGGCCTTCTGCGATGCGATCTCTTTGCTCGCCGCTTCAACGCGCAAGCGTTGCGCGACGATGTCGGGCCGGTGGCCGAGAAGGTCGGCCGGCACGTTCGACGGCAGCGCGACCTGCGTGAGCGCCGCGGCCGTCGGACGCGCGATGGCGAGCCCGCGATCGGGACCCTTGCCCATCAGCGCCGCGATCGCATTCCGCGCAAGCGCGATGCGCTCCTCGAGCGCGGCGATCGCTTCGCGCGTCGCGGGGAGTGCAGCTTCGGCCTGCTTGACCTCGAGCGTCGAGTCGATGCCCGCCGCATTGCGCTCGCGCGTCAGCTTCGCGATCTGCTCACGCGAGGCGAGCGTCTGCTTCGCCACGTCGAGCTCGAGGTATGCACGCAGAAGCTCCGCGTAAGCGCGTGCGATGTCGGTCGACAGCGCGAGCCGCGCCGCGTACGCGTCGATCTCCGTTGCGCGCGCCTGCCCGAGCGCCGCCTCGTACGCGTTACGGTTCTTGCCCCAGAAATCGATTTCCCACGAAAGCGACAACTGAAGATCGGACAGCGTCTGCGTCGTTCCGCCGAACGGCGGCGGAATCAGACCGTGCTCGGGAAAGCGCTCGCGCGTCGCCGATGCGCTCGCGTCGACGCGCGGGAAGAGGGCGCTTTTGCTCTCGGCGGCAAGCGCGAGCGCCTTGCGCGTGCGCGCCGCTGCGATGTTCAGCGTCGGATTGCCGGCGAGCGCCTCGTCCATCAGCGCAGCGAGCTGCGGATCGCCGAACGCCTTCCACCAATCGGTCGCCGGCCACGCGGCCGGATCGATGCGCGCCTCGGACAGCGTGCGTTGCGCCGGGACGTCGTTCGCGTCGCGCGACGTCGCCGTCGGCGCAAGGCCGCTCGTGCTCGCGCAACCGGCGAGCACGATGCAGGCGGAGGTGACAACAGCGTGGAGCTTGGGCAGGGACATCGAGGGCTTTCGAAAAACGAGCAAGGTATTTGCTTGGGCGATTGATGCCTAGGCAACAAACGGGCCAAAAAAAAGATCACCGATTGGCGAGCATCCGGTGCAGCAGCGTTTCGAGCATGCGCCGGTCCTCGGCGCTGAAGCCGCGGAGAAATTGCGCGTGCACGCGGTCCTTGGCCGCAATGAGCTGCGGAAAGAGCGCCTTGCCGGCGACTGTGAGCTCGAGGTTCATCGCGCGCCGGTCCTCGGGATGCGGCACCCGGCGCACCAGCCCCTTCTGCTGCAGCCGATCGATCATCCGCGTCATCGCGCCCGGGTCGTACGAGATCGACTTGCAAAGGCCGGCCGCCGAGTCGGCCTCGCCGTACGCGACCGACGACAGCACGAAAAGCTGCGGCGCGGAGATGTCGAACGCCGACAATTCACGGTCGAGGGCGTCGATCAATTCGACGCGGACGCGGTTGATGAGCCGCAGGATCCCGTGCGCCGGCTTCGCGGGCGCCGGTTCGACGGTGGTCAAGATGTCGGGATGCGCGGCCATGCCTCGGAATATAAGTGCCTAGGCAACTATTGTCAAGGCCACAATGGGCGCGGTCGGAGATGGCCTCATAAGATGACGGGGCGTCGTTCGGACGAAAGGGACGCTCGCAACGTATCGTGCCTTGATTTCAAAGGAGATGCAGCATGGACCGGTTCACCGGCGGTTGCCTGTGTGGCAACGTCCGCATCGTGGCGTCGGGAAGCCCCTACCGCGTCGGCCTTTGCCATTGTCTCGACTGTCGCAAGCATCACGGAGCGCTTTTCCATGCGTCCGCCGTGTTCCCGCAGGACGCAGTGACGATCGACGGCGAAACGCGCGAATACGCCGGGCGGTTCTTCTGTCCCCGCTGCGGCTCGCCGATGTTCGGGCGCAGCGCCGACGAGATCGAAGTGAACCTGGGCTCGCTCGATGCTCCCGACCAATTGATGCCGACCTACGAGAGCTGGATCATCCGCCGCGAGTCGTGGTTGCCGCCGTTTCCGCCCACGAGGCGATACGAGCGGGATCGCGACGCCACGAGCCGCTTTGAATAGTAGACCGCGCCGCCGGCTCGCCGGCATCCTTGCGCTCGACGACTTCGAGGCCGCCGCGCGTCGACATCTGCCACGCCCGGTGTTCGGGTATGTCGCGGGTGCTGCCGAAACGGACTGGACGCTCGCCGACAATCGCCGTGCCTTCGCCGAATACGGCTTCCTGCCGCGGATGCTCGTCGACGTATCGAAACGCACCGCGCGTACGACGCTCTTCGAGCATGCGTATTCGGCGCCGTTCGGTATCGCGCCGCTCGGCATTGCCGCGCTCTACGCGTACCGCGGCGACCTCGTGCTCGCCGCCGCGGCCGCGCAGGCAAACGTGCCGATGGTGATGAGCGGCTCGTCGCTGATACGCCTCGAGGACGTCGCCGCCGCGTCGTCGTCGACGTGGTTCCAGGCCTACCTGCCCGGCGACGAGAAGGCGATCGTCGCGCTTATCGAGCGCGTCGCGCGCGCCGGGTTTCGAACGCTCGTCGTCACCGTCGACTCGCAGGTCGCGGGCAACCGCGAGAACAACATCCGCGCTGGCTTCGCGACGCCGCTGAAGCCGACGCCGCGGCTCGCGTGGGACGGCGCCACGCATCCGCGCTGGCTGTTCGGAACGTTTCTGCGAACGCTCGTCCGCCACGGGATGCCGCATTTCGAGAACAATTTCGCGGCCCGCGGCGCGCCGATCCTGTCGCCGTCGGTGCTTCGCGAATATTCGGATCGCGGCCATCTGCACTGGGCGCACTGGCGGATGGTCCGTCGTATCTGGGGCGGGCGTCTGATCATCAAGGGGATCCTCGACAAGGCGGACGCGCAACGTGCACGCGACGAAGGCGCCGACGGCATCGTCGTGTCGAACCACGGCGGCCGCCAGCTCGACGGCGCGGTCGCTGCATTGCGCGTGTTGCCGGCGATCGTTGCCGCCTGTCCCGACGTGCCGATCATGCTCGACGGCGGCGTGCGCCGCGGCACCGACGTGCTGAAGGCGCTCGCGCTTGGCGCGAAATTCGTGTTCGCCGGCCGGCCGTTCGCCTATGCGGCGGCGATCGGCGGAAGCGACGGCGTGCTGCACGCGATCGCGCTGCTGCGCGCGGAAATCGAGCGTGACATGGCGATGCTCGGCATCAACGACGTGAGCGAGCTCCACCCCGGCTGGCTTGCACGCATCCACGGCCAGGCATTGGAGTAGCGACCGCTTGACGACGTCGCCGCAACGCTTTCGCGACAGCAAGCGCGCACTGCAGCGACGCCTCGCTTCATGGTTCGTGAGCGACCGCGCCTACGTGACGCGCCACTATCGAAAGGCGTTCGGACGCGCGCCGGACCTCGAGGATCCCTCCGGCTTCAACGAGAAGATCCTGGTCAAGATCCTTCGCGATCGCCGCTCGTACCTGACGCTGTTCTCGGACAAGCTGCGCGTCCGCGACCACGTGCGTCTCGTTGCGCCCTGGCTCGCGCTGCCCGAACTGTATTGGCACTCGGCGCGTGCGGACGCGCTCGACCTCGACCGGCTTCCCGACGCGTTCATGTTGAAGCCGAATCATGGCAGCGGGTGGCTTTGCGCCGTGCGCGACAAACGGAGCGCCGGCCGGGACGAGCTGGTACGCCTCGCGCGAGCGTGGCTCGCTGCCGACTTCAGCATCGTCGGGCGCGAGTGGTCGTATCGCAACATTCGGCGCGCGGTGTTCGCGGAGGAGCTTCTCCCCGGTGACGACGGGCAGTCGCCGATCGACTACAAGCTGTTCGTGTTCGGCGGCAAGGTTCGCCTGATCCAGGTCGACCGCGGCCGTTTCGCGCGGCACACGCAGGTCCTGTACGACCCGCAATGGCAGCCGATTGGCGGAACGGTGAAGGCGGCGCCGGGACGTCCGTTGCCGCCACCGGCGTCGCTTGCGTCGATGATCGCCGGCGCCGAGGCGCTTTCGCTCGGCGTCGATTTCGTGCGCGTCGATCTCTACGACGTCGCAGGCAAGCCGTATTTCGGCGAGCTTACGCACTATCCGAACAAGGGCCTCAGCCGTTTCGATCCGCCGTCGCTGGATCGACGCCTCGGCGAGTACCTTCGCCTCGACGATTACAGCGACGACAGACCGCGCGTGTTGTACGACGCGGCAAGCCCGCCGGTCACCGCGGCAAGCGGCTGAAGCGGCGACAGTCGACCGAAATCGTCGCGTTCGCGGCGAACCGTCGCGGGGAACGCCACCTCTAACGATCGTGCAATCTTCCCGTGCTGCATCGGCAGCGCTCGAACAAGAGGTGACACGTGATGAAGCCACTTTCCCGCCGTACGCTTTTCACGCTCGCGCTTTGCGGGATGCTTGCCGCATGCGCGTCGACCGGTACGCGCGTGGCGACCGATTCCGACGCGTACAAGTCGATGGCGAGCAGTCAGCAGGCCTGGTGCTCGCAGTTCGGTTCGACCTGCGGCTGCCAGATGAACGGCCAGCCGGTGACCTGCGCGCTGGCGTCGACCTGCATCAACACCAGTAGCTGCAAGACGCAATAGGCGCCGAGTCTCGCATCGTTCGTGCGCCGGCGCTTCTTGGCGCCGACGCACGTGTCGATCGTGCGAACCGAGGCCGCGCAAGACAGCTTCGGGCTGACTAGCTTTCGATTGTGTGTTGAAATCGCGTCGTGCACGGCCACGACGCATCCGCTTCACCGGCCCGCGATCCTTCTGCCGCATGGCAGGCGGGCGCGCGTTCCGTCGTCTGACGTGCTCGCGATGGTGGATCTTGCCGCTTTTCTCGCGCACCACGCGATCGACGCGAAGCGCTTCGAGCATCGACCGGTCATGACGGTCGAGGAGTCGCGGAGGCTGGTCCCCGATCTTCCCGGCGCCAAGACGAAAAATCTGTTCCTGCGCGACAAGAAGGGCGTCCGGCACATTCTCGTCACGGTCGGGCAGGACGTCGCCGTCGACCTGAGCGCGCTCGGGCTGATGCTGGGCGCAGGCCGGCTCGGGTTCGCGTCGCCCGAGCGATTGCGCAAGTACCTCGGCATCTCGCCGGGGTCGGTGAGCCTGCTCGCGCTCGTCAACGACCGGACGCATGCCGTCGAGTTCGTGCTCGACCGCCGGCTCTGGGAGGCCGATGCGGTGCAGGCGCATCCGCTCGTCAACGACGCGACGATGGTGATCCCGCACGCGCAACTCGAGCGCTTCCTCGCGGCAACCGGGCACGCCGCGCACATCGTCGACGTGCCGGGTCGGCGCGAAACGGACGATTGACGCGCCGGGAGTGAACGGATGAACGACGAGCGGGCAAGCGCAACCGGCTTTCGCGATCACCTGATCCGCTACGGCGGCGACGCGTATCCGGAAGTCGTCGAGAAGGCGAGCGGCTCGTACGTCATCGACGCGAAGGGCCGCCGCATCCTCGACTTCACGTCGGGTCAGATGTGCGCGACGGTCGGCCACAATCATCCGAACATCGTTGCCGCGATCAAGCGGAGCTGCGACAGCGCGCTGCACTTGTTCTCGGGGATGATTCCGAGAAGCGTCGTGCAGCTCGCCGACGCGCTCGCGAAGATCCTGCCGCCGCCGCTTCGCAAGTCGCTGTTCGTCAACACCGGCAGCGAGAGCAACGAGGCCGCGATCAAGATGGCGAAGCTCGCCACCGGCGGCTTCGAGGTCGTCGCGCTCGGCGGCTCGTGGCACGGCGTCACCGGCAATGCCGGCGCCGTGTCGTTCGCGAGCGATCGCAAGGGCTACGGACCGGGGATGCCCGGCACGTACGTGATTCCCGAGCCGAACGCGTACCGGTGTCCGATCAGGCATTGCCGCGACACCTGCGACCGCACCTGCATGAAGGTCGGTTTCGACCTCTACGACATGCAGTCGACCGGCGCACGCGCGGCGGTGATCGCCGAGCCGGTGATCAGCGCCGGCGGCGTCATCGTGCCGCCTGCCGGCTACTTCGACGCGCTCGCCGAGGAGACGCGCAAGCGCGACATGCTGCTGATCTTCGACGAGGCGCAGACAGCCTTCGGCCGCCTCGGCCACTGGTTCGCGGCGTCGCATCTCGGCGTCACGCCCGACGTGATGACGGTCTCGAAAACGCTAGGCGGCGGCGTCCCGCTCGCGGCCGTCATTACCAGCGACGCGATCGAGGAAGCGTGCCACGTGCGCCATTTCGCGTTTTACACCTCGCACGTCTGCGATCCCCTGCCGGCGACCGTCGGCCTCGCCGTCCTGCAGACGATCGAGGAGGAGCGACTGCTCGAGCGCAGCCGCGAGATGGGCGACTACCTCGCGTCGCGCCTCGTCGAGCTGCAGTCGCGCCACGAGGAGATCGGCGACGTTCGCGGCATGGGTCTTTTGCGTGGCATCGAGCTCGTCAAGGATCGCGAGACGCGCGAGCCGTGGCACGAGCTCGGGGCGCTCACCACCACGCGCTGCCTCGAGCTGGGATTAAGCATGAACATCCGCCGCCGGCCCGAGCGTGGCTCGGTGTGGCGGATCGCGCCGCCGCTGACCGTCGCGCGCGAGGACGTCGACCTCGCGGTGACGATCTTCGACCAGGCGCTGGCCGAGATGAAAGCGGTCGTCGGCAAGCGAACGGGCCGCTGACGAGCGCTGGCCGCGCGGCGACGGCCGATCGGGCACAATGGCGCTTGGTCGGGGGCGGCAGCGGAGGAGGCCCCGGCATGCATCCCACAATTCGAGGAGGACAACATGCGTAACCGATGGCTTGCGATCGTTGCATCGGCGCTTCTGCTCGGCGCGGTCGTCACGCACGCTGCGAGGGCCGACGAACTGTCGGACATCAAGAAGAAGGGCGTGCTCGTCGTCGGCACGAAGGCCGACTACCGGCCCTTCGGCTATCTGGATCCGTCGGGCAAGATCGTCGGCTTCGAGCCGGACCTCGCCGCCGACGTCGCGAAGCGGCTCGGCGTCAAGCTCGAGCTCGTGCCGGTTGTCGCGTCGAACCGCATCCAGTTCCTGCAACAGGGCAAGATCGACCTCCTGATCGCGACGATGAGCGACACGCCCGAGCGGCGCAAGATCGTCGACATCGTCGAGCCCGACTACTACGCATCCGGCACGAACGTGATGGCGAAGAAGTCGGAGAAGCTGAATAGCTGGGACCAGCTCCGCGGCAAGAAGGTCTGCCTGATCCAGGGCTCGTTCTACAACAAGGAGCTCCAGGAGAAGTACGGGATCGAAGGCGTCGCGTTCCCCGGCACCGCCGAAGCGTACTCGGCGCTGCGCAACGGCAACTGCGTCGCGTTCGCGTACGATGACACGGCCATCACCGGCGAGCTGACGAAGCCCGAGTGGAAGGATTACGAAATGCCGCTCGACTCGATCCTCGTGCAGCCGTGGGGTCTCGCGGTCAAGCAGGGCGCGAAGGACTTCGCCGACTTCATGTCGAAGACGATCACCGACTGGCACAAGACCGGCTTCATCCAGAAGCTCGAGAAGCAGTACGGCATCAAGCCGACGAAGTTCGCGCAGGACATGCACGACAAGTACGCGAAGTAGCGCCGTCCTGCCCAACACGCAGGGCCGATGCAGCCCGTCTGGGACTGGTTCCGGTGGCTCAATCAGGCCACCGGAATCAACCTGACGATCCTCTACGACGCATTCGATCGCAGCCGCTTCGCGCACGGCTTCCTGCTGACGATCGAGCTGTCGGTCGTCTGCATCGTCCTGTCCGTCTTCATCGGCATCGCCGGCGCCTGGATCCAGGGATCGCGCCATCGCATCCTGCGTACGTTCGTCTACTGGTACATCCAGGCGTTCCGCAACACGCCGCCGCTCGTTCAGCTCTACTTCTTCTATTTCGGCCTCGGCAACCTGTTGCGAGGCGTGACCGGCCCGTACGTGACGAACGTCACGTGGGCGATCGTGTCGCTGTCGTTCTTCGCCGGCGCGTTCAACGTCGAGATCTTCCGGTCGGGCATCGAGGCGGTGCCGCGCACGACGATCGAGGCCGCCGAGTCGCTCGGCTTCAGCCGGTTGCAGACGTACCTCCGGATCGTGTTCCCGCTCGCGTTCCGGATCAGCCTGCCGGCGCTCAACAACAACCTCGTCAACCTCGTCAAGACGACGACGCTCGCGTACGCGATCGCGGTGCCCGAGATGCTGTACGTGTCGAGCCAGATCTGGTCCGACGAGTTGAACGTGCCCGTGATGATGAACGTGCTGCTGCTCGCCTATTTCTTCCTGGTCGGCGTCCTCGTCGTGCTGATGAACCGGTGGGAGCGGGCGATCAAGGTGCCGGGGTTCGGCGTGTGATGCGCACCGCTTCCATCAAGCTGAACGCGTCGCAGGGCGTGCTGCTCGCGGGCGCGTTCCTGGTCGCCTGCGGGATCGCGCAGGCGCAGGCGCAGGCCGGCCAGCCGTCGATCTTCGAGACGATCTGGAAGTGGACGCCGCTCCTTGCGCGCGGCTTCGTCTTCAACCTCGCGATCAGCTTCGTCGCGATGGCCGTCGGCACCGTCACCGGCCTGTTCCTCGGCTATGCACAGATCTCGTTGCTGCGGCCGGTCGCGAAGGGTGCCAAGTTCGTCACGCACTTCTTCCGCAACGCGCCGTGGCTCGTGCTGCTGTTTTACTGCATGTTCCTGCTGCCGTTCCAGGTGACGGTGTTCGGCGTGACGATCCCGATTCCGGACTGGACGAAGGCGACGCTCGGCCTCGCGCTGCCGGTCATGGCGAACGTTTCCGAGATCGTCCGCGGCGCCATCCAGTCGATTCCGACGACGCAGTGGGAAGCGGCCGCGTCGCTCGCGTTCAACCGCCGGCAGACGATGTGGATGATCATCTTCCCGCAATGCGTCAAGCGGATGCTGCCGCCGTGGATGAACCTGTACGCGATCCTCACGATGTCGACGGTCCTGGCGTCGATCGTCGGCGTCAACGAGATGATGACGCTGACGCAGCGCGCGCTGTCGGCCGAGAACCGGCCGGGCCTGCTGCTCGCGTTCTACAGCTACGTGCTGCTGTGGTTCTTCGCCTATTGCTATCCGATCGCGCGCTGGACCGTACGCCTCGAGGCGCGGTACGCGGTGAATCAATGACGGAAGCCCCTCACCCGCCTCGCGGGCGCTCGGCACCCCCTCCCCGCGTGCGGGGAGAGGGCGGGAGTGAGGGGGGGCGTCCGATCGTCGAGCTGCGCGACGTTCATCAGGCGTTCGGCACTTTCGAGGTGCTCAAAGGCGTCACGTTCAGCGTACCCAAGGGCGGGGTCGTCTGCGTCATCGGTCCGTCGGGCTCGGGCAAGTCGACGCTGCTTCGCTGCATCAACGGACTGGTGCCGATCAGGAGCGGCTCGATCCGCGTCGCCGACTTCGAGGTGGAGAAGCTCGTCACCGACCGCGACAAGATCGCGCTGCGCAAGGAAGTGTCGATGGTGTTCCAGCAGTACAACCTGTTTCCGCACAAGACGGCGCTCGACAACATCATGATGGCGCCGCTGCACGTGTTGAAGGAGCCGCGCGACGAGGTCCGCGGGCGGGCCCTCGCGCTGCTGGCGAAGGTCGGCCTTGCGGCGAAGCGCGACGCGTATCCCGGCGAGCTGTCGGGGGGCCAGCAGCAGCGCGTCGCGATCGCACGCTCGCTCGCGATGCGGCCCGAGGTGATGCTGTTCGACGAAGTGACGGCCGCGCTCGATCCGGAAACCGTCAAGGAAGTGCTCAACACGATCCGCCAGCTCGCCCGCGAAGGCATGACGTGCATCCTCGTGACGCACGAGATGCGCTTCGCACGCGAGCTCGCCGACGAGGTTCTGTTCACCGACGGCGGCACGATCGTCGAGTCGGGACCGCCGGCGATGCTCTTCGACCGGCCGCAGAAGGAGCGCACGCGCGCGTTCCTGTCGCAGATCCTGTGAAGTATTCGATCTTCTCGCTGATCGGCAACGCGCTGTCCGGACACGCGCGCTGGCCACGCGCATGGCGCAGCGCGGAGCCGCGGAAGCACTACGACGTCGTCGTGATCGGCGGCGGCGGCCACGGGCTGGCAACCGCCTATTACCTCGCGAAGGAGCACGGCATCCGCAACGTCGCCGTGGTCGAGAAAGGATGGATCGGCCTCGGCAACACGGGTCGCAATACGACGATCGTCCGCTCGAACTACCACTTCGAGCCGAACGCGCATTTCTACGAGTTTTCGCTCAAGCTCTGGCAACGACTGTCGCAGACGCTCGACTTCAACGTGATGTACAGCGCGCGCGGCGTGCTGAACCTCGTGCACACGCCGGCCGACGCCGACGCGGCGATGCGCCGCGGCAACGCGATGCGCCTGAACGGCATCGACGCCAAATTCCTGTCGCGCGACGAGATCGCGCCGTGGATCCCGAACCTCGATTGCTCGGCGAGCGCGCGCTTCCCGATCCTCGGCGGCTTGCTGCAGCCGCGCGGCGGCACGGTGCGTCACGACGCCGTCGCGTGGGGCTACGCGCGAGCCGCCGACGCGATCGGCGTCGATATCGTCGAGCGCTGCGAAGTGACCGGCTTGCGCATCGACAACGGCGCGATCACCGGCGTGCGCACGACGCGCGGCGACATCGGCGCGGGGAAGGTCGGCATCGCCGTCGCCGGTCACTCGTCCGTGGTCGCCGCGATGGCGGGCATCCGGCTGCCGATCGAATCGCACGTGCTGCAGGCGATGGTATCGGAGCCCGTCAAGCCGGTGCTCGACACGGTCGTCACGTCGGGCGCCGTCCATTTCTACGTCAGCCAATCCGACAAGGGCGAGCTCGTGATGGGCGGCGACCTCGACTTCTACAACTCGTACGCGCAGCGCGGCAACCTGCCGCGGATCGAGGACGTCGTCAGCGCGTGCCTCGCACTGTTCCCGAGCTTCGGACGCCTGCGCCTGATGCGCACGTGGGGCGGCATCATGGACATGACGATGGACGGGAGCCCGATCATCGGCAAGCTGCCGGTTAAAAATCTGTACATGACCGGCGGCTGGTGCTACGGCGGCTTCAAGGCGACGCCGGCCTCGGGATACGTGCATGCATGGACGATCGCGCACGACGGGCCGCATCCGCTGAACGCGAAGTTCACGCTCGAGCGATTCGCCGAAGGGCGCACGATCGACGAGAAAGGCGCCGGCCCCTATCCATGGTCTCATTGACGCATTCATTCATGTCAGGAAGCCATCGAGGCCATCCGCTGCGCGGTGTGCGCGTCTCGCTCCATTACCCCAGTCGCTGCGCCGCGCATACCGCCCATTGGCTGGCGGTCGGTGGCGTATGGGCTGCCACGGTCCGGCGCGATGTGCGAGGCGATGTGCCGTATGCGGTGCGTAGCGGCTGGGGTAATGGCGCGAGCGCCGCATACGGCGCAGCGCCTCGTGGCCAAGCCCCGACCGTTGCACGGCCCTTGCCGGCGGGCGAGACGAGGACGCGGCGATGATGCTGATTCCGTGCCCGTGGTGCGGGGCGCGCAACCAGATCGAGTTTGCGTACGGCGGGGACGCGACGCTGCGCCGGCCTGCGCCCGATGCGCCGGAAGCCGCGTGGGCCGACTACGTCTACCTGCGCGACAATCCCTGCGGTCCGCACGACGAGCTCTGGTATCACGCCGCCGGATGTCGGAGCTGGTTCACCGTCCGCCGCAATACGCGCACGCACGAGATTCTCGGCAGCGCGCCGTTTGGCGAGCGTCTTGCCGTCGACGACGCGGCGCGCGGCAGCGACGTGGCAGGGCAATGACGCAACGCTTCCGTCTCGCGAGCGGCGGCACCGCGATCGATCGCGCGAGGCCGCTCGGCTTCCACTTCGACGGCCGGCGTTACGAAGGTTACGCCGGCGATACGCTCGCCTCGGCGCTGCTCGCGAACGGCGTCCATCTCGTCGCCCGGAGCTTCAAGTACCACCGTCCCCGAGGCATCGTGAGCGCGGGCGCGGAAGAGCCGAGCGCGCTCGTGCAGCTCGAGACGGGCGCGCGAAGCGAGCCGAACACGCGCGCGACGACGGTCGAGCTCTACGATGGTCTCGTCGCGGCGAGCCAGAACTGCTGGCCATCGGTGCGCTTCGACGCCGGCGCGATCGCCGACCGGTTGTCGCCGTTGCTCCCCGCGGGCTTCTACTACAAGACATTCAAGTGGCCGCCGACGTCGCGCGCGTGGATGCGCTACGAGCACTACATCCGCCGGGCCGCGGGCATGGGCCGCGCGGCCGATGCGCCCGATCCCGACCGCTACGAGCACCAGTACGCGCATTGCGACGTGCTCGTGATCGGCGGTGGCGTTGCGGGCCTCGTCGCCGCTCGTCGAGCCGCCGAAGCCGGTGCGCGCGTCATCGTGTGCCAGCAGTCGCCGCGGTTCGGCGGTGCGGCAGTCGATACCGGCAATTCGCTCGCGGGCGCACCGATCACGCGCTTCGTCGGCGATCTCGTCGACGCGGTGCGCGCCCATCCCGACGTCGCGCTCCTGTCGCGGACGACCGCGTTCGGCTATTACGACGACAACCTGGTCGGCGCGCTCGAGCGCATCGCCGAGCGTCGGCCGGCGCAGGATTCGACGCAGCCGCGACAGCGGTTATGGATGATCCGCGCCAAGGCCGTCGTGCTCGCGAGCGGGGCGATCGAGCGTCCGATTGCGTACGCCAACAACGACGTGCCGGGGACGATGCTCGCGGGCGCCGCGTTCGCTTACGTGAAGCGCTTCGGCGTGCGGCTCGGCACGCGCGCCGTCGTGTTCGCGAACAACGACAGCGCGTATGAAGCCGCACTTGCGCTGCGTGAGGCC
>Ga0310810_10004520_pt1 | contig 15397 bp, 13 predicted proteins | sample NCmetagenome_FD_207641 | JGI IMG/M metagenome (GOLD analysis project Ga0310810, IMG submission 207641) | Soil microbial communities from experimental microcosm in Duke University, North Carolina, United States - NC | ecosystem: Engineered > Artificial ecosystem > Soil microcosm > Unclassified ...
GACCTCGAAACAACTAAAACACTATTTATCTACTCCAACGTGAGCTGGAAATGGGCTAGAATGCCGACCCAGGATTCGAGCCCACCTGCCATCACACACTCTGTCGTGGGGGACAGATCATGGCAAAGCGACTGTGGATTGCCGCACCCTTCGTCGTCCTGCTGAGGTTCTTAGCCCTGGCCCAGAGTACCGGTCCTATGGCAAGCACTTTCGTGCCGGTCAACGCGCTGTCTTTCACGATCCAGAAGAACGTTAATGAAGTAAACCTCGTATTCACCACGACCGATTCCAAGGGGCGCCTTCAACCGAATCTCCGCGAATCCGATTTCCGTCTGCTCGATAATCGTGTCCCGCCCGACGCCATACGCTACTTTCAACATCAGAGCGACTTGCCGCTGCGGGTGGGCCTGCTCATTGATAACAGCGACTCTATCGCGTCCCGCATCCGCTACGAGAAGAAGGCTGCCGGCGCGTTTCTTAAGAACGTCCTCCGCCCCGGTGTGGACCAGGCTTTCGTGGTCGCCTTCGACAACCACGTCAATCTCCTCCACGATTACACAGACGACGCGCGAGCCTTGTTGAAATCAGTAGACGGAATGCGGCCCGGCGGCTATACCAGGTTCTACGATGCGCTGATCTCTGCGGCTGACAAACTGCGCGACAAGAATGAAACCATGGTCACCCGGCGGGTCTTGATCGTAATCTCCGATGGTGTTGACACCGCAAGCCGCGCGTTAATGCACGATGTGCAGGATGCGGCCATCCGCGCCGACGCCAGCATCTTCGCCCTGAATACCACTTATCTGAGCGGGCAATACTCCAAAGGGGAAGCAGTTTTAGATCTGATTTCCCTGGCTACTGGCGGGCACGTCCTGCGGGCCCACGATGAGTCCAATCTCAAAAAAGCGTTCGTCGAACTGCAGAAGACGCTGCGCAGCCAATACACGCTGGGCTACGTTCCCTCGGGGTTTCAGGCCGACGGCACCTTCCATGTGGTCGAACTGGTTCCCAACAATCCCAAGCTTCGAGTTCAGTGCCGACACGGCTATTTCGCTGACAACAGGCGATAAGCGGGCTTATTCGTAGGCGAGAGCGTCTATGGGATCTTTTTGCGCCGCCTTGTAAGCCGGATAGAGAGCTCCCGCCAGAGCGCCTGCGATCGCGATGATCGTAGCTCGCAGGATCCATCCTCCGGTCACCGTCACTCGCAGCAAGGGCAGCCGATGAACGATTCCCACCCTGGCCAGCAAACTGAAAATGATTCCGGTGACGATACCCGCCAGCGCAAGCACCAACGTCTCGCGCAAAATGATGTTCACGATGTACAGCTTCGATGCGCCCAGCGATTTCAGAATACCGATCTCGCGCGTCCGCTCCATCACTGCCGCATACATAGCCTGGAAGATTACGATGAATCCGATCACCACGGAAATCCCAACCACCACGGTGATAAAACTCGACAGCCCGGGATAGTTCGATGGCGTCATCATAGACAAGTAGTACGACATGGAGCTTGCCACGTACCTGCCCATTCCCGGCACGTGCCGGATTTCATCCACTACCGCGTCAGCATAGGCTGGACTATCCAGCTTCAAGTAGAAAAGCGAGGCTTTCCCCTGCGCTCCCATCAGGTCTTGCATGGTGCTGATGGGTACAAATTTTCGCGCGCCCTTACCCTGCGCCACGATGCCCGAAATCCGGAAGTCGTGATTGACAATTTCGATCTTGTCGCCAACCTTTACGTTTTTCGACCTCGCGTAAAGCTCATCTACCAGAGCATCGTAGGGTCCTAAGAACGGTCCACCCTCGAGGTAATGAAACGGCCGCAGCGCCTCATAACTTTTAAGATCGATCCCTGCGATTACCTCCAGAGCTCCGGTTGTGGCCACCTGTGTAATTACCGGCGCCACAAGTTCCACGTGCGGCAGTTTCTTCAGGACGTCTCCCACCTTGTTAGACATGGGAGCCCCGGTCAACCCCACAATGAATGACGAACCCGGCGGCATCACAATCACATCCGCGCCGATCCCGGCTTGCCGCTGCTTGTTGTCATTTAAAATCCCCAGTGAAAGCCCAACGATCAGCAGAATCAGCGTTACCTCTAGCGCCACTGCCAGAATGCTGATCAGCGAACGCACCGGCCGGTGCGCAACATTGGCGATGATCATTCGATTCATCATGACTTAGCTGCTAGCTATCGCTTCCCCGTGCCATCGCTCAGGGCTGCTTCCCGTCGGAAGCGCGCGTCTGGTTCTGCTGATCGAGGTTCACAAATTCGGCCCCGGGAGGAACGCTCAAGGCGAACTGCTCGTCCGTAAGCGGCTCGTTCAGCTTTAGCTTTACCATCTTGAGCACGATGGTGTATTCCTCGCCCGGCCTCCAGATTTCAATTCGGTCAGGAAAGTTTATCCCGTCGTGATCCTGGAAATCGTCGTAGTGCGCATCGGTTGCCAGATCTCCCTTCTCATCGTAAATCCGTTGCCGGTGTGGAAGCAGGTCCACACGGTTGAACGTGATCTTTCGTGACAGAAACCAACCGTGCTCTCCCTTGCGAATTACATCCAGTGTGTAGTCGGGCTGCTGCAAAATTTCACCTTTTTCCGTTCTCACAGATTCGAAGTCAGTCTCGAGCACAGCTATCTCGCCTTGAGAATCGATCTGCCGCAGCAGCAAGGCATCGAAAATGTGTTGCGGCCGCACATTCTCCAACGCGTTCGCCGACTCATGAGTGATCTGGTTGTGACCGACAATGAATTTATTCTTGGTAGGAATCCAAAGCTTGAACTGGTCCCCATCGCTCACCATGTCGAACGCCCGATTGCGGACCACGGGCATCAACCCGATCATGCGCAGCATGGAAGGTTTGCGCGCCAGTACGTACCCCCGGATTTCCTGGTACTCGGTGACCTTTCCTTTCTTAGCCCCTCCAACGGCAGTGTCGATGTCCACCGTCGCCTGGAGACTCTTGATTTTTTCGGCCTGCGAGTTGATGTAATCAAGCAGTTCCTTTGCCGTAGCGATTTTCAGCTTGGTCGTCGCCGTCGCCTGCGGTGGAACCTTATGGGAACGGAACAAGCACCCGCTCGACGGGAACATGGCCAATATTACGATGAGCAGTCGGTAAGGATGCAGGCGGCGCATTTGGCGGTTAGATGAGTATATCCGAGCGCTCGTTTCATCAAGTTACTCGGAATTGACGGTGGAACAGCCCGTCAAATCCTCAACTCGACGACCGTAGCGCCTCCGCCTCCCTCGTTCTGCGGCGGCTCGGTCACTGTGGCTACGTGTGGATGCTTTTGCAGGTACTGACGCAACGCTTTCCGCAGGATACCCATTCCGCTGCCGTGCACGATCCGCACACGAGGCAGCCCCGCCAGAAACGCTCGATCCACGAATTTCTCGACCTCCTGGGTGGCTTCGTCCACCGTTCGCCCAATGACGTTGATTTCTGTGGGCGTCCCCAGTTCACTGCTGTCACTCTGGAGTGAGACGTTGATGCCGCGGGCGCGGGCAGCTTGCAGCGGAGAATCGCTCGCCCGGGTAATCACCTGCGCGATGTCATCGCGCGCGATTTTCATCTTCATCGCGCCGACCTCAACTTCGAACTGATTATCGTCAATGCGGCGGCGTATGACAGCGGCTCGTCCCATTGACTTAAGCTTTACCGTGTCTCCTTCCGAAACATTCTTGACCACCTGCGGTTGAGCCTGGGGATCACCGCGATCGGCGCCGGTAGCATGCGCCACCACCGTGGAATCGAACTGCTCGCGAAATTCCCGACGCAGTCTCGCAATCCGTCGTTCGGCATCTTTGGACAGCTTTTGTGCTGCCGCACGATCCTGGATCGCGTTCACCGCCTCTCGCGCGTGGTACTCAAAATCCCTGAAGAGGCTTTCCAGCTTCTTCTCCATTTCGCGGACGTTGGCGCGCTGCTCGCGCGCCCCCTCGCTGGCTAAACGCGTCCGTTCGCGCTCCACTTCGCGCTCACGTTGCTCTAATTGCAGCCGCTGGTCTTGCAGTTGCCGCAGTTCCTGGTGCAGACGGTCAAGAAATTTACCTACATCCTGCGCCTGCGTACTAAGACGATTGCGTGCCGACTCAATGATTGCCGGATTCAACCCCAACCGCTGCGCGATGTTGATTCCCGCGGACGCCCCCGGAACTCCAATCTTCAGCTCATAGGTCGGCTGCAAAGTGGATTCATCAAACCCGACGGCAGCGTTGATTACCGAAGACGTATTCGCGCCATAAACTTTCAGCGACGTGTGATGCGTGGAAATCGCGGTGATGCAGCCAATTCTTCGAAAGTGATCGGCAATCGCCACGGCCAATGCTGCGCCTTCCTCCGGGTCGGTCGCCGAACCTAGTTCGTCGAGCAGCACCAGCGATCCTGCCGTCGCGCTTCGCGAAATAAAATCGATGTTGGTGACATGGGCGGAAAAGGTGGAGAGATTCTGCTCGATGGACTGGTAATCACCGATATCGGCCAGAACTGAATCGAAGACCGGGAACTCGGCCCGGTCCGCCGGAACCGGAAGCCCCGATTGCGCCATCAGCGCCAATAGCCCGATCGTCTTCAGCGCGACCGTCTTTCCCCCGGTGTTCGGACCGGTAATGATGAGTTCCCGCCGCTCTCCCTCCATTTCAATGCTGATGGGAACAACCTGGCCGCGCTTGGCCTTGAGATTGCGTTCTAATAAAGGATGCCGCGCCTGGTGGAGGATCACCCCCGGCGCTTTCTGCTCCAGGTTTGCGGCTCCCCGCTCTCTGCCCACGACTGCCGCCACACAACCGTAATCCTCCGCGAACCTCGCCTTGGCAAACTGGAGTTCCAGTTCCGCCAAAATCCCGATCGCCGCGAGAATGCTCTCAGCCTCCTCGCCAATGCGCCGTGTCATCTCCAGCAAAATGCGATGAACTTCGGCCTGTTCCTCATCCAGCAGGCGGACTAACTCGTTGTTCTGCTCGATGGTTTCCAGCGGCTCGACAAATACCGTCTGGCCGCTGGAGCTGGCGCCGTGCACCACGCCCTGCACTCGCCGCTTCTGCTCCACCTTGATGGGTATGACGAACCGTTCGCCGCGAATGGTTACGACTTCATCCTGCGCCGTCCCGCCCTCGGACAACTTGTGCAGGTACGTCCGCAGCGAATCCTGAATAGCTCTCCTCTGTTTCTCAATCTCCCGCCGGATTCGAGCCAGCTCCGGCGATGCCCGATCTTCCAGCGTGCCGTCGGGAAGGATCTTGTTGCGAAAAAACCGCAAAAAGGCTGTGAAATCGAGTATGCCGGCCGACAGCTCGCTGACCGCTTTCCACTCGCTACGCATCGCAGCCGGCGGCTTGAGCGCAATTTCCCGCCACGCTCCCGCACGATCGACAACCAGTACAACATCGCGAATTTCCGTTGTTTCCAGCGCGGAACCTTGAATTCGAGCTTTCTCGACCAGCTTGCCAACATCCACCAGCCCCGCGAAATCGAAATTGCCTCCAACTCTCCGGAATTCCCGAATCTCAGCGGTAAGTTGTTGCTGATTCTCGATCCAGGTTTGATCGGTCGCTGGCGAAAGAGCATCCATGCGAGATTGACCGAGGGGAGACTGGGCATACGCCCGCAGCAATCCTCGCAGCACTTCATACTCGAGGACTTTGGCGCTGCTATAGACCAGCGGCGGCGGTGACATGCAGACTCATGTTACAGGAAGAAAGAGCCTGCAAGCTCTTGGCGCAATCAGCGGATTACGCGCTGTCTGTGACCGTTATCACAGCCTGCATGCAACTTTGAAACTGAAAAATACGCGGCTTTTCTGCAGTTCTGCTCTGCTAAAATCGCCTTAGGCACAGGATGTCTCCTGTCAGGTGAGCCATGGCATTTCCCATCACCCGTCTCCGGCGGATGCGTCGAAGCGAGCCCTTGCGCTCGATGGTGCGTGAGACTCATCTCACCCCCGAGTCGTTCGTGTATCCGATGTTTGTCTGCCCCGGTGATGGCGTGCGCAAGGAAATTCGCTCGATGCCGGGAGTCTTCAATCTCTCGGTTGACGAGGCGGTAAAAGAGGCCCGCCAGGTTCACTCTCTCGGCGTCCCCTCCATTATTCTTTTTGGCCTGCCGGAATCGAAAGATGAGGAGGCCACGGGGGCATGGGCCGATAACGGCATCGTGCAACAGGCATCACGCGCCATTAAGCGCGAGGTTCGCGATCTTGTCATCCTGGGCGATGTTTGCCTGTGCGAATACATGTCTCATGGCCACTGCGGAATTGTACGTTCCAATGCAGCGCCCCAATCGCTCGGTGCAGCTTCCGCAATGGCTCCTCCGGCTACGTCAACCGAATACGAAATTGTGAACGACGCTACTTTGGAATTGCTCGCCCGAACCGCGGTTTCCCAGGTGCGCTCTGGAGTGGACATCATCGCCCCTTCTGACATGATGGACGGCCGCGTTGCTGCCATTCGTGCCGCCCTGGACGCGGCTGGAATGAGCAACACTCCAATCCTGTCGTATGCTGCCAAATTTGCCTCAGGATTCTATGGCCCATTCCGCGAGGCGGCCGATTCTGCTCCCCAGTTCGGCGATCGCCGGTCCTATCAGATGGACCCCGCCAACGTGCGGGAGGCTATGCGGGAGATCGAGTCGGACCTCGAGGAAGGCGCGGACATGATCATGGTCAAACCCGCTCTCCCTTATCTCGACGTGATCTCAATGGCGCACGATCGTTTTGACGTTCCCCTGGCCGCTTACCAGGTGTCCGGCGAGTACGCCATGATCGAAGCTGCCGCCCGCAATAACTGGATTGACCGCGACCGCGTCATGATGGAGTCCCTGATCTCCATACGCCGTGCCGGCGCACAGATCATTCTTACCTATTTTGCGAAAGACGCCGCTCGCCTGCTCGCCTGAGTCAGCCGACACCTCCCCTTCTGGACTGCTTTCGCGAACTTAAGCCCCTGTCGTAGAATCCGACTGGGGCGCCCGTGATCTCTGTCGTCCATCTCGGCCTGGTTGACTATGGCACGGCCCTGCGCCTGCAGCAGCGCCTGGTAGAACTTCGGAAAGAAGGCCGTCTTGATGACGTGTTGCTGCTGCTTGAGCACACTCCGGTCATCACCCTCGGCAGGAATGCGAAGACCACAAACCTGTTGGCGTCGCCCCAGCAACTGGCGAGCCGCGGAGTCGAGCTGTTCGAATGCGATCGTGGCGGGGACGTCACATTCCATGGTCCCGGGCAGCTGGTGGCCTACCCCATCTTCGATCTCCATGGCTTTCCTTCCACCCAAGCCAGCCGGAAGAATCTGGGCGCAATCGAATTCGTGCGGCTGGTGGAAGAAGTTTTGATCCGGGTATGTGAAACGTACACGATCGCTACCGAGCGGGTTCCCGGCCTCACCGGAGTATGGACTCGATCATCAGAATCGAAGCCGCAGTCCAAGATCGCAGCCATTGGAATTCACATCTCTCGTGGCGTGACCTCCCATGGCTTCGCCCTGAATGTGAATACTGACCTCGATTTTTTCAACCTGATCATTCCTTGTGGGATTACATCGAAACCGGTCACGTCGATGAAGAAAGAATTAGGCAGGAACTTGAGCATTCACGAAGTGGCGACCGTCGCCGCGCGCACCTTTGCCGAAGTATTCCGCAAAGAGGCCGTGCGGGTCGAAAGTCTGGAAGCCTTAAACTACAGGATCGGCGTTCCCGTGAAACCGCCCGCCGAGCTGCAACGGTTGCATAAAGAAGAAGAGACATTCTGGGCTTGAATCCAGAGACCTGTTTCGAATGACAACTAAGAAGAAGATCCCCGCTGGAAGTGGTTCATCGAATGGTCGCAAGGCTCGCCTGAGGGCACCCGAAATCTCCGCCCAGCGCAGTTACACGATTCAGGATTATCGTCTCGAGAAGCCATGCTTCACTCTGAAGCAGGTCCGCAGCGGCGACGAGATCCGTTACGAGTGTGAAGGCGATCTGGGAGCTCCCGCGCCGCCACTGCGCGATTCCAGGTATCTCGACAAGAAACAACTGGTGGAGATTTATCGCTGGATGCTCCTCAACCGCCGCATGGAAACTGCGCTGGAGAATTTGTACAAGCAAGGCAAGGTGGTGGGCGGCGTATATTTCGGCCTGGGGCAGGAAGCCTGCTCCTGCGCGTCGGCCTATGCGCTGCGGGATGACGAGTGGATGGGGCCGATGATCCGCAACCAGGGCTCTCTGCTGGTTCGCGGCTTCTCCGCGCGCGACATCATGATGCAGTACATGGCGAGAGCCGGATCCCCAACCAAGGGTCGTGACGCATCATCCCACTTTGGCGATCAACTCAAAAAGAACGTGGTCGCGCCCATCTCTACCCTTGGCGACCTCATTCCCGTGCTCGCGGGTGTAGCCCTGGGTGCCCGTCTGCAAGGCCGCAACATCGCAGTGATGACCTACATCGGCGATGGCGGCCAGTCTACCGGCGTGACGTACGAGGGCATCAACTTCGCCGCGGTTCAAAACCTTGGGCTGGTACTCTTTGTCGAAAATAATCTCTGGGGTTACTCCACTCCCGCCGACATGCAGTTCCGCGTAAAAGATCTCGCCGAACGGGCAATTGCCTACGGCATCCCGGGCGTGATCGTAGATGGGACCGATGCCTGCCAGGTGTACGACGCCGCTCACGAGGCCTGTGAACGCGCCCGCCGCGGCCAGGGCCCCACCATAATCGAAGCCAAGATGATGCGCATGAAAGGACACGCCATACACGATGCAGCGGAATACGTTCCCAAAACGTTGTTCGACTACTGGCGGAAACGCGACCCGATTCTTCGCCTGGAGAACTTTTTGCTCGAGAAGAATTGGCTCACCCGCGCCCAAAATGCGGAACTGATCGCCGATGTCGAGCGCGAGTTGGAAACGGACCGCGATTTCGCAGTTAACTCGCCCATGCCGCGGCCCGAAAGCGCAGCCGGCGGCGTTTACTGCGAGCCCGGCTGTCACGACCTGAAACCCAGATACCAGTTTCCTGAAACCGCTGTAACGAAATCGACGCCCGGAACTCCCAGGCAAAGGGAAGCCGCGGTTCATTTGAAGTGATTGATGTGAGGATCTTACAAACTCGAAATGACGTCATCCCAAACCAGAAGTCCAGGGATGACAGAGCACGTTAGACAACCGAATGCCGCAACTCACCTATCTCGAAGCCATCCGCCAGGGACTCTGGGAAGAAATGGAGCGCGATCCCGCCGTCTTCTGCATCGGCGAGGACATCGGCATTTACGGCGGCGCATTCAAAGTGACTGACGGCTTCATTGATCACTTCGGTCCGGAACGTGTCGTGGACACGCCCATCGCGGAATCGGCCATCGTCGGCGCCGCCTTCGGAGCATCCCTTACCGGGCTTCGTCCGGTAGCCGAATTTCAATTTATGGATTTCATCGGCTGCGCTTTCAACCAGATCGTCAACATGGTCGGCAAGGCGCACTACCGCTGGGGCGCTCCGGCACCCCTGGTTATACGCGGCCCCAGCGGCGGAAACGTACATGGCGGCCCCTTCCATTCGCAGAATCCTGAGATGTGGTTTGTGCACGCGCCCGGTCTGAAGGTGGTCTGTCCCGCCAGCGCCTACGATGCCAAGGGACTGATCAAGGCTTCTATCCGCGACAACAACCCAGTAATCTTCTTCGAACACAAATATCTCTATCGCCGCATCAAGGAAGAGGTTCCTGCGGATGACTACACAGTCCCGTTGGGAAAAGCGCGGATTGCTCGAGAAGGCCGCGACCTCAGTGTGATCACTTACGCTGCCATGGTCTATGTGGCTCTGGAAGCGGCCGAAATCCTGGCCAAAGAAGGTATCGAACTTGAAGTGATCGATCTGCGCACACTTTCACCTCTGGATCGCGACAGCATCAGCCAGACTGTGCGCAAGACCAACAAAGTCATCCTTCTTCACGAGGACGTAAAGACAGGCGGAATCGCGGGCGAAATCAGCGCGATTATCAACGAAGAGGCTTTCGAAGATCTTGATGGTCCCATTGTCCGAATTACAGCCCAGGATTCGCCGGTTCCGTTTTCTCCGCCGCAGGAGGAGTTTTTCCTGCCAAAAGTGAGCGATGTACTACGTGAGGCTCGCCGCCTCAAGGCTTTTTGAAGTATCGGTTGCAAAATTCTTCAATTCCCCGTGGAGGATATATGCGCAACTTCATCCTGGGAGTCATCTTCACAATTTTCGCGATTGTTGTTTTTGGGCTGGCTTACCTGCTTCTCGGCTTCGCCCCCACCAATGCCGATGCCAAGCCATCGCGGATCGAATCTTGGATCTCTTCCGGGGCACTCGACACCTCTATGGAGAAGCGCGCCCCTCACCTCAACAACCCATTTCCGCCGACCGATACCAACATCATTCAAGGCATGAAGGTTTACACTATGAATTGCGCGCTCTGTCACGGGGCGCTCGACAAGAAACCCAGTCCTCTCCAGGATTCCCTTTATCCTTCTCCTCCTCAGCTTATCCTCGAACCCCTCGATGATCCTGAATGGCACATCTTCTATGCAGTGCGCACCGGCGTTCGCTACACCGGCATGCCCGCCTGGAACAAGGCATTGAGTGAGGAAGACATCTGGAAGGTAACTAGCTTCCTATCCCACCTGGAGAAACTACCTCCCGGCGCCAAGGATTACTGGCAGAAAGCATTTGCGGTTTCTCCCGAGCCATCCGGCGGCCAGCACGAGGAGCACTCTCACGAGCACCACCACTAGGCTCCGCCGCCCTGCGCGGGTAATCACGATTTATAATAGTGGTTTGTGCTTTGACCGCAATTCTTACCAGGGTGGAAGGAACGTATGGCGACTGACGTCGTAATGCCCCAGATGGGCGAATCGATCTTTGAAGGCACGATCACGAAATGGCTGAAGAAACCCGGCGATAAGGTCCAGCGTGACGAACCGCTGTTTGAGATCTCTACCGACAAGGTAGACGCAGAAATCCCCGCTCCTTCCACCGGTGTGCTTCAAGACATCAAAGTTCCCGAGGGAAGCACCGTTCAGGTGAACACCGTGGTGGCCAGCATTGCCGCCGATGGGGAGGGCGCCGCCGCGGCTGCTCCCGCCAAGACTGCTCCTCGAGAGAACACGGCAGTTGCCTCGCCAGCCCCGGCTCAACCGCCGAAAAAGGCGGCCGAGGCTGCCCCCGCGCCTCCTCCAGCCGCCGCCGCGCAGAGTAAAGAGGTGATCGAATTCCCGCAGGCGGGAGAGGAGGACCACGTCCGCTCGTCTCCCCTGGTGCGACGAATTGCCCGCGACAACAATGTGGATCTTGCCCAGGTCCAGGGCACAGGTCTAGGGGGCCGGATCACCAAGCAGGATATTTTGACTTTTTTGGAGAAAGGCGCCCCTGCTCCCTCCCGTCCTGGGGCCGCGGCCAGCGCCACCTCCACCGCTCCCAGCATCGCGCCGGCTCCCGTCGCCATCCCGGGCGAACTAGTCCCCATGACGCAAATGCGCAAGATCATTTCGCAGCGCATGGTCGAGTCGCGCCGCACCAGCGCCCACGTTCACAATCTGTTCGAAGTGGACGTGACGCGCATCGTGAATCTCCGCAACAAGCTGAAAGGCAGCTTCGAGCAGCGCTATGGCGCCCGCCTTACCTTCATGCCGTTTTTTGTGCGCGCTGCCATCATCGCTCTGCAGCAGTTCCCCATCCTTAATGCTTCCGTCGAAGGGGAAGCTATCCATTATCACCAGCACGTGAATATGGGCATCGCCGTCGCTCTCGACTGGGGTTTGATCGTTCCGGTTTTGAAGAATGCAGAAGAGAAAAATTTCCTCGGACTGCAGCGCGGGATCACCGATCTTGGCGAGCGCTCCCGCTCCAAGAAACTTGTGCCTGACGAAGTTCAGGGCTCGACCTTCACTGTCACCAATCCCGGAACGTTCGGCGCCGTATTTGGCCTTCCCATTATTAACCAGCCCAACCTTGCGATTATGGGCGTCGGCGGGATCGCGAAGGCTCCCGTCGTCATCACCGACAAGGACGGCACAGACTCGATTGCTATCCGTTCCCTGGTGCACCTCACGCTCGGATACGACCATCGTGTTGTTGATGGAGCCGTGGCCGATCAATTCATGGCGCTGGTGAAGAAGACTTTGGAGAATTGGAGTGAGGAAGTCGGGTAGTTTTTATGGGTAGAGACACCCGTCTCTACCCTGTAGGGTTTACAGTTTCGGAAGTTTATTCTTCGACCAGGTTGACGCGTTCAGGCACTGTACAGTCCCGTCGTCAACCTGGACGAAAGAACCAAAGGTATAACCCGTCGACGTTCTGGTGGACACGTTCAGGATTCGGGTCTTCTGCGAATTCACTTCGATAAAAGGCTCGTTTCCGCCTGCCACCATCGGCCGCCCGCGTGGATTGACGAGCGTGATGTCATAGTTGTTGTTCGAGTTCGACCTGTCGCCGACCACGATGCACGAGTCATTTACGTAGCAGTTGACGATGGATCCGCTAAAGTCGACTGTTTGGTTATCGGAGCGGATCGAAATCGGTGCGTACGCGTTATGTTCCCCGGGCGGCACAATTACTCTTCCGCTCTGCAGCGTTCCTGCGGGATTGCTTGGCACGAACCGTGCCGCGATCGACGCTTCTTGAATTCCTGCGCTCGCTGCACTGACCGTGTACCCCGTCCCATGACTGTTCACCGTGGTGAACTGCAGCGTGCCGGCAACTCCATCTCCGGCGCAGGTTCCCCCGGTCACCAGCACAGCTTCGGGTGTGCCCACGCCCGCAACGTAAACGTAATATGCGCTCTCGTTCCCCTTCACGCCCGCGGGACAGGAGCTGAGACTCACGGTTTTGGCCCCCGCCGAACTCAAATCGGTCGCTGGACTTTTTGACCAGGCAAAATCGCTTGTGTACTTGATTGCCTGCATCCCCGCCGAAAGTCCGGTTCCGCCCGTCTTCGGTTTGTACGAACCGCTTGCCGCTTCGTAAGTAGGCACCTGGCCGTCGCTCGGCGCTGCCGGGTCGATTGGCACTCCCTGCAGCGAAATCGCATTGCTGCTGGTCCCGCACGCGCCCCAGCTCTGATCTCCTTTGAGGCACTTGCTTCCGTCCGCACTTCCAGTTCCCAGCTCTGCTTTGGGCACCAAGCCCGCAACCAGGTCCGCCTTTGCGGCTAATCCGGCGGCCACGAAATGCTGGGTCGCCGCTTGATTCGGCGCGGTTGGATCTCCCGAAAGGGTGAGCGGCCCGGTCATTGTGTCGCCGCCCTTGCTTACATAGGACCCGCTGCCCACCGCCGCTACCGCCGCATCCACGTACTCTTTACTGGTTGCATCTGAGGGCAGTACCGGCGGGGGCACACGAGGTGGCGCCGCAAACGTTTTTACACCGTCAATCGATTCACTCCCGCTCTTGTGCAGCACCATGGCATCACTGGCTTTGCCCGACACCACTGTTTCCAGGTACTGCCGCGATACCATTTGTGTCGCCGTTCCCGATCCCGGGGTCGTACGCACGGAGGCGATAGTTGCGGGCGAACTCGTACCTACGGACCAGAATTCTGTGGCCGTCGCCCCGTCGCTCAACCGGTAAACAACCGTGTAGAGCGTCCCGCTGGGTGTAGCTCCCGCCGTGGGCACCAGCGCCACGCTGAGTGCCCCTCCTTCACCCAACGCCACGCTCATGCTGCCTGCCGCCACCGGTTCACCGCTTGCCGCGGTAAAAGCCGGCCACGAAATGAGCAGCATTCCCGCCGCCGGCATGCCATCTCCGCGATAAACCGTGTCGCTAACGGTGGTGGTGGCCGGACTGGTTGCCCTGGCTGACAGCGCAGCCAGGATCGTCCCCAACAGCATTCCTGCCCACGCCATTCGACGGCACACTTGCAGCATGACTCCTCCTACAGACTTCCACTTGAACTTCCCGCTCAGGCGGCCTACTGACGGATCGCCGGCAACGGGTGCGCTCTCAGTCAATCTGATCTGGCGCACACTTCCGCGCGCACATGGTCGCTGCCACGCGCACGGTTGCTGAATTTTTTGATTGAGGAACTGCGCGGCTTCCGGGTTCGGCTTCTACTCTTCCACGCGCACGTACTGCGCTAAAAACCGCTCAACGCTCTTTACATAAACTTCGGGGAAATCCACGACCGGCCGCTTTCCCTGGATCAAGTCCATAGCCTGCGGCAATGTCCAACTCATCGACGACAGCAATGCCAACGTCATCATCGGCGCGCGGTGTACGCCCGCCGCGCAATGAATAAACAACTTGGTGCCCGGCCGCTCCAACGCTGCCAAACCAAATTCCACGCCCCGCTGCAGAAGTTCCGGCGGCTTGGGCTGGAAATCATCATCAGCGCCATTCCAGAGCACTTCAATCCCGTGCGGCGCCGCCAGCCCCGTGTCGTCGAACTCGATCTGCATGTCAATGATGTGCGTCACTCCCGCGCGCGCTACTTCCGACATGGTCGCGGCGTTCCAAATACCTCCGCCCACCGCAATGCGGCCCGTAACCCATGTCATGTCCATAGAAAAATCGGAATCCGCTCCGGCGTCCAGCAGCGTGGTTCGAGCCGCTTCCAATTCATTTTAAGGCATGGCCGTTTGTCCGGCTCTCTCCGCCGCCTGTTCCACTCAATTCCCCGCCTTTGGGTTCTCGCAGTCCCAACGGATTGCATAGATCACGAGCCAGGGACAGGTCATCATCCTGCGCGGCCTGCTGCGCGATTGCCGGGAACACTCCAGCGAGCTGGAACAAGTACTTCATGACCTGGTACTGTCCTTTCTTCGCTTTCTTGATGGCCTCGACTACCATCGCCCCCGCCTCATCGGCAATCAGATTTGTAATTTGGCGGCGTGCTATTTCCAAAGCAACATGCTCCCCTTCATCGGGCGATGCCGTACTGAGAGACGCCTTCACGCTCTTTTTACTCATTCCTGTCTCTAAATTGAATCGGGCGCGCTCATCGCGCGCCCAAAATTATTTTTTCTTCCACTCTTAAGTTCAGAATAACACTTCTGAACGGGTAAATGGGACATCTGACTTCACACAATTATCTCATTGAAATGAAGCCCCTTACTGTGTTCTGTTTCCGCAACTTCGCTTGACATGAATTTTCTCCCCGCAAATCATCGGCTTCAACAGCCCGACCTCGAGAAAAATTGCGGATACCTGGTCCAATGCATCTGGATAGAGGCGCTGTATCGTTTTTCGCGAGCAATGTAAGATCTTCGCTGCTTCTGCCTGCGTGTACTCCTGAAGTGTTATACGTGCTATCAGGCTACGCGAGAATTCATCCAGCCTCTCCAGACAACTCTCCACGTCGTGTACAAAGATCACTGCATCCTCGAAAGTCGCTACGCGATAGCTCGTCACCCTCGTCCGAAATATCTCTTTTCCCAGCAATGACGGCAGCCGTCCCGTTTCTA
>Ga0310810_10004522_pt1 | contig 15395 bp, 14 predicted proteins | sample NCmetagenome_FD_207641 | JGI IMG/M metagenome (GOLD analysis project Ga0310810, IMG submission 207641) | Soil microbial communities from experimental microcosm in Duke University, North Carolina, United States - NC | ecosystem: Engineered > Artificial ecosystem > Soil microcosm > Unclassified ...
CGGTGAGCGCGCGTAGCGCCGACAAGGGCGACCTGCTCGTCGTCGACGACAACCGCGTCAACCGGCTGCTCATCGCCCGCACGCTCGAGCAGCTCGGGCATCGTGTCCGATTCGCCGAGAACGGACGCCAGGCGCTGGAGGCGCTGCGCGCGCGGCCCGCCGATCTCGTGCTGCTCGACATCGAGATGCCCGAGATGAACGGTTACGAGACGCTGGAGGCGCTGCAGGCGGACGCCAAGCTCCGCGACGTCCCCGTCGTGATGATGTCGTCGGTGGAGGAGGTCGACAGCGTCGCCCGCTGCATCGAGATGGGCGCCGAGGATTATTTGTTCAAGCCGGTCAATCCGGTGCTGCTGCGGGCCCGCGTGGGCGCAAGTCTAGAAAAGAAGCGCCTGCGTGATCAGCACCGCGAGCTGTTTCGAAAGTTCGCCACGGCGGAGGTGGCCGAGGAGCTGCTGGCGGGCGGCTTCGCGCTCGGCGGCAAGCACCTGGACGCCACCGTGATGTTCTCGGATATCCGCGGCTTCACGACCCTCGCCGAATCGCTGCCGCCGGCGGAGACGATCGAGCTGCTCAACACCTATTACACGCTGATGTTCGACGCCATCGAGAGTCAGGGCGGCGTCGTCAATCAGATCGTGGGCGACGGCATCATGGCGCTGTTCGGCGCGCCCGTGCCGCAGGAGAACCACCGCGCGCACGCCGTGCAGGCCGCGCTCGACATGCTGGAGCTGGTGGCCGGCCTCGAGCGCGAGCAGGCCACGAGCGGAAAACCGGTCATCAAGATCGGGATCGGGATCGCCTCCGGCGAAGTCATCGCCGGCTACACAGGGACGGAGCGACGCGTGACGTATACGTGCGTGGGCGACACGGTGGTGGTCGCCGCCCATCTCGAGCAGCACACGAAGGTGCTCGGCCGCCCGATCCTGATCGACGAGACCACGCGCGCCGGACTGGGCCGTCTCATCGCCGTGGAGGAGCACGGCGCCGTGCAGCTCAAGACGCGAAGCCAGCCCGTGCACGTGTACTCCGTCGTTCCGACGAGCTGAGCGCTACGGCAGCAGATCGCCGACGAGCACAGCGGCCGCCGGCGCGTCGAGCGGTGTGAGGCCGGCATCGGCGCCGCGCGTCTCGACCGAGGCGTAGCCCCAGCGGTGGCGCGCCGCCGGGATTCTCGCTGGCTCGCGATAGACCTCGAGCACGCGGTCGACCAGGTTCACAATCCAGTAGTCGGCGATGCCGGCACGCGCATACGCGCGAGCCTTGCGGCCGCGTGCGACAGCGAGCCCCGAGAAGGCGACCTCCACGACCAGCGCCGGGTGCGCCGGATGAGTGTGAACATAATCCCGCGGAGCGCCGCGAATGACGGAAACGTCCGGCTCGGGCTCGGATCGGTCGTCCAGGCCGATTGGACTCTGAATCTGAACGAACCACCCGTCTCCGAATGCACGCTCGAGCGCCCGCGCGACGAGGACCACCGCCGTCCGATGTGGGCTTGACTGTGGCTCTTTGAACAGCAACAGCCCGTCGAGCAGCTCGATCGGGTCGTCCTCATCCAGAATGCCGTGGTCGATCAGCCGCGCATATTCGCGGCGCGTCCAGCGATACAGGACGGGACGTTCCGCCTGTTTCATGCGTGCATCCTATCGGTCGTGTCCCGGCGGGTCAACGCTCCGAAACGGATACCGATTCACGCAGCGCGCGGTCGAGCGCGTCACGCACGAGCTGCAGGTGCATGCGCAGGTGATAGACCTCGTTGGCGTAGCCGGTCGGGACTCGAATCGCGCGCACGCCGCGCTCGATCTCTTCGACGCGCTTCAGCGCGGCGTCGGACGGCGGCTGCGACTCGAGGGCGCGTAGCTCACGGTACCAGCGCAGGATGCGCGCGCGCACCCGCCATCGGTAGAGCGCCGGCGCAAACCGGACGGCGGGCACGAGCACGGCGAGCAGCGGAACGAGCAGAACGATGACACGCTCGATGAAGTTCGCGACCCAGAACGGCAAAAAGCGCTGCAGGAACGGCTTGCCCGAGCGGTAGTACCTGGCCGCGTCGTCGCTGAGGGGAAACCCGGAGTCGCGCGGCGCGGGAAACTCTCCGCGCCGCTGGAGGATGCCCGCCGGCGAATGCACTTCGGTGGCGGCTTGCAGCAGAAGCGAGACGAGCGCCGGGTGCAGATCGTCGCGAACGATCAGATCGGCCGTCGGCGCCAGCAGCGTGACGTTTTCGTCCGGCACATCGCCGGCGAGATCGATGACGCCGCGAGGCAGCGTCAGCGCCGACAGATAGGGGAAGCGCCGGGCGTACGCCTCCGCGTTGGCGACACTCATCAGCCGCACGCTCCGGACCGCGAGCGCGCGCTGCACCGTCGTCGCGTCGGGCGCGCCAACGATGACGGCCGCGTCGACGCGCCCGCGACGCAAGTCGTCCACGGCTTCCACGCCGCCGAGGTCGAGCAGGGTGGCGCGCCCGCCAAGGGTCGCCTCGAGCAGCCGCCGCGCGACGGCCTGCGTGCCGCTTCCCGGCGCGCCGACGGCGATGCGCAGCCCGACGAGGTCGTTGATTCGCTCGAGCTTTCGCTCGCTGCGATAGAAAATCCAGAGCGGCTCGTAAAACATCGCGCCGAGCGAGCTGACGCCCACGACATCCGCCGGCGCCAGGCCGCCCTGCACAAGCCCTGCCGCCACGTCGCTGTTTGGATCGAGGAGCCGGCGCACGTTCTCGACGGCACCTGCCGACGAGCGCAGCTCGATCGTGATCCCCTGCCTGGCGAGCACCGCGCGATAACGCTCGGCGAAGAGATGGTAGCCGCCGTCGAGCACGCCGGTCGTCATGACGAAGCGACGCGGCGGCGCCGGCTTGACGAACTGAAACGCGAACCAGACCGCGACCGCGAGGACGAGCACGATCGGCCCGGCCGTCACCGCCAGGTCACGGATCGACTCGCGGAGCCGCTGGACTGTCATCAGCTACTCGATGATCTGGTCCGCCTGCTGCAGCACCGACGCGGGGATCGTCAGACCGAGCGCCTTCGCGGTCTTGAGATTGATCAGAAGCTCGAACTTCGTCGGCTGCTCAACGGGCAGGTCTCCGGGGTTCGCCCCTCTGAGAATGCGGTCGACATAGGCGGCCGAGCGGCGGAACTGGTCAGCAAGGTCGGCGCCATACGACATCAGACCGCCGGCCTCCACGTACTCACGGTATGCGTAGACGGCCGGCAGTCGCTGCCTCGCCGCCATGGCCACGATGAACGCGCGTTTCTGCAGCAACGTGGCGTACGGCATCACGGCGAGCGCATTCGCGCGCCAGCGAGCGATCTCCGTGAAGGCCCGGTCGAGATTCATCGGATGGCCCGCATCGATCAATTGCACCGCGAATCCGAGCGCGCGTCCCGCGGCTTGCGCCCGCGTCGCGTAGTCGCTGTCCGTTTTCGCGGTCGCCGAGCCGGGGTGCGTCAGCACGGCCACGCGAGTGGCGCCTGGCACCGCGTCCTTGAGCCGCTGCATGCACTTGCCGACCAGCTCCGGGGTGAGGTTGGACAACCCGGTCACATTGCCCCCGGGCCGCACAAGGCTCTTGACGAGTCCGTCGGCGACCGGGTTGCCGATGGTCGGCACCACGACGGGAATGCTGGCCGTGGCGTGCCTGGCGGCGAGCGCCGCGAGGGTGCCCGGCGCGACGATCACATCCACCTTCAGAGCAACGAGCTCCGCGGCGTGCGCCGAGAGCCGCTCCGCCTTGCCCTCAGAATCGCGATACTCGATCGCGACGTTCCGACCTTCTACGTAGCCGAGATCACGGAGTCCTTGGCGGAAGGCATCGTGATAACGAGGATTGGCGTCGAGGTTCAGGGCCAGATAGCCGATCTTTGCGGGCGCCTGCGGCTCTGCGGTGAGCGGCGCGGCAACGAGTATGGCGACAAGGGTGAGCGCTTTGAGCACGGCGACGATCATATATAAGGATGCGCCCTCAGCGGGCCCGGGCCAGCTTTGCCCCGACTCGGGCACCCGCCCGGGCCAGCAGATCCGCCAGCCGCGCCAATGCCGGGGGCCGACGTGCAGCCTCACGCCACACGAGCGCCACCGGCAGCGACGGCACGCGCGCCGGCTCGCTCATCACGCGGTCGCGCGGGGCCTCCGCGAGCGCGAGCGCCGGCACCAGCCCGATCCCGAGCCCTCCGGAGACATACGAGAGCAGCAGCGAGACGCTCGGCACGTCGATCGTCGATACCGGGCGGATGCGATGCTCCGCGAGATAGTCGTCGAGCACGGCGCGGCCGCGGCTCTCGGCCGACAATCTCAAAACCGGCTCGCGTCGCAGGCGCTCCGTCAGCGGCGCGCTGTCGCGACGGCCACGGCGCGGTCCCACCCAGACGAACGGCTGATCGAACAGATGGCGGTCCTCGAGGCCGCGCGGTGTCTCCTGCCCGGCCACGATCGCCAGATCGACGTCGCCCGCGCCGACCAGCCGCACGCCCGCCCGCGAGTGGGTCGTGACGATCTCGAAGCGCACCGGCGGATCGTCCTCCAGCAGATCGCGCAGCACCGGCGCGAGCAGCCCCTTGCCGAGGTAGTCGCTGGCCGCCAGGCGCAGCGTGACGGCGGGACGGCCTGCGAGCTGAGCGAGATGGCCGAAAGCCGCCTCGGCGCCGGTCCACAGTTCGCGCACCGCCGGCAGCGCCGCCTCGCCGGTGGCCGTCAGCCGCACGCCGCGCCCGGCCCGCTCGAACAGCTTGATCCCGAAGTGGCTCTCGAGCCGGCGAATCTGCTGGCTCACCGCGGAGGGCGTGATGTGGCGCTGGCGTGCCGCCGCGACGACCGACCCCGTGCGCGCGACCGCCAGCAGCGTCTCGAGCGCGGGAAACAACGCGGCGTCGATCATGAAGCTGAGCTTAACATTTGATGCACGACATAACGGCTGGACTACACAGTCGCCGTGAGGCACCATACGGCGATCCAGCAGGGAGGTTTGCATGGCACGCACGCTACTCGACAAGGTCTGGGACGCGCACACGGTTCGCACACTGCCGTCCGGGCAGACGCAGCTGCTGATCGGCCTGCATCTGATTCACGAGGTCACCACGCCGCAGGCGTTCCAGGCGCTGAAAGAGCTGAAGCTGAAGGTCCGCATGCCCGAGCGCACGTTCGGCACGCTCGACCACATCATCCCCACCGCGGATCAGACGCGGCCGTACCGCGATCCCGAGGCGGAGGAGATGGCGCAACACATGTTCCGCAACATGAAGGACTTCGGCCTGCAGCTCTTCGACATGACGACGGGCAAGCAGGGCATCGTGCACGTCATCGGGCCCGAGCTGGGCCTGACGCAGCCGGGCATGACGATCGCGTGCGGCGACAGCCATACGTCGACGCACGGCGCCGTCGGTGCGATTGCGTTCGGCATCGGCACCAGCCAGGTGCGCGACGTGCTGGCCACGCAGTGCATCGCGATGGCGAAGCCGAAGCTGCGGCAGGTGCGGGTCGAGGGCGCGTTGGCCAAGGGCGTCTACGCCAAGGACGTGATCCTCTGGATCATCAACCAGCTGGGCGTGAAGGGCGGCGTCGGCTACGCGTACGAGTATGCCGGCTCGGTGATCGAGCGGATGGCGATGGAAGAGCGACTCACGCTCTGCAACATGTCGATCGAGGGCGGCGCGCGCTTCGGCTACGTCAATCCCGATCAGACCACGATCGATTATCTACGCGGCAAGCCGTACGCGCCGGCGGGTGACGCATTCGAGCGCGCGGTGACGTGGTGGAAGGGCGTGGCCACCGAGCCCGGCGCCTCGTTCGACGACGTCAAGCGCCTCGACGGCGCGGCGATCGAGCCGGTGGTCACGTGGGGCATCAACCCAGAAATGTCGGTCGGCGTGTCGCAGCGGATCCCGGCGCCCGAATCGGCGCCGGAGCCGGAGCGGCCGACGTATCGCGAGGCGCTCGCACACATGGGATTTTCGGCGGGGCAGCCGATTAAGGGTGCCAGGATCGACGTCGCGTTCGTCGGCTCGTGCACCAACGGGCGGCTCTCGGATCTGCGCATCGCTGCGGAAGTCGCGAAGAAAGGAAAAGTCCCGAAGCACGTGCGAGCGCTGATCGTGCCCGGCTCGCAGCAGGTGGCGAAGGCCGCCGAGGCCGAGGGCCTGCCCGAGATCTTCCAGCAGGCGGGCTTTCAGTGGCGCAAGGCCGGATGCTCGATGTGCCTCGGTATGAACGACGACAAGCTGCAGGGCCGCGAGATGAGCGCGTCGTCGAGCAATCGCAACTTCATCGGCCGTCAGGGAAGCCCGACCGGCCGCACGCTTCTGATGAGTCCCGCCATGGTCGCGGCCGCCGCGATCAGCGGCGAGGTCGCCGATGTGAGGGAGATTCTGCGATGAGTGCGAGCACGATGACGGATTCGAAGCGCCGCCAGATCACGGGCCGCGGCATTCCGGTGCCCGGCAACGACATCGACACCGATCGCATCATCCCGGCGCGCTTTCTCAAGGCGGTCGTCTGGGAAGGCCTCGGCGAGCACGCGTTCGAGGACGCGCGCAAGCAGAACCCCGAGCACCCGTTCAACTCGCCTGCGTACCAGGGTGCGTCGGTGCTCGTCGTGGGCCAAAACTTCGGCTGCGGATCCTCGCGCGAGCACGCCCCGCAGGCGTTGATGCGCTGGGGCATTCGCGCGATCGTCGGCGGCTCGTTCGGCGAGATCTTCGCCGGCAACTGCACGATGCTCGGTATCCCCTGCCTGCGCGCCTCGCAGGAAGACCTCGAATGGCTGCAGAAGGCGGTCAGCCGCTCGCCTGGGGATCCGGTCTCGGTCGACATCGACAAGCAGGAGGTTCGCTTCGGCGACCGCGTCGTCAAGGCGACGATGCCCGACGGCCCGCGCAACCAGCTGGTCAACGGCACGTGGGACACGACGGCGGTGCTGCTGGAAGCCGGCGCCGCGATCGAGTCGACCGCGGGCCGGCTGCCGTACGTGAAGGGCTTCTAGTGAGGCCCGTCTCCTTTCTCGGCCTCAGTGTCCGGCCATGCTGGGCGCGCCGTCGCTGTGGAACACGTCGCGGTTCTCCGTGCCCTCCACGATCAGGAACCCCGCGAGGCCGCGCTCGAGGCGCGACAGCGAATGGTCGACCAGGATGTACCGGCCCGGCACTTCGAGCTTGAACTCCACGATCGCCGCGCCGCCCGCGGGCACCATCGTGGTCTGCACGTTCGTGGCGATCGACGACCCCATGGCGCCCTCGGCGTAGACGCGGTCAAAGATCTCGCCGATCACGTGGAACGACGACGTCGCGTTGGGCCCACCGACGCCGAAGAAGATGCGCACGGTGTCCCCGACCTTCGCCTTCATCGGGTGCTCCGTCGTCAGCGCGCCGACGGCGCCATTGAACACGAAGTATTCCGGACGCTCGGCCAGCAGCTTGTCGACGCTGAATTCGTCGTGGCCGCGCTGCCCGAAGGGGCGGTCCGTGTAGATCTCGCCCTGCATCACGTAGAACTCGTGGTCGACCTTCGCCAGCCCGCCGGGCGGCTCGACCAGGATGAGCCCGTACATGCCACTGGAGATGTGGTTCGCCACCATCGGCGTTGCGCAGTGATAGACGAAGAGCCCGGCGTTCAGGGCCTTGAAGCGGAAGGATTTCGCATCGCCGGGATGGGTCTGCGTCATGACGGCGCCGCCGCCCGGCCCGGTGACCGCGTGCAGGTCGACCGAGTGGATCATCCGGCTGTCCTGGCGATTCTTGAACGAGAGCTCGACGGTATCGCCCACGCGCACGCGGACGAACGGGCCGGGCACCTTGCCGTTGAACGTCCAATACGTGTACGTCGTCTCGTTCGCCAGCTTGCCGACCAGCTCCACCGCTTCGAGCTCCACGCTCACGGTGCGTGGCGCGGACGCGACGAGCGGCCCCGGCAGATCGGCGGGGTCACGCGCGATGCTGACCGACGGTGGCAGCGCGGCGACGGGCGCCTTCACACCACCGACGATGATCTTGCCGGCCATGCCCGCCTGCCGGTGGCCGGGCAGCGTGCAGTAATACTCGAACTCGCCCGCCTTGTCGGCGCGGAACACGGTCACGCTGCTCGCGCCCTTGCGGTTGACTCGATCGGTCGACGCATTGAAGTCGGGGAAGGCGACGTCGTGCTCGATGCCGTCGCCATTGATCAGCGTGATCTGCACGATCGCGCCCTCGTTCACGTTCAGCGTCGGGTTGGTCACGCCTTCGATGTCGCCGCCCGCGCCCACGAACGCAATGCCGTTCGTGCGGAGCGAGAGGCGCACGGTCGGCGTGTATTCCGCGGCCGGGCTCTGCTTGGCCATCTTCGGCGTGGCCGCACTGGCGCCGGCGGCCGGTGCTTTTGTCGGGGCGGCGGGCTTCGTTTGCGCGCGCATGTCGTGCTGCGCGCCGAGCGAGACGCCGGGTGCGCCGACGATGAGCGCAACGACGAGCGGGGCGAGCCATCTCACTGATCTCTTCATCGCGGTCCCCTCCTGCTAGCTGCACCGTAGACCGGATGAGGGTGCGCCGTTATGACGGTCGTCATAGGCGCCGTGCTACAGTGCCACCCTTGACCCGCTACACGCTGCTTTCCTGGGCCACCGTCGCCGGAATTCTGGCCGCCTGGTGGGCGGCGACGGCGCTCGGGCTCGGCGCGCGATTCCACCTACCCTCCCCCGGCGACCTGGCGCGCGAGACAGCGGTCCTGGCCGCACACGGGTACGCGCAGCAGCCGCTCAGCACCCACGTGCTCGCAAGTTTGCAACGAACGCTGATCGGGCTCGGCGCCGGGCTCGCCGTCGGGATTCCGCTCGGTCTCTGGATGGGCATGAGCCGCACCGTGTTTGCGATCCTCGCGCCGGTGTTCTCGTTCCTCAGGCCGATCCCGCCCATCGCGTTCATCCCGCTGATGATCCTCTACTTCGGGATCGGAGAGTTCTCGAAGATCTTCCTGATCTTCATGGCCGCGCTGTCCTACGTCATGCTTCACGCCGTCTCCGGCGTACGGAGCGTGCCGCAAGACCTGATCAGCGCCGGCAGGAACCTCGGGCTCACGCGCGCCAGGCTCTTCCTGCACGTCGTGTTCCCCGCTGCGCTTCCGCACATCATGACCGGCGTGAAGACCGCGACGGCGATCTCGTGGGCCATCGTGGTCGCGGCGGAGCTGATCGCGGCGCAGGCGGGCCTCGGTTTCATGGTCATGGATGCGACGACGTTCTTCCGCGTGCCCGACGTCTACATCGGGATCCTGATCATCGGAGCCATCGGGCTGACGCTGGAATTCGTCACGCGCGCGATCGAGCGCTCGTTGCTGCACTGGCAGGGACGATGACGGCCGCGATCGCGCTGCGAGGCGTCGGCAAGGTGTGGGCGCCGGCCGCGCGCGGCCAGGCGCCCTTCGTCGCGCTCGACAACGTCGACCTCGCCGTCGATGCGCGCGAGATCGTCGCGGTGGTGGGACCGTCGGGCTGCGGCAAGACCACGATTCTGAAGCTCGTCGCCGGCTTCGATATCGCGACGTCGGGCAGCGTGATGGTGAACGGGCGGCCCGTCGCTCCGCCGGGACCCGATCGTGCGGTGGTGTTCCAGTCGCCCGCGCTGTTCGACTGGCTCACCGTTCAGGACAACGTCGTCTTCGGCCCGCGCCACCGCGGAGAGGCGAAAGCCGAGTATCTCCAGCGCGCTGGTGAGCTGATCGACGCCGTGGGACTGGCGGGATGGGAAGGCCACTATCCGTATCAGCTCTCCGGCGGCATGCGACAGCGGGTGCAGCTTGCGCGTGCGCTCATCAACCGGCCGGCTGTCCTCTTGATGGACGAGCCGTTCGGCGCCCTGGACGCACAGACTCGCAGCCGAATGCAGGAGCTGCTGCTTCGAATCTGGACGACGTATCATCCGACCGTGCTGGTCGTGACCCACGACGTGGAGGAAGCCTTGCTCGTCGCGCACCGCGTGTACGTGATGACGCGCGCGCCGGGCCACATCAAGGCTTGCGTCACCGTGCCATTCGGCCATCCGCGCGGCGTCGACCTGGTCGGCACGGCGGAGTTCGCGGCACTGAAGTACTCGATCCTGAAATCGCTCTGGGAGGAAAATCCATGAGGCGCATCGTCGCCTTCGTTGCCGTGCTCGCGCTCGTCGCCGGGGTGTCGGACGTCGTCGCGCAGGCGCCGATCAAGATCCGCTTCGCGTGGCAGCCGTACAACGCGGTGCTGTTCTACACGGCCCGCGACCTGAAGCTGTTCGAGAAGGCCGGACTCGATGCCGAGCTCGTGAAGTTCACCGCGGGGCCGCCGCAATTCGCCGCCTACCGCAGCGAAAGCATCGACGCCGGCCTCTTCGGCACCGCTGGCTACGTCGTCGGCCTCTCCCAGGGTCTGGATCTGAAAAATTTCTACATCCAGATCGTCTCCGCGTATGCGGACGGGCTCGTGGTCCGGCCCGACAGCGGCATCGCGTCGCTCAACGATCTCAAGGGCAAGAAGATCGCGTACCTGCGCGGAACGAGCGCGCACATCGGCCTGGTCACCGCCGCGGCCAAGGCGGGCCTGGCACCGTCCGACATCCAGATGATCACGATGGACATCACCAACATGGTCCCGGCGTTCTCGGCGAAGGACATCGACGGCGCGTACGCCTGGGAGCCATGGATCTCGAAGATGGAGGCGGTCGGCGGCAAGGTCATCACGCGCACCGCCGATCTCGGCCTCAACACCTCCGATCACTGGGTCGTGCGCGAGAAGTGGGCGAAGGCCAACCCCGAAGGCATGCGCCGGCTGATCCGCGTGGTCGACCTGGCCTACGAGGCGTTCAAGCGCGATCCGACCGTCGCCATTCGCGCCACCGCCGAGAACCTCGGCGTCACCGACGCGGTGGCGAAGCACATCGTGGAAATCAATCCGACGCTCTCGCTTCAGCAGAACGTCGATCCCACCGCTCGCCTGTCGCTGACGCCGGCCGCCGGCAACCCGGGCGCGGCCGGGATGATTCAGCAGGTGGCGGACTTCCTCCTGGCCCAGGACATCATCAAGAACAAGGTCGATGCGAAGGCGGCCGTGGACGGAACGTGGGCCAGCGACTATCTGAAGGCGCGGCGGTAACATAGGCGCCACCATGAGCAAACAAGGCTTCCGCGTCCTCGACTCCGACCTCCACGTGATCGAGCCCCGAGACCTGTACGAGCGCTACCTCGATCCTGGCTACCGCGCCCGGGCGCCTCGACCGCTCGACAGCCGCCTCGCGTACGTGAGCAACTGGGTCGTCGACGGCTGGCTGTTTCCGCGTCCCGTCGGTCGGGGCCGGCCCGATGCGGAAGCGCGGGCCAACGTCGTTCTCAAGGAGTACGCGGCGGCGGGGTTCGACTCTGTGTCTCAGCTCAAGGCCATGGATGTCGAGGGCATCGACATCGCCGTGCTGTTCCGCACGCTGCCCGTCGTGTGCGTGGATGCCTTCGAGCCCGAGTTCGCGATCGCCCTGTGCCGAGCGTGGAACGACTGGGCGGCCGACTTCGTCCGGCCCGCGCCCGACCGCATGAAGGCCGCGGCGCTCTTGACGCTGCACGACGCCTCGCTCGCCGCTCGTGAGCTTCGGCGCGCCGTCACCGAGCTCGGGTTCGTCGCGGCGCAGATGATGTCGAACCCCGTGAACGGAGTGAACCTGCACGACCCGCGGATGGATCCGCTGTGGGCCGAGGCCGAACAGCTCGGCGTCCCGATCTGCTTCCACCCGGCGCCCAACAACTACTCGGACACCCATTTCGTGAACCGATTCCTGACTCGGCCCAGCGCGACGATCGCCGGCGGGCTCAACAACCCCGTGGAGCTCATGTCCGCCATCGCCTGCATGACCGCCGGCGGCGTGCTCGAGCGCTTCCCGCGGCTCAAGGTTGCGTTCCTCGAAGGCAACTGCTCGTGGCTGCCGTGGCTCCTCTGGCGGCTCGACGAGTTCTGGAAGATGGCGAAGAGCAAAGAAACGGCAAAGCTCCAGGCGCTGCCCAGCGAATACTTCATCCGCCAGTGCTTCATCAGCGTGGACGCCGACGAGGATCAGGTGGAGTGGGTGATCAGGAAGCTCGGCGACGACACGCTCGTCTTCTCGACCGATTATCCGCACTCGGACTCTCACTTTCCCGAGGCGACGGACCTCTTCCTGAAGCTGCCGATCTCCGAGGCGAGCAAACGCAAGATCCTCTGGGACAACTGCTCCAGGCTCTACAGCCTTCGCTGAGCGAAGCGCTCCGGTGCGTGGGAGGTGCGCGTCAACGTACATCGAGAACCTCATCATCGACATCACTGGGGAGGTGCTCCATGAAGGTCCGCGAGATCCTCGCCATCAAAGGTGAGCAGGTTCACACGATCGAGCCCGATCGCACGCTTCTCGATGCCGTGGTGCTGCTCGTCGAGCACGGTATCGGGGCGCTCCTCGTGCGCGACGCGCGCGGTGCCGTCGCGGGGATCATCAGCGAGCGCGACGTGCTGCGGGTCTGCCGCGAGCGCAGTAGCGCGCTCGGGACCATCCGGATCGGCGACGTGATGACGAGAGAGCTGGTCATCTGCGTGCCCGACGACGACATCGATTACGCAATGGGAGTCGTCACCAAGAACCGCGTACGTCACCTGCCCGTGATCGATAACGGTCGCGTGGCGGGTATGATCTCGATCGGCGATCTCGTCAAGGCTCGGCTCGACGCCGCCGAGTACGAGAATCGCTACCTGCGGGAGTACATCGAAGCCCGCTGAGTTCGGCGCGTGCTCGCGTGAAGGAGCTCTGAATGGCGGATCCACTCGCACAGTTTCGGCTCGACGGCGAGGTGGCCGTGGTCACCGGCGGCGCCTCGGGTATCGGCCGCACGATCGCGGAGGCGTTCGCGGGTGTCGGCGCGCACGTGGTGGTGTTCGACGTCGCCGCCGGTGGCTTCGACAGCTACAAGGTCGACGTGGCCGACGAGTCGCAGGTGACGACGGCATTCGACCAGGTCGTCGCGCGATACGGCCGCGTGGACGTGCTCTTCAACAACGCCGGCGTCGCGGTGCGGCGGCCGACGATGGAGTTGCCCCTCGAGGACTGGAGCAAGGTGGTTGCTGTCAACATGACCGGCGTGTTCCTGTGCGCGCGCGAGGCCGCGCGCCGCATGCTGGCAGGCGGACGCGGCGGCCGCATCATCAACACCGCGTCGATCATGGGGCTCTCCGGCGGCGGGCTCTATCCCAACATCTCGTATCAGTCCACGAAAGGCGCGGTCGTCAACATGACGCGCGCGCTGGCCGTCGAGTGGGCGCGCCAGGGCATCCGCGTCAACGCCATCGCGCCCACGTGGGTGCGCACGCCGTTGATCCGGCCGCTCACCGACAACCCCGACGTCATGAAGCGCATCGAGGAGCTCACGCCGATGGGCCGCATCGCCGAGCCGGAGGAGCTCGTCGGCGCGGTGCTGTTCCTCGCCTCGCGCGCATCCGCCATGGTGACGGGCCACGTGCTCGCCGTCGACGGCGGTTTTCTCGCGCAATAGTGCCGCCGAAATCTGAAGTTTTCTTCACGCTGTTTCCGTTGCGATGCCGTGGCGATCGGCCTACCCTCGTGGCGTGTCGATCCCGACGCGTGCGCACGCTGATTGCGTCGTCGAATGCGCGACGTGCGCCATCGTGCACCGGTTCGACGAGCTTGCCGCCGACGTGCTGGCGATGCCTCCTCGGTATTTCCTCTGCCCACTGTGCCGCGGCAACCTCGTCGAGGCCGTCCGTGAGCACCTCGAGACGTGTCCTCGGTCCGCGGGCGTGACGCGGCCGGCGTGAAGCTGCTGCTCGTCGAAGACGATGTGCGCACGGCGCGCGCGATCGCGCGCGGCCTGCGCGAAGAGGGCTACGTCGTCGACGTCGCCGCGTCTGCCGAAGACGCGGAACCGCTCGCGAACACGGGCGAGCACCGCGCGCTGATCGTCGACTGGTATCTGCCGTCGAAAGACGGCCTCGCGATGTGCCGCGATCTCCGCCGCCAGGGCGTGATAACCCCGATCCTCATGCTCACCGCCCGCGACGCGCTCGCCGATCGCGTGGCGGCGCTTGACACCGGCGTCGACGATTACCTGATCAAACCGTTTGCCTTCGCCGAGCTCCTCGCCCGGCTGCGCGCGCTGCTGCGTCGATCAGATGTCAGCCGGCCGGTCTCGATGTCGGTGGACGACCTCTCGCTCGATCCCGTCCGCCACCGTGTGACGCGCAACGGTGTGCCGATCTCGCTCACGATCAAGGAGTACCAGATCCTCGAGCTCTTGATGCGCCGTCCGGGCGAGGTCGTGCCGCGCTCGCAGATCGAGCAAGAGCTGTGGGGCGAAGTCAGCGACGTCACGAGCAACGCGCTCGATGTCCACGTCAGTCATCTGCGGCGCAAGATCGATCCGCCGGGCGCGCCCCGTCTGCTGCACACGGCACGCGGACGCGGATTCTCGATCGGCTCGGGCGCCGAGTGATGCGCCTCGGCTACCGGGCACGCCTCACCGGCTGGCACGCGATCGTGCTCGCCGTCACGCTCGGCGTCTCGTTCGTCGCACTGGACTGGACCGTACGTCGGATCATCCTCGACCAGTTCGACGCGGCCCTGCTGCATGCCGCGCAGAGCGCCGCCGCCGAGATCGACGAAGAGGGACCAAAGGGCCCGCTCGAGGCGATGGCGACGAAGCCCGTGCGGCGGCTGCTGTGGACGTTTCGTCCGATCGTGCAGGTGGTCGATGCGCGAGGCGACGTCCTGACGCTGCTGGGCGCAAGCGCGCCGCTCCGGCTGGACCCACCGCAGCTGAAGAAGGTCATGGGACGCGGGAAGATCGCGTTCCAGACGCTGACGACCGCGGACGGCAAGGTGCTGCGCGTCGCGGCGCTGCGCGCGGCGCACGACGGACAGATGTATGCGGTGGAAGTCGCGCATCCGCTCGACGACGTCGAGGTGATCCTGGGCCGCATTCGCTGGCTGCTGGCCACCGTCGCGGTCGTCGTTCTCATCGCGATCGTCGGGCTGGATCTCGTTCTCACGCGTCGGGTGTTGCGTCCGATCGACGCCATCGTCCGAAAGGCGCGGCGATTGAACGATGCCAGCGTCGCCGAGCCGCTGCCGCATCCGGGGGAGCCGGGCGAGCTCGCCCGGCTGGTAGAGACGCTGAACGCGATGCTCGCCCGCATCCGCGACAGCGTCGACGCGCAGCGGCGCTTCACCGCCGACGCCGCGCACGAGCTGCGCTCGCCGCTGACGCGGCTGCGCACCGAGCTCGAGGTGACGCTGCGCCGACCACGGGACGCCGCCGAATACCGCGCCACGCTCGCGAGCGCGCTCGAAGAGATCGAGCGCCTCGGGGCTGTGGCGGAAAGCCTGCTCGTCCTCGCTCGGCTCGACGCCGGCGAGGGCAGCGCCACGGCCACA
>Ga0310810_10004524_pt1 | contig 15392 bp, 13 predicted proteins | sample NCmetagenome_FD_207641 | JGI IMG/M metagenome (GOLD analysis project Ga0310810, IMG submission 207641) | Soil microbial communities from experimental microcosm in Duke University, North Carolina, United States - NC | ecosystem: Engineered > Artificial ecosystem > Soil microcosm > Unclassified ...
GAAGCCTTCGCCGCCCGCCCCGCCCGACTTGTTGATGACCACCATCGACTGCTTCATCAATTGGTGCTTCGTCACGATCCCCTGGATGACGCGCGCCATCTGGTCGGCGCCGCCTCCGGTGCCGGCAGGCACGATGAACTCGACGGGCCGTGTCGGCTCCCATGCTGCTGTTGCTGCTGTTGCTGCCGTTGCACTCAGCAAAACGGCGGCCCCTGCGGCCGCCGCGAACGTTGCTGCGAAATGCGAAAAAACGCCTGGACGTTTCATGGTGCTGTTTCCCCAAGAACCGTTTCTTGCCGCCCCGCCGGATGTTTCCGGCTTTTGATCACGCCCGCCACGCGAGCGATCTCAGGCGAGAACAAAAAATAAAGTATGCCAGCGCGCAAGACCTACCTTAGGCCCAGCCGCGCTGCACAATCAGAGATTATGTTGCCGGCCAGCGGCTTGTGAATTTTCGCCACGTTGTCGCGCGACAAGCTGTCGCGCAAAAGAATTGCGCGACTCTCGACCAAAGTCGAAAGTCGCGCAGACAGGATATCGCAGCGTCAGGGCTTGGCTGTGATGCGCATCCGCATCGGCTTGAGTACGACCAGCGCCAACACGGCGGCGAGGATATTGAGCGCGGCCGCCACATAGAACACGGCGTGCCAGCTTCCCGTCGCGTTAGTGAGAACGTTGGCGAGCGGAACCAGCAGCGAAGCGGTTCCCTTCGCGGTGTAGAGCAGGCCGTAGTTCGTCGTCGCATATGTCCTGCCGTAGATGTCCGTGCAGGTCGCCGGGAACAGCGAATAGATCTCGCCCCAGGCGAAGAACACGAGGCCGGACAGAATCACGAACAGCACCGGGTGACCGGCGAACATCAGCAGCGCATAGATGCCGAGGCCTTCGATGAAGAAGGCAATGAACATCGTGTTCTCGCGGCCGATGTTATCCGAGACCCAGCCGAAGAACGGCCGGCACACGCCGTTGAGGACGCGGTCGATGGTGAGCGCGAAGGTAAGCGCCGGCAGCGTGATGCCCACCAGCGATACCGGAACGTCGGCGACCTTGAAGTCCTTGGCGATGGGAGCGAGCTGCGCGATCGCCATCAGGCCACCGGCGCCGACCGCGACGAACATCACGTACATCACCCAGAAGACCGGCGTCTTCAGCGCTTCGACCGGCGTGTAGTCGCGGCGGCTTTGCTGCACGGCGCCGGTGGCGGGTGCCGGGACTTCGCCTGCCGATGGCGCGCGCAGCAACAGCGCGACGATGACCACCACGATGCCTTGCCCGAGTCCGAACCAGAAGAACGCAGATTCATAGCCGGTAGTCTTGATCATGTTGGCGATCGGGATGACGGTGAGCGCCGATCCCGCGCCGAAGCCTGCCGCGGTCAATCCCGCCGCGAGACCGCGCCGGTCGGGGAACCATTTCAGCGCATTGCCGACCGACCCGCCGTAGATCACGCCGGCGCCGATGCCGCCGATCGCCGCGCCGAGATAGAGCAGGAAAAGCGAGTCCGCGTACGAATTGATGACCCAGGCGATCGCGACCAGCACGCCCGAGCCGGAAATCATGATGCGCGGGCCGAACTTGTCGATCAGATAGCCTTCGATCGGCACCAGCCAGGTTTCGGTCAGCACGAAGATCGTGAAGGCGACCTGGATCGCCGCGCGCCCCCAATGATACTTCTGATCGATCGGCCCAACGAAGAGCGTCCAGCCGTATTGCAGGTTGGCGATCATCACCATGCAGATGATGCCGAAGATGAGCTGACCCCACCGGGTCGCTTCGGATGCGGTCGCAGTCGCTGGCCGCGACGTTGCGCCTGATGCAACGGACATTGGTTTCCTCCTGACCCCCTCCGGGTCGCTGTTTTGAACGGCAGTTGATGCTGCCTTGCCCACCAGACCCTCTCGGGTCGGCAGGTATTCCGTTTACGAAGTATAAAGTATGCCAGAAGCCCGGTCGGCGGCTAGGCCCCCCGTCAGGAAAAAGACGGCATGAGAGTTTCGGGCAACGCCGTGGAAAAGGTTGGGGAATTGACGCTACGACAGCGCAATCTCAAGCGGAGCGGTTGGCAGACGAACAATCAAGAGTGCAAAATTGGCCGACCCGACGGCCCCGGCAAACTCGAAAGGCCGCCCACTGGGCGGCCGAAATCGCGATCAGAAATGCGCCGGATCAGGCGGCGAGCACGACCGGGTCAATGCCGCCGAGGGCAAAGGTCAGCGCGCAGATGGCGATGTAAATCGCGAAATTGGCACCGGCGAGATGCCATTCATGTCCGAAGTGAAGCATGTCTGCCCCCTCTAGTCCCGCGCGAGTGAGTGTTGGCGGGCGCGAGCCGAGACTTAAGGCTTGCGCACTAAGCACCGGTGAATCAGAGTTCCAAAATCGCGGTCGTGCTTAGCGCCCGGTAAATCGATAGTCGTCACAAGCCTGCGGCGCTTGAGATCGCGCGCGACCTCTGGTCCAGATCGGGACGATCGCGCGAACACGTTGATCCCGGAGGTTTCGTGCAATTCCATCTGAATGGGTTCGAGCCGGGCGACCCGGAAATCTCAGATCCCGCCCGCCGCCTTTCGCCGTCGGGCGCCGTCGGCAGCGTTCCCGGGGAAGTCGACGTTCTCATTATCGGGTGCGGACCGGCCGGCCTGACGCTTGCGGCGCAACTCTCCGCGTTCGCCGACATCAAGACCTGTATCATCGAACAGAAATCCGGTCCCCTGCGCCTCGGCCAGGCCGACGGCATCGCTTGCCGCACCATGGAAATGTTCGAGGCCTTCGGATTTGCCGAACGGGTCGCGAAAGAGGCCTGCTGGATCAACGAAACGACGTTCTGGAAGCCCGACGAAAAACAGCGCGAGCACATCGTGCGCAGCGGGCGGGTGCAGGACGTCGAGGACGGGCTGTCGGAATTTCCCCATGTCGTGCTGAACCAGGCGCGTATCCATGACTGCTATCTCGACGTGATGCGCAATGCGCCGGCGCGACTTGAGCCGCATTATGCGCGCCGCCTCGTCGACCTCGAGATCGATGAATCCGGCGACAACGCCAATCCCTATCGCGTGACTGCGCGCCTCGAGCGAATCGACGGCGTGCAAAAGGGGCAGACCGAGACGGTGAGGGCGCGCTATGTGGTGGGCTGCGACGGTGCGCGCAGCACGGTGCGCAAATCGATCGGACGCGCGCTCACCGGCGACTCGGCCAATCACGCCTGGGGTGTGATGGACGTGCTCGCCGTCACGAACTTTCCGGATGTGCGCTTCAAGACCCTGATCCAGTCCGCGAACGACGGCAGCATCATCATCATTCCGCGCGAAGGCGGTTATCTGTTCCGCCTCTATATCGAGCTCGACAAGCTCGGCGTGGAGGAGCGCGTTTCGGATCGCAACATCACGGCCGACGATCTGATCGCCAAGGCGCGGCGCATCCTCAAGCCGCATAGTCTCGACGTGAGGGAGATTGCCTGGTGGTCGGTCTACGAGATCGGCCAGCGGCTCACCGACAAGTTCGACGACGTGCCCGCCGATGAGATCGGGCGGCGGCTTCCATGCGTCTTCATTGCGGGCGACGCCTGCCACACGCACTCACCGAAGGCCGGGCAGGGGATGAACGTCTCGATGCAGGACGGCTTCAATCTCGGCTGGAAGCTTGCTTTGGTGCTGCGCGGACGCTGCGCGCCGCATCTCCTGCACACCTATTCGGCCGAGCGTCATGCGATCGCGAAGGAGCTGATCGACTTCGATCGCGAGTGGGCCGCCTTGATGGCATCGAGCAAGGGCTTCGATGCGGCCGAAACGCAGCGCTATTTCGTCCAGCACGGTCGCTACACGGCCGGGACTGCGACGCGCTATCAACCCTCGCTTCTCACCGGTGCGGCGACTCATCAGCATCTCGCGAAGGGCCTGACCATCGGCATGCGCTTTCATTCGGCGCCGGTCATCCGCCTGTGCGACGCCAAGCCGCTTCACCTCGGCCACATCGTCAAGGCAGATGGACGCTTCCGCATCTTCGCCTTTGCGGGTGCGGCGGACGACGGCACAGGCGCGTCCGCAATACGCTCCTTGTGCGATTTTCTCGCGGAGGCGCAGGAGTCGCCGGTGCGGCGATGCACGCCGGCAGGCGAGAATATCGATGCCGTCATCGATGTCCGTGCGATATTTCAGCAGGCGCATCGGGACCTTGCGATCGAGAAGATGCCGCCGTTCCTTCTGCCGCGCAAAGGGCGCTACGGCTTGCGCGACTACGAGAAGATCTTCTGCTCCGATCTCAAAAGCGGCCAGGATATCTTCGCGCTGCGCGGCATCGATCGGGCGCAGGGCTGTTTGGTGATCGTGCGGCCGGACCAGTTCGTCGCGCATGTTCTGCCGCTCGATGCGCATGCGGCGCTCGCGGCATATTTCGATGAGTTCATGGTGAGAGCCGAGCAGGCAGCGGCTGCTGCGGCGGAGTGACGAAGGTTGTTATTATGCCCTCTCCCCTTGAGGGAGAGGGCTACTCAGCATTTCGACAAAGAAGAATGGGTGAGGGGTACTCTTGGACTGAGAGATCGTTACCCCTCACCCAATCGAGCTTTTTGACGCGTTTGCGATGCCCTCTCCCCCAAGGGGAGAGGGCACAATCATGAGCGCAGCGCGCGTGGAAACCTACGCCGCCTGCAGCCGCACCGTGTCGGGAATCGGCAGCGGCTTGTTCGCGCTTCCCTCGATCGATTCCACCGTCATGAAGATCATGTCCTCTCCGCCGAGGTTTTCGAGGTCGTGCACCTTGTATTCGCCGGTGCCGTATTCCTCGTGGCGCGTCTCGCCCGGCGAGTAGGTATATTCGACAGTGGTGCCGTCCATCAGGTGCTGGCGACCGCGTCCGCCGTTCACCGAGGTCCAGAAGTAGTTCAGCACGTGGCGATGGAAGCCGATGCGCTGGCCGGGTTTCAGCCGGATCGTCCACACGCGCAGCTTGTCAGTTTCGGAAAGCAGTTCCGACCCGACGCAGCCGTTCGGCTTCTCGGCCTCGCGCGCAAACTCCGCTTTCAGCGCGGCCGGCCACTCGGTCTTCACGTGGCTCAGCGAGGCCTTCTCCTTCATGGTCATCGCCATGGCATTCCTCCGTCGAATATGGCCTAGCTATAGCAAGGTTTCCGATGCCCCGAAAACCCCGGAGGAGACGTGCGCGCCCTGGTGATCGGCGGATCGATGAGCGGCCTTCTGACGGCGCTCGCGCTGAGGAGCCGCGGGCTCGACGTTTCGGTCTATGAGCGCGTGGCCGAGCCGCTCGCGGGGCGCGGTGCGGGCATCGTGGCGCAGCCCGCACTGAAGGCCGTGATGCGGAGGCTCGGGCTCGATCCCGATCACGACCTCGGCGTGGAAGTCTCTTCGCGCTTGATGTTCTCGCGCGACGGGCGGGTCACCCATCGCCACACGGTCCCGCAGACGCTGACCGCCTGGGACCGCGTGTTTCACGTGCTCAAATCCGCATTCCCGGACGCCGACTATCATCGCGGGAAAGAGTTGCGCCGCATCGAGCAGGGCGCGCGCGTGATTGCACATTTCGCCGACGGCTCGGCCGAGGAGGGCGAGGTGCTGGTTGGCGCGGATGGTATCCGCTCCACGGTCCGGCAGCAGTATCTGCCCGCCGTCGCGCCGCTTTATGCGGGCTACACGGCGTGGCGGGGTCTCGTGAACGAGGCGGCGTTTCCCCCTGCGCTCCACGCGCAACTGTTCGACCATCTCTCGTTTTGCCTGCCGGATAACGAGCAGATGCTGGGCTATCCGGTGGCCGGGGCGAACAACGACCTCCGGGTGGCTCATCGGCGCTACAATTTCGTCTGGTACCGGCCGGCGGATGAGGAACGCGAGCTGCCGCGCCTGCTCACCGACGAGACCGGCCGCACGCATGTGCTCTCGATCCCGCCGCCGCTCATCGCGCGTGCGGTGATCGCCGAGATGCGCGAGGCGGCCGCGCGCGTGCTCGCGCCGCAGTTCAACGAGATGGTCTCGCTCTGCGAACAGCCGTTCCTGCAGCCGATCTACGATCTCGAAGTGCCGCACATGGCATTCGGGCGCGTTGCGCTCGTCGGCGATGCAGCGTTCGTCGCGCGCCCGCACATCGGCGCGGGCGTCGCGAAGGCAGCGGACGATGCGCTTGCGCTCGCGGATGCGCTCGCCGGGAACGATGTCGAGAGCGCGCTCGCCAAATTCGAGGCCGCGCGACTTGCGGTCGGACACCAGATCATCGCGCACACGCGCCGTCTCGGCGCTTATGTGCAGGCGGATCTCAAGACAGACGCCGAGCGCCAGTCCGCCGCGCGCCACCGCACACCTGAGGCGGTGCTGACCGAGACGGCGATCATGGAATTTTGAAGTTCGTCGATGTGCCCTCTCCCTTTGCGGGAGAGGGCAGCTCAGAGTTTCAACTAAGAAAGCTGGTGAGGGGTATTCCTTGACCCCTCACCCAACCTTGCGCGTTGAGAGTCCGGCGATGCCCTCTCCCGCAGGGGGAGAGGGCACAATAACTGCTGCCGTTACCGGTCTACTTCAGTCCGAGCAACCGCTTCGCATTCCCACCGCAGATGGCAGCTACGGTCTTCGCATCGAGCGACTCCGTGTTCGCCACATGTCCGACCGGGTCGTAGTCCGCCATGTCGAACGGATAGTCGGTCCCCATGATGACGTGGTCGGCGCCGAATACCTTCACGAGATATTCGAGCTGATGCGGCGTGAACACGACCGTGTCGAAATAGACCTTCTTCAGGTACTCGGTCGGCGGCTTCGGCAGGTTGTTGGCGACATCGCTGCGCGCGCCCCAGGCGTGGTCGATGCGGCCCGAATAGCCGCCGAGATAGCCGCCGCCGTGCACGGCGAGGATTTTCAGGTTCGGATGGCGCTCCAGCACGCCGTCGAAGATCAGGTAATGCAGCGCGACCGTCGTATCGAGCGGATTGCCGATCACGTTGGAGAAATAGAGGCGCGAGAAGCGCTCGCCGCCGGTGAAGCCGTTGGGATGGATCACCACCAGCGCGCCGAGCGCTTCGGCTTTGGCCCAGAACGGCGCGAATGCCGGATCCGAGAGCTCGCGACCCGCGACGTTGGTCAAAATCTGGCAACCCTTGAAGCCGAGCTGCTTCATCGAGCGCTCGAGCTCTTTTGCGGCTTCGCTGCCATCCTGCAGCGGCACGGTGCCGAGCGCGACGAAGCGGTCCGGCTTGCGCGCCACGTAGGCGGCAATTCCGTCGTTGAGCACTTGAGCCGCCTTCACGGCGGGCTCGACCGGAATCGTGAAATAGCACTGCGGCGGCGGCGGCATGATGAGCTGCATGTCGAGACCCATCTCGTCCATGTCGCGCAGGCGCTCGTCGAGGCCGTTGTCGAGCCCGGTCATGCGCGTGCGCCGGTCCGCCTCCTGCTTGGCGTTGAGCGCCTTCACGTTGTCGGTTGCAAAATGCGCAAGCGGGATCTTCGATAAATCGAGGTGCGGCTGCGCGATCGCCGCGGCGGCCGGCACGCCGACATGCGAGTGGATGTCGATCGTCGTCGACTTCGGCCGCACCTCGCGTCCGGGCTTTCCCTGTTTGCGCGCGGCGGTCGGGCCGTAGCGGTTCGTGTCTGCCACTTTTCTTTTCTCCTTACTAGAAAACACCCAGATGCTGCGCGATCAGCTTGTCGTCGGCGCGAACCGCTCCCGCCGTCCCGGAAAACACCACTGCGCCGGTATTCACGATCACCACGTCGTCGGCAAGTTCGAGCGTGAGCTTGATGTTCTGCTCGACCAGCACGATGGAAAGTCCCTCTGCCTTCAGTTGCGCGATCGTGCGGCCGACCTCGGCGACGATCTGCGGCGCAAGCCCTTCCGACGGCTCATCCATCAACAGGACGCGCGGATTGCCCATCAGCGCGCGGCCGATCGCGAGCATCTGCTGCTCGCCACCGGAGAGATGCGCGGCGATCTGGTTGCGGCGCTCATTGAGGCGGGGAAACATCGCGAACACGGTGTCGACGTTCCAGGGCGCATGCTTGCCGTTCTCCGGCTTGCGCGCCGCGACCATCAGGTTCTCGCGCACGGTGAGGCTGCGGAAGATGCGCCGGCCCTGCGGCACCAGCGCGACGCCGCGCGCCGCGACCATTTCGGGCGAAAACCCGGTCACCGGCGTGCCGAACACCGAAACGCTGCCGCGGCGCGGCGGCAGCAACCCCATGGTCACGTTCATGCAGGTCGACTTGCCCGCGCCGTTGCGCCCGAGCAGGCCGAGCATGCGCGCCTCGCCGAGATCGAACGAGAGGTTATGCAGCACGTGGCTGTCGCCATAGTAGGCGTCGATTGCCTGCAGGCTGAGCGCGCTAGTGGCCAAGATAGACCTCCCGGGTGCGGGGGTCGGCCACGACTTCGGCGCGCGTGCCTTCGACGATCACCTCGCCGAAGTGCAGCAGCGTGATGCGCTCGGCGAATTCGAGCGCCACGTCCATGTTGTGCTCGATCATCACCATGGTGACGTCGCGCGGAATGCCGAGGAGGAGCTGGTGCACGTCGCGGCGCTCGTCGATCGAGAGGCCGGCGAACGGCTCGTCGAGCAGCAGCACCTTGGGGTTCTGTGCCAGCGCCATCGCGATCTCGACGCGGCGGCGCTCTCCATACGAGGTTTGCGAGAGCGGCCGCTCCGCGATGTGGGAAAGGCCGACGCGCGCGAGTGCTTCGCCCGCCTGCTCGACGACATGACCCTGGCGCCGCATGTCGAGAAACGGATTCCAGCGGATCGGCGAGAGCCCGAGCAGCGCGAGGCAGACGTTGTGGATGATGGTGTCGTTCGGAAACAGCGTGATGATCTGGTAGGTCCGCGCCATGCCGAGATGCGGACGCCTGCGGCTTGGGGCTCGCGTGATGTCGCTGCCGAACAGCGCAACAGAACCGGAGTCGGGGGTGAGCTCGCCGGTGATCAGGTTGAACAGCGTGGTCTTGCCGGCGCCGTTTGGGCCGATGATCAGGCGGCGCTCGCCGCGCTCGACGTTGAGGTTGACGCCACGCGTGACGCGCAGGCCGCCGAACGACTTGCGCAGGTCGGTGACGGTGAGCGCGCTCACGACGAGGCCTCCGCCCGCGCGCGCGGCGCCGCACTCATTTTGCGCCGCATCAGCCGCCATAGGCGCGCGCTGCCCGGAACGAGGCCTTCCGGCATCAGGATCACGATTGCGACGAAGATCGCGCCGAGCAGCATGTTCCAGCGCTCGATGAATCCGCTGACCACGCTCTTGATGATGATGACAAGTGCGGCGCCCACGATCGGGCCGACGAGCGTGCCGGCGCCGCCGGAGATCACCATCAACAGCACTTCGGCCGACGAGGTGAGCGCCAGCGTCTGCGGGCTGATGAACTGCGTGTAATAGACGAACAGGATGCCCGAGATGCTGGTGAGCAGGCCGGAGAGCATGCAGGCCCAGAAGCGGATCGCCCAGACGTGATAGCCGAGCGCATTCATCCGCCGCGGCTGGTCGCGCGTTCCCATCAGCGCTGCGCCGAGCGGCGAGCGTACGAACACCGCAACCGCCGCGACGGCGATGACGAAAACGACGAGCGTCGCGTAGTAGAAAGATGATGCGCTCGAAAGCGAAAGGCCGAACGGCTCGGGCCGCCCGTGCAGGTTGATGCCGTTGTCGCCGTTGGTGACGCTGATCCAGCGATAGGCGAGGCCCCACACGATCTGGCCGAGCGCCAGCGTGATCATGATGAAGCCGATGCCGGTCGCGCGCAGCGAGAGCACCGCATAGATCGCCATCGCGACCAGCCCCACGCAAAGGCTGATGAGGATCGCGGCGATGTGGCCGAAGCCTGCCGCGAGCGCATAACCCGTCGCATACGACGCGATGCCGAACAACCCGGCGTGTCCGAGAGACACGAGCCCGCCGTACCCCGCGATCACGTTCAGGCCGAGCGCGAAGATCGCATAGAACAGCACCTGGCTCGCGACGTTGATGTAGTAGATGCTCGTCATCCAGAACGGCAGGGTGACGAGCAGCGCGGCCGCGAGGGCAAGGACAGCGAGACGCGCGGTCATGGGACGAACCGGCCGAACAGGCCCTGCGGCCGCAGCAGCAGCACCAGCAGCATCGGCAGAAACAGCACGAAGTAGGCGAGCTCGGGAAACAGCGCCTGGCCGAAATTGTAGAGGAAACCGACCACAAGGCTGCCGACAAAGCTGCCGAGCAGGCTGCCGGTGCCGCCGAGGATCACCACCACCAGCGCGAGCGGCAGCATGTCCTGGTCGAGGCCCGGATAGACCGAGAGGATCGGCCCGCCCATGATGCCGGCGAAGCCCGCCAGTCCCGCGCCGAGCGCGAACACGATCGTGAACAGCCGCGACACACGGATGCCGACCACGCGCGCCATGTCGGGATCATCAACGCCGGCGCGGATCATGGCGCCGAGCCGCGTGCGGTCGAGCAGCATCCAGAGCCCGATCGCGAAGGCGACCGCGAGCGCAATGAGGGCGAGCTTGTAGTTCGGGAACACCGCCTTGCCGAGCCGCATGAAACCGCCGAGCCCCGCCGGAGTCTCGACATTGATCGGATCCCCGCCCCAGACCATCAGGCAGAAGTCTGCCGCGATGAACGAAAGGCCGAGCGTCACCAGCACTTGTGCCAGCGGCTGGCCCGGCAACTGCCGCAACAGCAGCCGCTCGATGAGCGCGCCGAGCACTGCGACGCCGACGGTCGCCAGGATCGCGGCAAGCCAGAAGTTCAGCGCGACGCCTCGAACGCCGACGATGAGCGCGGCGCCGAAATAGGCGCCGAGCATGAACAGCGAGCCATGCGTCAGGTTCGGGATGCGCATCAACCCGAAGATCAGCGAGAAGCCTGCCGAGAGGAGAAACAGGAGACCGCCGAAGGCCACGGCGTTGACCGACAGCACATACCAATTCATCGGTGCAGTTTTCCCCGCCCGTGGCCGCGGCGAACGAAGGGCGCTGTCTTCACGGCAGCGCCCTTTAAGGTGTTGTGTCCCGCTACGGCTTGAGCGGCGGGTAATCGCGCGAATAGACCGGCTGTGCCAGGAACTTCTTCTCGTCGTAAGTCCAGAACTGGCTGACGTCGTGATAGGTCTTCACGGTCTTGTTCCAGAGCTTCAGGCCGTATTTCGCGCCTTCCTTGCCGAGCTTGCGGACATAGAAATCGCCGACAATGTTGCCGAAGTGGTCGAACTTCACCGGCCCGCGCGGCGTGTCGGTCAGCTTGAGCGAGCGCATTGCGGTGATGAGTTTCTGCTTGTCGCTTGCATCGCCGTTGAGCGATTTGAGCGCCGCGTCGACCACCTGACAGTTGACATAGAGCAGCGCCGCGTACTGGCCAGGGTTGGTGTCGTAGTTCTTGAGCATCGCGTCGATGAAGCGATGATTGGATTCGTTCTCGAGGTCCATCGTGTACGGGATGCAGCTGTAGAGGCCGATCGCCTCCTCGCCGAAACTCTTGAGCAGAGCGTCGTCGCCGCCGGTTTCGCCAGTCACCACCGGATACTTCAAACCGGCCGCCGCGTAGGCCTTCATGAAGCGCAGCGGATTCGAGCCGGCAAAGCCCTGGCAAACGCCGTCACAGTCGTCGATCTGCGCCACGTAGGGCGTGTAGTCGGGCGTGACCAGCGGCGGCCAGATCTTCTTGAGAATCTTGCCGCCGGCGTCCTCGAAGGTCTGCTGGAAGCCGCCCATCTGCTCGTGCCCGAAGGCGAAGTCCTCCGAGATCGTGATCACGCGCTTGAGCTTCAGTTCCTTGGCGGCATAGTCCGCCATCGGATGCATCGCCTGTGCGGAGGTCGCGGACGCGCGAATGAAGTAGGGGTTCGGACGTCGCTGCGTCATGTCCTCGGCCGCCGCGAGGCTGAGCAGCGGGACCTTGCTCTGCGCGATGTAGTCGGTGATCGCCAGCAGTTCGAAGGCGGCGAGCGGTCCGAGGATCGTGTCGACTTTGTCGCGCTCGACCAGTTCCTGCACCTTGGTCTTGGTGCCGGCCGGGTTGCCGCCGGTGTCGGCGGAGAAGAATTCCACCTTCCGGCCGCCCATCATCGAATTTTTTTCCTTCAGGAACGTCTGGACGCCCTGTTCCATCTGGATACCGCCCTGCGCGAGCGGGCCGGTCTTGACGGTGAGCAGGCCGAGCCTGAATGGCGCGCCTTGCGCAATCGCCGGCATCGGGAAATTGAACGTAGCGGCGGCCGCACCGGCAGCCGTTCCGGCCATCAATGCGCGGCGCGTGACTTTCCGAGACATCGTAGTCCTCCCTTGGTTTTTGGACGGAGCCGCCAACGGCCTTGGTCGGCCTTTTGGCTGCGGCCCTCGCTAAGCGCGCTTCTGTCGCCCGACGTTCCTCTCTGCTGAATAACCCATCATCGGCCAAGGCATTCCATGATGTAAAGCCCGCCCGCTCGCGCCGCGCTCACGCGATGCCAACTTTCACATCGTGGATAACATCGCTCGAAGCGCTCGCCTGTGACGTTGCCTGTTATTTCGGCGGGACGACCGGGAGCAGCAGATAGGACGAGTTGTCGCGGCCGAAGTGCAATGTGGTCTGACCGCCGAAGATTTCCTTCGGCCGGTCCACCGGGTCGTCGTGCAGGAACGGTCCGCAGCCCTTCAACTCGTTCTTGAAGTTCGACAGCCGCCCGCCGGAGCCGGCGCCATATTCGTAATCCTTGCCGCGCACGGTGAGCGCCACGCGATAGCCCGCCGGCACTACGATCGAGGTTGGCCACAGCTCGATGTCGAGTTCGACCGGCTGCCCGGGGTTCAGCGGCTCAATCTCGTCGTGGGTGTGATAGGGCCGCCAGGGCAGGGTGAGCGCCGGGTCGAGCTTGCGGTGCGAGGCGCGCAGCCAGCCTTGCGCGATCGGCGTATGCGGATCGATTGCGCCCTGGAACACGATCTCCTTCAGGTCGGCGGAGAACACGCGCAGGATCAGGAACAGGTCGGCGTCGGCGGTCGATGACGACACGAACAGCTTCGCCGCGACCGGACCGGTGATCTCGGTCTCGGCATGCAGCGGCGCCGTCATGAAGGTGATGCCATCGCCGAGCGCATCGAAGGTGACACGCGCTTCGCCGGTCAGCGAGGTCTCGGTCAGCGAGAAATCCGCCGAGTTGAGATGAAGCTTGGTCCAGTTCGTCCGTGCGAGCGGCCACTCGTTCTCGGCGCGTTCCACGAACGTCTCGCCCGGATGGCGCACCTGCAGGAGCACGCGTGGCTGCCTGCCCCAGCCGGTATCCTCGCCCTTCAGGAAGAAATCGAAAAACTTGCGCTGCAGCTCGCGGCCATAGTCCGTGTAGAAATGCGTCCAGTGCTCGATGCCGTGCGCTTCGAGCCACTTGGCTTTCGAGGCGGCGCGCATGAAGCCCTCGAAATTGCCGCGCGGGTGCAGGCCCTGTCCGCCCCAGTTTGCCGCGGAGAACAACGGCGCCGTGATCTTGTCCCACTGCGGCGAGCGCGCCTGGTGATAATCGTCATCGAGCGGATGCGCGCGGATTTCCGCACCGAAATCGCAGCGATTCTTCGCGAGTTGCTCCTCAGTGAGCGTTTCCGGCCCGCACACCAGTTCGCCGTGCACGCGTGAACGCTTGCCGCGCTCGCCCGCTCCGTATTGCACGGTCTTCACCTGCATGTCGTACCAGTTCGCCCAGAAGGTCGAGACCATTCCGCCGTGATGCGTCATGTCGCGGTACCAGTCGGCCGCGCCTTCCCACACGCACATCGCGGCGAGGTGCGGCGGCTGCAGTGAGGCGACATGCCACTGGTTGATGCCGTAGTATGAGATGCCGTTGAGCCCGATCTTGCCGTTCGACCATGGCTGCACGCCGGCCCACTCGATGCAGTCGTAGAAATCCTTGGTCTCACGCGGCGAGAAATGATCGATGAAACCGGGCGAGCAGCCGGCGCCGCGCGAGTCGACGCGCACGCAGGCGTAGCCCGCCGGCACCCATTTCTCCGGATCGACCACCTCCCAGCTCTGATAGAGGTTCGACGAGCCGGCCGCGACGTCCGGATGCTTTTCCACCATCCGTTGCCATGCGCTCGGATAGCCGTCCTGGAACGCGAGGCCCTTGGCGTATGGCCCATAGGTGAGGATGACCGGATACTTGCCCTCCGCGACCGGGCGGAAGATGTCGGCGCGCAGTGTCAGGCCGTCGTCCATGGTGATGGGCGCATCCCAGTCGATGCGCATGCCGTCGCGGGTTTTGGAGCGGTGGGTCACCGCTTCACCCCCGCCATCGCCTCGAGCACCGCACACACCGCGCCCGTATCCTGATCCGCGTAGCCGGTCGACAATGCGGCACGATAGATCGGCTCGCAGGCGGAGAACAGCGGCGTCGGGCAGCCGACGCTCGCTGCATATTCTCCGATCACCTTCATGTCCTTCTGCCAGGTCGAATTGCGCATGGTGAGATTGTCGCCGTCGTATCGGTCCTCGACCATCATCGGCGCGCGCAACTCGAACACCCGCGAGTTTCCGGCACCGGCCTGGATCAGCTTGAAGATCTGCGCGGGATCGAGCCCGGCCTTGATGCCGAGCACCATTGCCTCGGCGCTCGCGACGTTATGGATCGCGACCAGAAGGTTCGCGACGAACTTCATCTTCATGCCGTTGCCGAAGGTGCCGAGGTCATGTGCCTGGCGCGAGAAATCCGCGAACACCGGCATCAGGCCCTGGATCGCCTGCGCATCGCCGCTCGCATAGACCACGAGATCGCGATTGCGCGCCTGCGCGCCGGTGCCCGAAAGCGGACAGTCGAGCAGCACGTGGCCTGCCGCGCGCAGCGTGGCCTCGGCCTCGCTCTTGTCCTCGATGGAGAACGTCGAGAGTTCGGCAAACACGCGCCGGGGCAGCTTCGCATCCGCGATCGCTTCGACCGTCGCCGCCAGCGCTTCGGGCTTCGGGAGGCTGACGAGGATGTTCGTCGCCTTCGCCGCAACCGCGGGCGCATCCTTCGCGATCTCCACGCCGGCCGCCCTTGCCTCCGCGCAGCGCTCTTTCGCGATGTCGAAGCCGATTACCTGCCAGCCGGCCGCGGCGAGGTTCTTCGCGATCGCGCCCCCCATGATGCCGAGGCCGATGAATCCGACTGTTCCTTTGGACATTTCCTCTCCCGTCATCCCGGGCGACCGAAGGGAGGCCCGGGATCTATAACCACAAGAGTCGACAAGATGACTCGGTCAGTGAGAAATTGCACTGTCTGTGATCATGGATTCCGGGCTCGCCGCTGCGCGGCGCCCCGGAATGACGCGGAGGGGTGCCCATGCAAATCGGAGTAGCCGGGCTCGGCCGCATGGGCGCAGCGATCGCGGCGCGGCTGATGGAAGTCGGCCACACCGTCGCGGTGTGGAACCGAAGTCCCGACAAGGCGAAGCCGCTCGTCGAGGCCGGTGCGAAGCAATGCGC
>Ga0310810_10004527_pt1 | contig 15389 bp, 11 predicted proteins | sample NCmetagenome_FD_207641 | JGI IMG/M metagenome (GOLD analysis project Ga0310810, IMG submission 207641) | Soil microbial communities from experimental microcosm in Duke University, North Carolina, United States - NC | ecosystem: Engineered > Artificial ecosystem > Soil microcosm > Unclassified ...
CAAGTGCCGGGTTCCAATACCCCGCCAAGTATGACGGCAAAGACTATCCCATGACCGGGTCGGCGGCCGCCAACGGTGTCGCGCTCAGGCAGATTGACGCCAATACGATCGAAACCATCCGGAAGAAGGATGGGAAGACGGTGACGAGCAACATCACCTTTATCTCGAAAGACGGTAAAACGCGGAGCAACGTCTTTCAGGGGAAGAACGCGAAGGGCGAGCCAATAACGTGGATCGCTGTCTTTGACAAGAAATAGAAGTCTGTTGAAACCACCATTACAAACAGTGTGACTGTGACTAACTGACAAATAGACATGCTGACAGTCTTTCACGTCGTCAAATCACGAAGTGCTGCCACGGTCCCGCATCGTCGCGTCGACGGCAATCGCCTGCGGCCCAGAGGAGGAACCAGAGGAGGAATGATGGTGAGGTTCACTACGGGATCTTTGGTGTGTCTCTTGGCGCTCGTGCTCCTACCATCGGCGGCCTATGCCCAGGCTGCCATCACCGGCGTTGTCAAGGACGACTCCGGCGCCGTGCTTCCGGGAGTGACGGTCGAAGCGTCGAGTCCCGCGCTGATCGAAAAGGTTCGATCGGTGATCAGTGACGCCAGCGGCCAGTATCGAATCGTCGATCTACGCCCGGGCGCATACACGGTCACGTTCATGCTGCCAGGGTTCAGCACTGTGCGCCGTGAGGGCATCGAGCTGAGCGGCACGTTCGTGGCCACTGTGAATGCCGATCTCAAGGTCGGGGGCCTCGAGGAAACAGTGACGGTCACTGGTGAATCCCCCATCGTCGACGTGCAGAGCGCGACGACGCAACAGACGTTGAGTGACGACTTGATCAGCGCGGTGCCCAGCTCGCGCCTCGCGCAGAGCGTGGTCCGGTTGATTCCGGGAGTCATGGCGCAGACCGACGTTGGCGGAACCGGCGGCGCCGGGATCGGCCCCCAGGGTGCCGGCGGTGGCCTTATTCACGGTAACAAGGCCGAGGATTCCCGCATCATGCAAGACGGCATGACCCAGGGCTGGAACGGCGGGGGCAGCGGCATGTTCCTGGCAAATACCGGCGGGGCGCAGGAAATCGTCGTCTCAACCTCCGGCAACACCGCGGAGGCGGAGGTCGGCGGAGTGATTCTCAATGTCATTCCCCGCGATGGCGGCAACGTCTACAGCGGGCAGGTCTTCTACAGCTTCGCGAACGGCTCGATGCAGGGCGACAACTACTCACAGGAGTTGCAGGCAGCGGGCTTGAGGTCGCCAAGCAAGATCAAGAAGTTGCAGGACTTCAATCCCGTGGGAGGCGGCCCGCTCAAGAAGGATCGGCTCTGGTTCTACGCCACGGCCCGCTCGATCATCGCCAACAAGACGGTTCCCGGGATGTTTGCGAACCTGAATGAAGGCAACGTCAATGCCTGGACTTATGAACCCGACCTGAGCCAGCCTGCCGTGGAAACGAAGCACGCGGCGAGTGGAAGCATGCGACTGACCTGGCAGGCGACCCCTCGAAACAAGATTATCGGCCACTACGACGCCCAGTGGCGGCACGAGGGGAACGGTCCGGCCGGCGTCGGCAACACTGGCCCATGCAGCTGTCCCTGGATGTTCGCACCCGAAGCGAGCAATGTGCTGCACAACACGCCCGGCGCGCTGACTCAGGTGCTCTGGAACTCGCCGCACACAGACAAGCTCCTCCTCGAAGGCGGATTCAACTCGTGGATGCTCACGTGGCGATTCCCTGAACCGCGTCCCGGCGTGAACCCGCTGCTCTACAGTGTGGTCGAACAGAGCGGGGCATTCCCTGGCATCACCTATAAAGTGCCTCCGACCTTCACGCAGAGCTACATCAACACGGTGACCTGGCGAGGGTCGGCGACGTATGTCACTGGCGCGCACAACATGAAGTTCGGCTACTTCGGCGGTTATCAGTACCCCGAGGACACGCGCTACGTGTTGGACTGCCCTGACTGCGCCGGTGGGGACCACCTGGTGACGCAGTACCGGTTCAACAATGGCGTCCCGAACCAGATTAGTTTCCAGGGCGTGCCCGTGACCTCGAACGTCCGGCGGATCATCCCGACGTCGTTCTACGCTCAGGATCAGTGGACGACCGGTCGATTGACCCTGCAGGGCGGGATTCGCTACGACCACATGATCACGACGTACCCGGAGTTTCGGACTGAACCCAGTCGCTTGATTCCGACTCCGATCGTGATCACCAAGGATCAGATACAGGGAGTGAATTTCAACGACATCAATCCCCGGATAGGCGTGGCCTACGATCTGTTCGGTACTGGTAAGACCGCGTTGAAGTTCAACCTCGGGAGATTTCCAGTCGCCCAGCAGGGTACCGGGAATCTGAATCCCAGCCCCTTCCAGCGTCTCGTCCTCAGCTCGACGCGGTCATGGACGGATACGAACCGGAATTACGTGCCCGATTGCGACCTCGCGAGTCTGGCGCGAAACGGTGAGTGCGGGCCGATCGCGAGTCAGAGCTTCGGCAAGCCCGTGTTCAGCCTGAACCACGACCCGCGGACCATCAGTGGGTGGCACGCCCGTCCGTACCAGTTTGAAATGGGCGCATCGATTCAGCAGGAGCTCATGCCCAAGGTGTCAGCGACCGTCGGCTATTACCGGCGGACGTTTGGCAACTTCAGTGTGATCGACAATCGCGCGGTGACCCCCGCGGACTACGATCGATTCAGCGTCCTGGCACCGGTGGATTCACGGTTGCCCGACGGCGGTGGCTACGCGATTACGGACCTCTACGACATCACTCCGGCCAAGTTCGGGGTCACCGACAACTACCTGATCCCCTCGTCCGATTTGGGACATCAGTACGAGTATTGGCACGGGTTCGACGTCAACGTGGTTGCGCGGATGACGAACGGGCTCACGGTGCAAGGTGGCACCAGCACCGGCCGTCGAGTCAGGGATGACTGCGAGATCAAGCCTGATAATCCGAGCCAACTGTACTGCCACGTTGCGGAGCCGTTCCTGACGTATGTCAGAGGATCTGCGTCGTATGTCGTTCCACGCATCGGCATTCTGCTGAGTTCGACCATCAACAGCGACGTGCAGGGCGCAAATCCTACGACAGACGGCGCGGCCAACGGCCTGGCGGCGAATTGGAACGTCCCCAACGCCCTGGTGAGGCCGTCGCTCGGGCGCGACTTGTCCGGCGGAGCCGCCAATGTTCTGGTGAACCTCGTCCCTCCGGCCACGTTGTACGGAGACCGAATCACTTACGTGGACTTCCGAATCGCGAAGGTGATGCGCTTCAGCGGGAACAGAGTGCAGTTCGGGCTGGATCTGTACAACCCGAACGGGGCGTGGTTGATCCCGCAGGAGACCCTGCCGGCCCGTTTCGCAAAGGTGAGTTTCGAGTTCGGGTTCTGAGGAGTCGTGCTCGAGCGAGGCCAGTCATCGGCCTCGCTCGAGCACACCCTCGAGCACCGATGTCGCGTCACAACGTTCCCACGTCGGTGCCGGCCGGCTCTCGCTGCTGACCGGCAGCGCAGGGCCCGCCGTTGGTGTCGCGTCAAGCGGGTTCGCGTGCCCTAAACCGCTATCGACAGCGACTTCTCGAGAGGGTGAAGACATGCTTCGAATGGCTAGCGTGTTTGTCGTGGGCTTTGCGCTGGGCTCTTTGGTGATGCCAGTGAGAGGGCAAGCCACTCAGAGCCCTTCACCGTCGCCACCAGTTGTCACCGCAACGCACCTCAGGCTCTTCACGATCGACAAAGGTCGCCTCGACGAATTTTCCGACGCCTGGGTCAAGACCGTGTATGCCCAGCGCATAAAAATGGGCATGAAGATTCCCTTCGCGGCAAAGATTCCCGCGACCAATCAGTTCGTCTGGTTGATCACGTATAGCGGCCGCGAACCCTTCGAGAAGATCGAACAGGCGTACTACAACTCGCCCGAGCGCAAACGGTACTCCCCCGATCCACAGCAGTGGATCGCGCGCAACGAGCCGGCGATCCTCGTGCCCGTCATCGACCTGCCAGCGGGTGTGCGCTAGCTCTCAGAGAGAGGCATTCATGTTTCGATCGACGCTGATATGTGTCCTGCTCGTGGCCGCGGTGGCGGGTTGCTCGACCACTCCGCCTGCATCCACGAACGACGCGGTACTGTACGAAGGCGCCCGGCTCATTACAGGTGATGGCAGCCCGGCCATCGAGAATTCCGCCTTCCTCGTGGAGAACGGCGCCATCGGTCGCGTCGGCCGCAAAGGCGAGGTGACAGCGCCTGATGGCGCGATGCGCGTCGATCTGACCGGCAAGACGGTCATGCCGACGATCGTCAACAGCCACGGGCATCCGGGCTTCCAACGGGGCCTCTCGTACAGCGCCGAGAACGTCACACGCGAGAACGTCATGGACGATTTGGATCGCGCCGCGTACTTCGGCGTTGCAGCGATCCAGTCGCAAGGTATCGAACCCGGCGACGTCATGTACCAGATCCGAGCGGATCAGGAGGCCGGCAAACTCGGCGGCGCCTTGCTGCACGTCGCCGGCACTGGCATCGGCGGCGTCAACGCCGGACCGGGCAGCGCCACGTATGCGGGGATTGGCGCGTGGGTGGAGGCGCCGACACCAGACGAAGGCGTGCGCATCGTCCAGGGGTTGGCGGAAAAGCGCGTGAACTCGATCAAGATCTGGGTCGATGACTGGGTGCACGCCGGTCCTCGCGGCATCGCGCGCGCATCGTCGGCCCCGGCCCAGGCACTGAAGAAGCCGGTGTATACAGCCATCATTCAAGAAGCGCACAAGCACGGGCTGCGTGTCATGGCGCACCTCTACTATCACGCTGACGCCGAGGCTCTCGCGGCCGCGGGCGCGGACGGGTTCGCGCACCTGGTGCGGGACAAGGTCATGGACGATGCGTTGGTGGCGCTCGTCGTGCAAAAGAACGTCTATCCGAATGCGAATATCGCGGGGAGCCAGCGAGCGACATACCCCTCGCTCCCGCCGTGGCTCGAGGAGAGCGACCCGATGATGAAGCTGCTGCGCGAAAGCGTACCGGCCGAGGTCGTTCAGCGGATGATCGATTATTTCAAGCACAGGGATCCGAAGGCCCTGGAGGACGCGCGCGAACGGTACGACATGATGGCGCGCAGCGTCGCCAAGCTCAATGCTGCCGGAGCGCGCATGATGCTCGGTGCTGACACCGGCACGGAGGACAACCTCTTTGGGTTTGCCGAGCACCGCGAATTGGAGGAGATGGTCCGCGCCGGGCTGACCCCGGCGCAAGGCATCGTTGCGGCGACGAGCCGCCCGGCCGAGTACATGGGCTTGAGCAACCTGGGAACGCTGGCGCCTGGCAAGCAAGCCAGCTTTATCGTGCTCGATGCGAACCCGCTCGACGACATCACGAATACGCGGCGGATCGCACAGGTCTATCTCAAGGGACGTCTGCTCGATCGCACCGCAATGCGTACCAGGCTGACCGCGGCATCTGCCGCGAAGTGAGTGACGGGTACGGCTATTTCGGCCCCGGACGAATCCCCGGCGCCTGCAGCCGGATTCGGAACACGTGGGTCCGCGCGGTGATGTAAAGCGCCTTGTTGTCGGCGTCGCCGAACGCCACATTGGTGGGGGAGACGCCGAGGATCTTCGGCAGAAGGATGGATCCCAGGGGCTTACCGTCTGGCCCGAAGATCTTCACGGCGCCGCCCGATGTCGTGTAGACGTTGCCGGCCTGATCGACTTTCATCCCGTCTGTGCCGCTGTCGATGAAGAGTCTCTCATTGGCGAGCGTGTCGTCAGGACGAATGTCGTATCGGTAGATCTTGCCGCCGGCTCCGATATACAGCTCCTTTTCGTCCGTCGAGAGTGCGATCCCGTTGGGATTGGTCCCACCAGGATCCTTGGCCACCGGGATGACTTTGCCGTCCTTCACGAGGTAGACGGCGAAGAAGGGGAGCTCTCTCGACGGGCTCTTCTCGCGACCCCTCATGCCGCCGGGAAAGTCAGTGAAGTAGAGTGCGCCATTCGATTTCACGACGAGGTCGTTCGGGCCGTTGAAGCGTTTGCCATCGAAGCGTTCCGCGAGGACCGTACGCGTACCGTCCTTCTCGATCCTGGCAATCGCGCGATCGGCCATGGCGGCGATGACGAGCCGGCCTTCGGGATCCAGGGTGAGACCATTGGATCCAATGAGGATGACCGCGAGGCGCCCGCTCGTCGACTGTGCGCCCGCATTCAGGACGTCGTCACCGGTGTAGCCGCTTTTCTCAAGGAACACCGACGTCTGCCCGTCCGGCCCGTATTTGTAGACGACGTTCCCGGCCATGTCACTGAAGAGCAAGTGACCGCTCTCGCGCTCCTGCACCCAGACAGGCCCTTCCGTGACACCGAAATGTTCGCCGACGAGTTCGAGCTTGGCGTCAGGTGCAAGGATTGAATCGAGTCTTGGATCAACACGTTCGATCGAGCCGAGGACAGGTCGCTCGATAGTGGCGGCGGTCGCCGCTGTCTCGACAGGCGGTTGAGTACAGCCTGAGGCGAGGGTGATCGCGACGGCCACGAGCCCGAACGTATGCAGACTTTTCATGTCTCTCCTCAGCACCTGACGCGTGAATCGTCTACTGCGGACGCTTGAACAGACCGCCGTACACGGCTTTGCCCAGAATGTGTCCTTGCATGGCCTTCATGACGTTCGCGCGTGTCTCGAAGGCGTCGGCGGCTGGCGGCACGTCAATCGTGGCATCGAGCGCATACAGCTCGAACATGTAGTGATGCTTCGGGCCATTCGCAGGCGCGCCCGGTCCGCGATACATCTGACCGGTCGCACTGATCTGATAGGCGCCGTTCGGTAGTTTTGGACCCTTCGGTGCACCCTCGGCGATCCCGCTGTCGGTCGCCGGGATATTCCAGACGACCCAGTGGGCCTGGTCGTCTGTCGTCTTGTTGCGGGCCACGTCCATGTCGCGCATGTTGAGAACGAACGACTGCGTTCCCGCCGGCGCGTTGGTCCAGCTGATCGCGGGTGACAAGCCTTCGCCAGTGGCAACTCCCGGCGCCGCCTGGGTGAACTTGACCGGAATATCTGCACCATCCGGAAATCCTGCGACCGTCAGGACCATGGGGGGCGCCGCCGGCGCGGCACCACGCTGTGCCGCAATCGGCATTGCCGCGAGCAGCGTCATGGACGACGCAACGAACCAACTGCACTTGCGCATGCTGTGACCTCCTCGAGCACACAGTGTGTGCGCGCGGCAAAATCGCGATTCACGAACGGCTGTTGCACTATTTCGACATTCCCTTGTAAATGAATTTCTGTACACGTCTGCCTTCGTTCTCGCCGGTGTAGATGTTTCCTTTCGAGTCGACGGCGATGTCAGTGATGTGGTTGAACTGACCGGCATAGTACCCCAGGCGGCCCACCGTTCCGAGCACCTGGAGACTCTGACGATCGAGAATCCGGATCTTCTGATCGCCGCTCGTCACATAGAGAAACCGCTGAGCCTTGTCGGGAGAAAACGCCAGCGTGACCGCAGTACCCGTGGGTGTGCGCACCTCTCGCGCCACGAACGCTTCCTTGACGAACGTGCCGTCCGGCCTGAACACCTGCACTCGGTTGTTGGATCGGTCCGCGATGTACAAGAGGTCGTCGTTCGAGATCTGGACGTCGTGGACCAACAGGAACTGTTGTGGCGGGGCACCATCATAGGTGCGTTCGCGCGGCACTGAGTCGTCTGGCTTCTTGCCGTAGGCGCCCCAGTGGCGCTTGTATTGGCCGGTGTCGGCATCGAAGACTGCAACTCGCCGATTGATGTAGCCGTCGGTGACGAACACTTCGTTGGTCTTTGCGTAGTAGGTCGCCTTGGTCGGCGACGCGAAGTTCTCGGTGTCGTTGCTCCCGTTGCTCTTGCCGAAGTGGCCGATTTGCAGCAGGAACTTTCCGTTCCTGTCGAACTTCAACACCTGCGCATCGCCCTTGCCGTTCCCGGCGATCCAGAAGTTGCCTTTCGCATCGATCGAGAGTCCGTGCTCGTTCAGCGGCCACTCGAATCCGGTGCCGGGGCCGCCCCAGCTCTTGAGAAACTTGCCGTTCGAGTCGAATTCCATGACAAATGGCGGTGGCACGCAGCAATCCGCGACCGGCGGCTTTTGCGCCGCATAGTTCTCATCGTTCTGAACCGTTCTGGGCCGATTCAAGACCCAGACGTGATCGTTGCTCGGATCGACGAATACGCCACCGATCGATCCGAACAGCCAGTTCCCGTCGAATTTCGGCCATGACGGATCGACTTCGAACATCGGCACGCCGCCCGCGGGCCGTTGCGCGTGTGCCGGACGCTCGAGCCACAGCGAAATGGTCGCTGCACTGAGCACCACCGCGATGGCCATGTTCCGAATCTTCAGCTTCATCGTCACTGCCTCCTGGGCACTTCCCACCGACCGATCCGTCGCGACTGTGGTGTCCACACATTTCGTCGTGTCTGCCTTGAGGCAAACCGTAGTGGACAACTACCTGTTGTTGGCATCGCTCCGCTCAGCGTGCGATGTGGTTCGGCGATTCGACCAGAGCCAGCATCCGATCGAGTTCTTTCCGATCGAGCACACGACCGTTGATCACCACGGCGGAGATCTTCGTCGTGTTCTCGATTGACTCGAGTGGATTGGCATCGAGCAGCACGAGATCGGCGACCTTGCCCTTTTCGACCGTGCCCGACGTCTGGAGAGTCCCGTAATACTCGGCCGCGTTCTTCGTCCCGATCTGCAGCGCTTCCATCGGCGTCAGACCGGCCTTCACGAACTCGGAGAGCTCCTCGTGCAGAGACGTGCCGAAGAACGATCCATCTGTTCCCGCCAGCATCTTGACGCCGCTGCGCTGCATCTGCTTCACGAGCCTGGAGTGGTGCTCGTACGCGAGACGGCGGGCCTCCACGGCGGCTGGATTCGGTTGGCCTGGCTGCCGCGATGCCGGGTATGTGTACTCGCGCAGTGCTGGTGAGAACCACTTGACGACGCGCGGATCGTTCGCCGGCACCCCGGCGCCTCGTGCCCTGATCATCGACGGCGTGACGAAGGTGTTGTTCTTGACGAACTTGGCGAAGAGGCCCTTGCACTTCGCCTCGTCGTAGGAGGCGACCAGAGCCTTGATGTCGTCGACCGGGAGGATGCCGCGCATCGCCGGTTTCCCTGGCCCCCAGAGCGCGGTCTCCTTCTGCATGAAGTCCGCTTCTTTGGACGAACAGCCTGACGCGATGCCGTAGTTGTGCTCGAGGCTTCGTTGGCCGGCATCGGACGCTTCCGCAACGGTCACCGATGTCGGCACGTGACCCGCCACCGGAATGCCTTGTTTCTTGGCTTCGTCAAGGAGCGCGAAATAGGAATCGCGCGAGAGCTCGTCGTACTCCTTGACGAAATCGGCTCCCTGCGCCTTCAGGAACGTGACCATCTCTCGTGCCTCTGTGGCATTGGCCACCGTCAGCCATGAGCGTGGATACCCCTCGGCCTTGGGACCGTTCACCACCGTGAGTGACATGTTGATGCGCGGGCCCAAAATGCTGCCCGCCGTCACCGCCTGACGCCACTCCGCATCCTGGCGAAACGGGTAATCGCCGAAGTCGTCTTTGACGCCGGTCGTCCCGAAGTCCCGAACGCTGGTCACGCCGTTCGCCAGGAAGAGATACAGCGTGTAAAGCGGGAAGGACTTGTTGGCGCGAATGAAGACGTGCGTGTGCATTTCCTGCAGGCCCGGTATCAGGAACCGGCCACGCCCGTCGATGACCTGCGCCGCGGGAGGAACGGGCACCGCACCGAACTTGCCGACCGCGGTGATGCGATTGCCAGTGATGACGACCGTCATGTCAGGCTGGGCCGGCGAGCCTGTGGCATCGATGACGTTCACATGAGTCAGCGCGAGCGGCCGCGGTCCATCGCCCGGGGCCTGACCGAGCAGCACGGTGGACGAAACAACGATCAGCGATAGCAATCCGAGCGCAGCTCTCATGACCTCTCCATCCACGCTTCACGCGTAACCGGACGCGGTGCCCTCGTCGATCTGATGGCGTGAGGCGAGCCTCAGATCACCGTGCGCGAGTACCGCGCGCCGCCGCACGCACGCGCGCCTGCGTGCCGAGGCACGTCGTCAAAGCTTTCGTCGGGCGCCAATGCTACTGCAGCAAACCAGACGAGAGGTTGGTCTGAAACAACCTGATACATCATCGGGTCTGGACAACGCAGGTCCTCGCCCCTACATTTCGTGGCGCCACGGTCGGGACATCGTGTGGTCTCTGCAGCGAGAGGCAGACGATGTACTAGGCCGCTGGTAACCAGAAGTGGGGATGCCACGAGCATGAGGTCGTTGCTAATCTGTGCGGCGCTCGCCGGCCTTGTCGTGGTGGCGGCCTGTTCCGCGGCCCATCCGGATGTTGAGCCCCGGCCGCTCGTGATCGCAGCCGGTGCGGAATCAGGCGTCTACTACTTGCTTGGACGCGCGCTCACCGAGGTGTTCAACAACGCAATGCCGGAGGTGCGAACGTCGGTACTCGAAACGACTGGCTCGGGATACAACCTTCGCGCGGTCGAAGACGGCTCCGCCGCCCTCGCGTTCACTCAAGCGGATGTCGGATTCTTCGCCGTGCATGAAGGTACCGCCGGCGATCTACGTCCGTACACCCACCTTCGCGCCATGGCTGTGCTCTATGTCAACGCCGTGCAGTTGGTGACGGCGCGCGACAGCGGGATCCATCGAGTCGCGGATCTTCAGGGCCGGCGCGTCGGCGTCGGTCCGCCGGTGAGCGGAACCCAGGTCGCAGCACGGCTCGTGCTGCAGGCACAGAACCTTCAGGGCCGGATCGCCGCCGAGCCGTTGACGTTTGACGACGTTGCCAACGGCCTCGCACGCCACGAAGTGGACGCGGGCTTTCTCGTCTCGAGCTATCCCGTTCCCGTGATCTCTCGGCTGAACGCGGCGCGAGGCGTGCGGCTCGTGCCGATCGAGCGTGCCCTCGCCGATCGCATCCGAACCGACTATCCCTTCTTCCACCCGATTCTGATCCCGGCCGGTACCTACGAGGGACAGTCTGCACCTGTCGAGACGATCGGCGTCGACAACTTGCTGGTCTGCCGAAGCGATCTGCCGGATGACCTCGTCTACCGGCTGACGAAAGTGTTCATCGAATCGCTCTCGACGCTGTCACGAGTGCACGCGGCGGCCGCCTCCGTCGATCCGGAGCAGGCACCGACCGCACCCATTGCGCTGCATCCCGGGGCAGCGCGGTTCTATCGAGAGCGCGAGCTCTTCCGCTGACCGGTGATGCGCCACTCGTCAATCGTCGAACGCGTGGTCGCCATCACATCGAGGTTCGGGATCGTCGCTCTGGGCGTTCTCCTCGGCGCCGCCGTCGTCGGACTTCTGGTGCTCTCGTACCGCAGTGTGGCGGAATGGCGTCGCACGTCGCAGAACCTGGCGGAGAACCGCGCGGAGTTGATGCTGACGCTGCTCTCGACGGCCATCAGTCGTGACATGAAGGGGGCGCACACCTCCGTGTTGCTCCCGCTGGAACTCGCCGATTTACTCGAGGAGCCGCCATTCGCGTTGCGCGAGACCTTCGCGCGCGCCCTCGCGCGCTTTCCCTACGCCGAGTCGTTCTTTGTCTGGCGGAACCACGGCCAGTCGGGCACGTTCTACGCCTTCCACCGCGAAGACCGGCTGCCCACGTGGGATCCGATGCGCGGAAACCCCGAGACCTATCCGACGGTCGTCCGGGTAAACCCCGGCGGCGGGCAGCACCTCGTGAGCCTGATCCAGGAACAAGCGGTGAGGCATCACCGGTTCGTCCTCTTCGACTGCACCCTCGGGGGCACCGCGTACCAAGTCGTCGTGAAATTCTTCGCCGCCAACAACGACGAACCGCCTGCGGCCGTCGCCGGTTTCATGGTGAATCTGCAATGGGTGCGCGAGCACTACTACGTGCAGTTGGCTGAAGAGATCTCGCGCATCGGCGATCCCACCGGAACGATTCCACTCGTGATCACCGACGACTCGGGGGTGAACGTGGCGAGCCTCAGGTCGATGGACACGGCAGGCGCAGTTCGCCAACGCGAATTCGCCCCGCTCTTCTTCGACCCGATGATGCTCGCCAGTCTCGCACTCGATGGCCCGACGCCTCGTCCGTGGACGGTCCGCGTCGCCAGTGTTGACGACAAAGTGCAAACGGCGGCCACCCGCGGCACCTTCGCCATGCTGATCGTGGCCGCCTCGATGAGCTTGTTCGGTCTTCTGTTCACAACGCGCGCCGTGCGCGCGCGCGAACAGTTCATCGCCATGCAATCGGAATTCGTCTCGACCGTCACCCACGAGTTGAAGACACCCCTGGCGGTGATTCGACTACTCGGCGAAACGCTGGGCACGGGACGCTACGACTCGCTCGAAACGGTTCGCGACTATGCGCAGCTGCTGTCGCAGGAGGCCTGTCGTCTCACGCGGCTCATCGAGAACCTCCTGACGTATTCGCGCCTGACCGAGCAGCAGCGCTCCGACCCACTGGAAGTCATCGAAATCGGTGAGCTCGTCGAAGACACGCTGGCGCATTTCCGTCCCCGCCTGTCGCGCCTCGAGTTCGACCTCACGGTTGACGTGCCCGTTGACCTGCCACGTCTTCGCGGTGACCGGTCGTCGTTGATGCAGGCGCTCGACAATCTCATTGACAACGCCATCAAGTACTCCGATGGGCGCCGCAGCCTCTCGATCCGGAGCGCCGCGGCTCGCAACAGCGTGCGCATCGAAGTGGCCGACCGCGGCGTGGGCATACCTGCCGAAGACGTTCCGCGCGTGTTCGACAAGTTCTACCGCGGCCGGGCGGTGCGAACCGGAGGGAGTGGCCTGGGGCTCGCGATCGTGAAGCGGGTCGTACTGGAACATCACGGCAGCATCGAAATCGCGAGTGTCGTTGGCGAGGGAACGACGCTCTCTCTCGTGCTGCCGCTGGACGGCGCCCATGGCTAAGCGAGTCCTGGTCGTCGAGGACGATCCGGCGATGGCGCGGCTGCTGATCGACAATCTCGTCTACGACGGGTTTATCGTCGAGCACGCATCAAGCGCCGAGAAAGCGGCGAAGACGCTCGAGCGGTTCAAGCCCGAGCTCGTGCTGCTCGACATCATGCTGCCAGAAGCGGACGGCTTCAGTTTCTGCCGTACGGTGGCCGCCCGGCGCGAGCGTCCCCTCATCATCATTCTCTCCGCTCGCAGCAGCAAGGACGACAAGGTCAGAGGACTGGACCTTGGCGCTGACGATTACGTCACCAAGCCGTTCGCCTTTGTCGAACTGCTCGCCCGCATGCGGGCGGTGATGCGGCGCCGTGATCTCCCGGTGGACGCCTTACCGCTGGGCGACGTCGTGGTTGATTTTCGCGCCCGCCGCGCCACCCGTCGCGGCGAGGACATCAACTTGAGCCAGCGAGAAATCGAGGTCTTGCAATACCTGGCGGAACGGCCGGGCAGGTTGGTGACCCGCGATGATCTCCTGCACGAGGTGTGGGGGTATCGGGACGCGCCGCTGACACGCTCCGTGGACATCTCCATCGCGCGCCTGCGCAGGAAGATCGAGCCGGATCCGCACCGCCCGCGCTTCATCCGCACCATGCACGGGGACGGGTACTGCCTGACGCCGGCCGGTTGAAACAACCTGATACATGATCGCCGTGTTCGCGCGCATCGCAGCATGTACGATGACGCGCGATGTGCGATGGTGATCTGCAGCTGGCGAGAGCTGCTCTCCAAACACGTGCGCTGCCCCTCGGTGCCGATCTCGTAATCGCGCAGCGCGACCCTCATCCGTCGGCCTGTCCGCCCCAGGGCTCGTCGCCTCGAATCAACGATCGTCGTGCGCCTGCAGCGCGTCATGGAAACCCGGTGTGACGACGACCGACCTGGCCATTGAACGCCAAAAGAGTTCGAGCACTCGTCGTGTGGTGCCCGCACATACGCCGCGCGAGAAGGTCATCGCCGGTACTGTGGTCGACGACCGGCGCCGGATGCTCGCCATCATCAGCAGCGCCTCGGGAAATCTCGTCGAGTGGTACGACTTCTACGTCTACTCCTTCTGCGCGCTGTATTTCGCCGATCAGTTCTTTCCGACGGGTGACCGCACAACGCAACTGCTGAATGCGGCCGCGGTCTTCGCGGCGGGATTCCTGATGCGGCCGATCGGCGGCTGGCTGTTCGGGCGCATCGCCGATCGCAGAGGCCGCCGCGTCTCGATGGTGATCTCCGTCGTGATGATGTGCATGGGGTCATTCGTCATCTCCGTGCTGCCGACCTACTCGGCCATCGGCATCGCCGCGCCCATCCTGTTGCTGTTGGCCCGGCTCGCTCAGGGGCTGTCCGTCGGCGGCGAGTACGGCACCGTGGCCACGTACATGAGTGAGGTCTCGATCGCGGGCCGCCGCGGTCTGTTCTCCTCCTTCCAGTACGTCACGTTGATCGGCGGTCAACTCCTGGCGGTGCTCGTGCTCGTCCTGTTGCAGCAGGTTCTCGACGAGCCGCAGCTCAAGGCGTTCGGGTGGAGGATTCCGTTTGCCATCGGCGGCCTCGCGGCCGTCGTTGCGCTGTTCCTGCGCCGATCGCTGCCGGAGACGTTGACCGCGCGTACGAGGAGCAATGAATCGGCCGGGACGCTCACCGGGCTCTGGCGCAATCACCGGCGAGCGTTTCTCACCGTCATCGGCTTGACCGCGGGCGGATCTCTGAGCTTCTACACCTTCACCACCTACATGCAGAAGTACCTCGTCAACACGGCAGGGATGTCTGCGCCGGTGGCGAGCGGCACGATGACCGCGGCCCTGTTCACGTTCATGCTCATGCAGCCATTCTTCGGGTTGCTGTCCGATCGGATCGGTCGCCGGCGCTCGATGATGCTCTTCGGTGGTCTCGCCGCGCTCGCGACGATGCCGCTGCTGCAGGGCATCGCTGCCACGGCGAGCCCGGTGGCCGCCTTCGCGCTCATCGCAGTCGGCCTCGCGATCATTTCCTTCTACACCGCCATCAGCGGCATCGTGAAGGCCGAGCTGTTCTCGTCGGAGGTGCGTGCGGTCGGCGTGGGGCTTCCGTATGCGATCGCCAACGCGCTGTTCGGCGGCACCGCCGAGTACATCGCGCTGTGGTTCAAGGCGGGGGGACGCGAGCACTGGTTCGGCTGGTACGTGACGACGCTGTGCGTCGTGGTATTGGCCGTCGCATTCCTCATGCCTGATGCGCGGCGCCACGGTTACCTGCAGGGCAGGAACGTCGATTGACGCGCCCCGCCTGGCGATCGCGCCAGGTGTCGCGGCGACGGTGAACAACACAGGAGGAACGGTGCTGAAACTCACTCGGCGAGCCGCGGTGTGTCTATGGATGTTGTTGTTCCTTCCGGCATCGGTATTTGCC
>Ga0310810_10004530_pt1 | contig 15387 bp, 15 predicted proteins | sample NCmetagenome_FD_207641 | JGI IMG/M metagenome (GOLD analysis project Ga0310810, IMG submission 207641) | Soil microbial communities from experimental microcosm in Duke University, North Carolina, United States - NC | ecosystem: Engineered > Artificial ecosystem > Soil microcosm > Unclassified ...
AGGGCCGGACTCTAACCGAAGCGCGACTCTCTAAACTGGGGGACGTCACATCCTCGCATGGCATCGTTGCGGTTTGGTCAGCGAGCATCCGGGGGCTCGTGGACGCCGAAGAAAAGAAACTGGCTCCGACCGGTTGGACTCAGGGGAGTTGAGTCTTCCTGTGTCCGCCTCCGCTCGTGAGATTTGCGCAGCACCTTGCTTCATCAGGGCACACCCTAAGGAACGTCGCCATTGGCTGATCTCCAGTGCTTGCTGAAGTTCTTTGAAGGCATCACAGGTTTAACAAAGCGCCTTTATCAGTTCACGCCCTCGACGACAGCCCCAGAGCGAACGCATCACGCTTGCCAGAGGTGGAATCGATACCGCGGCGTCATTGATCAGACGTCCGAGACCGGGACGGTCCGGCCGAGGCCACCGCCATGAAGAATCGGCGTCAGGAGGCCGTTTCGCAGACGTGGTGCCCAGAAACGTCCGTATCAGCCCTTCCCGGCGTCTCGCTACTGAGAGAGAATCGCCACCGACTCAATCGGGTTCAGTCCGAAGAAACCATGCCAACACTGCAACGCTTGCGCATATTCGTGGCCTCACCCGGCGATGTTGCGAAGGAGCGCGACCATGCCTCCGCTCTGGCCGAGGAGCTCAATCGTGGAGTCGCCGCTCAAGCGGGATTTGTGCTTGATCTGGTGCGTTGGGAAACCCATGTCACCCCAGACATGGGACGGCCCCAACAAATCGTCTTCGACCAGCAGGGTCCAATAGACATTTTTGTTGGGATCATGTGGAAGCGCTTCGGCACGCCATCGGGCGTTGCGGGCTCCGGCACGGAAGAGGAATTCAATCAGGCACTAGCCTCGTTTCAGGCTACCGGTCGTCCGCGCATGCTGTGCTACTTCTCTTCTGCTCCGATCGAACCACCGGCCACAGTGGAGGCCGCCGAACAGCTACTCAAGGTCGCGCAGTTTCGCTCGCGCGTGGAATCGGCTGGTCTGAAGGCGACTTACACAACCGATGTAGGCTTCAAAGAAATGTTGCGGGAGCACCTTCAGCAAATCCTGCTAAAGGAGTTCGCGGGGCGGACGCCACCTTTGAACAAGAATCTGCAGAGTCTCCTCGATTTGGAAAAGTCGCGGTGTGAGGAACGAAACCTGCCGTTCCATGGGCCGAATTTGCTGTTCGCGTTGCTCAGTTCACCGAACGGGTTGGCCCGTCGGATTTTCGACCAGGCCTGTCCTGGGAAGGCCGAGCCGCTCGTCGAGCAGCTGCGGAACTTCGTTCCAGAAGGAGGGCGGCCGTTCTCCGATTTCGATTGGAACAGCCGCAAGGACATTCAGACTGCGCGCCTTCGCGCTATTGAAGAAGGAAGCACGACAATCGACGCCCGCCACCTTCTGCTCGGCCTCTTGGAAACGGCAAGCGAGACGCAAAAGGAGCTACAGCGCGCGCTCGGAAAGAAGGCCTTCAGCCAGTTGCTCCGTTCGGTCAAGGATTTCGGGCGGGTTCCAACGGGTACGCCATGGATGCGGGGGAAGCTCGATGTCTAAGGTGGGCGAACTTCTTGGTGAAGCCTACCGGATACTGGAAGTTCTTTCCGGGGGAATGGCCGATGTCTACATCTGCGAGTTCGTCGAACGCGCGGGCAGCTCCGAATCTCCAAGTGGCGGCCGCCGACGAATCGCACTGAAGACATTCCAACAGCGGTATTTCTTCGATCAGGGTGTCCGCCTGTCATTCATACGCGAAGCGTCCACGTGGCTTCGCCTCTCGGGTCTGCCCCATATTCTCCCTGTACTGAGTGTCGAGCAAATCGGCGATCGCCCGTTTCTGCTGATGATCGCCGCCGAACGCGGCCCGGAAGGTGAACGGAGCATCGCAGACTTGCTCCGCAGCGGGCCGATCGCGCCCAATCTCACCCTAAGGTACGCGCTTCAATTAGCCATCGGCCTGAGAGCGGCCGGGCAACAATTCGCTGGCTTGGTGCACGGCGACCTGAAACCGGCCAACATCCTTTTGATCAACGGAGACGGCTTTCTCGCGGATTTCGGTCTGGTATCTGCGGTGTCACTCGGACGCGCCGATCACCGGCTGCAATCGACCTGGGCCTACTGCGCGCCCGAGTTGTGGGATGCGCGGCCGACGCCAAGCGTTGCCAGCGACGTCTATGCGTTCGGCACGCTGCTGTTCGAAATGCTGTGCGGACATACGCCATTCGTGGAGCAGGGACGCGATCGCTCGACGTGGGAAAAGGCTCACCGGACTCTTACGCCCGTAACTCCTGCAATCCAGTCCGGGGGACCCATGACGGCAGATGTGCTGGACCTCGCACTGGCCTGCCTCGTCAAACGGCCGGAAGAACGGCCTGTGGACTTCGCCGCGATCGTGGATCGCCTCGATAGCATCTACAAAGAACACGATCCCGTGGATCACCTCATGGTGTTGATGCGGGCACACGAGTTGAAGCAGAACACCGGCGCGCAGATGGCGGCCTTTCTCGAATCGCGCATTGCCGGGTTGCTTGGGATCGACGAGCCCGCACAAGCACTAGAGGAACTCGATCGTGTTCCTCAAGACCGGTATACGCCCGGTTTGTGGCTCCAGCGCGGCACGACGCTGTCGCTCCTGAATCGCGATACAGAGGCGTTGGAAAGCTTTGAGCGTGCGCAACGTGCAGGATTGTCACCGGACGACGATGTGAGGTGCGAGGTCGAGTATGCGCTTTCGCTAAAACGCGTGGGCCGCTTTCAGGAGGCCGAGTCGATCTACGAGCGTCTGCTCATAAGCGTGTCCGACGAGCAACTGCCGTTGGTGATCATCAACCTCGCCACCGTGTATCTTCAACAGAAACGCGGCTCGGAGACAGTGCGCCTGTTGGAGCCGTTCGTTCGGCGCAACCCGGACTCCGCTCTCGCGTGGGCTAATCTCGGGCAGGCCTATGTATTCGAGCGCCGCTATCAGGATGCGGAGAGGGCTTACGGGCGTGCGCTGGTCGCGGCCCCGCAGGAGGGGCGCGTGCGGACCATGTTGGCGGCACTCTATATGGATCACCTGGGCCGTATAGAAGATGCGTGGGCCGCGCTCGATGCGGCTTTCGATTCCGGGTTCGAAGGGCGCGACTGGCTGGTCCGCATGCTGACTTGCTCCGTTCTTCTGAATAAGAAGGATTCGATCGATGGACTGATGTATGGGCTCACGCACAACTTCAAGAAGGAGTCGGCCGACTCCATGATCGCGGAAGCCAAGGAGATGGTCCAGTCGCTAATCGAGAAATACAAAGAACGGCCAGCCGCCTCGCAATCGGACCAACCGGCAACAACTGAGAACGACTCGGTCGAGACAGCCCAGGAGCAGGCACACACGTCGGCCAATGAAGCGGAAGAGTCGGCAACACCTGATCACCAGTCGGCCAAAGGAACGCACGACCAGCCACCGGCATCGGAAGAACCGACCAAAGCGCGTATTCCGTTTCTAAATCTTCGGTTCTACGACACGCTCGACTTTACGTTGGACTTCTATGACGACCCGGCGAGCCCGACGTTTCGGAACTCATTCGTCGGGGAATGGCGGCGCGCGGTGCGCGATCCGCGCATCGCCGTTGGCGGGGTCTCGTTGCGAGGATCGCCGTTCTATTTCACGCGCTGTCCGAATTGCGGCGTGTACGTTCTCACCAATCGCGACGTGGGTTACCGAATCTCGTGCCGGATGTGCGACACGCGGTGGCAGACTGACCCAACCACGGGCAGTGTCTTCGAGCCGCTCCTCAGGGACATCAGCTCTATCGTCGGTATTCGTGAGCAGCCGCCGGTGCCAATGGTGTTCGCGCTGTGGGTGCAGCCGTCCGAGAATGTCAGTCTCGATCAGATCGCGGCCATCTGCACGGAGGGCCGATTCGAGCGCTGGGGGAATTCCACGCTGCTGTCCATTCATCTGCTCCAGCAAGCGATCAAGTCCGGTGCACGGCTCGAGCGACCATGGGGCATGTGGGCGCTAGAAACGATACCCGCAGGATCCTGGGCCCATGGCACCACACCAAGAGAGGTCGCCTCGGTAGTGCGGAAGATACAGAGGTTCGATCCGCAGGCGAGAACGATCTCCACCGAACTGCCAGCCGAACAGGCGCGCTCGATGCGGACCACGGCCGAAGAGGTGGAAGCGGAGACGGAAGAACTCGTCCGGCAGAAGATCCGCGCCGGCCTTGGGACAGCTGCAGACTATCGGGCTATCGCCAATGTGCTGAGTCACCGGCGCGAACACGCGGAAGCGGAGCGCTACGCACGGGCCGCCGTCGCCGCGGACGCGCAATCCGCTGAAATGTGGGAGTGCCTTGGGCTGGTTCTTTACAAACGAGACGATTTCTCCGGGGCGCGCGAAGCTCTCGAAGGGGCAATCGCCCTCGACGGGCGTCGCGTACTCGCACTTGAGGCCCTTGCGGCCTGTTACATACAGCTGGGCGATAACGCTCGCGCTCGCGAAATACGGTCACGGGCGAACAGTATCAGCGGCGGGGCCTTCCAAGGCTGATACTCCCGCGGGGAGCTGAGGTCTGGAGAGGTGGGGGTCTAACTGTCCCACCATGGATCGCACTCTACGGCGGCTAACCTGTAGTAGGAGTTCAAAACTCCGCCGACTCGCTGGCGACGACGCACAGCACCGGTCCGTCGTTCTGCCGGCGGACTGTCGATTAGTTCGTTCGCAAGGCCTTGGTGGTTTCGTTCACGATGGTAGTGGTCCACGAACTCTCGCAGAGTCCGACGAAGGTGCCATTCACCGAGCGGGACGACATGTTGCAGGCACTCCTCCTTCACCGAGCGGACAAACCGTTCCGCATGCGCTTTGCAGTTCGGCGCACCAGGCGGCGTTCGGACTACACGAACGCCCGCCGTTGAAAGCCACTGCTCCACCGCTCTACTCGACTTCGGATCGCGATCGCAGACCAGGGTCCTCCCTCTCGGTGGGCGGCAGCTACGTTTCGACGTCGGCTGCTCACGCAGGTGTCGACGGTCGTCACCCCAGACACGATTCTCCGCTGGCACCGTGAACTGGTCGCGCGGAAATGGACCTACAGAGGCGCGCGCTATGACGACCAATTGAAACAGAGGCACGCGCGAAGTCCAGGCGATCGCGTCGATCCGGGTGTGGAACATTACGGGTACTGCCGGGCGAAACGTGTCAGCCCGTCGATCGAATTAGCCGCCCCGCAGCACGGAATGGAGCGGTGGCGGCGAGCGCTCCCCAGATGAGGGCGAGGCCAAGGTATTCCGTCAGCTCGAATGGCCCGATGGCATTCACGATCCTGTCGTACGCCATCGCCGATACCAATGCGAGCGTGCTGCCGGCGAGCAGTGTCCACCATGCCCAAGCCTCACCACGGCGGAAGGCTGTCACCGTGATGGCGATCGCCATGAGCCAGAACGCCACGTTGTAGACACCGTACATGCGGAACAGCACGTCCATGTACCTGGCCGTCATCGGAGTTGTTCTCGCGAGCTCCGACCACGAGCCCTTGGAGAAGCCCTCGTAACCGGCGGTCAGGATCGGCGTCCCACCCGGTCCGAGCAGGTGATCCGGGAATGCCGCCGCCATCGCGCCCCACGCGATGCATCCCACGTCGACGATGAGGATGAGAATCCACGCGATCTGTTGCCGTCGTTTCATGGTTTCTCCTTACGCGTGCAGACCGCCCGTGAGCTTGAGGTACCACCGCATGCACGCGTGTCCGAAGTCGGCGCCGGGACCGAACATCATCGGACAGCCACCAGCGATCACGTCGATGTCGTGCTGCCGGCAATACTCCACGGCTGCCGGCGACACGCTCGAGCCCTTTCCCACCGACTGATGCATCCAGACCCGGCGGACCTTGGCGTCGCCGCAGTCGTGCACGATCCGCTCCGCAATCTCTGGCCGCGTGATGATCACCACGCCGTCGACGCCGCCCGGGATGGATTTGAGATCGGGATAACAGCGCTCGCCTTCAAACGTCTGCATGTGAGGATTCACCGGGAAGACGTCATGCCCGGTCTTCTTCAAACGCTGAAAGATCAGATTGCCGACCGGGTGGTCGCTGTGGTTGCGCGATACGCCCGCCACCGCGATGCGCTTCTGCGCCAGAAAGTCGTGCACTTTGGTTTCGAGGATCGGTGTCGTCATAAATCCCCCGCATTCTGCTTACCGGTGCGTCACCGCTGCCTCCGTCCATCGGCCGCGTTCGCGTCAGCCTGCCGCGCACCCGCGCAGATCGTGTCGATGTCCTGGAGCGAGAGCTTCGTCTCAGGACGCACGCGTGTGTAGACCCCGGGCATCTTGCCGCTGGAAACGTCCTGACACGACGCTACCAGCAGCGTTCGCTGCACCTCCGGCGGATACCCTGCCCATTCGGAGAAGTTGACCGCTTTTCGCCCGTCCGCCACGGCGCGCGCCATCAGCCACGACAGCGGCGCGACCTGCGCGTACGACGGCCACACGGTGCTGTTGGAGTGACAGTCACGGCACGCGCGATCCAGGACGGCAGCGAGCTCACGGGTCGTGCCTGGGTGCGCCTGAATCGTGCGCCTTGGATCAGTCGGCGGGTTGTTGCGGTCGGGACGAATGAATTGGGCGGCGGCGAAGAGGACGGCGACAGCAACGGTGGCCTGCATCAGTCGTCTGCGCATGGCTCCTCCTCAGCGTCGCCGGAAATCCGGCCGCGTCACGCCGCGTTCCTGGAATGGCGGGACGCCCGACTTCCCATCGAGTTCAGCGAATCGTTTGGACTGCAAGTCTCTTGCTCATCGAGAGACGCGAATCCAGCTGTTCGACATCGAGAATCAGATTCAGCGGGTTGTGTGCGACTGCGGATTATTCCCGGGGCACGCAGGAAAAACTCGACCTCCCTAGTAAGCGTTCAGCCGCGTGCACGACCTCCAGGAGCGCACAGGCCGGGCGCCGGAAGACCGGTTCATGCATACCAACGGCGCTAATTGCTTCACGCGCAGATCCCTCACCAGCACAGAGCAGACTGGCGAGGCATTGCGATTGCAAACTGGGCGAAGACCACTTCTAGAGAACTTTCGGCACTGGCGGCCGGTCGGCAGTGTCGGCCTCGCGACGACGGCCGGAGAAGATGGGAGGAGCGATGGGCCATCTAGAGTTGAGCGCGCACATGACCGTGCGCCCGGGATGTCTCGACGGCTTCAAGAAGCAAGCGGCTGAGTGCATTCGGCTCACGAAGGAGAAGGATACACACACGCTGCGCTATGACTGGTTCCTCAGTACTGACGGTACTGAATGCGAGGTTCGCGAGGCGTACACGGGACCCGAAGGGATCATCGAGCACAACAACCATATCCTCGAGGCTCGAACCACACTGTTCAGGGATTACGCCGACAACCACTTCATGACCGTGTACGGAGACGTTTCAGAACCGCTGCTCGCTCTGCTGAAGAAGCACGCGTCAGGTTCCAAATGGTTCACTTTCCTCCAGGGCCTGGAGCCATCCGCCGCACATCCGACACCGACGGCGCTCCAGGAGCAACATCGCGTGAGTTGATGGAGGACGTATGGCCACCGCTGGAATTGACAGGGCTGCCATTCACGGCGCCTGCGATTCGCGCCTCGAAGGCGTTCGCGACGCGTTTGCGGAGAACTTCGCCCAGGGCGGCGAGGTGGGCGCCACCGTCGCCGCCACCATCGACGGGAAATTCGTGGTTGATCTGTGGGCGGGCCACGCCGACGCCGCACGGACACGTCCGTGGACGCGCGACACGATCGTGGACATCGCGTCGTCGACCAAGGGCTTGACGACGATCTGCGCGCATCGTTTGGTCGATGCGGGGCTGCTTGACCTGGAAGCACCGGTCGCCCGCTACTGGCCCGAGTTCGCCCAGGCGGGAAAGGCCACCATTCCCGTGCATTTCCTCCTGAGTCATCGCGCCGGCCTGCCCGCGCTCGACGAGCCATTACCCACCGAGGCACTCTACGACTGGAACCGAATGACAAGTGCCCTCGCCGCGCAGAAGCCATGGTGGGAACCCGGCACGCGGCATGGGTATCACATCTTCACGTTCGGTTATCTCGTTGGAGAAGTGGTACGGCGGATCACGGGGAAGAGTCTTGGCACGTATTTCCGCGAAGAAGTGTCAGAGGCTCTGGGTCTTGACTGCCATATCGGGCTCGCCGCCGAGCACGACGCCCGGGTGGCCGAGTTCATCGCCGCCCCACCGCCGCCACCGGGGCAGCCGGACGTCTTGGCAACCCTGATCAAGCAGTCGGGACCGATGGTCGAGAAGGCGCACCTCAACCCGCCGTGGACCTTCGCCGACCGGAACACGCGCGCCTGGCGGGCTGCGGAGATTCCGGCAGGGAATGCGCAAACGACGGCGCGCGCCTTGGCTCGCGTGTACGGCGCGCTTGCGTGCGGTGGTGAGGTTGACGGCGTTCGCGTCCTGAGCCCGGCAAGTCTCGAGCGCGCTCGGACCGTGCAAGACACTGGTACGGATGCCGTGCTCTTCGGCTTGCCGACCCGATTCGGGCTCGGCTTCTCGCTGCCCTTCAACGGCGTCGGCTTTGGCGCGGCGAGCCCCTCGGCCTTCGGATGTCCTGGCGGCGGAGGATCGATCGGCTTCGCGGATCCCGAGGCCCACGTCGGCTTCGGGTACGTGATGAATCAGGCACAGGATGCGATGCCGCCCGATCCGCGTGCGTTGCGTTTGATTGACGCGCTGTATGCGTCGCTGTGACGGGAGCGTGTCTCCGCGCTGGTGTACCCCAAGTTGCTCGAGCTGATTGACCGGTAGGCGCGCCATGCTTCTCTGGTTAGGCCTGACGGCGGGCGTTCTCGGCATCATCGGCGCCGTGGTGTGGCGCCGCTTTACCGCGGAGCTCCGCATGCACCGAGGGCGCGTCTCTCGCGGCAGCCGGGTGGTGCCTTCACGATTCGGACAGATCGAGTTCGCCACGATCGGACACGGCGCTCCGGTGTTGATCGTGCACGGCGCCGGGGGCGGATTCGATCAGGGACTCGCGGCTGCAGGCCGATTGACGGACGCGGGATACCAGCTCGTCGCGCCATCACGTTTCGGCTATCTCCGATCATCCAGCCCGGACGACCCCTCGCCAGAGCATCAAGCGGATGCGTTCGCTGAGCTCCTCGACGCACTTCAGATTCCGAGTATTGTGGTGGTCGGCATGTCCGCCGGCGCCCTCTCGGCGCTGCAATTCGCAGTGCGCCATGCCGATCGGTGTCGTTCATTGACGGTGATCGTCCCCGCGGCTGCCGCCGTGATGCGTGGTCAAGGACCGCTGCCTGAACAAGGACCCATAACCAAGGCGATCCTTGAATACGTGACCACGTCCGACTTTCTCTGGTGGCTGGGAATGAAGCTCGCGCCCGCGAGGATGATCCGCTTCGTGTTGGCCACCGATCCAGCTGTCGTGGCTGCGGCGAACCCGGCCGAGCGCCAACGCGCGCTCGACACGCTATGGAACATCCTGCCCCTCAGCGCACGATCGCATGGCTTGTTGAACGACGCCCGCTTTGTGAGCACGTCTCAGGCGATTGCCGTCGAAAAGATCACGGCGCCGACGCTCGTCGCCTCCCTGGAGGACGACTTCTATCGAACGCTCGCGCCCGCGCGTACAATCGCGGCCGCCATCCCCGGTGCTCGTCTGTTGACGTACCCGACCGGCGGCCACGCGTTCATTGGCCGCGAAGCGGACCTGTTCGCCGAGGTCGAGGCGTTCATCAGCCAGTACCAACCGACTGAGACGATCGCCGCGGGAGTGTAACCACGAACACGCCGGCACACCAACGGCGACAGTACGTAGCGTTCGGCGTCTTGTGGCTGGTGTCGGCGGGATTCATCTGAATCCTCTCCCTGTCTCTGGTCGCGTTACCTGTGCGCATCGTCACCGGCTCCTCAGGGTGGCGGCTGCCCCAAGCGCCATGGTGAGGATCACGGGCAGCCACAGCTGGCGCTCGGCCGCGCTCGGCGTCGCCACATGCATTGCGATGGAAAGCACCATAAATCCCACCACCGCATATATGGACCACGCAGGAAATCGCCACGGCAGAAGCCCGGCTCTGGCAGCGACGACACTAGCCATCAACAGTATCAGCGCCGCCGAGACCGCCGACAGGCTCCGCGCGGGCAGGGGCAACGCGCCGTCCCAACGACCGCCCATGGTGAGATGACCCCAGGGTGCCCCCAGCATCATTGCCGTATGGAAAGCGACGGTCATCGCCGACCCGGCCAGAAAGACCCACGCTCCGATCGCTCCGATCTTCATCATCCGACCGTTGCCCTATTCCCCCGCGCGGTGGGCTCACCATCACCTGCCCGGCGTTCGCGCCGCCCATGAGCCCAAGTACCCAGAGCCTGCGGCATCTGGCCTCCGTTCCGGCGCCCCTCTGCGCGCTGCCGCCCGGTCATCGCCCGAGTTGCAGTCCGATCAGCCCGTTGATGCGAATGTGCGGCTCCCATCCCGCACGCACGTCGAGACCGAGCGTCACGCGGTCCGCAACAAGCGCCCGCACACCGCCTCCCGCGGTGAACGCCCCTTCGCTCGACGTGTAGCTGCCGTTGAAGAAGTGCTCGCGCGTCTGAAACACTCCGCCACCGGCGACCAAGAACGGCGTGACCGCGCGGGGACGGCCGTTCGTCGGCGCAATCAGGTCCCACGTCACATTGCCGGTGGCGACGAAGTGACTGTGGTTCGTGCCGTGTATATAGACGATCTCCGGTCCGACGCTGACCCGGGTGAGCAAGTACCACCGAGCGGCGCCCCCGACGAGACCTTCGCTCACGATACCGTCATCCGCGAATCCGACCCAGCCAGCCGCAAGATCCACGGCGGGTCCCGGCCGATCCTGCGCTACAGCCAGGTAGGCCATCGGTGCCGCCAGCGGGACGAACACGACGATGGCGACTCTCGCACGTTGTCCACAGATGCCTGCGTTAGTCATCGGCCCTCACCCCCGGTCGCCGCCTGATGTGGATAGTTCCGCGCGTACACGGTGCTGGTGTGCGTGACGTGAAAGGCGACGAAGCCGCAGGCCAGCGCGACGTACATCCACCGTCTGTACGGCGACGGCACGTAGAGCCGGCGGCCGACCAGGCCAAGGCCGGTCAGCCACACGATCGGTGTATACGCGGGCGCGACGAATCCCAGCCAACTCGTGCTCCATCCAGACTGGGGCGCGATCATCAACGGGACCCACGCGAGAACATAGAACACCGTCCCCGCCGCAAACAGCAGGAGGCCTCGACGCTGGCCGCTTGTTGCGACCTGCAGAGGCATGAAGAACGGCAAGACCATCACGACGATCCGAAGTGTGTTCTCGCCGTACGTCACCAGTTGCGGAATATCACGGGAGAACTCGTTCGATGCTAGCGCCGGCGGCAGAAAGGGCGTACACACGACGTTCCACACCAGGATGGGCACGGTGAGCGCACCACAACTCAAGACGTAGCGAGCCAGCCCCCTCTCCGTCATGGCATGATCTGCGGCGCGCGCGATGCCTGGCGCGTCCGTTCGGCGCGGCTCCGGATGCCTCGCAGGTGCCGCGCCTCCATAATGCGGTGCCCCAAGCCCGCCACCCAAAAGAGCAGCGAGCGTGGGAGTCTCGCCAGCAGCCCATAGACGCGCTCGATGAAGATGCGGCGGTGGCCCGCTGGCGGCTCGCCGTGAGAGCGATCGAGCCACCGCGATGAAACGCGCCCACGCAAGATGAGCCGCGTTCGGTTGCCATCGATGGACTCGAGGAAGTGCTCCCACGAGACCGCCTCGCCGCCGCTGCCGTCGGGGGCCGTCAACACCAGATCGTGCGGCGGATCGATGGCCGCAACGACGAAGGCATCCTTGGCGCCGGGAACGGCTGGCATGACGTCGCCGCGTGCGACGGCTTGAAGGCCGGGAACAATACTCAACGCGCTTGGCTTTGCGCCGTTGTCGATCGCATCCCAGCTGTACCAACCAGCTCGATCACTCCCCATCTGCGCCAGCCATGGCCAGACCCGCTCGATCGGCGCGTCGATCGTGATGGAATGGGTGACGGTGAACATCGGTTCGGGAACGATCTTGTCGCCGGGAAGCGGTCGGCGCTTTTCAACGCGGGTTGCGATGCAAGTTGCGAGTGCCACGTTGCGAGGGAGTGCATTCGCTGTGCCCGCGTGATCGATGGCGAGACGCACACTAACCGGGGAATCGAGGTCACCGATCCGAGCCCGTGCCTCCGCAGGTGCGGGAAATCCCCAAAGGAGGGGCATTTTCACTGTGACATCGACGGGATTGCGGCAAATCCCGTTGTGCATTGCGCCGATGACTCAGGCACTTTGCATGCATGACAGAATCCGACAGTCAGCGAGTCTCGCGAACGCTTTCAAAGTGACACCTTCGACCAGAGCGCGCCAAAGAGGACGGATCTGCTCCAGGACGATGCGTGTTCTCATTGGTTACGCAAGCCGGTTCGGTTCGACACGGGACATCGCGATGCGGATTGCGGACACGATCCGCACCCATGGCAACGAGGTCGATGTTCGCTCGGTCGAAGAGATCTCAGACTGTGATCCCTATGATGCTGTCGTATTCGGAAGTGGGGTGTACGACGGATCATGGACGGCGGAAGCCACGGCCCTTATGCGCCGGCACGCCGCAGCCCTCGCGCAAAAGCCCGTATGGTTGTTCACCGTTGGATCTTTCGGAGATCGACATCCAATTGTCGGCGGCCTGATTAAGAAAGAGCCCAAGGAGATCGGCGAGTTCGAACAGACGTTACATCCCCGCGGCTATCGTGTCTTTGCAGGAGTCATTGATCTCGATCACTGGCCCGCATGGGGGCGGCTGCTTTTCAAAGCCCTCGGCGGCCACGCGGGCGACAATCGCCAGTGGTCTCAGATTGATTCCTGGGCAGAGGAGATCAGCCGCGAGATTCGGCCGTAGTGTTGAGGATGCCTGAGCCCGTGTTGCTCGATCAGTTCATACCGCGGTACGACCACTCCGTCGTGTACTCGCAGGTATTTCGGGCGCTACCCGAGAAGTGCTTTGAAGCGCTCGTGGACATGCGCGCCTTTCACAGGCCGTGGTTGTTCTGGCTCGTCGGCAAGCTCACCTTCGGCTGCGCAGACGCGATTCGGAGTCGATGAGGTTACATGCGCTGGCGCTCGGAGCATTGGTGGACGCTCGAGTGCTGACCCAGCGCGACGGCGCCTACAGCAGGCCTGTTCCACGACTCGCCGGACGACGAGCCGCTTGAAGGTAGTAGCGTAGGGCGACCAACGCCATGGCAGAACGCCTATGTGGAGCGCGTCATCAGCTCGATCCGGCGCGAGTGCCTCGACCACGTAATCGTCGTCAACGCAGCGGGCCTCACCGCGTGCTCATCGCCGGGTCGTCACTTGTCCTTCTCCAGATCCACGGTGACAGTAAACGGCGGCAGCTGTTCGTTCTCGTGGCTGCTGGCAGATGACAGTCAGCGATATGGTGGTCAGCCGCGACGGCCGCTTTGGTGCGGGTGTTTCCCATCCCTTACAGGGGACGGGCCGAAGAAGGAGACAGCCCTGGTGACACGGACGTTCGTTGTCATTGCGCTCCTGCTGGCCTTCGTCAACACCGCGGGCGCCCAGGAACAGCACGCCGCTATCGAAGGGGTCGTGCGTGACACTTTGGGCGGTGTCGTACCGGGTGTCCTCGTCGTTGCTCGCAGCACCAGTGGGCTGGCGGTCGAAGCCGTGACTGACGACCTCGGCAAGTACCGGCTCGCATCGCTGCCCTCTACCCGATTCGATCTCACGGCACGACTCACCGGCTTCGCGCCGACTCGCGTCACCAACGTCGATCTCGCCCTCGGAGTGCAGCTCAACGTCGACATGGTGCTCACGCCCGCCGGGCCGGACGAAACAGTGGTGGTCGTGAGCTCCGCGCCTCTCATCGCTGTCACCCAGAGTTCCCGTACCACGAGCATGCGCAGCGAGGCCATCGAAAAGATGCCTCGAGGCCGTGATTTCACGTCGCTCGCCGTCCAGGCACCCGGGACCAATCACGAATCGAAGCTCGGTGGAATCTCGGTCGACGGCGCGAGCGGCGCCGAGAATCGCGTCGTGATCGATGGCATCGAGACGACTAACACCTGGGTCGGCACGCCTGGCCAGTTCCTCGTGACGGATTTCGTCGAAGAGCTCCAAGTGAAATCGTCGGGGTATACCGCGGAGTACGGTGGCTCGACCGGAGGCGTCCTCAATGCCATCACGAGGTCTGGCACGAACACGTGGCACGGTGATGCTCTTTTTTACTGGTCAGACGACGCACTTGATGCTGCACCGCGGCCGACGCTGCAGATTGTGCCGACCGACAACGAACGGGCCGAGTACGTCACCTATCCCGAGGACCGTTACAGTCAACTCGAAGCCGGCTTCACTCTGGGTGGACCGATCCTGCGCGACCGCGCCTGGTTCTTTGGTGGCTACATCCCAGCGTTCCGCCCCCTCGACCGGACGGTGACATCCCTGGCGGACGGGTCGACCAGTACTTACCGGCAAGGTCTCACTCGGCGCAACGCCGCCGTCAACGTGATCGCGCAGCTCGGCCCGCGGTGGCGTGTGCGAGGCGCGTTCAACGTTGGCTCACAAAAACAGGAGGGTCTTCTCCCGGCCCTCGATGGCACGAGCAACCCGACGGCCGACTACTCGATCGACGAGGTGACGCCGAACTACTCCGCATCGGTCGGTGTGGACGTGACGCCGAACGATCGTGTGTACCTGAGTGCGCGCACCGGCTACTTCTTCAGAAACCTCTATAACGACGGCGTCTATCGCGGCGATCGCGTCTCGTATCAGACATCGTCGGTTGGAGTGCCCGGCGTGCCGCCCGTCTATCAACAGCCACGTGGATACACCAACGTGCCCTCGAATATCGGCCGGGACAAGGGCAAAGGTCCGCGCCTCAGCTTCCAGTTCGATGGCACGGTGTTCGTGTCGGCCTGGGGTCAACATCAGATGAAGGCCGGTCTGCAGGTCGATCACGTCGGCCTCGACGCGCTCGCTGGAGGCACTGGCAACGGAATCGTTGTCTTTTGGGATCGGAGTTTCATGGGAACCAGAGGCCCGTTCGGGTACTACACGGTGTCGAGCAACGATCGTTTGCCCAACCGCGGGTTTATTACAGAGGGCAACGCGACGGTCGACAATGTAGGCCTGTTCCTCCAGGATGCCTGGACGATCGGCCGGCGATTCACGATCCACGTCGGTCTGCGGACGGAGAAGGAGAGCGTGCCGTCGCTCTCGCCGGACCCGCGAGTACCGGACACAGCGATCCGATTCGGTTTCGACGACAAGCTAGCCCCCCGGCTCGGCGTTGCGTGGGATGCCACGGGAGATGGAAAGACGAAGATCTACGGATCGTGGGGCGTCTTCTATGACATCA
>Ga0310810_10004531_pt1 | contig 15386 bp, 13 predicted proteins | sample NCmetagenome_FD_207641 | JGI IMG/M metagenome (GOLD analysis project Ga0310810, IMG submission 207641) | Soil microbial communities from experimental microcosm in Duke University, North Carolina, United States - NC | ecosystem: Engineered > Artificial ecosystem > Soil microcosm > Unclassified ...
CGACCGCAAGGACACCATCATCGGCGATCTGTTCGATGCGGACTCGCGGTTCGGGCCGGGTGACGGGCCGTGCGGCGCCTCGCTCGAGCCCGGCGTCGGCGGCCGCACGGCGTTCACGCTGCGAGTGCAGACCGGCTGCGACGAGCAGTGCAGCTACTGCATCATCCCGAAAACGCGCGGCGCTGGCCGATCCCGCGCCCTCGATGACGTGCTCGGGGATCTCGAGCACGCGGTCGCATCGGGCTACAAGGAAATCGTCCTGACCGGCGTGCATCTCGGGTCGTACGGTCGCGACCTTGCCGCGGCCCGGCTGAAGCCGGGCGCTACGCAAACCGCCGCCCGGCCCGGCTTCAGCCGGGGAGAGACGTCGCTCGAGGTCCTGATCCGCCGTCTGTCCGCCTGGCCCGCAGACGTGCTGTTTCGAATCAGCTCTCTCGAGCCGATGGATTGCACGCCGGCGATCGTGGAGCTGATCGCCGGCTCTCCGCGACTCGCCCCTCACTTTCATCTGCCCCTGCAACACGGATCCGACGACATGCTCGCCTTGATGCGGCGCCCGTACACCGCGCGCTTCTATCGCGCGCTCGTCGAACGCATCGCCACGCACATGCCGCACGCATCGATCGGCACCGACGTCATCGCCGGCTTCCCGGGCGAACAGAACGCGCACTTCGAAGAGACGCGGTCCCTGCTCGCCGACCTTCCGCTCTCGCATGTTCATGTCTTTCCGTATTCCGATCGTCCGGGCACGGAGGCGTCCAGGATGACGCGCAAGGTCGACGGTGTGACGATTCGTGCCCGCGGCGGCGAACTGCGCTCCATCGGCGCGACGCTGTCGCGGCGATTCCGGGCCGCGCAGTCCGGCACCACGCGCCGGGCGCTGACCGTTGACGACGGCTGGTCGGCGGTGACCGACAACTACATCAAGGTAGGACTCGATGCGCACCACGCGCGCAACGAATGGATTACGGTGGCCCTGTAACAAGGGCCTGCGCGTCCGGCAGTAGTCCGGCGAAGGCGTCATCGATTTCATCGGGCGTGGCATTGGCGAGTGCGGCGGGGTCGGCCAGAAGACGAGTCGACAGATCCGCGCTGCTGATCGTCCAGGCGCCGGCGAAGACGAATATGCGCCGATGGTCGACGGTGAATCGCGGCCTCTCCCGGGACGCGATCGTCACGAACAGCGCAAGTGCGGCGGCAAACGACGTCGAACGATCGAGATACTCGAACGCGTTGCGAAGCATCTCCGACGGCACAAGCGTGAACCGGTAATACCAGGGCGCGCTGCCCGGCCAGAATGCTCCGCTGTTGACGCGGAGGACCAGATACACGACGAGCGCCAGCCACACCGGCCAACTGCCGCGCAGCACGTTCCCGTGATGATCGCTCTTCGTGTGTGCGGACGATGCCCAGATCATGAAGAACGGCAGCACGACCGCTTCTTCCTTCGACAGCATGGCCAGGACGCAGAACGTGGCCGTCAACCACCAGCGTCGCCTCATGGCGGCGAGGACCGCCAGCAATGAGAACAGCGTCAACAGCAGCGCGGTTCGCCCGCTGATCCAGAGGAGCGCCATGTTGACGGCGTGGAAGTTGAAGCACCATGCAGCCGCCGTCACCGTGGCTGCCAGCGGCCCCAGGCCAAGCGCCGCGCTCAATCGAGCGACCAGCCACGCACATGCGGCCAGCAGAAGCAGATTCGTCAGCGCGTACGGAAACGCGTGAAGACCGAAGAAGGCGTAGTTGACGCTGAAGGACGCGAGCACGACGGGACGATAGAAGCCCACGTCTCTGAACAGCAGACCGGTCAGATCATCGCGTGACGCAATGACGCCCACGCGAATCCAGTGAAAGTCGTCGCGAACGAAGCCGTGGCCGATGTCCGGCAGATAGATCGCGCAAAACGCCGCCGCGAGAACCGCCACCGCGAGGCGCCGCGAGATCAACGCAGCAGCAACGCCATCTGCTGCGCCGCAGTCTTCTTCGTGCCGCCTTCGACGATCAATTGCCCGCACGCGGCGCGAATATCACGGCCGCGGCTCTTGCGCACTGACACCGTCAGGTGCCGATCCGCGAGGATCTGCGCGAAGCGATCGACGCGTTCGTCGGAGGGCCGCTCGAATGGAATGCCGGGAGCAGGGTTCAGTGGGATCAGGTTGACCTTTGACCGAATGCCCGACAGGAGCTGCACCAGTCGACGGGCGTCATCGGGCGTGTCGTTGACACCGGCAAGCAGGACGTACTCGAACGTGATGCGGCTGCGCTTCTTCAGCGGGAACCGGCGGCAGGTGTCGATGATTTCCGCCAGCGGGTACTTCCGGTTCGGTGGCACCAGTTGCGTGCGCTGCTCCTCTGTCGTCGCGTGCAACGAGATCGCGAGGTTTGGCATGAACGGTTCCTGTGCGAGCCGTTCCAGCGCGGGGACGATGCCAACCGTCGACAGCGTAATCCGGCGCGGCGATATGGCGAGCCCATGCTCGCTGTTGAGGATCCGCAGCGCCGTCATGGTGTTCTCGTAGTTGTGCAGCGGCTCGCCCATACCCATCAGCACGATATTGAACGGCACGTCCAGCATCCCGGTCGCGCCCGCGAGTACCCGCACCTGCCCGGCGATCTCTCCCGCGGTCAGATTGCGCACCAGACCCATCTTGCCGGTGAGGCAGAAGCCGCACGACATCGCGCATCCGACTTGAGTCGAAATGCAGAACGTCATCGACGGCGTGTCTGGTATGAACACCGATTCGATCCGCCGATCATCCGCCAGCTGCAGCACCAGTTTTCGAGTGCCGTCGACGGACGACTCGTCCTTCACCACCTGCGGCGTGGCGATAGCGAACTCTTCGGTGAGGCGCGCGCGCAACGACTTCGACAGATCCGTCATCAGGTCGAAATCGCTGACGCCGCGTTTGAAGATCCAGCGGTAGAGCTGGCGCGCGTGATAGCGCTGGATCCCGCGCGCCGCGAGCGCGTCTTCGAGCTGGGTCAGCTCGAGTGCCGCCGGATCAGGTCGAGGGGTCATGGCTATGTCTCGCATTTTGTGTGAGATGCGAGCACTCGATTCTAGCAAGGGGCATTCATGATATGATGCGCACGTTCTTCTAATTGCCTGTTTATCAACAGGTTAGCCCGCTTCGCCCCGGTTTCCTGTGACTCAGTCTGCCATCGTCCGCGACGTCCTTCCGAATGGGCTCCGCCTTCTCACGGAGCGGATGCCGCACGTGCGTTCCGTGAGCATCGGCGTGTGGCTCGCCCGCGGTTCCCGCCACGAACCGCAGGAGCGCAGCGGCATCGCCCATTTCGTCGAGCACATGCTGTTCAAGGGAACGGCCACCCGCAGCGCCGAGGACATCGCGCAGACGATCGATTCGATCGGCGGGCAGATGGACGCGTTCACGGCCAAAGAGTACGCGAGCTATTACATCAAGGTGCTCGACGAGCACCTGCCCCTGGCGGTCGATGTGCTCTCGGACATCGTCATGCACCCGGCGTTCACGCCGGACGATATCGAGCGCGAGAAGAAGGTGGTGCTCGAAGAGATCAAGATGGTGGAAGACACGCCGGATGATCTCGTCCACGAGCTGTTCACCGAAAACTTCTGGGAAAATCACCCGCTCGGCCGCCCGATTCTGGGCACGCGCGAGACGGTCGAGGCGCTGAGTCAGGACGTTCTCCGGAAGTACTTCGTCACCTCGTACACCGCGCCCAACCTGATCATCGCGGCGGTCGGCAACATCACGCACGAGCAGGTGCGCGATCTGGCGATGCGCGCATTCGAAGGGCTGCCAACGACGACGGAGCCGATTGCAGAAGCGCCGCCGCAGGTCTTTCCGCGCATCATCATCCGCAACAAGGAGCTGGAGCAGAGTCATCTCTGTCTCGGCGCGGCGAGCTACCGCCAGGATCATGCGGATCGTTATTCGAGCTACGTGATGAACACCGTGCTCGGCGGCTCGATGAGCTCACGCCTGTTCCAGAACGTGCGCGAGAAGCGTGGCCTGGCGTATGCCGTCTTCAGCGGTCTCAGCGCGTATCGCGACGCCGGGTCGATGACGATTTATGCCGGCTGCGCGAACAATGCCGTCACCGAGGTGATCGACGTCGTCATCGCCGAGTTGCGGCGGATGAAGGACGAGGCGATGCCGGAGTCGGAACTGCGGCGCGCGAAGGATCATCTGAAGGGCAGCCTGATGCTGAACCTCGAGTCGACCTCCTCGCGGATGTCTCACCTCGCGCGCCAGGAAATCTACTTCGACCGGCAATTCGGTCTCGACGAGACGCTGGAAGGCGTCGAACGCGTCACCGCCAATGACATTCAGCGGGTGGCGCGCGATCTGTTCGCGGACGGGGCGCTGGGCGCAACCGTGCTCGGCGCCGTCGGTGGCCTCGATCTGCCAAAGGAACGACTGTCGCTCGGCTGATGATCCCGCGTTACACGAATCCCGAGATGGGTCGCATCTGGAGCGACCAGCGGAAATACGAAACCTGGCTGCAGGTGGAGATTGCCGCGGTCGAGGCGATGGCCCGCGCCGGGATCGTGCCCGCAGACGCGGCGCGGGATATCCGAGACAAGGGCGCGTTCGACATCGCGCGAATCGACGAAATCGAGAAGGTGACGCAGCACGATGTCATCGCCTTCACGACGTCGGTTGCCGAGCACGTGGGTCCTTCTGCCCGCTGGCTCCACTTCGGCCTCACCTCTTCCGACGTCATCGACACCGCGCAGGCCATTCAGATGCGCGAAGCGTGCGACCTTCTGCTGCAGCAGATCGACGAGCTGATGCAGGCGGTGCAGCGGCGCGCTGATGAGCATCGGCGCACGCCGATGATCGGCCGGACCCACGGCGTCCACGCCGAGCCGATGACGTTCGGTCTCAAGCTGGCGCTCTGGTACGCGGAACTGATGCGAGACGTGACGCGGTTGCGGCGCGCGCGGGAGGCCGTGGCCGTCGGTCAGCTCTCGGGTGCGGTCGGCACGTTCGCGCACCTGCCGCCCTCGGTCGAAGCCGACGCCTGCCGGCAGCTCGGTCTTGCCGCGGCGCCGGTCTCGTCGCAGGTGATCCAGCGCGATCGTCACTCGGAGCTGCTGGCCGCGATTGCGATCACGGGATCGTCGCTCGAGAAGTTCGCGCTCGAGATTCGCGGGTTGCAGAAGACCGAGATCGGTGAAGTCGAAGAACCCTTCGCAAAGGGACAGAAGGGATCGTCGGCGATGCCGCACAAACGGAATCCCATCGTCTGCGAGCAGATCGTCGGCCTGGCGCGTCTGCTGCGGGGCAACGCCACGGCGGCGATGGAGAACAACGCGCTCTGGCACGAACGCGACATCTCGCACTCCTCGGTCGAGCGTGTCATCCTGCCCGACAGCTTCATCGTGCTCGATCACATGCTGCGCCGGATGACGCGGGTCGTCGACGGCATGGTCGTGTATCCGGACCGTATGCTCGAGAACCTGAATCGATCGCGTGGCGTCGTGTTTTCCGGGACGGTGCTGCTGGAACTGGCCCGCCGCGGCGTGTCGCGCGAGCAGGCGTACGAGTGGGTGCAGCGGAACGCGATGCGCTCGTTCCACGAGAAGACGGACTTCAAGTCACTGTTGCTGGCGGATACGGAGGTCACGAACGTGTTGCCGCCCGCCGACATCGAGCGTGCGTTCGATCTCAAGGACCAGCTCAAGCACGTCGATCACATCTTTGATCGGGTGTTCACCGAGGTACCTGCCTGATGCGCGCGCGCGTCTTCGTCACTCTCAAGCCGTCGGTCTTCGATCCGCAGGGCACGACCGTCGCCGAGGCACTCCACACGCTCGGCTACAGCTCCGTGAAGAACGTGAGGCAGGGCAAGTACTTCGAGCTCGACATCGACGCAGGGTCGGCGGACGAAGCGAAGCGGCTCGCCGGTGAGGCCGCAGGCAAGCTGCTCGCGAACCCGGTGATCGAGAGCTACCGGATCGAGGTCGACAGCCAATGAAATTCGCCGTCGTCGTTTTTCCCGGATCCAACTGCGATCACGACGCCTACTACGCCGCGCAGCACGTGCTCGGCCAGGACGCCGAGTTGATCTGGCACAAGGACACCAGCCTCAAGGGCGCGGACGTGGTCGTTCTTCCCGGCGGGTTTGCGCACGGCGATTACCTGCGCACCGGCGCGATCGCGCGGTTCTCGCCGATCATGCAGGAAGTGCAGCGGTTCGCGGCAGGCGGCGGACCGGTGCTCGGCATCTGCAATGGCTTCCAGGTGCTATTGGAGGCGGGGATGTTGCCCGGGGCGATGCTGCGCAACACCGTGCTGCAGTTCCGTTGTGAGCACGTCTACGTGCGCGTCGAGCAGACGGATACGCCCTTTACTGCCGCGTGCGCACCCGGGCAGGTCCTGCGGATCCCGATCGCGCATGGCGAGGGCAACTATTACGCCGAGCCCGACGTCGTCGATCGTCTCGAGCACAATCGCCAGGTCATCTTCCGCTATGCGACGGTCAGCGGCGATGTAACGCCGGCAGCCAATCCGAACGGCTCGCTCAACAACATCGCCGGGATCTGCAACGAGACACGCAACGTCGTCGGCCTGATGCCGCATCCGGAACGGGCTTGCGAGCTCGCGGTCGGCAGCGCCGATGGCCTGGTGCTGTTCGAGTCGGTGCTGAAGGCGCTCTCGCACGGAGCGTTCGCGAGCGCGCGATGACCATGGACGACCAGGTCCTCGAGCGCCACGGCCTCACCCGCGACGAATACAACCGCATCGTCGAGATGCTCGGCCGCGAGCCGACGTTCACCGAGCTGGGCATCTTCTCCGTGATGTGGAGCGAGCATTGCAGCTACAAGAGCTCGCGCGTTCACCTGAAAACACTGCCGACCACGGGACGCCGCGTCCTGCAGGGTCCCGGTGAAAACGCCGGCGCGGTCGACATCGGTGACGGCTACGCCGCGGTCTTCAAGATCGAGTCGCACAACCATCCGTCGTTCATCGAACCGTATCAGGGCGCCGCCACCGGCGTCGGCGGCATCATCCGCGACATCTTCACGATGGGTGCGCGGCCGATCGCGCTGTTGAACTCGCTGCGTTTCGGGTCCCTCGAGGACCCGCTCGTCCGCCGGACCGTCTCGGGCGTGGTCGCCGGAATCGCCGGTTACGGCAACAGCATCGGCATTCCCACGGTCGGCGGCGAAATCGGGTTCGACGACAGCTACACCGGCAACCCGCTGGTCAACGTGTTCTGCCTCGGTATTTCCAGGGCCGACGACATCATCAAGGGCACGGCATCGGGCGCCGGAAATCCTGTCTACTACGTTGGCGCCAAGACCGGCCGCGACGGTATTCACGGCGCGACGATGGCGTCGGCGGAATTCGACGAGAAGCTGGAAGAGAAGCGACCCGCGGTGCAGGTCGGCGATCCCTTCATGGAAAAGCTGCTCCTCGAGGCGTGCCTCGAGGTCATGCAGACCGATGCGCTCGTCGGCATCCAGGACATGGGTGCCGCGGGGTTGACGTGTTCGACCTGCGAGATGGGATCGCGCGGCGGTGCCGGCGTCGAGATCGACGTGGCGAACGTGCCGCAGCGCGAAACCGGCATGACGCCGTACGAAATCATGCTCTCCGAGTCGCAGGAGCGCATGCTCCTCGTGGTCAAGAAAGGGCGCGAGCACGACGTCGAACGCATCTTCGAGAAATGGGACCTGCACGCGGTGCACATCGGCCAGGTCACGACCGACGGCAAGATGCGCGTGAAGGATCGCGGCGAAGTCGTGGCCGAGATCCCGAATCCCTGTCTCACCGACGAAGCGCCCGTCTATCGACGGCCGATGCAGGAGCCCGCATACCTGCGCGAGGCGCGACGGCTCTCACTCGACTCGCTCGGTCAACCGCTCGTGGCGCGCGACGCGTTGCGCGCGTTGCTGGCGGCACCGAATGTTGCGAGCAAGCGGTGGGTCTACCGGCAGTACGACCACATGGTACGCACCAACACGCTGGTGGTGCCCGGGATGGGTGCCGGTGTGGTACGAGTCAAAGAAACACATCGCGCCCTGGCACTGTCGACTGATTGCAACGGCCGCTTTGTCTATCTCGATCCTTATCGTGGTGCACAGCTTGCCGTGGCCGAGGCGTCGCGCAATGTCGCCTGCGCCGGCGGCCTGCCCATCGGTGCCACCAACTGCCTGAACTTCGGCAACCCGCAGAAGCCCGAGATCATGTGGCAGTTCGCAAAGGCGGTTGAAGGCATGGGTGCCGCCTGTCGCGCGCTCGACATACCGATCACCGGCGGTAACGTCAGCCTGTACAACGAAACCGATGGCAGCGCCGTGCTGCCGACGCCGGTGCTGGGTGTGGTCGGTTTGATTGAAAACGCGGACCGCGTCGTCCGGCGCGCGTTCCGCGAGGCGGGCGAGGTCATCGTGCTCCTGGGCGAGAGTCGCGCGGAGCTCGGTGGCAGCGAATATCTGCACGTCGTGCACGGCTTGATTCGAGGCGTCCCACCCGCGCTCGATCTCGAACGGGAAGCGGCGTTGCAGCGACTGCTCGTCGAGGGGGCCGCGTCGGGACTGATCCGCTCGGCGCACGATTGCGCCGAAGGGGGCCTGGCCATCACGATTGCGGAAAGCTGCTTCGACACGGGTCTTGGCGCGTCGATTGACGTGCCCGGACTGGAGGCCGGTCATTTCGGCGACGTGGTCACGCTGTTCGGTGAGTCCGCATCTCGCGTGGTGGTGTCAGTTCGTGCTCAGCAGGCCGCTGAACTGCTGGCGCTCGCGCGCAAGGCCGGAGTGCCGGCGGCGGCGATCGGAACTGTCGGCGGCGGAGCCGTGCGCATGAGCATCGACGGCCGGTCGGTGATCGACGCACCGCTGGTCGAGCTCGAGCATCTGTGGTCGACGTCGATCGAGTCGTTCTTCGAAAAACAACGCGCCATCGCCTGACGAGGCCGTACACTATGAGCTCACCTCAGAACATGGTCGACAAGTTCAGGGAAGAGTGTGGGGTGTTCGGCATCTTTGGGCACCCGGAAGCCGCAAACCTGACCTACTTCGGCCTCTATGCCTTGCAGCATCGCGGGCAGGAGAGCGCGGGTATCGCTACGTCGACTGGCGAACGCATTCGCCTGTCGAAAGCGATGGGTCAGGTCAACGACGCCTTTGACCACGACAAGCTGACCGCCCTGCCCGGTCATCTCGCGATTGGGCACGTCCGCTATTCCACCGCCGGTGAGAGCCGGATCGAAAACGCCCAGCCATTCGTCGTGGACAGCAAACACGGCCAGCTCGCGGTCTGCCACAACGGCAATCTCGTCAACGCCAACGAGCTGCGCGACACGCTGGTCAGCTCCGGCGCGATCTTTCAATCGAGTTCCGACACCGAAGTCATCGTCCACCTGTTCGCCCGGTCGCAGGCGGAGAACGCCGAAGGGGCGTTCGTGGAGGCCATCCAGCAGGGACGAGGGGCCTTTTCGTTCGTCGCGATGACCAAGGATCGACTGATCGGTGTCCGCGACCCGCACGGGTTCCGGCCGCTCGCGCTCGGCAGGCTCTCGCACCCCGGCGGTGAGGCGTGGGTGATGTGCTCGGAGACGTGCGCCATGGATCTCATCGGCGCGACCTACGAGCGCGACGTCGAACCTGGTGAGGTCGTGATCGTGACGGCCCACGGTGTCCGCTCGATCAAGCCGTTTGCGTCAGCGAAAGCGTCGCAGTGCATCTTCGAACACGTGTACTTTTCGCGCCCGGACAGTTTCGTGTTCGGCGAGAGCGTCAACGAGATCCGGACGGAGTTCGGCCGCCGCCTCGCGCGTGAGTCGGGTGTCGACGCGGACGTCGTCGTCCCGATTCCCGACTCCGGCGTCTGTGCCGCAATCGGCTATTCGGAGGCCGCCGGCATTCCCCTGCGCATGGGGCTGATCCGGAATCACTACGTTGGACGCACCTTCATCCAGCCGCAGCAGATGATTCGGCATTTCGCCGTCAAGGTGAAGCTGAATCCAGTGCGGAGCATTCTGGAGGGCAAGCGCGTCGTGCTCGTGGATGATTCGATCGTTCGCGGCACCACGAGCCGGAAGATCGTGCGGATGGTCCGCAGCGCCGGTGCGAAGGAAGTGCACATGCGCATCAGTTGTCCGCCGACGATCTCTCCCTGTTTCTACGGCGTCGATACGCCGCGCACCTCGGAGTTGATCGCCGCCACGCACACGCTCGACGAGATTCGCAAGTATCTCGACGCGGACAGCGTGGCCTATTTGAGCCTCGACGGCCTGACCGGCGCGGTGCCGGACGGCAAGACGCGCTACTGCACGTCGTGCTACACCGGGAAGTATCCTGTGGCGTTCCCACAGGACAGGGATGCATATCTGCAGCAGGCGCTCAAGTTCAACGCCGAACCGGTCAGTGCCACTTCGATCATTCCGCTCTCCGTTCTCGAAACCGATCCTGTCGTCGGCTGACGCCGTGCGTAGACGCCGATCGCTTCGAGCCGCGCACGTGCTGTGCGGCAGTCTCGTCGCCGCATTGATGGCGGTCGGCGCGCGACCCGTGCTCGCGCAGGCGAGCGCCACTCCTCCGGCGAATCTCAAACCCCTGATCGCGAACCTGTCCTCGCTCGAGTTTCCGACCCGCATGAATGCGGCGCGTCAGTTGCGTCGCGCGCCAGCGGCCGAGGTCGTGCCCGCGCTCGCCGACGCGGTGCGGCATCATCCCGACGAGTACGTCCGCAACCGCGCGTTCATTCTCCTCACGGCATTCAACGATCGCGGCACGCCGGCACTGGTGCCTGACCTGCTGAAGGATCGGAACGACCGGTTGCGCGCGAGCGCCTACAAGTGGCTCGAGCAACATCCGGATCCGAGGCTCGCCCCCGTGCTCCTCGCCGCGTTGCAGACCGAAGTGGCGGAGTTCGTCAGGCCGGCGCTGATCGACGCGCTGGCAGCGGTCGATCAGGAGCCGGCAGTCCAGCGCGCACTGGTCGGCGAAGTCGGGCGCGGCCTGGATTTGTTCCGCAGCGCCGTCATCGACACGCTGGGCCGGCATCATGCCGGGTATGCCGCCGATGCGATCGCTCCGGTCACCGCCAACGACGGCCCGTTGCAGGTGGATGCCGTGCTGGCGATCGGACGGATCGGGGGGGCGAAGGCCGATGCGGTCCTGGCGGCGGTCAAGAGCACTGCGCCGGAGGTCCAGCACGCCGTTCGAGCGGCGACGTGCCTGGCCGGAAGGGACTGCGAGGCCGCGATCGCTGCGCTCAGCGCCGGCGCTACGTCCGCAAGTGCACGTCCAGTCGCGGTGCGCGCGGCGATCAACGGTCTGGGTGCGATCGCCGAAGCCGGCAACGCGACCGCGCTGCGGGCGCTCCTCGATCTCGCCACCCGGCTGCCCGCGCTGCACGAGGACGTGGCCATCGCGTTCTCGACGCTGGCCGTGCGGCGCCCGGCCGCTGTCCTCGAGTGGCTGGACAGCGCGCCCGAGGCGTCACGTCCCGCCGCGATTGCCCTGCTGAAGGATGGCTTCGATACGCTCGAAGAGGACTTCGGCGAAGAACAGTTCTATGCCGCGACACGCGCGATGTACTGGCAAGCCGCCGAGGACTCGCCAACGCGCGCGCTGATGTCCACTCTCCTCCAGCGACTCGAATTCTGATGGACTACAAGGAATCTGGCGTCGACATCGACGCCGGCAACGAAACGGTCCGCCGCATTCGCGGCCTGGCACGATCGACGTTCACCTCAGGGGTGTTATCCGACATCGGATCGTTCGGCGGGCTCTTTCGCCTCGAGCCCGGACGGTTCAAGGATCCGGTACTCGTTTCGAGCGCCGACGGCGTCGGCACGAAACTCAAGGTCGCGTTCATGGCCAACCGCCATGACACGGTCGGCCTCGATCTCGTCAACCACTGCGTCAACGACATCCTGGTCCAGGGGGCGGAGCCGCTCTTCTTTCTCGACTACCTCGCGACCGGTCGACTGCTGCCGGCAGTGGCTGAAGCGATCGTCGGTGGCATGGCATCCGCGTGCCGCGACAACAACTGCGCGCTGCTCGGCGGCGAAACCGCCGAGATGCCCGCGATGTACAACGACGGCGAGTACGATCTCGCCGGGTTCATCGTTGGCGTAGTCGATCGCGAGCGCCTGATTACCGGGCGCACGATCGCCGTCGGAGACGTCCTCGTCGGCATTCCGTCGTCCGGCCTTCACACCAACGGATATTCGCTGGCGCGGCGCATTGTGTTCGATCAACTGCGACTACGTGTCGACAGCCAGGTCGCCGAACTCGGCCGTACGATCGGCGAGGTCCTGCTTCAGCCGCATCGCTCGTACTTGCCGGCGATTGGTCCGCTCCTCGACGCGCGGCGGATCAAGGGAATGGCGCACATCACCGGCGGGGGGATCACGGACAACCTGCCGCGAGTACTCCCGCATGGCACTGCCGCTGTCGTCGATGTCAGCGCGTGGCCGATTCCCCCGGTGTTTTCCTGGCTGCAGGACGCGGGCAAGGTGCCCGTCGGCGACATGATGCGGACCTTCAACATGGGCATCGGGCTGATCTGCGTCACCGCCAGGGACCAGGCCGAGCCGTTGATGGGTGAACTCGCGGCGCGCGGCGGTCGCGATGCCCGTGTCATCGGTGAAATCGTGCCCGGTGAGCCGCCGTCCGTCAGCTACACGAATCTGCCGTGAACGATCCGACCAACAACCGGCGGATCGGCGTGCTGATCTCTGGTCGTGGCAGCAACCTTCAGGCTCTTATCGATGCTATCGCCGAGCGCCGGCTGCACGCGACGATCGCCGTCGTCATCTCCAGCGATCCAAAGGCCGCGGGGCTCGATCGCGCCAGGGCCGCCGGCCTCGAGGCGCTGTCGATCAGTCATCGTGGCTGGCCGGTCCGCGAGGATTACGACCGCGCGCTCGCGCGTGAACTGACCGCCCGGGATGTTCGGCTCGTCTGTCTCGCTGGCTTCATGCGCATCGCCGGCACGCCGCTGCTCGACGCGTTTCCCAATGCGATCCTGAATATTCACCCGTCGCTGCTGCCCGCATTCCCGGGCATCGACGCGCAGCGCCAGGCGCTCGAACATGGCGTCAAGGTCAGCGGAGTGACCGTGCATCTCGTCGACGCCGGCCTCGACTCGGGTCCGATCGTCCTGCAGCACAGCGTGCCGGTGCGCGACGACGACACGCGCGACACCCTCGCCGCCAGGATTCTCGTCGAGGAACACCGCGCCTATCCTGAGGCAGTGCAGGTGATGCTCGACGGCGGGTGGCGCATCGAAGGCCGCTGCTTCCGGCGCTAAATCTGCGATCGCCGCCGCAGTGTGACGACGGCGACTTCGGGCGGACAGTTGATGCGCACCGGAACGTACACGGTGCCCACGCCGCGGCTCACGAAGATCGAGCTGTTGTCACGGCTGCCCAGGCCGGCGACCACGGGAAAGTTGCGGCGGGCGATCGCGCCGATGCCAGGAATGACGACCTGGCCGCCATGTGTATGGCCCGAGAGGACTGCGGGGATGTCGAGCGCGGCCGCCTCGGTGAGCCGCCGTGGGTCGTGTGCGAGCAGGATCGCGGCCTCAGAGGAGCGCCGCACCAGGCGCACGATTTCCGACGCCTTCCGTGTCCAGAAACGGATGCCGATCAGATTGATCGTTTCGCCGCGGACCGAGAGTCGCGTCGTCTGATCCTTGAGGACGGTGAAGCCGTTGCGCGCCAGCGCCGCGGGCATGTCGCGATCGTCGTCATGGTTGCCGAGGATCGCAAAGACGCCGTTCGGCGCGTGCAGCGGCTTCAGCAGCTCCGCGACCGGACCGACGTAGCCGCGTTCTCCCCACGTCACGTAGTCGCCGCCGAGCACGATCAAGTCCGTGGTCATGCTGAGCGTGAGCGCGACGGCTTGCGCGACGTCGTCAGCCGGCACCATGCGGCTGTGATGAATGTCGGTGAGAAAGCCGATCCTCAGACCGTCGAGTGACGGCGGCAGGCCGGAGACCGGAAGATCGGCTTCGGTGATGCCGAGGTGGTGGCGTTCGTAGCCGACGCCGTAAATACCGGCGCCCGTGGCTGCGCCGACGGCCGTTGCCAGCACGCCCTTGAGCGCTGCGCGTCGGGAGAGGCCCATGCCTGGGTTGTATAGTAGCGACTGATGGACCTGTATGGCGAGTTGGCGTGGCGCGGCCTCGTGTATGACGGAACCGAGGGCGTGCGCGCCGCGTTCACTGCCGCACAGGTAACCGGCTACATCGGCTTCGATCCCACCGCAGCGAGTCTGCACGTCGGCAACCTGCTCGTCATCATGGCGCTCGCGCATCTGCAGCGCGCCGGCCACTGTCCCATCGCCGTCGTCGGCGGCGGAACCGGTCTCATCGGCGATCCCAGCGGCAAGACGGTCGAGCGACAGCTCCTCACGCTCGACCAGGTGGAACGAAACGTCGCCGGGATTCGCGGCCAGCTCGCGCGATTTCTTGACTTCGACAGTACGTCTGCGCCGGCGCGTCTCGTGAACAACGCGGAGTGGCTCACGAAGTTGAGCGCGATCGACTTCATGCGCGATGTCGGCAAGCACTTCACCATCAACGTCATGGTCGGGAAAGAGTCGGTGCGTCGCCGCATGGAGAGCGACGAGGGGATCACGTACACCGAGTTCAGTTACTCGCTGCTGCAGGCGTACGACTTTCTGGTGTTGTTCGACCGGTTCGGCTGCACGTTGCAGATGGGCGGCAGCGATCAGTGGGGCAACATCGTTGCGGGCATGGACCTGATTCGCCGCGTGCGCGGCGGCAAGGCGCACGGGCTCGTTCTCCCGCTGATCACGACATCGTCGGGAACGAAGTTCGGCAAGACGGAAGCGGGAACGATCTGGCTCGATCCGCAGCTCACGTCTCCATTTCGCTTCTATCAGTTCTGGCTCAACACCGAAGATGCGGATGCGATCCGGTATCTGAAGTTCTTCACCTTTCTCGACCAGGCGGCGATCGACGCGATTGCGCAGACCAGCGCGCAGAAGCCTGAACTACGTGAAGCGCAACGCGCCCTCGCGCGGCAGGTGACGTCGCTCGTGCATGGTGACGCCGCCGTCATGCGCGCTGAACGTGCGTCGCAGGTGCTCTTCGGTGACGATCTGGCCGCGGTGCCAGCCGACGATGTGCTCGCGGTGTTTGACGATGTGCCCTCCTCGAGCGTGCCGGTGACGGCTCTTCGCGATGGCGGCGTCGCCGTGAGCGAGTTGGTGAGCGGCAGCGGACTCACCGCCTCGAAAGGAGAAGCCGTGCGGTTGATCAAGGGCGGCGGTATTTACGTGAACAACCGTCGCGTGACCGACGAGCGCGCGCGAGTGACGCTCGCGGATGCGATCGAAGGACGACTCTTCGTTCTGCGGAAGGGGGCGAAGCAGAATCATCTGGTCCGTATCAGCGAAATCTAGA
>Ga0310810_10004533_pt1 | contig 15383 bp, 13 predicted proteins | sample NCmetagenome_FD_207641 | JGI IMG/M metagenome (GOLD analysis project Ga0310810, IMG submission 207641) | Soil microbial communities from experimental microcosm in Duke University, North Carolina, United States - NC | ecosystem: Engineered > Artificial ecosystem > Soil microcosm > Unclassified ...
CCCGGGGGAAAGCCTCACCGCTTCGCGATACTGATCGAGCGCTCCATCGGCATCGCCCTGCATGTAGAGAGCCGTTCCGAGGTTCAGCCTGCTGAAGGCGTTGCCAGGCGACAACTCGATCGCCTTCTTCAAATTCGAGGCGGCCTCGTCCCACTGCCTCGCGCCAAGCGCCTGCGAGGCGCGCGCCTCATAGGCAGCGGCGTTCTGCAGCAGACCGGACACCTCGCCCAGGAGGGGATCGTTTGGCGGCAGGTCCACCTCGCCACGCACCCGCAGATGCTCCTCGGCTTTCTCGCGATTCCCCAGCCCACGGTATGCAAGGGCGAGCGGGTAATGCAGTCGGTTCGATTGCGGATTGCTGGCAAGCGCACCTTCGAGGTCCTTCACCGCCTGCGCGTAGTCCTGCTTTGCCAGCGCCACGCGACCGAGGCCATAGAGCACGGCGCCACTCGACGGCTCCAACGCCTGTGCCTTCTTCAGCGGATCGAGCGCGGCGTCGGTTTTGTCCTGAGCGAGGTTCATCTCCGCCAACCAGACGAGGCTCGGTACATCTCGAGGCGCAAGTGCCAGCGCCTGCTCGAAGAACGGTGCTGCCTTCGCCGGCTCGCTCTTGTAGCGAAACACGTGACCGAGGAAGTACGGCCAGCGCATGTTTCCGGCGTCGAGTTGCTGCGCGTTCTTCAAGCACACTTCAGCCGCGTCGTAGTACTCGGCTGCCATGAAGAGCTTCCCCATCTCGCCGAACGCAGCTGCCAATTCAGGCGGCGCGGCTTTACGATCGATGGCGGACTGCAGCGACTGGTAGCGATCCCGAATCTGCTTCTGGACCGGCTCCGCGGCTCGCGAGAGGTCAGGCAGGGTGACCGGCTGTATCGACGGACGTTGGGCAATGGGACTGCAGCCAATCAGCAGGGCAACAAAGACGAGGGCGACACAGCCTCGAGCCCCCTTCACGGCTTCTGCCTCAGCGTCGTGTACGCATCGATCGCCACCTGCGTCCACGTATCGACTTTGCCATCGGGCCATGTGACACGCACATCCGGCCGCTCCGACGACTCTCCCAGACCAACGACAACGCGCGGATCGTTGGCGGAGGCGTAGCTGCCGTCCGCGCGCGAGCGACGCCAGCGCGAGGACATGCCCTTGCGAACGACCTCGATGCGCGCTCCAGGCATGTCGCGACCGCCGGTACCAACCAGCCTCACGCCGATCCAGTGATGACCCTCCGCCGCCTGATTCATAAGGAGACGTGTGGGTCCGTTGTTGTTGCCAATCAGGACGTCAACGTCGCCGTCGTTGTCGATGTCACCGAACGCGGCGCCGCGTCCGACCTCTGACAACTTGAAGACCTCACCCGCGCGCGCGCTGACGTCTTCGAAGCGGCCACCACCGAGATTGTGGAACAGGAGTTTCCGTTGGTGCAGCGGCAACGGATCCTTCGCCTGCCTCAGCGTCTCGATGATCTGCACGGTCCCGTTGACCGAGAGCAGATCGAGTCGTCCGTCGTTGTCGAAGTCGAACCAGGCTGTGCCGAATCCAGTGAACGGCACGCTCGGCGTGCTGAGACCCGAAGGTGAACTGCGATCGTCGAACACGGCCGTGCCATCGTTCACGTACAGGTTGCTGCCTTCGCTGGTCAGCTCCGTAACGAACAAATCCTCGTCGCCGTCATCATCGAAATCGCCCGCGTCCACGCCCATGCTGGCCTCAGCCTTGCCGGTCACCGGCAAGGCGACGCCCGCGAGCAGCGCTGCGTTTTCGAACGTGCCGTCGTGTTTGTTGATCCAGAGCTGATTCTCTTTCCCGTCGTTGGCGACGTAGATGTCCATCCATCCATCGCCATTGAAGTCGGCTGTGGACACACCCAGGGCAGGGCCATACTCGCGCGTGATGCCCGACGTGACGCTCGCGTCGGCGAACGTGCCGTCTCCACGATTCATGTACAAACGATCCTGGAGCGGTTGATACGCCTGGGGCATGCAGTAATCGAGCGCGCCTGATGTGCCAAAGCAGGGCGTGTTGTTCTCGAGCGAGTAGCGGATGTAGTTGCCCACGTACAGGTCGAGCCAGCCGTCGCGATTGACGTCCACGAACGACGCCGAGACACTCCACGATCGCTCATCGGTGCCGCTCGACTTGGACACGTCGCTGAACGTGCCGTTGCCGTTGTTGCGGAGGAGCTGGTTGGAGGCGTCGAACTTCGTCAGATAGAGGTCCACCCAACCATCGTTGTTGACGTCTCCTGCGGCGACGCCCATGCCGTAGCCATACGTGACGATGCCGCTCTGCGTCGTCACGTCAGTGAAGTGCAGCGTGCGCCGGCCGTTCGTATTCACGGTCAGGTCGTTGCGAAAGAGCCGGCTGCCCGAACCCCGAGCCCCGGATCCCGAATCCCGAATCCCGAATCCCGAGAGCGAACCGCCCTGGACCAGGAAGACATCGAGATCCCCATCGTTGTCGAAGTCGAAGAGCGCAACGCCGGGGCCGAGAACCTCAGGTACGTAGAGCTTCCCCGACATGCCGTTGACGTGCACGAAATCGAGGCCCATCTCCTTCGCGCGATCGACAAACCAATCCTGTCGCGGAGCCGGCGGCTCGCTCCTGGCCCCGCATGCAGCCAGCAGCGTGACGATAGATAGCGCGATCGGGACGAGTGCACGCATTCGAGTGACGAGTGTCTTATACAACGCGGAAAACCGGGAGCCCGGCGTTCGCCGCTTGCAGTAGACTCGTTTTCCTGACAGGAGAGTACTCGATGAAACGCAGCGCTCGTGCGGTTCTCCTCGCGTGGATCCTCACTGCCATCGCCCCCGGGTTCGTGCACGCCGGCCAGGCCGCGGCACCTGCCGCCCAGGCAGCGGCGCAAAACCTGCCTGCGGGCGTGGAACGAATCACCTCGGTCGAAGGCATCACCGAGTACCGGCTGGCCAACGGCCTCCAGATCCTCCTCTTTCCGGATCAGTCGAAGCAGACCATCACGGTCAACGTGACGTACAAGGTCGGCTCGCGCCATGAGGGCTATGGCGAAACCGGGATGGCGCACCTGCTCGAGCATCTGGTGTTCAAAGGATCGCCAAAGCACCGCAACATCCCGCAGGAGCTGACGGAGCACGGCTCCCGCCCCAATGGCTCGACCTGGTTCGATCGCACGAACTACTTCGAAACCTTCGCCGCGACGGACGAGAACCTCCGCTGGGCGCTCGATCTCGAGTCGGATCGGATGGTGAACTCGTTCATCGCGAAGGCGGATCTCGACAGCGAGATGACCGTCGTGCGGAACGAGCTCGAGTCGGGCGAAAACAGTCCGACTACTGTGCTGCTGCAGCGCGTGCTCTCCACCGCGTATCTCTGGCACAACTACGGCAAATCGACGATTGGCTCGCGCTCGGATCTCGAGAATGTCCCGATCGATCGACTGCAGGCGTTCTACCGGACCTACTATCAGCCCGACAACGCCGTGCTGCTCGTCGCGGGCAAGTTCGACGAGCCGAAGACGCTCGGGCTCATCGCGCAGTACTTCGGCGCGATTCCGAAGCCGGCGCGCACGATTTCCACCTTCTACACCCAGGAACCCACGCAGGACGGCGAGCGCTCGGTCACGATTCGTCGCGTCGGCGACGTGCAGTGGGTGATGTCTGCCTATCACGTGCCGTCGGGCGCCGACCCCGATTTCGCCCCGCTCGATCTCGTCGTGCTCACGCTCGGCGACACACCGGCCGGCCGGTTACACAAGGGATTGGTAGAAACCAAGCAAGCCAGTCAGGTCTTCGGTGGAGACTTCCAGCTGTACGATCCCGGCACCGCGTACTTCGCTGCGCAGGTTCGGCAGGATCAGTCCCTCGACGTTGCTCGGGACGGACTGCTCAAGATCGTCGAAGCGATCGCCGCCAACCCACCAACATCCGAAGAACTGGAGCGCGCGCGCCAGAACATCCTGACGCAGATCGAGCTCGAGCTGAACTCGTCGGATCGCGTGGGACTGCAGCTGAGCGAATGGATCGGCATGGGCGACTGGCGCTTGCTGTTCCTTCATCGCGACCGTATCCGGGCGGTCACCGCAGACGATGCGCGGCGAGTCGCAGCGAAATACTTCAAGCCAAGCAATCGCACCGTCGGCATGTTCATCCCGACGCCGCAGCCCGATCGGGTGGAGATCGCTCCGAAGCCGGACCTCGTCTCCCTGCTCAAGGACTACAAGGGTGGAGCCGCCGTCGCCGCGGGCGAAGCCTTCGATCCCTCCCCGAAGAATATCGAGTCGCGTACGGCGCGCGCTCCGGTCGGCGGCCTCAAGGTGTCACTGCTCACCAAGCAGACGCGAGGCGACACCGTCGTGGCCAACCTGGTCCTGCGCTTTGGCGACGAGAAGAGCTTGATGAATCGCAGCATCGCTGGCCAGTTCGCCGGCGCCATGCTGATGCGCGGAAGCATGACGCACACACGTCAGCAGATTCAGGACGAGATCGATCGCCTCAAGGCGCGCCTCAACGTCTTCGGCAACGCGACGAACGCCGGAGCGCAGATCGAAACCACTCGCGAGAATCTGCCGGCGGTGCTTCGTCTTGCCGCCGAGATCCTGCGGCAGCCGGCCTTCCCCGCCGATGAATTCGAGCAACTGAGGCAGCAGCGCCTGGCCGGTCTCGAGCAGGCGAAGAGCGAGCCGCAGGTGCTCGGGCAGCTCGAATTGCAGAGACACCTGCGACCGTACCCAAAGGGCGACGTCCGCTACGTGTCCACCATCGAGGAGTCGATCGCAGACGTCAAAGCAGTCACGCTCGATGACGCGAAGAAGTTCTACACGGACTTCTATGGCGCATCGAACGGCGAGTTTTCCGTCGTCGGCGACTTCGACGCGCCCGAGATCTCAAAGCTCGCGTCAGAGCTGTTCGGATCGTGGAAATCGCCGCGTCCGTTCGTGCGGGTTGGGGACACCTATCGGGATGTGTCGGCGATCGACAAGTCGCTCGAGACGCCAGACAAGGCCAACGCCGTCTTCGTTGCCGGGATCAATCTGAACGTCCAGGACACCGATCCGGATTACGCGGCGCTCGTGCTCGGGAACTACATGCTCGGCGGCGGCTTCCTGAACTCGCGGCTCGCGACGCGCGTGCGGCAGAAGGAGGGGCTCAGCTACGGGATCTCCTCGCAGTTCCAGGCGAGCTCCCTCGACCGGACCGGCGTCTTCATGATCACCGCAATCTACGCGCCGCAGAACGTCGCGCGCCTCGAGAGCGCCATCAAGGAGGAGTTGACGCGAGCACTCGCGGACGGCTTCACGGATGACGAGGTCAAGGCAGCGAAGGCCGGCTGGCTGCAGTCGAATCAGGTCACGCGCGCGCAGGACCCGTCGCTCGCCAACCGGCTCAACACCGTGTCGTACATCAACCGCACGCTCTCCTGGGATGCGGAGCTCGAATCGATCGTGGCCAGCCTGACGCCTGCTGAAATCAAGGCCGCTCTCGTCAAGCACATCGCGCTGACGAAAATCAGCTTCGTGAAGGCCGGCGACTTCGCGAAGGTAGCTGGCGCGACGAAGTAGCGGCGGGTCTTCAAACCCGTGCTACCGGGGGTGTTCAAAACAGGACCGACAGGCCAGTCCCTCCACGCGTAATGTCGACCGAACCGTTTCGGTCGGCAGGAGCAGGTGTGACATGGCGACTCCGCTCGGGCTCGTGGTCGATGACGACGCCGAACTCCGTGTTCTCTTTGCACAAATCCTTCGTCTCGGAGGCCTTCGGGTACTCGAGGCAGGGTCAGGGCGAGAAGCGCTGAGACTGGTGCAGCCCTCCGTGCCAGACTTCGTCGTCACCGACATCGAGATGCCCGACGTGGACGGCTTGGAGCTGTGTCGGCAGCTCCGGCAGCTACCCGCCACCTCCAAAGTGCCAATTGTCGTTGTCACGGGCTCCGCGGTAACCCAGGAAGACGAGGCGACCGCTGCCGGCTGCGATATCGTCCTCAGGAAGCCCTGTTCGGGGGCCTTGCTGCTGGCAACGATTCAACGGCTCCTCGTGCAAACAGCCGGTGAAGGAACAGAAAGAAGCAGCACATCGCGCATCACGGAGACAACATGAAGGTCGTTGTGGATTTGGGCAAGTGCGACCTCCACGGACTTTGCGTGGAGGCGGCGCCTGAGGTCTTCCAGCTTGGCGACGACGGTACGCTGCACGTTCTGCTCGAGACGCCCCCGGAGGGCCTGCGTGCGAATGTGGACAAGGCCGTGCGGGAGTGTCCAACGGGCGCGATTTCGATCGAGGAGTGAGCGGCGTCCATGCTGCATCGCATCGTGGTCGTAGGCGCCTCGCTCGCGGGCCTGCGTGCGGCCGAGACGCTGCGTGACCGAGGGTTCGACGGTGAGCTAACGCTGATTGGCGACGAACCACATCGCCCCTACGACCGCCCGCCGCTTTCGAAACAGGTGCTCCAGGGAACCTGGGAGCCGGACCAGACTTTCTTCCGCGGGAAAAACGGATACACCGCGCTCGCCCTCGATATGCGGCTTGGCGTGCGCGCGTCGTCGGTCGACCTCCGCATCCGACGTGTCGCGCTGGCCAACGGCACGTTCGCCGACTATGACCGCCTGATTATCGCGACGGGCGCGCGCGTCCGGACCCTCGCCGCCATCGCGCCACGGGCTGGCCTGCTCGCCCTGCGCGGTCTGGACGACGCGCTCGTGCTGCGGCGGGCACTCATGGACGCACCACGTGTCGCGATCGTGGGCGCCGGATTCATCGGTCTCGAGGTCGCCGCTTCCTGCCGCGCTCGTGGCCTGCCCGTCACCGTGATCGAGTCGCTGCCCGTCCCGCTGTCTCCAGTCCTCGGACCGACGCTCGGCGAGATGGTCGCGGCCACGCACCGCGACCACGGCGTGGATCTTCGCACGGGGGTGACCGTAACCGAGGTCGTGGGCGACTCGCGCGTCGTCGGGATCGTGCTTTCCGACGGCTCACGGATCGACGCCGACGTGGTCGTCGTCGGCATCGGGGTCACGCCAAACACGGAATGGCTCGATGGTAGCGGTCTCACAATCGACAACGGTATCGTCTGCAACGGCTTTGGTGAAGCCGCACCGGATGTGTATGCGGCCGGCGATGTGGCCAGGGTCGCCAACCGGTGGCACGGCGACTCACCGCGAATCGAGCATTGGACCAACGCGGTGGAGCAGGGGGTGCACGCCGCGCAGAACGCGCTCGCTGGCCCAGAGGCGTCCACGCATTTCTCGTCCGTGCCGTACTTCTGGTCGGACCAGTACGACCGCAAAATCCAGTTCATCGGTCGCGCACGTTCACACGACGAGATGGTGATCGTGGACGGCTCGCTCGCCGATCGGCGGCTGACGGCGCTCTACCGGCATGGCGATCGCGTGGTGGCGTGTCTCACTGTCAATCAACCGCGCGCGCTGATCAATTACAGGAAGCTGCTCGCGGCCAGGGCCTCGTGGGACGCCGCTCTTCAGCTCCTTCGAACCAGTTCTGCTCCAGGGTGAAGGCGAATACTTTGACAGTCTTACCATGTCAGTAATACTCTTACTTGTAGGAGTAATACCGTGCGGATAACGAGCAAGGGGCAAGTCACAATCCCAATGGCGATCCGGGAGAAGCTGGGCCTGCTGCCGAATACTGAAGTCGAGTTCGAGATTGACCGCGACGCGGTGCGAATGAAAAAGGCGTCCGCTCCCAGCAGGCCAGACCGCGGCCACGCGCTCATTGCGCACATGCGCGGCAGAGGCACCCGGCGCATCACGACCGACCAGATCATGAAGCTGACACGAGGCTGACGTGACCGGCACCCTCGTGGACAGCAACGTCATCCTGGATGTCCTCACGGACGATGCCGAGTGGGGTGATTGGTCCGCAGTGATGCTCGCGGACTCGGCTCGCAACGGCCCGCTCGCTATCAATCCCATCATCTACGCGGAAGTGTCAGTGCGCTTCGAGCTGATAGAGGACCTCGACGACGCGCTGCCGGAAAGCTACTACCGGCGCCTTCCTCTTCCGTTTGAGGCCGCATTTCTCACCGGCCAGTGTTTTCTGAAGTATCGAAAGCGCGGCGGGACGCGCCCGACGCCGATGCCGGACTTCTACATCGGCGCCCACGCTGCGCTCGCAGACCTGACACTGCTGACGCGCGATGCAAAGCGCTATCGCGATTACTTTCCGAAGCTTCGCATCATCGCGCCGTAACGATCAGCGACGCGGGTCTAAAGACCGGCCGCGGCTGTCACTGTCGCCATCGCGTCGATCCCGCCATGCAGGTGCACGACTCGCTCGACGTCCAGCTTCAGCCTGCGGATGTTTTCGACGAGATTGACGGTGAAGGGCGGAGGCGCGGCAAGGGGCTTGGCGCCGGGCCGCGGATGGAACGCATCTGCCTGGACGAGCAGCTTCTGCTTCGGAAGATACACGACGAGCAGCGTCTCGTCGTGAAGGTTTCCCCGCAGGTGATGGAGCTCGAGCGCCATCGAGCTGTCGCTCAGGACGCGTTTCTCGCCGACCGTTTCGATCACCGGGCTGCGATTGGCGCGCGCGAGGCGATCGGGCTCCAGCGTGAACGGATTCTTGAGGATGCGCTCCCAATACGGCTTGTTCTTCTCGTGCGTCACGATCGGAATGCCTGCCGCAACATAGGCCCGGATCCCACCGGAGTGATCGAAGTGCTGGTGCGTGTTGACCACGTATCGAATCGGCTTCGACGGCAGGAGCTGCTTCACGGCAGCCATCGTCGCTTCGGTGCGCTCGTCGCTCTGCGGGCCTTCGATGATGACGACGTGGTCGCTGAACTCGACGAGGACGCTCATGGGAGCGCCGCCGTCGAGGAACCAGACACCGTCGGCGATTTTCTGCGGCTCGGTCTTCGCTGACGCTGGCGGCGCGGCGGCCGAAGGCGCCGGGATGCTCAACGCGCGCGCCACGGCGCTGTTCGGCTGCACGTCGCTGACATTGAGGTCGAGAGTTGGGTAGCCGCCCTGAGTCTGGACGATGTGGGACGGGAACTTCACGCCGCCATAGTCCTTGTATCCGGAGAAGACGGTCCTGACGGCGACGTCTCCGAGCACGTTGTTGGCGAGTCGCGTCTCAACGCTTTCGACCAGGTTCTGCTCGTTGATGACGCCGGTCACGCTGTACTTACCGACAGTCATCGTCACGGAACGGCCGCTGATGCGAGGGTTGTGAGTCGCGGCGACCTTCAGGAATCCGTGAGGTGTCATGGAGATCTGCACGAGCCCGGCGTCGTTGCGGCCGTCTCTCACCGCGTTCTGAATCACGTCGCCAGGGATCGGCCGCATACCGCCCTGCCCCGTCGCCGCGATGAACGGACCTGCACCTCCGCCTCGCGGCGGGAAGTCCACGTCGCGGCGGACAGTCTCCTCGCGCATCGCCGGCGCGGTGTAGTCAATCGTGGCGACGTACTTCGCCAACTCGAACCGCGGCCACGGCGCGCCTGGACCTGGCGCCTGGCCCACGGTGAAGCTCGATCCGGAACCTGAGTACTGCAGGGACTCGACATTCGCCGCGCCCATCGCGCGCATCGACGTGGCGAGAATGTCAGGTGATTGAGCGCTGGCGAGCGAGAGGCCCACCAGCGTCGCGATCGCGACAATGCCGGACCAGAGACCGGGGACTGAAGACCGTGGACCGGGGACCACGACTATTTCCAGGCCGCGATCGCCTTGCCCTGCGCTGAACCCGGCCCGAACTGGAACATTTCGATCCTGACACCAGCCGGATCGGTCGCATTCGCAACCATCGAATCGTCAGGCCGTTCCCGAACCTCGTCGACCATGACGCCGCGCTGCTTCAACGCGGCGACGTATGCCTTCAAGTCGGTGACGTGCAAGCCGTAGTGATTGAGTCCGGCCTTGCGATTCGCGTTGGCGGGCGCGATCTCGATGAACGTGTCGCGGCTGGCCTGAATGTAGGAGAGCGCCGGCTGGCCTTGCGCGTTCCTCACCGTGAACCCTTCCTTGAAGCCCATCTTCTTCGTGTAGAAGTCGAATGCCTCGTCGAAGTTGTCGTAGGCAATCGCTACGTGGTTCATGTTGTTGATGGGCAGCCGGTCTCCCTGCGCCAGCAGCGGTGACATCGCCGTCCCGATCGCAAGGCCGGCTACGAAGACGATCACAGTACGCATCGCTGGCTCCTCTCCAGATTATTGAAGATTGCGTGATATCTGATTGTTGAAACGTTGTTGATTCGTGATTCTTTGATTGCTGATTGGTCGCTAATTCGTTCGTTCAAATCTCAAGTCGACAATCCGCAATCAACAACAAATCAACAATCAACAATCTTCAAATCACCAATGTTCTATTTCGTTTCGGCCTTAGGCAGAATCTCGAAGTACTTGTTGTTCTCGTTGCAGATGTATTCGAGCAGCTCGGTGTCCGGCCTGAGAATCAAGGGCAGCACGACATCCCATGGCTTCGTGTAGGCGCCCGGATCGTCAATCGTGATCAGGATGTCCATGTGCCCGAAGTCCTTGCGCACGAACTTCTCGGTCACGCGCAGCTTGTCGGTGGCGGGCTTCCCCCAGTTGTCGAGCCACCCTTTGTCGTTGAAGCCCGCGGTTTCCACGACGAACGTGTCCTTGTCCCAGCGACCGATCGAGTATCCGAACCACGAGGGGTTCATGTCCTCCGGGAGCGACCGCCCATCCGCGAAGATCTGGCGGTACGAATGCACGGCCTCGTACAGGATCACCACCAGATTCTTCTCATGAAGGATCTTGAACGGATACGGCACGGCATCCGATCGCGGCACGCCGCCGACGATGCAGCTGGCCGTGGGATCGTCACGGCCATCGTTGGCACGACGCTCCTTGTATAACTTCTCGGCCCAGGGCTGAAACGGTACGGACCCGGGCGGAAGGTTGGCGGCGAGGTCGCCGATGAGAATCGCGGCCGGTTGCCAGAGCCCGGACAGATCCGGCTTCCCATCGGCCAAGCGCGGTGCCGGGGCCGAGAGGTTCGGCTTGCCATCGGCGGTCCGGGGAATACCCTTCGTCGGCTCCTTCAACCACTGCGCCGTCGGTACCGCGGTCGCGAGACCGACGAGCGCAATCGCGACCCAGACGCCGTTCATCGCTCTTTTCATCGCGTGTCTCGCTCCGTCGCCTTCGGGATGATCTCGAAGTACTTGTTGTTCTCGTTGCAGATGTATTCCAGCAGTTCCGTGTCGGGCTGAAACGCGAGCTGCTGCGTGACCGACCACGGCTTCGTGTACGTCTTCGGGTCGTCAATCGTGACTTGAATCTCCATCTGACCGAAGTTCTTTCGCACGAAGCGCTCCGTGACCTTCAACTGCTCCGTCGCCGGACGGCCGGCATTGTCGAGCCATACATCGTCGTTGAAGCCACTCGACTCGACGACGAACGCGTCTCCGTCCCAGCGCCCAACTGAATAGCCGAACCATGCGGGATTGGGTTCCTTCGGCAGCGCTCGCCCATCCGTGAAGATCTGCCGATAGGCATGCACGGCCTCGTACATGACGACGACCATCTCCGGCCGCTCGATGATCTTGAACGGGTAACCGACGAAATTCGATCGCGGCACGCCGCCCACGATGCACTTCGCCGTCGGATCGTCGCGACTATCGTTCGCGCGCCGCGCCTTGAACACGGCCTCGGCCCAGGGCTGGAACGGCACGACCTCTCCGCTCTTCATGCCGCGAGTCATGTCGCCGACGATGCCGGGCGCGGGACGCCAGAGACCGGCGAGGACCGGCTTGCCATTCGGCTGACGAGGTGTCGGCGCCGACAGGTCGGGCTTGCCATCCGCCGTCCGCGGAATGTCTGGCGTTGGATGTTTCAGCCACTGCGCGGCGATCGACGTGTTCATCACGAACACCGCCACGATGAGTAAACGGAGGGCTTTCATGCCGGTCTCCAGATCTCTTTTAAGAGTGCGCTGCGCTGACAGGCACCGATTATCGCCGCAGTGGAGGGGTTGTCAACCGCCGTAAATAACCATAGATTGGGGCAGCCGTAACGGCCGGAGGACACATGAGACGGTCGGCAATCCTTGTCGCGCTCGCGCTGGCGAGTGCTGTCGCCATACTGCCTGCTCAGCAGCCGGCACCAGACGTGATCCTCTCCAACGGAAAGATCATCACCGTCGACGAGCGCTTCTCGATCGCCCAGGCCGTCGCCATCCGCGGCGATCGCATCGTCGCCGTCGGCAGCGATGCCGAGGTCACCAAGCTCGCGTCGCCGGCCACGCGCCGCATCGACCTGCGCGGACGTGCGGTCATCCCGGGACTCATCGATAACCACATGCACCTCACGCGCGCCGGAACGACGTGGCAGTGGGAAGTGCGGTGGGATGGCGTCGGGTCGCGAGCCGCGGCGCTCGACAAACTGCGTGCGCGCGCCAAGGCCGTCGCACCCGGTGAATGGATCTACAACCTCGGTGGCTGGGCGATCGAGCAGTTCGCCGACGACCCGCGTCCGTTCACGCGTGAAGAACTCGACAAGGTCGTCCCGAACAATCCCGTCTTCCTGCAGGCGTCCTACTACGAGGCGTATCTCAATAGTCGCGGCCTGCAGGCGATGGGCATCGACGACAAGACCCCGGCGAACGATTCGATCGTGCGCGACAGCGCCGGCCACCCGACGGGCCGGGTCACCGAGGCTGGGTTCCGCGCGCTCGTGGGCAAGCTCCCGCAGGCAGCACCGGCGGCCGTCGAGGCGAGCACGCTCGGCATGATCAAGGACCTCAATCGCGCCGGTCTCACGGCATTTGGCGTCGCCGGCTGCGATGCCGACTTGATCGGGCTGTACAAGAAGTGGGCGGCTGAGGACAAACTCAACGTCCGCACCTACTGCATCAACGGCGTCGGCATGGGTAATACCGCCGAACAGATCGATCGCGCGCTTCCGCGCATCGCCGAGATGAAGCTGTTCCAGGGCGACAACTACGTCGACGACATCTTTTACGGCGAGAGCGTCTACGGGCCGCTGCACGATCCGATGTTCATCAAGAAGTCGGATCCGAAGCCGGAGCAACTGGCGCTCTGGCGAAAGATCGCAACCGAGATCGCCAAAGACCACCTGCCGCTCCACGTCCACGCCAACCTGACCGACACGATTGACGGCTTCCTCGATCAGATCGAGGCCATCAACAAGCAGTACCCGATCAAGAACCTGCGCTGGGTGCTGGCACACGTCAATCAGCTCAACGCCACGCAGCTCGCCCGCATGCGCGAGCTGGGCATGTACGCCGCCGTCCACCCCTGGGGCGTGATCAACGGCGGGATCAATCAGCGCGTGTTTGGCGATGCCGCCTACGACATGGCCCCGCTCGACACGATTCAGAAGAGCGGTGTGCTCTGGGGCTTCGGAAGCGATGGCAGCCGCGCGAATCAGATTCTTCCGTTCACGACGCTGTACTGGGCGGTGACCGGCAAGATGGTGGGCGGGTCGAAGGCACTGCGCCAGCCGATCAGCCGCGAAGACGCGCTCATCGCGCACACGCGACGCAATGCGTTCCTGGTCTTCCAGGAGAACAACCTTGGATCGATTCAGGCCGGGCGGCTCGCGGATCTCGTCGTCCTCGATCGCGACTACCTGACGATTCCTGCCGAGCAAATCAAAGACATCGCGCCCGTGATGACGATCGTCGGCGGCCGGATCGTGTACGAGGGGAAACCGTAATGGCGGCGTACTGGGTTGCACGCGCGAAGATCAACGATCCGGTTCAGTACAAGAAGTACACCGACCTCGTGCCGGCGATTATCGCGAAGCATGGAGGCAAGGTCCTCGCGCGCGGCGGCCGCTACAAGATCAACGAAGGACCGCACGACTTCCACCGCTTCGTGGTGATCGAGTTCCCGACGCTCGAGCAGGGTGTTGCCTGCTTCGAGTCGCCCGAGTATCAGGCCGCGGCGGCATTCAGGCGTGGCGGCGCGGGCATCGTCGAGAACGTCATGGTTGACGGCGGGGATGCCACGACCTAGCCGCCCTGCCGGTTCAACAGCACATCTTCGCAACGGCTACGACGCATTCCTGTCCCATAACCACAGGGACAAGGCGTGGGTGCGTACCCTCGCCGACCGGCTCGCCAACGTCGACTTTCACGGACGTCCGCTGCGGCCATGGCTCGATGAGCAGGTCCTCGACCCCGGCGAACTCGGACAGAAAGCGGAGCTGACGTCGGCACTCGATCGGTCTCGGACGCTCGTGCTCGTCCTGAGCCCGGCGTCAGTCGCCTCGAAGTGGGTCGAGTTCGAGGCGGAGTACTTTCTGCGGGACAGGCCGTTGACCGAGGTGATCCCGCTGCTGACGGCGCCGTGCGACATCCCGAAGATCCTCGACGGCGCGGAGCCGCTGGACTTCACCGCTGCAGCGGCCTTCGAGACCACATTCTCGACGCTGGTTGCGCGTCTCTGCCCAGCAGCGGCCGGCAATATCGCGGACGCCGAAGCGCTCGTCGATCAGGCATGGGATGCTGCGCTGGCCGCGGACCCGGGCGGTCTCGATGCCGAGCCCTCGCCGCAACGCGACGCGCTGCTCGAGGCGTTGCTGCGATTTCCGATCGACGCCGCGGAAACCGAGGGGCTGGCGTTGACCGGTTTCCTTCACGCCGCACGGCTGCTCTTGCGCGACCACGAACGCGCGCATCCAGCCGTCTATAACATGCAGATGCTCCTCGGCGAGTGCGTCGGTGTCGCCGTGCTCCGTCACCCGCGTTATCGGCAGCTCGCGCAACGCTTCCTCGATCTCCAGCCTGCCGACAGCCCTGATCCCATCCTTGCCTTCGCCGTCGTGCGCGCGTACTCGAAGCTGGCCGAGATCGATCCCACTCTCATCGACGCCGGCGCGTTGCTGCGCGTCGGGATGCTGCTCGACTCGAGTCCGCCGCTCAACAACAAGAAGTTGAGCGCGGCCATGCTCCTTGGTCGTGTCGCGGCAAAGTTGCGCGGCAACGACATGGGCGATCTGTTGATCCAGGTACTCCGTGAAGGCGGTGCCGCCGCGCGCATCGCCGCCATCGGCGCGATCTCGATGGCCGAGGCGCGGGCAAGCTCGGTCTTCTACACGAGCGCGCTCGCGGCGCTACACGGCTCCCCTGGCGCACACAGGAGCGGAGCGCTCGATCCGCCGTCGCGAAAGCTCCAGGCACACCTGTACGCCATCGACATCTACCAGCCGCCCGTGGTGCGGCAGCAGCTCGAGATCGCCAGGGACGATCTGCGCCGCGCATTCGCGATCGACGACCTCCCGACGGCCTATAGCTGGTTCGCGCTGCGCCGCGCACCGGCCGCCGCCTCACCTCACCATGCGCCGTTCATGGGGACGGTGGCGAAAGCGACGGCGGCGAACATGGAAGCACTGGCCCTGGAGGTGAACGCGTCGAACGTCGTGTGCCTCACTGAACCGCGAATCGTCGATGC
>Ga0310810_10004534_pt1 | contig 15382 bp, 13 predicted proteins | sample NCmetagenome_FD_207641 | JGI IMG/M metagenome (GOLD analysis project Ga0310810, IMG submission 207641) | Soil microbial communities from experimental microcosm in Duke University, North Carolina, United States - NC | ecosystem: Engineered > Artificial ecosystem > Soil microcosm > Unclassified ...
GGCGTCCGTTAACGCCATAGGCATAGGCATTTCCATGACCCATTCCATGGCCATTGCCCGGTCCCCCGCCGTGACCGTTGCCGGGCTTGGCGAGAGTTGGGGCGGCGATGCTGAGCGCCAAGGCCCCAGCAATAAGAAGCATGTGTTTCATAACGCTATCCTTTTAGGGATTCGGAGATGAATGGTCTTTGACCAAACGAAGGGGGCCGCCGGACCGTTCCGGCGGCCTCGTTGCTCAACGACAGCGATTAATGGATGCCGTTGAGGATGCGCGTGATCGCGTAGGTGGTCGGGTCGACCACGTAGACGGTGTTCCCGCTATAGACGTAACGATAGTCGGGGCTGAGGTGATAGCGGGTCACGTAGGGCTGTGGCAGCGCGCTGTATGCGGTGTAGCCGTAGCTCGGCCCGAACACGTAGCCGGTGCGGTAGCGGGTGCCGTGACGCACCATCATCGGTCGGGCCGTGCGGGCATAATGAATGCAGTGGCCGTGCCGGTAGTTGACGCACACCAACGTCCTTCCGCGATGGCGCGCGTCGGCCGCTCCGGCGGTCATTGCAACGGCGGTTCCGGCCAGCGCTAAAATCAGCGTTCTCATGACGTTTCTCCCAAAGGTTGCAGATTCAACGAACGGTCCGGATCGCCAGTTTCGGCTGTCTTCGACGATGACCGCGATTTAACTTTCGGGCCCGTTACGACCGGACGCTCGCCGCTCTTTCATCCATGATAACGATCCGTACGGAGCGCGGTTGCGGTCCCGTTCATCGGACAGAAAGGTCGCAAAGACCGCGTTCCGACCCGTTGATGCATCCCGCCTGGCGGTCTAGAGCGCCGCCAATCCCAAGCGCCGGTCCTCGGCGCGCCCATAACAGCAGAGGAAAGTTTCAGCCTGATGGCCCGCAAAAAGATTGCGCTGATCGGCGCCGGAATGATCGGTGGAACCCTCGCCCATCTCGCCTCGATGCGGGAGCTTGGCGATATCGTGCTGTTCGATATCGTCGACGGCGTTCCCCAAGGGAAAGCGCTGGATATTGCGCAGGCCGGGCCGATCGACGATTTCGACGCGAAGCTGATCGGAAGCTCGGATTATGCCGACATTGCCGGCGCCGACGTGTGCATCGTCACCGCCGGAATTCCGCGCAAGCCGGGAATGAGCCGCGACGATTTGCTCGGCATCAATTTGAAAGTGATGAAAGCGGTCGGCGAGGGCATCAAGAAGTACGCTCCCAACGCCTTCGTTATCTGCATCACCAACCCGCTCGACGCGATGGTCTGGGCGCTCCGCGAATTCTGCGGTCTTCCCCACAACATGGTGGTGGGCATGGCCGGGGTGCTCGACAGCGCGCGCTTCCGCCATTTCCTCGCTGAGGAGTTCCAGGTCAGCGTCGAGGATGTCACTGCCTTCGTGCTTGGCGGCCACGGGGATTCGATGGTTCCGATCGTCGAATATTCGACCGTCGCCGGGGTCCCGATCCCGGACCTCGTCAAGATGGGTTGGTCGACCAAGGAGCGGATCGACGAGATCGTGAAGCGCACGCGCGGCGGCGGCGGCGAAATCGTCGCCCTACTGAAGACCGGCTCCGCTTATTATGCTCCCGCGACCAGCGCGATCGCGATGGCCGAGAGCTTTTTGAAGAACAAGAAGCGCGTGCTCCCGTGCGCGGCGCACCTGACCGGCCAATATGGCGTCAAGGATCTCTATGTGGGGGTGCCCTGCGTGATCGGCGAAGGGGGGGTCGAGCGCATCGTGGAGATCGAGCTGGACAAGGCAGCGCGCGAGAATTTCAACGTTAGCGTCGATGCGGTGAAAGAGCTGCTCGAAGCGTGCAAAGCGATCGACGGAAGCCTCAAGTGAGCATTCTCGTCGACAAGAATACCAAGGTCATCACGCAGGGGATGACCGGCGAGACCGGCACGTTCCATACGCGCCAGGCGCTCGACTACGGCACCAAGATGGTCGGCGGCGTGACACCGGGGAAGGGCGGCACCACGCACATCGGCCTGCCGGTGTTCGACACCGTTCGCGAGGCTGTGGAGAAGACCGGAGCGACGGCCAGCGTCATCTACGTGCCGCCGCCGTTCGCCGCGGATTCGATTCTCGAGGCCGCGGAAGCCGAAGTGCCGCTGATCGTCGCCATCACCGAGGGCATCCCAGTGCTCGACATGGTCAAGGTGAAGCGCGCGCTCGAAGGCTCGAAATCGCGGCTGATCGGACCCAATTGCCCCGGTGTGCTCACGCCCAACGAATGCAAGATCGGGATCATGCCCGGCAACATCTTCAAGAAAGGCAGCGTCGGCGTCGTCAGCCGCTCCGGTACGCTCACCTATGAAGCGGTGTTCCAGACCACCAACGAGGGCCTTGGCCAGTCGACTGCGGTCGGGATCGGCGGCGATCCGGTCAAGGGCACCGAATTCATCGACGTGCTCGAGAAATTCCTCGCCGACGATGAAACCAAGTCGATCATCATGATCGGCGAGATCGGCGGGAGCGCGGAAGAAGACGCCGCGCAATTCCTTGCCGACGAGGCAAAACGCGGCCGCAAGAAGCCGGTGGTCGGCTTCATCGCCGGCCGGACTGCGCCTCCCGGCCGACGGATGGGGCACGCCGGAGCGATCGTCTCCGGCGGCAAGGGCGATGCGGAAAGCAAGATCGCCGCGATGGAAGCGGCTGGAATCACGGTGTCCCCAAGCCCATCTGAGCTGGGCAAGACCCTGAAGGAGCTGCTCGCGGCTTAAGCGAATGGCGGATAACGAACCGATCATCCTTGAAACCGAGCCGGGCCCGAGCTGGGCTCGCTCCAACTGGCCGCTGGCCGAGCTCGACGAGCTGAATCTCGGGCTCGACCCGACGCAGGCGACGATCGAGAAGTTCAAGGCCGCGGTCGCGGAGAAAGTGGCCGCGACCGGCGCAGGCCCGGACGAGATCCGCCGCGCCGCCGAAGATTCGATCAAGGCGATGATGCTGATCCGCACGTATCGCGTGCGCGGGCACCTTGCCGCCAACCTCGACCCGCTCGGCCTCACCCGCCGCGACGTTCCGGCGGACCTGACCCCGACTTACTACGACTTTGAAGCCGACGACCTCGACCGGCCGATCTGGCTGTGCGGCGCGCTCGGCCTCGAGAAGGCAACAATTCGCGAGCTGATCCAGATCCTCCAGGCCAATTACTGCGGGCACGTCGGCTTCGAATACATGCACATCAACGACGTCGACGAGCGGCGCTTCATCCAGGAACGGATCGAGGGCAAGGACGCGGCGATCCAGTTCACGCCAGAAGGCAAGCAGTCGATCCTGTTGAAGGTCATCCAGGCCGAGCAATGGGAGAAATTCCTCGCCAAGAAATATGTCGGGACCAAGCGCTTCGGGCTCGACGGCGGCGAGGGCGCGGTCCCTGCACTCGAAGCTGTGATCAAGTACGGCGGCCAGTACGGGGTCGAGGAGATCGACATCGGGATGGCGCACCGCGGTCGGCTCAACATCCTCACCAACGTGATGGGCAAGCCCTATCGCGCGATCTTCCACGAATTCGCCGGCGGAGCGACCAACCCGGCGGACGTCGGCGGCTCGGGCGATGTCAAATACCACCTCGGTACTTCTTCAGACCGCGAGTTCGACGGCAAGAAGGTGCATCTGTCGCTGCTTCCGAACCCGTCGCACCTCGAAGCCGTCGACCCGGTGGTGCTCGGCAAGGCTCGGGCCGTGCAGACGATCAAGGGCGACAAGCAGGGCGACACCGTGCTGCCGATGCTGCTCCACGGCGATGCGTCTTTCGCGGGGCAAGGAGTGGTGTGGGAATGCCTCAGCTTCTCCGGCCTTCCCGGCTACGGCACCGGCGGCACCGTCCATTTCATCATCAACAACCAGATCGGCTTCACGACCAGCCCGCAGTACGGCCGTTCGTCGCCTTACCCCTCGGACGTCGCCAAGGGCATCCAGGCGCCGATCCTCCACGTCAACGGCGACGATCCCGAAGCGGTGACCTTCTGCTGCAAGTTTGCGATCGAGTTCCGGCAGACCTTCAACCGCGACATCGTCATCGACATGTGGTGCTACCGCCGCTTCGGCCACAATGAGGGCGACGAACCGAGCTTCACCCAGCCGCTGATGTACGCGGCGATCAAGAACCATCCCCCAATCAGCGAGATCTACGGCAAGCGGCTTATCGCGGAAGGCGTCGCCGACCAGGCGTGGATCGACAAGCAGACCGACGAATATCTCGCCCACCTCGAGGAGGAGTTCCAGGCGGCCTCATCCTATCTGCCCAACAAGGCGGACTGGTTCGAAGGACGCTGGGCGGGGCTCGGCCGGCCCGACGAGCCGGTGCTCGGCCGCCGCAACACCGCCACCGCGATCAGCGATGGTGAGCTCCAGCGTCTCGGCAAAGTGCTGACTACGGTCCCCGAGGGGCTCACCATCCACAAGACGCTGCAGCGCATCCTTGATGCGAAAAAGGCGATGTTCGACACCGGCGAAGGGTTCGACTGGGCGACCGCCGAAGCGCTTGCCTACGGAAGCCTGGTTGCCGAAGGGAAGGGCGTTCGGCTGTCGGGCCAAGACAGCGGCCGCGGCACCTTCAGCCAGCGGCACGCGGTGTGGGTCGACCAGAAGACCGGGGAGAAATACATCCCGCTGTGCCATGCCGGCCCCGGGCGTTTCGAAGTCCGCGACAGCCCGCTCTCGGAGTTCGGCGTGCTCGGCTTCGAATATGGCTATTCGCTCGCCGATCCGAAGTGCCTGGTATTGTGGGAAGCGCAGTTCGGCGACTTCGCCAACGGCGCTCAAACGATCATCGATCAGTTCGTTGCCGGCGGCGAAGCCAAGTGGCTGCGCGCAAGCGGGCTCGTCATGCTCGTTCCGCATGCGTTCGAAGGGCAGGGGCCGGAGCACAGCTCGGCGCGTCTCGAGCGCTATTTGCAGCTGTGCGCCGAGGACAATCTCCAGGTCGCGAACTGCACCACGCCGGCGAACTATTTCCACATCTTGAGGCGCCAGTTGCGGCGCGATTTCCGCAAGCCACTGATCATCATGACGCCCAAGTCGCTGCTCCGGCACAAGCTCGCCATCTCCAGCGTCGGAGATTTCACCGGCGACAGCCATTTCCGCCGCATCCTGTCCGACATCAATCCGCCCGCGGACGGCGAGACGCGGCGGCTGGTCCTCTGCTCGGGCAAGCTTTCCTACGAGCTGATGGAGGCGCGCGACGAAGCCGGCGACCTCGGCGTCGAGATCCTTCGGATCGAGCAGCTCTATCCGTTCCCGTCCGAGCCTTTGCTCAAGCGCCTCAAGGCCATGCCGAACCTGAAGGACGTGATCTGGGCCCAGGAAGAGCCGAAGAACAACGGCGCCTGGACATTCGTCGCGCCCCTGCTTGAAACCTGCCTCGCCGAAGCCGGTTTGACTGGAATGCGGCCGCAATATGCGGGGCGCGACGCCAGTGCCTCACCGGCGACGGGCCTCGCCAAACGTCACGCGGCCGAACAGGCGGCCTTGATTGCCGGGGCGCTCGGCCATAGCAGCCGCGAGGGCTCCGCGGTCGCCGCGCAGTGAAGGAATTTCATGGCCACTGATGTCCAAGTCCCGACGCTCGGGGAATCGATCACCGAAGGCACGCTCGCCCAATGGCTCAAGCAGCCCGGGGACGCGGTCGATGCCGACGAGCCGATCGCCAACCTCGAGACCGACAAGGTCAGCGTCGAGGTCCCGTCTCCGGTCGCGGGCGTGCTGACCGAGCAGCTGGTGGTCGAGGGCGACACGGTCGCGGTCGGCGCAGTGATCGCGCGCGTCGACCAGAATGCCACTGCGGCTGCGGCACCTCCGGCGGCAGCAGACAAGGCGGCGGCCGACGCGACCACCAATCCCGCCGGCCCTAGCGAAACACCAACCCCGCGCGGCGATGAGCATGCGCCGGTTGCCGACGACGATCACATCACGACGCTGTCGCCCGCCGTGCGCCGCGCTGTGCTCGAATATCATGTCGACCCGAGCAAGATTCAGGGCACCGGCAAGGACGGGCGGCTGACCAAGGACGATGTGATCGCCGCCGCCGAGGCGCAGAAGTCGGGCGCTCCGGCACCGGCGCCCGAGGCCAAGGCTCCCGCGGCTGCCCCGTCAGCAGTCGCGGCGGCCACGAAAGCGCCTGCCACCCGTGGCGAGCGTCGCGAAGAGCGCGTCAAGATGTCGCGCCTGCGGCAGACCGTCGCCCGGCGTCTCAAGGAAGCCCAGGAAACGGCGGCGATGCTGACGACGTTCAACGACGTCGACATGTCGGCGGTGATCGAGGCCCGCGCCCGCTACAAGGACCTGTTCGAGAAGAAGCATGGCATCCGCCTCGGCTTCATGGGCTTCTTCGTCAAAGCCTGCGCGCTCGCCGCCAAGGACGTGCCGGCGGTCAACGCCAGCATCGAAGGCGATGAGATCGTCTATCACGACTATCTCGACGTCTCGATCGCGGTGTCCGCGCCCAAGGGTTTGGTGGTGCCCGTCGTCCGCGACGCCGACAAAATGAGCTTTGCGGAGATCGAAAAGACGATCGCCGACTATGGCCGGCGCGCGAAGGAAGGCTCGCTCGGCGTCGAGGACATGAAGGGCGGCACCTTCACCATCTCCAATGGCGGGGTGTTCGGCTCGCTATTGTCGACGCCGATCATCAACCCGCCGCAGTCCGCGGTGCTCGGGATGCACCGGATCGAGGAACGGCCGGTTGTCGAGGACGGCCAGATCGTCGCTCGCCCGATGATGTACCTGGCGCTGTCTTACGATCACCGGCTGGTCGACGGGCGCGAAGCGGTCACGTTCCTGGTGCGCGTCAAGGAAGCGATCGAGGACCCGACGCGGATCCTCATCGACCTTTAAGGATATTCAATGGCTGACTATGATTTCGACGTCCTGGTAATCGGCGCCGGCCCCGGCGGCTACGTGGCCGCGATCCGCGCCGCCCAACTGGGCTTGAAGACCGCCTGCGCGGAAAGCCGCGAGACGCTCGGCGGCACCTGCCTCAACGTCGGCTGCATTCCGTCCAAGGCGCTGCTCCACGCGTCGGAGTTGTACGAAGAGGCGGCGCACGGGGTCCTCGAAAAATGGGGCGTGAAACCGGGCAAGGTCGAACTGGACCTTGGCGCGATGCACGGCAGCCGCCTCGAGGCGGTGAAAGGCCTGACTCAGGGTATCGAGTTCCTGTTCAAGAAGAACAAGGTCGAATGGCTCAAAGGCCAGGCGAGCTTCGAAAGCGCGGACACCGTGAAGGTCGGCGACCGCAAGGTGCGCGCGAAAAACATCGTCATTGCCACGGGCTCATCGGTCACTCCGCTTCCGGGCGTCACCGTCGACCAGGAGCGGATCGTCGATTCAACCGGTGCGCTCGAGCTTCCCGAAGTGCCCAAGCGGATGGTCGTCATCGGCGGCGGCGTGATCGGCCTCGAGCTGGGCTCGGTGTGGCGGCGGCTGGGCTCGCAAGTCACGGTCGTCGAATTCCTCGACCAGATCCTTCCCGGCTTCGATGGCGACGTCCGCAAGGAAGCCAACAAGATCTTCAAGAAGCAGGGCTTCGAGTTCCGCCTGTCGACCAAGGTCACCAAGGCGGAAGCCAAGGGCAAAACCGTCACTCTGACGGTCGAGCCCGCAAAGGGTGGAGCAGCCGAGACGATCGAAGCCGATGTCGTGCTGGTGTCGATCGGGCGCCGTCCCAACACCGAGGGCCTCGGTCTCGACAAGGCGGGGCTGCAACTCAATCAGCGCGGCCAGATCGAAACCGACCACGATTTCCGCACCAAGTTGCCCGGCATCTGGGCGATCGGCGACGTGATTCCGGGGCCGATGCTTGCGCACAAGGCGGAGGACGAAGGGATCGCGGTCGCCGAGAATATCGCGGGCCAGACCGGCATCGTGAACCACGATGTGATCCCGTCGGTCGTCTATACGATGCCCGAGATTGCCGGCGTCGGCCTTACCGAAGAGCAGGCGAAGGAACATGGCGAGGTCAAGGTCGGCAAGTTCCCGATGCTCGCCAACAGCCGCGCCAAGACCAACCGCGAGCCCGACGGTTTCGTCAAAGTGATTGCCGACGCCAAGACCGACCGGGTGCTCGGCGTGTGGATGATCGCCTCGGTCGCCGGAACGATGATCGCGCAGGCGGCCCAGGCGATGGAATTCGGCGCGACATCCGAGGACATCGCCTACACCTGCCACGCCCACCCGACGCATTCGGAAGCGCTCAAGGAAGCGGCGATGGCGGTGACCGGCAAGCCGATCCACATTTAGGCGGATTCGAAGGGGATTGGCTCCCTGGGCGTCGCGCTTCGCGGCGCGAGGTCACGCTGCCACAGGCTCACGTCGGTCCATTCGTCGAGCTTGAACCCGACCCCGCGATAGGTGCCGGCGCTGACGAACCCGAGCCGCTCGTGGAGTGCGACGCTGACCGGGTTGGGCAAGGCGATCGCAGCGATCGCGGTGACATAGCCTTGCCTGGTCAGCAGCGTGATCAGGCTCGACAATAGCTCGCGCCCAAGGCCCCGGCCATGCGCTTCGGCTGCGAGATAGATGCTGGTCTCGACGGTCCAGCGATAGGCGGGCCGGCGGTGGTAGGGGGAGCTGCTGGCGTAACCGAGCAGGTGGCCATCGTCCTCCGCGACCAGCCACGGATGAAGCGGGCTCGCCATTCGCTCCGCCATTTCCGCCGCGCCGGGCGCGGTTTCCTCGAAGCTGATCCGGCTGGCCTCGACGTAAGGGCGGTAGATGGCAGCGATCGCCGCCGCATCCGCGCGCCCCGCAAGCCTGATCAGGAAAGCCATTCCTTGATCAATTCGAACAGGCTGAGGTCGCGCGCCTTGAGCGTCGTCGGAGCGACCGGCGGGCATTCGAGGCAGCGCGCCTGGATGCTTGGGCCGGCGAGGATCGCCCGGACTTCGCCGATCGCGGCCAGCAGCTGCTGCTGCGGCCGGCCGGCGATTGCCGCGAAGGCGTCGCCGGACGCGTCGGTGTCGTCATTGTCCTCGTTCGCGAATGAGGCGATCAGCCTGTCGCGATAGCTCGGCGCCGGTTCGAGGTAGCGGATTCCGCGCTCGTCCCCGAGCTTGGCCAGCTCCGCCGCCTTGCCGATCGCTTCCGGCATTCCGCCAAAGCCGTCGACCAGCCCGAGCTGGCGGGCGGTGCCGCCGTCCCACACGCGCCCTTGCGCGATCTGGTCGACCTGCTGCGGGGTCTTGTGGCGCGACTCCGCGACGATCGCGAGGAAGCGCCCGTACATCGATTCGACGCCGGTCTGCAGAAGCTGGTTGACCTCGGGTGAGGGGCCCTTGAACAGGTCGGGTTCGCCCGACAGCGGCGTGGTCTTCACCCCGTCGGCGCCGATCCCGAGCTTCTGGAGCGTGCCCTGGAAGCTCGGAAGCACCCCGAACACGCCGATCGAGCCGGTGATGGTCGAGGGCTCCGCGTAGATGAAATTGGCGGGGGTCGAGACCCAATAGCCGCCGGAGGCCGCGACGCTTCCCATCGAGACGACGACTGGGATGCCCTTGGCCCTGGCTTCAAGCAACGCTCCACGGATGCGCTCGGAGGCGAGCACCGATCCGCCTGGACTGTCGACCCGCACCACCAGCGCCTTGACGCCTTTGTCGCGGATTCCCTGCTCGATCTGGCGGGCGATGGTTTCGCCGCCTGCAGTGCCCGGGCCCGCCCTGCCGTCGACGATCATTCCGGCGACGGTGACGACGCCGATCGGACCCCGCGGGTTTTCGTTCACGACATCGGAGACGTAGGACGCGAGCCTTATGCGGGCGAAGCCTTGCGGCTCGTCGCTTTTCTTGCCGCTGACCTTGGCGAGATATTTCTGGAATGCGGTGCGGTCGCCGATCTTGTCGACCAGGCCAGCGGCCAAAGCGGCCTTGGCCATGTCGCCCCCGGCGGCCGCGACTGCGCCGTTCATGTCCTGGAGGAACAGGTCGACCTTGGCCTTGGGCCGCGCCTTCATCACCGCCTCGCGCCAGTCGCCGAGCTCGGCCTGGTCGAGCGCCATGTAATTTTCCCTGGCGGCCGGCGACATGTCGTTGCGGATCAGCGGCTCGACCGCGGACTTGTAGGTGCCGACGCGGTAGATGTTGGCGGTCACCCCGAGCTTGTCGAGTAGGCCCTTGTAATAGAGGTTGGAGCCGCCGGGGCCGGCGATTGCGACCGCGCCCAGTGGGTGCAGCCAGATTTCGGAAGCGGCGGAGGCCAGCTGGTAGCTGTCGTTGGTATAGCCGGTCGCATAGGCGATCACCGGCTTTCCGGACCCGCGCAGTGAGCGGACCGCCTCGGCAAGATCGCCGACCGCAGTCTGGCCGCCCCCGGTGAACCCGTCGAGGTCGAGCGCAACCGCCTTGACCCGGCTGTCGTCCTTCGCCTTGTCGAGCGCTTCAATGAGGTCGCGGAGGCGGAACTGCTGCGCGCGGTTGTTGCTGGCCACGTCCGACCATTCGAGCCGCGCCGGCTGCTCGACCAGGCTTCCCTTCAGGCTGACGTCGAGAACCCCGTCCCTCACTGGCGCCGGCCGTGCCGAGAGCGCGGAATAAAGCATGCCGAAGAACAGCAGCATGAACAGCAGCACCAGGACATCCTTGATGCCGACGAGAAGCTTCCAGATTGCGCGAACGAACTTCATTACCGGACCTCGATTGGTTTCCGCCGTGCGCTAGCCGAGTGAGCCACCGGCGGCCAAACCTTTTCGACGGGCGGCCTTACAGCTAGGCGGCGGCGCTGTGCACAAGGCGGCGAACTTTTCACCGGCAGCTAAGACCGGCGCATGGCGCGAAGAGTTTCGCGCAACCCTTGCGCTCGCCTGGCCCCTGATCCTCGCCAACCTTACGCAACAGCTGATCCAGGCGACCGACATCCTGCTGATGGGCCGGCTTGGTGCCACTCCGCTGGCGGCGGCGACCCTGGCGCTCAACCTCACCTTCACTTTCAACCTGCTGATGCTCGGGCTGGTCATCGCCTCGTCGCCGATGATGGCGACTGCGCTCGGGCAGCGCTCCAACGCAGTTCGCGACGTCCGCCGCACCTTTCGCGCGGGCCTGTGGCTGATCGCTGTGATGCTGCCGCCTTATTGGCTGCTCCTGTGGCATGTCGGCGCTTTCATGAGCGCGTTCGGGATCTCGGACCAGCTCGCGAGCCAGGGGCAGACGTTCCTGCGCGCCTATATGTGGTGCACCGCTCCCTGGCTGCTGTTCCAGCTGCTTCGCAATTTCGTCTCGGCGCTCGAACGGCCGCGGATCGTCCTCTGGCTCAGCGTCGCCGGAATCGCCTTGAATGCGCTGCTCAGCTGGTCCCTGATCTTCGGCCATTTCGGCCTTCCTGCGCTCGGCCTTGTGGGCGGGGGGGTAGGCAGCAGCCTGACCTGGCTCTTCTTATGCGTGGCGTTGATCGCGGTAATCGTCCGTGACCGGCAGTTTGGGCGCTTTCATGTGTTCGGCAACTGGTGGCGGTTCGACGGCCAGCGCACGATGGCAATGGTCAGGCTCGGCTGGCCGATCGGAGTGACCATGGCCCTGGAAATGGGCGTGTTCGCGCTCGCAGCTTATTTCATGGGCTGGATCGGCGCGCCGGCCGTCGCCGCGCACGCCGTTGCGCTCCAGCTTGCTGCGCTCACCTTCATGGTCCCGTTGGGCCTTGGCCAGGCGGCGACCGTGCGTGTCGGCCTTGCGCTCGGCCGGCGCGATGAGGCCGGGATCACTCGGGCCGGCTGGACCGCGTGGATTGCCGGGGTCGGCTTCATGGGCACGATGGCGCTCGTGATGTGGTCCATTCCGCGGCAGCTGGTGACCCTGTTCCTCGCCGATACGCCCGCCAACGCGATGGTAATCGGGCTCGCCGTCAGCTTCCTTAGGGTCGCCGCGGCTTTCCAGCTGGTGGATGGCGCGCAGGTGATCGGCGCGGGCATGCTGCGCGGGCTTCACGACACGCGCTGGCCGCTGATGTTTGCTCTGCTCGGCTATTGGGGCGTCGGGCTCGGTATAGGCGCTTGGCTGGCTTTCGCTGCGGATTGGCAGGGCGTCGGCATCTGGGTCGGGCTCGCCTGCGGTCTTGCCGCGGTCGCGGTGCTGATGCTCGCGCGCTGGCTGATGCGCGACCGGCTCGGCCTGACGCGCGGCGCGCACGCCTGACAAAAAAGCGTTTGCGCAGCCGTTGACGGATCACGGCAGCGCAACCATATGCGGGCCATCGCTGGCACTCTCGGCAAGGGAGTGCCAAATGCAAGTTCAACTTTGTGAAGGAAAGAGGGGGTTAAACCTATGGGTTTCAGGCCGCTTCATGATCGTGTCCTCGTCCGCCGTGTCGAGGCCGAAGAGAAGTCCGCTGGCGGGATCATCATTCCCGATACGGCGAAGGAAAAGCCGCAGGAAGGCGAAGTCGTCTCTGTCGGAACCGGCGCTCGCGCCGATGACGGCAAGGTCACGCCGCTCGACGTCAAGGCCGGCGACAAGATCCTGTTCGGCAAATGGTCGGGCACCGAGGTGAAGATCGACGGTGAAGACCTCATCATCATGAAGGAAAGCGACATCCTCGGGATCGTCGGCTGACCTTAATCGCGCTCACGAGCGCGAACATTGGGAACATTGAAAGTCAGAAAGGGTAGCCAGATGGCAGCCAAGGACGTGAAATTCAGCCGCGACGCGCGTGAGCGCATCCTGCGCGGCGTCGACATCCTCGCCGACGCGGTGAAGGTGACCTTGGGCCCCAAGGGGCGCAACGTGATCCTGGAGAAGAGCTTCGGCGCTCCCCGGATCACCAAGGACGGTGTCACCGTCGCCAAGGAGATCGAGCTCAAGGACCGGTTCGAGAACATGGGTGCGCAGATGGTGCGCGAAGTGGCCTCGAAGACCAACGACATCGCCGGCGACGGCACCACCACTGCGACCGTGCTCGCCCAGGCGATCGTTCGCGAGGGCATGAAGTCGGTTGCGGCCGGCATGAACCCGATGGACCTGAAGCGCGGCATCGACCTCGCCGTCGGCAAGGTCATCGCGGACCTCAAGAGCCGCTCGAAGGGCGTCTCCGACTCCAAGGAAATCGCACAGGTCGGGATCATCTCGGCGAACGGCGACAAGGAAGTCGGCGAGAAGATCGCGGAAGCGATGGAAAAGGTCGGCAAGGAAGGCGTGATCACCGTTGAAGAGGCCAAGGGCCTCGAGTTTGAGCTCGACGTCGTCGAGGGCATGCAGTTCGACCGCGGCTATCTCTCGCCTTACTTCATCACCAACCCGGAGAAGATGTCGGTCGAGCTTAGCGACCCCTACATCCTCATCCACGAGAAGAAGCTGTCTAACCTTCAGGCGATGCTCCCGATCCTCGAAGCGGTGGTCCAGTCGGGCCGTCCGCTCCTGATCATCGCCGAGGACATCGAGGGCGAGGCGCTTGCCACGCTCGTCGTCAACAAGCTACGCGGCGGCCTCAAGGTCGCGGCGGTCAAGGCGCCCGGCTTCGGCGATCGCCGGAAGGCGATGCTCGAGGACATTGCGATCCTCACCGGCGGCGAGATGATCAGCGAAGATCTCGGCATCAAGCTCGAGAGCGTCACGGTCGCCATGCTCGGCCAGGCCAAGCGCGTCACCATCGACAAGGACAATACGACCCTCGTCGACGGCGCCGGAGCCAAGGATGCGATCGAGGCGCGTGTCGCCGCGATCCGCCAGCAGATCGAGAAGACCACGTCCGACTATGATCGCGAGAAGCTGCAGGAGCGGCTTGCGAAGCTCGCCGGCGGCGTTGCGGTGATCAAGGTCGGCGGCGCGTCCGAGATCGAGGTGAAGGAGCGCAAGGACCGCGTCGACGACGCGCTTCATGCGACCCGCGCCGCGGTCGAGGAAGGAATCGTCCCGGGCGGCGGCACTGCGCTGCTCTACGCGATCAAGGCGCTCGACGGCCTCAAGGGCGAGAACGACGATCAGACGCGGGGAATCGATATCATCCGCAAGGCGCTGCAGTCGCCGGTTCGCCAGATTGCCGAGAATGCGGGCCATGACGGCGCCGTGGTTGCCGGCAAGCTGATCGACGGCAACGACCCGACGCTCGGCTTCAACGCCCAGACCGAGGAATATGAGAACCTCGTCAAGGCGGGCGTCATCGATCCGACCAAGGTCGTGCGCGCGGCGCTCCAGGACGCGGCAAGTGTCGCTGGCCTGCTGATCACCACCGAGGCGACGATTGCCGAGCTTCCGGATGACAAGCCGGCCCCGGCAATGGCCGGCGGCGGAATGGGCGGAATGGACTTCTAAGCCAGTCCGTCAATCCGATGAATTGGAAGGGCTGGGAGCATTCGCTTCCGGCCCTTCTTCATTTTTCGCCATGTCGTTCAGCATCGCTTCGGCATCGTTGAGCTGGTCGGCTTGCTCGGCCGTCGGAGCGGGCGGTCGCTGATCGCGGCAGGCGGCGGTCAGCAACAGATACAGGAAAATCACTCTCTTCACTCGCTCGAAGTACCACTTCGAGCGATCATAAAAAAAGGGCCGCTCGAAAGCGGCCCTCTTCCGTTTCGCTTGAACGCGAAAGCTTACTGGTTGGTCGCGGCGTTCGAAACGGCGTTGCTGGCGTTCGAAACGGCGTTGCCGGCAGCGTTGACGTCGTTGCTCGCGGCATTGAGCGCCTCGTCGGCGTTCGCAGTGGCGGCGTTGACGTCATACTCGGCGTTATTCTCAACCGCAGTTTCATTCGCGGCGGTGTTGTCGGCGGCCTTGTTGCACCCAGCGAGGCCGAGCGCGAGGACCGCAACGGTCACAATCGCAACCTTCTTCATGATCGTTCCACTCCCTTTAAAAGCGCCCGGGGAGGCGCCGGTCTCGGCCTTTCGCGAGTCGCTGGAGGCCAGACCGGCGGCAATAGCTTCAATCCCTACCACCACACAAGGGATTATTTCCACACGGTGAATTGACCATATAAAGATATCTTTATATCCTTAACTTATGGACGTAACGCTTCCCCTTGCTGACCGATTCCAGGCGCTTGCCGATCCGACGCGCCTGCGCATTCTCGCGTTGCTGCGCCTGATGGAGCTGTCGGTGGGGGAGCTTGCGCAGGTCCTCGGGCAGAGCCAGCCGCGGGTGTCGCGCCATCTCAAGATCCTTGCCGACGCCGGAGTGCTCGAGCGGCGCAAGGAGGGAAGCTGGGTGTTCCTCGTGCTTGCCGACGAACGACGCGTCCAGCCGATGTTCGCGCTGATCGACGGCTGGGCCGACAGTGCCACGCAAGCCATGTTCGCGGCCGACGCCGCTCGAACCGAGACCATCCGCGCCGAGCGCGCCGAAGCGGCCAATCGCTACTTTGCCGGCCATGCCGAGGTATGGGACCAAATCCGCTCCCTCCATGTCGCCGAGAGCGAAGTCGAGCGGGCAATCGACCGCGCACTGCCGAAA
>Ga0310810_10004535_pt1 | contig 15381 bp, 15 predicted proteins | sample NCmetagenome_FD_207641 | JGI IMG/M metagenome (GOLD analysis project Ga0310810, IMG submission 207641) | Soil microbial communities from experimental microcosm in Duke University, North Carolina, United States - NC | ecosystem: Engineered > Artificial ecosystem > Soil microcosm > Unclassified ...
GCTCGATCTTAACCAGCGCATGCAGTGGCTCGGCGCAGGGCCTTATGGCAACCGAGCGGGCGACATCGTGCTGCTAGCGAAAGCCTGCACCCAGCTACCGATCGAGGAGCGCTTCTACTTCGCCGCGGTGACGCATTACACCTGGCATGGTAGCGCCTGCCAGCAAGACAGCCATATTCCATTTATTCTGGCGCAAGTCGGCGGCTCCGGCGAACGGATGCGCAGTGTTTTGCAAAAATTCGGCGGCGAAGCGCCGACGGAGCTGATGATGACGCCTTTGGTGCGAGAACTCATGAAATAAATTTTGCTGTCTGTCGGAAGAGTATTTGCGCAGCGGTTATTTCGACGTGTAGTTTACCTTCGGAAGGAGCCGAACCGTTCTCGTCAATTGAGCACGCGGCTCACTGTGAGAGTGTTCAACGCGCGACAACGAGGCTGTCGAATAGTCGGTCGAGTGTCGCGGCTCTGTCCAGGTTCCAAATTTCTTCTAAGACTCGATTGCATCCCTGTGCTCCGAGCGCCGAGGAAGCCAGCCCACGAAATTTTCCCTCGACCTCACGATCCGTCAGCGGGTTCCGGCGGTGCCCCTTGGGGTAACTTGTCTCCGCCGCCAGGCGCCGCCCACCGGTCGTCGTGACCTCGATCCGCGAGCACGACTCCGCGGGATAGCGACGCGTGAACTCCGAATCCTCGGTCACCGTTAACTTTTTGATCAGCGTTCGCAGCGCCGGGTCGTGGATGCGAGACGGCGCGAAGGTTGCCGGGGTCACCTCACCGTCTTGCCATGCGGCCGCTAGCAAGTAGGGAATGCTGTGGTCGGCAGTCTCCCGCGTTTCGGGGTTCCACTTCTCCAGCTCCGTCGCCGTTCGCTGCACCGCTTCTGTGTAAGTCGCTACATGAACAGAATCGATATCTCTGATCGCAACCTGCTGCCGTAGGTCTAGCACCAGGCCAATTGGTCCCTGGGTGTGTATCACTGAGGGGTAGGCCTTGAAGCTCGTCGCGGTGATCCGAAACGGCTCGGCTGCGCCGCCGAAAGCTGGCCACTTCGGCGCCTCGGCTCCCAGGTTGTGCCACAGTCCTTCTTTGCCTTCGAAAGGTTGATCCGGGCCCGTCATTCCCTCTGCCGCTAGCTCTGCGGCGAACACTCCCATGCGGACTGCCGCGGCCGTGGCGCAGCCCTTCCACATCGAAAGCTCACCGATGCGCGTGGCGCGCAGCGGCACGGTTGACGTGATTGCGATGGCGATCGCGTGTGCCAACGCCGCCCGGTCGAGCGCGAGAATCTTGCCGGCGCCGCATGCCGTGCCGATCGCAACGTAGACACCCTGATCCCAGGTTTTTAACGATAGCTGGTCCGCCATTCGGCAAAACGCCTCGTAGGCCGCCGTGATCGCCGTGATTACCGCCCGCCCGTTCGCTTTGTGGGTGTCGGCGACAGCGAGCACGCCCGGGATCATGTCGCTCGGATGCCCCGTGCCTCGCGCCGCGTAGGCGTCGTTGCAGTCGAGATAGCGAATAAGGGACGTGTTAGCGAAGGCCGCAAGATCCATCGAGCTTTCCTGTCGAGTGCCGATGATTCGTGCCGGTGGGTTTCCCTGCACCCGAGACGCGATCCGCCGCGCGATGGAAGGCGGTTCGGCATCGAAGGCGCCGACGCCGCACCCCAGGGTGTCGATCAACGTTCGCTTGACCTGATGTATCGCTTCAGGCGAAAGTTTTTCGTAGGTCAATCCATTCGCGTAATCGCTCAAGTATGCAGTAGTGGTGTCCATGAGCGCCTCCTGCACATTTCACGACAGCAGCTCGTTCAGTCGCGCGTATTGCTATTTTTTGACGAACTTTTTCAGGTTCCGCTTGCTGGTGAAGCCGCCGTATACGTTTCCCTGGTCGTCTGCCGTGACTTCTTCTGCCGCTTGGAGCTGTGGATCTACAAGCGGGATGAAGGCAGTGACCTTGCCGTCTTTGACGCTGCCGATCCTGATGCCCTGCTTGAACCCAGGATTTCTTTTCTCGTCCGATGTCGAGTCGGCTACGTAGATGGTGTCGTTTTTATCGATAAAGACACTGCTCGGTCGGCCGAATTGTTTCCACTCGGCGAGGAATTTTCCGTCAGCGTCAAAAATTTGAATGCGGCTGTTGGAGCGGTCGCCCACAAAGACGCGTCCCGCCGAATCGAGCGCGATCGTGTGAGGCACATCGAATTCACCTGGTGCCGAGCCGTGCTTGCCCCAGGCCTTGATGAACTTCCCGTCTTTGGAAAATTTCACGACGCGATCATTGGTTTTTTCGCCGTGTCCGTCGGCAACGAAGATATCGCCGTTCGGCGCGACCACCACGTCCGACGGCGAATTCAGCATATCCAGACCATCTCCGGCAACTCCTGGCTTGCCGAGGGTCATCAATACTTTGCCGTCGGGCGCAAACTTGATGACGGTGTGACCTTTGCCGCCTTCTCCACGGCCGTCGGTCACCCACACGTTGCCTTCGCGATCGACGAACAAACCGTGCGGATAATTGAACATGCCCGCGCCAAAATTCGCGAGGAGCTTTCCCGATGAATCAAATTTCATAATCGGCGCGACGTTGGAGCCGGCGCAGTTGTCCGCGCCGCAGCGGTCGAACACCCAGATGCTTTTCCCATCGCTATGATCGAGCTCGACTCCGATGGGCGTGCCCCATGGTCGGCCTTCGGGAAGTTGAGCCCAGGTGTCGAGCATACGATACGGATTGGGCGCGGCGTTCGGATCGAGTTTTTCCTGGGCAAATAAGCGCATCCCGGGCAGCGCCAACGCCGTGATGACTGCGATGGCAAGCGCATAAGTCACTTTGGAAAGCTTCATGATTCGCATTCCTCCATTCACTTGAGTTGCTCGAACACTGATTTATTGACGTGCGGTGTAAGACGGCGCCCGTATACTACGGCACGTCGACAGCGATCAAGCTGACAAGATGCCGATGTTTTCGACGTCGCATCCGTTATTGATAAATTAAAAGATTGACGCGGATTCAGGATTTGCCGACTTGAAGCTGTTCGAATGGCAGAACGCCTTGGAACGATCTGCGTTTAATCACGCTAAACGATTTGACCGAGTGTCAGCGCGGCTGCATCACCTGTTCCAATTGGTCTAGAGGCAGGATGAGACGAAACGCATCCAGGGTAATCGTCTCGTTGGCTTTTTCTTTCGAGACAATTCCCTGGGGTACACCGCCCCGCTGCACGGTTTCGATGGCTTCTAAAAGAAGTTTGCGCAGCAGTATTACGCCGCGATCCGACGTCGCCAGTTGCTCGTCGCGGTAGCCAATCTTTCCTTGGGTGGACTGGCAGACGTAGTCTTCCCTCCACACTTGCCCACGATAGGGCACGTGTTTGCGCTTGTCGTATTCTTTTACCGGTTCAGCAGTCGGCGGCGCATAGCGTGATTGATCTCGTTTCTTGATGAGATCGACCTTATCCCGCGGAACAAAATCGCTGCTGAATACCATGAAATTATCGTCATCCACGGGCGTGACAAATAGCAACCGTTCAAAGCCTTCTTCCTCAACGCCGCGTCCGCCGAGGGAAAACACACTCGGCAATGCCAAGCTCGTGAGCCGCACATAAAGAGTTCCCGGCGTGGGGCCGGGCCAGTGAACGATAGTCTTCAGGCCATACTCGGTTCGGAACGCTTCGATATGATGATCACCCGGATAGTCCCAAAAAGCGTTTTCCCAAGAGCGGTCTGCGCGGCTCGGCTTGTGCAAAAAAAAGGCGTGCAGAGAATCAATGGTATTCTCGAAAAAATTGAACCAGTTGTAATCCCAATGGCGCGGCGGCAGCACCAAGCGCATGCCGTCATCTCGCACGAGCGCCGAATAGCGCGGCAGCGGTGGCGGCTCGCTTTCTTGCGCGCCCATAAACGCGAAGATGAGCCCGCCCAATTCCCGTACTCGATAGCTCGGGTGTTTGACCTTCTGGCAGAAGGTGCTGCCTTTGGGTTCGAGGGGTTGATCCAAGCAGTTGCCCTCAACATCGTACAGCCAGCCGTGATAGGGACATCTGATTCCACGGGCTTCGATGTCGCCGTATTCCAACGACGTTCCTCGATGAGAACAGTGAAGGCCCACGAGCCCGAGGCGGCCGCTGCCGTCGCGGAACAGCACCAGCTCTTCACCCAGAACCTTGACCGCCTGAGGAATGTCTTTCAAATCTTCGGCGCGGCCAACCGCCAGCCAGTAGCGTCTGAACATCGCGCCGCCGGGCGTGGCCGGCCCCACATGACAAAGCGCTGACAATCCGAGTTTTTCTTGCCTTGCTTCCGACATCGCTTTGTCTCCCGCTCAGATCATTTTCCTTTTTGAACTTCTTCCAACAGGGAGAAGTCGTACATCTTTTTCGCCAACTCGGCGGCCGGTTCGTTGGTCTTGATCCGTTGGCGGGTCAGTTCGATGCCGTTCTCAATGGCGCGGCGCGAAATCATGCCCTCTTTCGACAGGATGCTCAGCATGAACTTGTAATTGGTCGCGGCGATGTCCGGCTCCAAGCTGAAATCTTTGGAAATTGAATTGACGATCTCATCTCGGTTGCGCGGATCTTCGAGGTATTGGAATCCCTTCAGCGTGCTGCGTAAAAATCGCTTGATCAGCAGCGGGTTTTCTTTGATCAGCTGATCGGAAACCACAATCCCCGAGCCCGGCAGCTCCATGATGTCGGCCAAAGACTGGAGTCTTACCATGCCGAGTTTTTCCGCGACCGCGAAGCCCGGCGCCCACAAGATGGCCGCGTCCACGGAACCTTTCTGAAGCGCGGCGAACACGCTTTCACTTCCCACCGCCAGAATGGTCGCTTCCTTGTCGGGATCGACGTGGTAATGCGTCAAGATCGCTCGCGCTGCATAGTCCGTAGTGCTGCCAATGCCGGTAACGGCGATCTTTTTCCCCTTGACGTCGGCCATCGAGCGAATACCGGACTCTCTTCGTCCATAAAGGATAAAGGCCGGCTTGCTGTTGAACCCAATGATGCCCTTAACCGGCGCGCCGGCCATCGCGGCGCGAATGCCCGTGCCGAAGCCGGTGCTGAATTGGATCGATCCCGACACGAGAGCCTGCATGGCCGTCGGGCCGCTCCTGAAAAGCACCTCAAGGACGTTTAAACCCTCGCTCTTGAAAAAATCCTTTTTGAGCGCCACGGACAGCGGCAGATCGGAAAGCGTCGGCGCGTCTACGCCGATGATGACTTTGTTGGCTTCCGCCGAAAAACTTTGCCGCCCTAAACTCAGGAAGATCGAAAAAAATAGCAGAGCGGCGCTTCTCATCCAGTCCCTCTTAGGTTGTCACCCGAGTCGGAGAAATATCGCGAGCTTATGAAAGCGACGATTTCAAGTCAACCAACCGGCGTATGGGCTTACTGTTAGTCGTCATTCCCAGCGAAGCGAGAAATTTTCTCTTTACATCGATTCGAAATCGACTCGGCGGGATCAACGCAGTGGAACGTTACCGCGATCATCAACATTCGTTGCAACGACTTCGCGAAAGCGTTAAACGAATCGACCTGGAGGGTTCAGTATGAAGATCGTCGTGACGGGCGGTGCCGGCAGGCTAGGACAGCTGACGACCAGAGAATTGGTTGCGTACGGTCACGATGTGCTGGCGATCGACAGAACGCCGATCTCGGATCCTGGCTGCCCTTCGTCCCTAGTTGATCTTTCACAAGCGCAAGAGCTCGCGAGTCTCTTCAAGCGGGCCGACGCGGTAATCCATCTGGCGCGCAGGCGGTTTCCCTACACGAGCAATGGCTTCGACCCCGCGTCGCGTACATGGAAAATTCCCGACGTGTTCGGCGACGCGGAAAATTTCAGTTACAACGTGACCATCAGTTACAACGTGGTCGCTGCGGCATTTGCCGCAGGAGTGAAAAAGCTCGTCATGGGATCGAGCCTTACGATTTACGGCTTGTATTACCCCACCCGGTTCGCCGTGCCCGAGTATCTGCCGGTGGATGAAGCTCATCCCTTGGCGCCCCAGGACCCTTACAGCATATCCAAACTCGCCGGAGAGCGCATTTGCGATGCGTTCACGTGCCGCAGCGACATGCAGATCGCCAGCTTCCGCTTTGCCGGCATCTCAGCCGATTTGACGCAGGGAAATCTTCTCGAGCGGCGCAAGAACCCGTTGCGCTGGGCCGGGCCGTTGTGGACTTATATCGATGTGCGCGACGCCGCCGTCGCCTGTCGGCTCGCCGTCGAGAAAGATTTTTCCGGCCATGAGCCGTTCAACATCTGCGCTCCCCATACCATCATGACGGAACCGACCTTAAGGCTAGCCAAAGAATATTTCCCGAATGTGAAAGTGCGCGCGCCGCTCGAAGGCAACTGGAGCGGGTACGACTGCAAAAAAGCTCGCGACTTGCTCGGCTTCACTGCGAGATATCTGCTCGACTAGGTTAACTGCAGCGACGAGCCTGTTTCTTTAGGAAGCAAACGAAGTCATGGTTAAAAACTTCGATACGATCGTGGTAGGTCTCGGCGCCATGGGAAGCGCCGCGGTTTATCAACTTGCGAAGCAGGGTAATAAAGTGCTCGGCGTCGATCGGTTTTCGCCTCCGCATCCGAACGGTTCGTCTCACGGCGAGAGTCGAATCATTCGCCAAGCGATCGGCGAAGGGGAGGAATATGTGCCCTTCGCCTTGCGCTCCTATGAATTGTGGCGCGAGATCGAAAAAGAAACCGGGAAGGAACTCCTGAAGATCACGGGCGGCGTCACGCTGCAGAGTCAAAACAACGAGGCCGTCATGCACGGCCGGCGTGATTTTTTGGGAGAGGCGATCCGCTGCGCGAAGAAGTTCAATATCCGCCATGAGACTCTCGAAACCGCAGAGATAAAAAAGCGTTATCCGCAGTTCGCCGTAACGGATGAACGCGCCTACTACGAATACGAAACGGGATTTTTAAAACCGGAACTTTGCATCGAGGCAGAGCTCGATCTCGCTCGCAAGCGTGGTGCGGCGGTGCAAACCGACGAGATCGTTGTTTCAGTCGAAAGAGACGGGAATTCGGCAGTGACGGTCAAAACCAACCACGGCTCCTACTGCGCGGAAAAGGTCGTCGTCACTGCCGGAGCTTGGGTCGCTCGATTCTTGCCGCCAGCATACGCACATTTGTTCAAAGTCTATCGGCAAGTCATGTACTGGTTTGCAATCAGGGAAGACTGCCGCGCGATTTTTGCGGCTCCCGAGTTCCCGATTTTTATTTGGATCTTCGGGAAGGGCAGCGAATTCGGTTTCTACGGCTTTCCGACCCTAGATGGCAAAACGATTAAGATGGCAACCGAGCAATTTGCGGCGAGCACTGATCCGGACCATGTACATCGTGATGTTGGCAGCGAAGAAATCCGATCGATCTATAATGATTACCTGCGAGATCGTTTGCCTGGGATTTCCGATCGATGCCTAACCGCGGCAACTTGTTTGTACACGACGACTTCCGATTCGCACTTCGTGATCGATGCTCACCCGGAGAATGAGCGCATCATCATCGCGTCGCCTTGTTCCGGTCACGGATTCAAACACTCGGCGGCGATTGGCGAAGCGCTCGCTGAGCAAATCATCGATGGCAAGAGCAAGCTTGATACGAGTGGCTTCAGCCTGAAGAGATTTAAAGATTTGATTCAATAGAAGACCAAACGCGCAGAAATTTTCACCACAGGGACGCAAAGGATACGAAGTTTTTTGTGGGGCGCGCGTGCGCACGTTCCCGCGAAACCGAGATGCCAAGATGCCCGACGTGCCGACCTTGTTCGAGTTAATGGACAAAGAAAAAACCCCGGCGCGCAGCCGGCTGCTCGCCACTGTGATGCTCGACGGCAGCGGATTCGGTCCGTATCCGATCATTGCCGCGCCGGGAGTTCCAGCGGAACGCATCAAGATTCTGCGAGAAGCCTTCGGCCTGACGCTCAAGACGCCGGAGTTTTTGGAAGAAGCAAAGAAAAATAAATGGGAAATCAGACCCGTGGGCGGCGATGAACTGGACGCTCTGGCAAAGAAGTTGCCAAACCTTCAGCCCGAAGTGATCGAACGGCTGAAATCATTGTTGGGGGACTAGCTGGAGCAACGAGCGCATGAAACGAGTATCGGGAAAACGCTCAAGGCGAACCGTTTTATCGTTGAGGATTGTCACCGCCGCGCCAAAACAAGCGGCGGATTGAGAGCTTTAATGCGCTCGCGCGTCGAGTCGAAGGTTTATCAGCTCGCGTGACAGTGGAGTTATCGACCGGGTGTATAGTGTTTATCCTGCAAAATCGCCCCGGGAGCTCATTACAGCTCAGTAAGCTGAGCTACGACGACGTTTTCCATACAATTCCAAAAATCTTGTACCGCCTCGAAGGTCTACCGGCAAATCAGCAGCATACGCCGTCCGAGATTTAGCTCTTTTTTACTTTAGCTTTTGAAGCAATCCACACCTGCCGCGTCTAATTGTTGTGTTCTGACAAAAAAGGAAGGAGGTGATACTGTGAAAAGCGCAATGAAAGTTGCAGTGCTCGCTTTAACTGTTTTTGGTTTCAGCGGCATGAGTTTCGCTCAGTCCAACCCAGCCACATCCCCTACTCCGTCAGCAGATAAAAAGGCCGGGACGACCTCCACGAAGGCGAAGAACAGTCGGATTACCGGCGAGATTACTTCCCTGGATGCCAAGAGCGGCATGTTGGCCGTTAAAGCCAAGGACAAAGAGGTCAACCTGACGGCCGAGTCCAAAAGCGCCAAGGGGGCCTTGGAAAAACTCAAGGTAGGCGACATGGTCACTGTTTCTTACAGTGAGAAGGACGGAAAGATGGTCGCCAACTCGGTCAAGGCCGACAAAAGCACGGCTTCGAAGTCCAAAGCGATGGACAAACAAAGCGACATGATGGACAAGAAACCCGCCACGAAGTAATGGCTTGAGGATGCATCTGCGAGAGGGACAGTCGGGCAACCGGCTGTCCCTCTTCTGTTTTTGTTCAATCAACTGCCGAATTCGGGCTTGGCAGGCAGATTGTCGCGCGAGGACCTAAACAACAGCGTTAGCAAATCCCGCCGTATCGGTGCTATTTACCGTTGAAACTTCAGATCCCAGCGAAGAAGCCCGTGACATCTTTCTTAGCAGACGATAGGCAGTGTCCGGAGTGACGGTCGGGAGTCGCATCTCTTTATCGCTCTTTGAAGGACCATTATTTATTTGTTCGACGATCTTCTGCTACAACAGACGGGGATTTGCATGAAGCGAGTAGCACCGGAAGTGAAAGACCTGACCGAGGAAGAGATCCCCGGCACTGGTCAGTGGCATCAGACCTTCACACTTTTTATGCCAGGAGATCCTGTCACCGAGCAGCCATTCAATCGCATCGGAAGCAAGCTCGATCTCTCCGACCCGCAGGTCCGCATCGATCTCTGGAAGACGCTCAGGGACGACCGCTTCACGGATTGAGCCGGTTAGCGCCAATTTCATTACAAGTTCCACTGCCGTGGAAGTACTAGACGTCGAGCTGGAATGCGACCGAAAGCGCAAAACCCTACTTGGCTGGCATCGGCCGAGTAGGACACGCAAAGCTTTGACTTGGCGGTTCGAATTAATGACATTACGCACGAGCTCAGATATGGCTAATGATTGGCAGCGACAACTTCCGCGATCTTCACGAGCCTTGAGAACGGAACTGCGATGCTCTGTCAGTTGTCGATCTGCTTTCGTAAATTGATCCGAGGGCGAGTCAAAGCGCGAACGCGGGGAGGCTTTAAGCTTTATGGCGGGTACGCACTATGACGTAATCGTGATCGGCGCCGGCAACGCGGGGTTGACCGCGGCCTTGGCGGCACGGCAACAACAAACGCGGGTGCTGCTTTTGGACAAATGTCCCAAACCGGCGCGCGGCGGCAATACGCGCTTTTCCGGCGGCGGCTTTCGTTTCACGTATAACAGTCTGAACGACATGCGGCCGATGCTGCCGTCACTCACAGATGAAGAGGCGGCGAAGATGGAGGTCGGCACTTATTCCAACGCAGAATTCTTCGAAGACGTCATGCAGGTCACCGAGTATGCCGCCGACAAAAAACTCACCCATATTCTCGTCGATCGATCTTACGATACCGCGCGCTGGTTAACTGACATGAACGTCAAATGGATTCTTTCCACCAGCACCCATGCGGTGAAGATGGGAGGGAAAATAAAGTTTCCCTCGGGCCGGGTAATCTCGGTCAACGACGGTGGTTTAGGATTGGTGGAAATGCTGTTTCCGACCGCTGAAAAAAACGGCATCGAAATTGTCTACGAAGGGAAAGCGACAGCATTGATATTTGACAATCGCGGTAAGGCCACTGGTGTGCGGGTGCAAACTGCGGAGGGGCTGGTGGATTTTTCGTCTCGCGCCGTTGTGTTAGCCGCCGGCGGCTTCGAGGCCAATCCGGAAATGCGCGCGCGCTATCTCGGCACGGGCTGGGATTTGGTGAAAGTGCGTGGCTCGCGCTACAACACCGGCGAGGTGCTCAATTTCGCTCTGGGATTCGGCGCACAGCCGATCGGCCACTGGAGCGGCTGCCATGCGGTGCTGGTCGATGCGGAAGCACCCGACGTCGAATGCGCTTACGAGCACCGCTATTCGTATCCCTACGGCATCATGGTCGACATCAACGGCAAGCGCTTCGTCGACGAAGGCGAGGATTTTTTCAGCTACACCTATGCGAAATGCGGCCGCGAAGTGTTGCGCCTGCCGTGGCGCACCGCCTACCAGATTTTTGACAGCAAGGCCCGCCCGCTGTTGCGCTCCGAGTACAACCGCGGCTTCCACGTCAGCGCCGATACGATCGAAGCGCTAGCGAAAAAACTGCCTGGCTTGGATTGGGAAAACGTCGTCAAAACCGTTGCCGCATTCAACGATGCGGTCAACGACGCGCCGTTCGATCCATCGAAACACGACGGCAAATGCACGCGCGGCATCAGCCCGGTGAAGTCGAACTGGGCGCAGCGCTTGGACACACCGCCGTTTTACGCATTCCCGGTGACCTGCGGCATCACGTTCACTTTCGGCGGGGTCGGCATCACCGAAAAGGGCGAAGTCAAGGATACCAGCGGGAATGTGATCGCCGGACTTTTCGCCGCCGGAGAAATCACTGGCGGCTCCTTCTTCAATAATTATCCCGGCGGGTCGGGCTTGATGAAAGGCACTGTCTTCGGTCGCCTGGCAGGCAGCAGCGCTGCGGCATTTGCCAAGGCGAACCGGATTTGAGGCGGTGGAAAGAGCGCCCCGGCAAAAACTGCCGCCCGGCACAGCGAAATCGAGCACACAGGGAGAAAGTGAAAATGGCAGTTGGCATTACCGAACAGCTGGCGATCCACACAGCTAGAGTGCGCTACGAAGATATTCCGCCTGAGGCGATCCAAAAGGCCAAAGATTGCATTCTGGACCAGATCGGCGTCGAGCTGATCGGTTCCACTTTGGAGTGGAACAAGATCGCTTACCGCTATGTCGCCGAGATGGGCGGACGCGGCGAAAGCACCGTCGTCAACTACGGCAATAAAGTTCCGACCCTCGATGCGGCATTTGTCAATGCGACCTTTGGCCAAGGTTGCGAGCTGGATGATGTCGGCTTCGCGGCGGGTGGACACCCGGGCGCGGCTACCGTTCCGGTCGCGCTAGCGCTCGGTGAAAAGCAACGCAGCAGCGGCAAGGACTTTCTCGCCGCGGTGGTGGTCGGCTGCGATGTCATGTACCGCTTGCTGGCGGCTGTCCGTCCTTCGTCCGGCAAACGTGGTTTTCATAGCCACGGGATCGGCGCGCCATTTGGAGCAGTCGCAAGCGCGGCGAGATTGCTCCGCCTGACGGATGGGCAAATGCTTCATGCCTTCGGCATTGCCGGCATGCACTCGAGCGGCACGATGGAATACGATCAGACCGGCGGCGAGGTTAAGCGAGTGATCGCCGGGATTGCGGCGCGCGGCGGCATCCAATCGGCGCTGCTCGCGCAACTGGGGTTGACAGGGCCGCCGACGATTATCGAAGGCAAGCGTGGATTTTTGAAAGTCTTTGCGGATGTGGTGGAGCCTGACGAAATCACCCGCGACCTCGGCCGCGAGTTCAAGATCATGCGCATTTGGTTCAAGCTCTATCCTTGCGTTGCGACCGTGCAGGGAGTCATCTATACGCTGACCAAACTCATCGACCAACACCGCTTCAGCGCCGATGATGTCGAGGAGATTCGCGTCGGAATCTCCGAGACGTCGCTCTCGCACGGCGGCGCGATTTACGAGCCGCATGATACCGCCAGCGCGCAGTTCAGCTTGCCATTCTCATTGGCGATTCGTCTATTGAAGAATGACAACGATCTGACCTTCTACATGGATCCGAAACTCTGGACCGATCCGAAAGTTCTCGCGCTGGCGAGGAAAGTAAAGAGCTACGCGGACCCGAACGCGAAGAAAGACCAGAACTACAATACAACGATGGAGGTGAAGCTCACCAACGGGGAAACTTATAAAGCATTCGAGCCCTATCCGCCAGGCTCGCCGCTTAACATGGTCAGCCGCGACGTGTTGCGCGCGAAGTTTCGCAAGATGGCGCGCGCGGTGCTAACGGAAAAGCGCATCGATCAGTTGATTGAATCCGTGGATCGGCTGGAAAATTACGGTGATGTGGCGGAATTGATACCGCTGATTGTGAAGTGAGCGTCGCCGGAGTGTTCCAAATCTTCCGGCGGCGGGCGACCGCCGGTCGCCCGTCATCGATTCACGCATGTTGAGACGAGCGTCGCCAATCGACAGAGTTATTTTACAGCCCGTAAAACCGGCGCGGGTTATCGTCCAGAATCTTGCGGGCGACCGTTGCGGGGATTTCGCCTGTCTCGCCGCGCTGCTCGATGACGTCGAGGGCCTGGATCTCTGCGGACTGGTCGGCATGGCTGTAATCGGTCCCGATCATCAGGTTGTCCTCGGTGCCGTATTTGAGAATGTACGGCAGATCGTCGTTCGTCTGGCAGGCGACGTAGATGCGATTACGACGGAATAAATCCTCCTTGAAATCCACCGGCAAAAACGTGCGACGAAGTTTCTTCGCGACGAGATCGGCGTAGAGATATGGAATCCACGAGGCGCCGGTTTCGATGAAACCAATTCGAAGCTTCGGAAACAGATCCGGAATGCCATGTTCGATGAGCGCGCTGAACGCGGAGATCGCGTTCATGCCGCCATCCAGGCTCTCTCCTTGCAGCGCGATGGCGGACTCGACTTTGCCCGTCGCGTTATGAATACAAATGGGCAGATCGAGGCGGCTGGCCTCCTCGTAAACCGGAAAGAAGTACGGATCGCTAGCGGCGCGGTCGGCGCATTCGATGCCCTTTTTGAACAAGCCGCAGGCGCCATTGTCTTTCGCCCAGCGCACCTCCTCGACTGCCTTGTCGATGGATAGCAGCGGCAGCATGGCGATCCAGCGCAGCCGCCCACGGCTTTTCTCGGAGGTTTTCGCGATCCAACGATTATAGGACTTGCAGAGCGCCATCTCGACTTCTGGCCGATCAGTGAGCGCATGCAGAAATAAAGTCGGGTAGAGCACCTGCACATCGATCCGCAGCTCGTCCATGTGACGTATGCGAGCGTCCACGTCGATCAGCTCGCGCGTCGTCTGCACGGTTCCCGTGCGCTTGTCGTCGCGCCAGCGCCTGAGCCGAATATTGCCGTCGATCACCCAGAGTCGATGCGGGCGGGCATCGCCGGGTGCTGTTGGACCGCCGGGATCCAGAGTCGTCGGTTTGAAGCGGCGCGCGCCATCATCGAGGTATTCCCAAGTCGCTTCCGATTCGTCCACGTGCGCGTCAACGTCCACGCGAAACATAGAGCCTCCTTTGTCTAACCGCTGAAGCTTTCAACCGTCGTTTATTGCACGGCAAGAAGACTGTCAAGCAATGAGGCTAACGCTCTCTCGTTAGTGAGTTCTTCCTGGTGTTTTCCTGCAAACTTGTCGCAAAAAGTAGGACAGGGTCTTTAGGAAAAATAGATTTTTCTTTTTGAATTCCTGGATTCCGGTCGCGCTAGCTCCGCCAGCTTGCCCGGAATGACAATGCCTTTTTCAGGTAATTGACTTGCAGGATAGGACGCGGTCGTTTACGGGAAACTGCTTGGCACTACTTCTGCACATTCCTGTCCGCGGAAGGAGGCAATATGGATAACAATCAATTCAAAGGCAATTGGCACGAGTTCAAAGGTGAGGTGAAGCGGAAATGGGGAAAGATCACCGACAACGATCTTCTCGAATGCGAGGGTGACTACGAAAAGTTTCTAGGGATCGTCCAGAAAAGATACGGCGACGAAAAGGATGCCGTGCAGAGTTGGGCGAACGATTGGTACTCCGAGCGTGAGCAGGAAGACATCCGCAGAAGGCACGACACGATCTCTCGCAATCAGGTGTAATTGAAGAGGCGTGAGGCTCGAACCATGAGGCGCGACTGGCAACCAGAGCTTCTATGCTTCGAGAAGCTCAGCATGAGCGGATTTCTTTTTGGTCATTCAAGTTCTGTCCGTGCATGCCGAGCTATTGAACATGTAAGCTGTTTTCAACGGCCTGTCACCTCTAATTATTCAATCACAGCAAAACGCGACACCGTTTCCGTAGTTCATTTCGCCGCGAAGCAGTATATCCGTCCGCCTCCGCCGCGCGGCGCGGTATCGGCGCAGCTTCCGTTGTCGTGCGCCGAGTTCCATACGGAGTATCTTCCGGATGGGTCGCCACCGGGGCCAAGGCCATCCGAGTGACCTACTTGAGCCTGTTGGTCTGGAGACGCCGATGTCCAATCGTTGCATGTCTTTCCGGCCATGACCTTACCGTCTGCCGTCGAGCCGGTCAGAATGTCATGCACCGTTGGTTTTGGTGAATCCGGCCAATTGCCGGGAACTCGCTGGCCGTGCTCGTCGAGAAATACGTCCGCATCTCCTTTGCGCGCGTGCAGCTCGTCGAGATTTTTAGCAACTACGACGCCTTTGACGTTGGTCCAAGGGCCAGTGCCGATGCGGCTGCGCGCGTCCGTGGGCTTGTTGCCGTTGTCAGAATCATGCTCGGCGCTCAAATAGGCGTGCCAGGTCTTGTTGCCAAGGCCGACGGCGCTCGCCAGCTGCTGGCAAATTTTATCCGCGCCACGTAACCCGCCGAGGTTGGCTGTCTTGCTCCCAGTGCTACTGACAAAAAAGCTCGTTGCCGGATTGGCCTGAGCTTTCGGCACCGATGCTCTGGCCTCTGTCACCGCTGACAATTCCTAGCGCAGCTAATGCCGCAACAAGAACGATTTGTTGCTTCATAAGTTTCCTTTCCGCTCGATATTTTTGTTCAGGAAATTTTTTTCGCTAAACCAGAGCTCAAGCACGGAGCACGCTACACCGCACCCCTTTATGGAGT
>Ga0310810_10004536_pt1 | contig 15379 bp, 9 predicted proteins | sample NCmetagenome_FD_207641 | JGI IMG/M metagenome (GOLD analysis project Ga0310810, IMG submission 207641) | Soil microbial communities from experimental microcosm in Duke University, North Carolina, United States - NC | ecosystem: Engineered > Artificial ecosystem > Soil microcosm > Unclassified ...
ATAATCTCAATGTATTCGGGTTCGTTCCGGATGCTGTCGAGATCCGGATCCCGCTTCATCCATTCGTAGTTCGCGTGCCCGGCAAGGATTGCATTCTTCAAGGCGTCCAGGGACAACCGCTTCTCTCCCAACCGTGCATAGAAGCAGCAGCCGTTGTACAGCATGAGGGAGTCGTTCGGATTGAGTTCGAGTGCTTTTGCCGCCGCACGTTTCGCTTCGTCGACGCGATCCACCAAAACAAGATGTATGGCGTTGATCATGTGCGCTCTCGCGTCATCAGGGTATCGCGACAGGTGACGGGCAAGAACAGGGATAGCGATAAGAAGCTGCTCGCGGTGGAGTTGCTTTTCCCCCAGTTTCTCATACGTCATCACGAGATCCGTAAATGCACCGTAGAAGTCGCCGTTGAGCTCCTGGCATTTTTTGTACATCTCGACCGCGTCGCGATCCCGGTCTATCGCGTGATAAATCCTTCCGAGAATCCAGAATGCGATATAGTTGTTGGGATCGAGCTCCAATGCCTTCCGGCCTGAATCAAGCGCTTCATCGTACGCTTTCTTGCCGAAGTGAGCAAGACTCAATGACGCGTAGGCTTCCGAAAGGGTAGGATCGTACATGAGCGCTTTCAGGCTCGCCTCCAATGCCCGGTCGAGATAGGAATCCTTCCTGTCAAACTGAAAATACAGCCAGGAATACGCCTCGCCTAATCCCGCGTACGCCGATGCGTACCGGCCGTCGAGTTCGATGGCCCGCTGAAAGAGATGAAGAGCGGAATTTATATCGTTCTTTGTCATCCGGTAAAGAGCGTTCCTCGCGCGAAGATGATAATCGAACGCTTCGGCATTCTCCGTTGATCGTTTGGTGAGGACGACTTTTTCGGTTGGGGTAAGTTTCACCATCAATGCGTCGACGATCTGTTTCGAAACCTGCTCCTGGATATCGAACACGTCTTCTAGTTTACCTTTATAGGTTTCAGCCCACAGCTGGGCATCGGCCTCGATGTCCACAAGCTCAACGGCGATCCGAAGATTATCCTGAAATTTTCGTACGCTTCCTGCCAGAATATAGCGCGTCGCAAGCTCCCTTCCGATCGCCTTGACCTCTTTCGTTGTCCCTTTGTATTGCATCGAGGTCGTCCGGGGGACTACGCGGATGTCTTTCAATCTTGACAGGTTGATGATAAGTTCTTCCGTCAGCCCATCGCTGAAATAATCGCTCTCTTTGTCCGGGCTGATGTTGCCAAAGGGGAGAACGGCGATCGCTTTGGTCTGCGGAGCTGCGGAGGCTGACAGGATCGCGCGCTGCGTCTCCTGGAGTGCATTGAGAACCTCATCCATGGTCTGGTATCTCTTCGACCGGTCCTTGGCAAGGAGTTTCTGGATAAGCGTGTCGATCTGATGAGGAATCTTTCTGTCCATCAGGCTGGGAGTGGGAGGATCCTCGTTCACGATAAGATAGAGCAACCCTGCTTCATGCTCCGATTTGAACGGCAGGTCCGAAGTGAGCATTTCATAGAGCACGACTCCGAGCGACCAGATATCCGATCGTTGATCGGCAGCGTCGCCCTGCGCCTGCTCAGGTGACATATAGGAAAGCGTCCCCAGCGAGGTGCCGGTCTTCGTCAGGCCCGAACTGCTCTTGAGCTTCGCGATCCCAAAATCCATGATTTTGAGTTTTCCTCCGCTCGAGACCATAACGTTTTCGGGTTTGATGTCGCGGTGGACAATGTTCTTGTCGTGCGCGGCTTTCAATCCCTGGGCGATCTGGGCTGTCCATTCAAGCGCCTGGACAAGAGGAACCCCGGACTTGAGATTGGCAATATGCTTCTTCAGCGTGGACCCTTCAACGAACTCCATGACGAAAAACAGCCTCTTGTCCTGCTCGTCGATCTCGAACACTCCAAGAATGTTCGGATGATTGAGAGCGGCGGTAGCTTTCGCCTCCTGGATGAATCTCGTTTTGTTCTCCTCCGAGGCGGAGAGATGCTGTGGAAGAAATTTGATTGCGACGATGCGGTCGAGCTTCGTATCCTGGGCTTTGTAGACGATGCCCATGCCGCCCTCGCCAAGCTTGTCGAGGATCTTATAATGTGAAACGGTGGTTCCGATCATGGTTGTTGTATCCTTACTGAAGTTCTGAATCCAGCCTTGCGTTGTTTCAGCAAAATTGTCAGTTGTTTGCGGTCTTACTTTCCCTTCATGAGCTCTCTATACTCAGGCTCATTCCGGATGGTGTCGAAGTCCGGATCTTTCTTGATCCATTCAAAATTTTCGTACCCGTTGGTTACGGCATCCTTGATCAATTGAACGGCTCGTTTCTTCTCTCCAAGACGGGAATAGAGACAGGCGCCGTAGTACATCATAATCGGATCGCCAATGCTCAATTCCAGCGCTTTTTCTCCTTCGAGTTTTCCTTCGTCTGCCCGTCCCGCATAGGTCAGGTTCACCGCGTATGCCATCCTTCTGTAGGCGTCGTCGGGATACTGGGCGAGATGACGAGGGTAGGTAACAAGAGCTTTTTGAAGCACAGCATTGAATTTCTGTTTGTCCCCCAGTCGTTCATACAGGTTCATGAGATCATCGAGCGCCTGAAGGAAGTCGGGCGAAAGCGCGATCACTTTTTCCAGCGCTTCCTTGGCTTGCGTATCCCTGTCGGTGGATCGATAAATTCTGGACAAAATCCAGTACGAGTTGAAATTCTTGGGGTCAAGCACGATGGCCTTCTGGCATGCCTCAAGAGATTCGTCGTATAAACTCTTGCCGAGATACGCGAGTGCGAGAGCGGCATACGCCTCGGAGAGCGTCGCGTCATACATGATGGCCTTGAGACTCACTTCCAGCGCACGGTCAAGCCAGATGTCCTTCCGCTCGAAATCTCTGTACAACATGCCGTAGGCTTCTCCTAAACCGGCGTAGGCGGAGGCATACCTGGGATCGTGCTCAATCGCTTTCTGAAAAAACTGTATTGCCATGTTAATGCTGCTTTTCGTACGCCTGTTCAGGAAATCCCGGGCGCGGAGATTACAATCAAAGGCACCCGCATCGATCGTGGTCCGCTTCGTCAGGACCGTCTTTTCGGTCGGCGTGAGCTTCACCATGAGGGCTTCGACGATCTGTTTCGATACCTGTTCCTGGATGTCAAACACATCCGCAATCGTGCCTTTGTACGAGCCAGCCCACAGCTGGCGTCCGTTCTCGACATCGATGAGTTGAACGGCAATTCTCAGGTTGTCCTGGAATTTCCGCACGCTTCCCTCGAGAATATAGCGGGCTTTGAGCTCCCGCCCGATCGTCTTGATGTCTTTATTGGTGCCTTTGAACTGCATGGAACTCGATCGAGAAATAACTTCAATGTCTTTCAATTGAGAAAGATTGACGATAAGTTCTTCGGTGAGCCCGTCGCCAAAGTACTCGTTGTCCTTGTCCCCGCCGATATTCGCAAAGGGAAGAACGGCAATGGCTTTCTTCTCGGCGACGGCGGGCCCGTGATTGCTCTCTTTTTGCGCATCGCGGAGAGCTTCGATCACCTCCAGGGCGCTCTGATACCTGGCGCCGGGGTCTTTCATGAGCATTTTGCTCACAACGGTATTGATTGAGCCGGGGATCGTCCGGTCGAAGTCGCTCGGGACGGGGGGATCCTGATTGACGATGAGGTATAACAATCCGGCTTCATGTTCGGACTTAAACGGCAAGTCGGCTGTGAGCATTTCAAAAAGGACAATTCCCAATGCCCAGATATCCGCTCGCTGATCGGCTGCGATACCCTGTGCCTGCTCCGGAGACATGTAGGAAAGTGTGCCGAGCGAAACTCCTGTTTTCGTCATTCCCGAACTGCTGGCAAGCTTCGCGATCCCGAAATCCATGATCTTCAGCTTTCCGTCACCCGTGATCATAACGTTCTCAGGCTTAATATCCCGGTGAACGATATTCTTCTCATGAGCGGCCTTGAGGCCTTGCGCGATCTGTATCGCCCACTCAATTGCCTGTGGGACCTGAATGCCCGTCCCGGATTTTAAGTTCGCAATATGTTTCTTGAGCGTAATTCCGTCGACGTACTCCATCGCGAAGAACATCCCTTCGTCCCCTTGTTCGTCGATTTCATAGACACTGAGGATATTCGGATGATTGAGAGCGGCGGTTGCCTTTGCCTCCTGCATGAAGCGCATCTTATTCTCTTCGGCGGAAAGATGCTTCGGAAGAAACTTAATGGCAACCAACCGGTCGAGCTTCGTGTCCTGCGCCTTGTAGACGACGCCCATGCCGCCTTCGCCGAGCTTCTCGATGATCTTGTAGTGGGATATGGTTTGGCCGATCATAACGGAGTGCTCATTTGCCTTTCATGAGCTCGATATAGTCCGGCTCATTCCGGATATTTTCGAAATCCGCATCGCGTTTGATCCATTCGTAGTCTTCGAGTCCGGCAGCGATGGAAGTCTGCAGCGATTCTATCGCCAGTTTCTTTTCCCCCATGCGGGAATAAAAACATGCAATGTTATACATCATGAGGGAATCGCCGGGGCTCAACTCGAGAGCGCGCGCCGCTTCGGTGCGCGCCTCGTCAAACCGCCCGATCTGGGCAAGGTCGATTGCATAATAGATATGCGAGCGCGCGTCGTCGGGATGCTGGGCCAGATAACGGGGATAGACTTCAAGCAGCGTTTCCATGATATCGTGTTGTTTCTTCGTTTCTCCGAGGCGTTCGTAGACGATACGAAGATCGCCGTACGCAGTATGAAAATTCGGATTGAGTTCGATCGCTTTCTTATGCATCTCGACCGCTTCCTTGTCGCGGTCGGTGAGATGATACAACCGACCCAGGATCCAATACCCGGTAAAGTTATTCGGATCCAGCTCGATCGCTTTCTGGCCCGCCGAGAGCGCTTCGTCGACGGACTTTTTGCTCATGTAGGCAAACCCAAGGGCCGAATATGCCTCCGCGAGGGTGGGATCGTACATGAGCCCCCGAAGACACGACTCGATCGCCTTTTCGATCCACACGTCTTTTGTGTCGTAATCGTAATGAAGCGTAGCATACGCTTCGCCAAGCCCGGCATATGCCGCCGCGTAGCGGGGATCGAGCTCGGTGGCTTTCTTGAAAAGCTGAATTGCAAACTGGATGCCGTTTTTCGTACGGCGATAGAGAAAATCACGGGCACGAAGATAACAGTCGAACGCTTCCGCGTTCACGGTGGAGCGCTTTGTGAGAACGATCTTCTCCGTCGGAGAAAGTTTGAGCATCAGCGTATCGACGATCTGCTTCGACACCTGTTCCTGAATGTCGAACACGTCGGCGAGCTTGCCTTTGTATGTCTCAGCCCAGATCTGGTCTTCGGTATCGATGTCGATGAGCTCGACGCTGATACGGAGATTGTCCTGGAATTTCCGGACGTTGCCCGAAAGAATATAACGCGTGCCGAGTTCCCGTCCGATCGTCTTGACATCTTTCGTCGAACCCCGGTATTGCATCGATGTCGCGCGGGGAACAACCTTGATCTCACGTATTTTTGATAAGTTGACGATCAATTCTTCCGTCAATCCGTCGCCAAAATAATCGCTCTCTTTGTCCTGGCTGATATTGCCGAAGGGAAGAACGGCGATCGCTTTTGCTTTCGAAGGCCCCGATGCCGATTCGATCTCTTTCTGCAGTGCGTCGATGGCGTTGATGACTTCGTCCATCGTTTGATATCTCTTGTCGCGTTCCTTCTGCAGCATCTTCATCACAAAGGGATCGACCTGCCGCGGGATTTTCTTATCCATCGCGCTGGGAAGGGGAGGTTCGGTATTGACTATCAAATAGAGTAATCCGGCCTCATGTTCCGCCTTGAACGGAATTTCGCCGGTGAGCATTTCGTACACGACGATGCCGAGAGCCCAGATGTCGCAGCGGTGATCGGCCGGGACGCCCTGTGCCTGCTCGGGGGACATATAGGCGAGCGTGCCGAGCGATGTGCCCGTGCGCGTCGCTCCCGAAGATCCCCGGAGCTTCGCAATTCCGAAGTCCATGATTTTTACCTGCCCGCTTGCGGGAAGCATAATATTCTCGGGCTTGATGTCGCGATGGATGATGTTCTTCGCGTGGGCGCTGTTGAGCCCGCCGGCGATCTGGCGCGTCCAGCTCAACACCTGCTGCAGAGGGATGCTTGCCCGGGCTCCTGTGATCTGCTGCTTTAATGTCTTTCCGTCGATGAACTCCATCGCGAAGAACAACTGGCCGTTGGCTTCGTCGATCTCGTAGACGCCGAGAATGTTCGGGTGGTTGAGGGCCGCGGCAGACCGTGCCTCGCGGATGAACCGTTCTTTATTCTCCTGGGAAGAGGAGAGGTGCGGGGGGAGAAACTTGATTGCGACGGTTCGCTCGAGCTTGAGATCCTGGGCCTTGTAGACGACACCCATACCGCCTTCGCCGAGCTTTTCAAGGATCTTGTAATGAGAGACAGTACTGCCGATCATATAAGTATGCTAATGATTCGATAACTCAGTGGATTATTGATGCATCGGCGCAAAGCGCCGACGAATCAATGGGCAAATCGTTCGGGATTTATTACCTCGAAGAGTATCCTAAGGTAGAAATAATTTGGGGAAGTTACAAGATTTTGGTGATGGAGGACATGAAAGAATCGCTGAATACGGGGCTTCTGCCTCCACATCCACCGCCGTACCGGACGCAGAGAAATCTCCGGCCGGTTTTAGAGAGCGAGACCGGTCCGGGGATCGAAGAAATGGAACTTCGAGCTGTCAACGTAGAGATCGAAGGGGGCGCCGGCAGTCGGTTGGATATCGGAAGGGATGCGGCACACAACCAGCTGCCTCGACGGGGGAATCGTGAAATAGAGGAAGATTTCATTCCCTACCGGTTCGGTGACCTCGATCGACACCGTTACTTTGTGGAAACTCTCTCCCTGATGTTTGGCCGAAATATGCTCCGGGCGGATGCCGAGCGTCAGGCCTTTTGAGTTGTACGATGCGAGACGTGATCCGGCCTGTGCCGAAACATGTAGTGTCAGGTTTCCTTCCGGGAAGGTAAAGGCAGGACCATTGGCGTTCGTCAACGTACCTTCGAGGAAGTTCATCGTCGGGCTCCCGATAAATCCCGCGACGAACCGGTTTGCAGGCTTGTTGTAGATCGTGAGCGGCGAGTCCATTTGTTGAACGATCCCTTTGTTCATGACGACGATCCTGTCGCCCATCGACATCGCCTCGATCTGATCGTGCGTTACGTAGATCATTGTCGCTTCAAGCTGCTTGTGGAGGCGGGAGATTTCGGTCCGGGTCTGCACGCGGAGGTTCGCATCGAGATTGCTCAGCGGTTCATCGAAAAGAAACACTTGCGGCCGGCGGACGATAGCCCGTCCGAGAGCGACGCGCTGGCGCTGGCCGCCCGAGAGTGCCTTCGGTTTACGGTCGAGCAGTTCGCCGATACCAAGAATGCCGGCAGCCTCGGTCACGCGGTTGTTGATATCCTCTTTCGGATGATTCCGCATCCGGAGTCCGAAGGCGAGATTCTCATAGACCGTCATGTGCGGATAGAGAGCGTAGTTCTGGAACACCATCGCGATGTCGCGGTCCTTCGGCGGCATCGCATTGACCATCGTGCTGCCGATAAAGATTTTTCCGTCGGATATCTCTTCGAGGCCGGCAATCATGCGAAGCGTTGTCGACTTCCCGCAACCCGACGGCCCGACGAGGACGACGAACTCCTTGTCGTTAATGTCGATGGTGACGTTGTTGACAACGGGAGATCCACTATCGAACCGTTTGGAAACCCCTTCGAGACGGACGTTCGCCATGAAATGTGGAAATGAAAATTGAGATCGCTTAAATATATGGATTGGTCAGGCTAATCTCAAGTATCGTTCTTCCTTGACTTTCCATCGCAAAATCTCTAATTTAATTTCACATTTTTATTCCTTTCTTTTGTGAAGACAACCTCACATCTCCGTTCCATCAGACGAAAACTCGAGAGAGAAGCCAGGAGGCAAAGATCCCGGGACTATGCGGTCCCCCGGCTTTGGGTGTCGCGAAAATCGGGCGGTACAGCATCACCAACGACGGTTAATCCTTACCGCTTCTTTATCAACGCAATCGACGTAGTTCTCCGGAGCAAGCCCGGGAAGATTCACCATGGCGCAGGGGGCTCCTGGTCGCGGGAAGCGGTCGTCTACAATATGTTCGTCCGGTCGTCGACCGCGTTCGATCACGACGGAAACGGAACAATTGATCTTCCGGCAGGAAAGAGCGGGTGGAGAGAGACCGGGACATTCCTGAAAGCTATCGCGCTCCTTCCCTATATCAGATCCTTGGGAGTTAATACAATACATCTCTTGCCGATAACGAGCATCGGTTCTGATGGAAAGAAAGGAAGCCTCGGGTCCCCGTACGCGATAAAAAATCCGTATGAACTCGATTCACATTTGAGTGAACCGAATGCAGGGGTGGGTGCGGAAGAAGAATTTAAGGCGTTTGTCGAAGGAGCTCACCGGCTGGGGATGCGCGTACTGGTGGAATTTGTCTTCCGGACTTCCGCGAAGGATGGCGATTGGATTCAGGAGCATCCCGAGTGGTATTACTGGATACGTGCGGATATCGAAGACCGCGTTGAATCTCATGACGAAACAAGATACGGGAACCCTCATTTCACCGACGATGAGATGAGAGGGATTTTCGACATGGTCCACAATTGGAATTTCCGGCACCTGCCGCACCCGCATGACATCTACCGGGACATGTTCACGCCGTCTCCCGCCCGTGAGTCGATCATCAAATCAAACGGGAAGTGGATCGGCAGGCTGCCCGACAATACGCGCGTGCGCATTCCGGGGGCATTCGCGGATTGGCCGCCGAATGATGCGCAGCCCGCCTGGAGCGATGTCACGTATCTGAAATTGTACGACCACCCCGGCTTCAACTATATTGCCTACAACACCATCCGCATGTACGATGAGGAACTCGCGCGGCCCGAACATGCCAACGCATCGCTCTGGGACAAGGTTGCCGGCATTGTGCCGTATTACCAAACGTCATTTGGGATTGATGGCGTCATGATTGACATGGGGCATGCGCTTCCGATGGAACTGAAACAGGAAATGATCCGGCGCGCGCGCGCCATTGATCCGGATTTCGCTTTCTGGGATGAGAATTTTTCGGTAAGCGAACACAGCGTGAGAGAAGGATACAACGCCGTCATAGGATATCAGTGGATCGACCAGCATCATCCGGACAGATTCAAGAACCTGCTGCGGCGGTTTGCCGGTGAAGGTTTTCCTCTTCCCTTTTTTGCGACTCCGGAAAGCCATAACACGCCAAGAGCAGCGGCCCGCAGCGGTGGAATCCGCTATTCAAAGTATGCCTGGGCCGTAAGCAACTTTCTGCCCGCGATTCCGTTTATACATTCAGGGTTCGAACTCGGCGAAACCCTTCCTGTCAATACAGGGCTTGATTTTTCGGCCGAAGCACTCAAGGAGTATAGATCAGAAGAGCTGCCGTTGTTCAGCGAACATGCATACCCATGGACGAACGCTCACCAGATGACCGATTGGATCCGGCACGTCTCGGCGGTCCGGAGGAAGTTTCAGCAGTTGATCATGGATCCGCACCCCGGTTCGTTTGTCCATCTGGAATCCGGCGAGCCGGATATTATCGCGTTCGCCAGGACAAGAGCGAAGGGGCCCCGTCTCCTTGTTGTGGCAAATTCGAGCATGGAGCATTCCCGCAAATTCAACCTGAAATGGGAAACAAAAAAGCACTCCCTCACCGATCTCCTGACAAAGGAGAAGATTTCGGTCAGGGATACTCTCATTCACGGATTGTTGACCCCGGGCCAGGTAGCCGTCCTTGAAGTCTGAGCCACGCTTCGTGAGCTCGTGAGATGTTTGACTTTCGGATGCGCAAAAAGTATATTTATCGATGAGACATTGCATGCACGAATTTTCCGAATAGCGCAACTAATTTTCGTGGCAAACCAGAAGACAATATTATTTCTTGAAGATGAGGTGGAACTCCTGAACACGCTGAGCATGCTGCTCCGCGATCAGGGGTACAACATTATTCCGGTAACGAGCGGAGAGGATGCCCTCAAATTGATTCGTCAAACCGTCCCCGATCTCATTATCGCCGACATAAAATTGCCCGGGATGGATGGCTTCGACTTTTTCCGGGAGGTTCGAACGATGAAGGAATGCCAGAAGGTGCCGTTCGTCTACGTCACCGCGTACAATAATCTCAAGGCTGCGGTCACCGCGAAAAAAGAGGGGGCCGCTGAATATATTACCAAGCCCTTCGATTTTGAATATTTCGTAACCCGGATCAAAACGCTCGCGCCGCTCTGAGTTTTTCCACTTCTTTTCTTCTCTTCCCTGAGCCATTTCGCTTCGTACCCTGCGTGACTTTCATCACGCGAGGATCACTGAATTATTCCTATGTTCCAACAACATCATAAGGATGCAGGAACTTGGAGAACGAAGTGAGCTTTAAGAAAATACTGAAGTGGGCAGGAATTGTCGCCCTTATCGCGGTGCCGGTCTATCTGGTGTTGAGGAAGAAAAAGGAGGAAGCGCCGGAGACGCCGTCGACCTACGAGGAGGATGATTCGAATATCTTTGCAGCGGAACTGGAGGAGTAGGCTTCCCCGTTCGCACCCGCCCCTGATCTCACCTAAAAATTAATCGTATTCTTTGCGTTGCCATCGTTGGGCACCCAGCTCGTGTGTTTCTCGCAGCGGCCCGGCGGGTATTTCTTGTTGAACACTTCTTCGGTCCGTTGCGGACAATATTGTGTCGCGATCTTCTTTGTCTCCACGCAGATCGTGTCGCGCTCGACGTTCGGCGGTTGCGCAAAATACTCTACCGGCAGCGCGATGTCGGGATCCTCATAGACATATTTCATAAACCTGCCCCAGATCGGGGCAGCGGCGCGTCCGCCCTGGCCGTCTTCCTGGTTGAAGTGCACCGACTTGTTATCGAACCCGACCCATACACCCGCCGTGATCTGCGGCGTAAAACCGATGAACCAGGTGTCGGCGGCTTCCTGCGTTGTTCCGGTCTTACCGGCCGCGGGTCCGTAGTAATAGTTTCTGACGCGAATGGCTGTGCCTGGTCCCGTCGGCCCTTCCTTGAGTGATTCCTCGAGCATGTCGGTCATGATGTACGCCGTTTCCGGGCTCAGCACTTCGCGGCGTGCCGGCTGATTCTCTTCGATCACGTGGCCGTCTTTGTCTTCGATCTTGAGAATCGAAATCGGCTCCACGTAGACCCCTTCATTGGGGAAAATTCCATAGGCGGAGATTATTTCCAGCGGTTGAACTTCACCTGTCCCGATGGCCAGCGACTCGTACGGAGGAAGCTCAGATTTGATTCCCATCCGGTGGGCATACTTAACGACCTGCTGAACCGGCGCGATCTCCATGATGGCGCGGATGGCGACAAGATTGACGGAGTGCTTGATGCCTTCCCGCAGCGACATTTTTCCGCCGAAGGAATGATCGAAATTTACCGGTGCCCATCGTTTTCCGTTCGGCAGAACCAGGGTTACAGGCTGATTGAGAAGCTCGAAACAGGGGGGGTATCCGTTATCGACGGCAACAGTATACACAAAGGGCTTAAACGCGGATCCCGGCTGCCGTTTGATCTGCGTGACGTGGTTAAGTCCGTACTTGAACGTGCGAAACCGTGATCCGCCGACCATGGCGAGGATATTTCCGTTCCGGTGGTCGATCGCCGTAAATCCCACTTCGATGCGCGCGGCTTCGCGCTTCACAGAATCGACGAAGGCGGGAGTATTCCTCAGCGATCGCGCGATACTGTCCTGTTTGTCGGGAGCGGCGTCGCGATAGACATCGGAGGTTCGAATCGTTTGGGCAATGGCCTGGGTCAGCTCATCCTTGTGATTTTTCCAGTTCCACTGTTTCGTAAATCGCGGTTGAATTTCTGCGAAATGTTCGCTGACCGCCCGGTTGGCGGCACGCTGCATGCGGCTGTCGAGGGTCGTGTAGATCGAAAGCCCGTCGCGATAAATGTCGAAGCCATACTTCTCGGCTTTTTGAAGAAGCTGTTGGCGTACCCATTCGACAAAGTGGGGAGCGATGCCGGTGGAGAGTTCTTCGTCGAACGGCTCGAACTCCATTTGTTCTTCTTCGGCCTTCTTCTCCTCCTTCTCGGTAATATACTCGTACTTCACCATCTGTCCCAGAACGGTGTTTCTGCGGTTAAGCGAACGCTCGAGGTGTTTGATGGGATCGTATATGGACGGCCCTTTCAACATACCGATCAGAAGCGCGCTTTCCGAAAGCGTCAGTTCCGAAGGCTTCTTGGCAAAGTAAACCTGCGCTCCTGACGCAATTCCGTACGCGCTCCGCCCGAAATACGACACGCTGAAGTACATCTCGAGGATTTCCTGTTTTGTATAGTTCCGTTCGATTTGCACGGCAGTGATAAATTCCCGGAGCTTTCGCGTAACCTTCCCGAAGACCGATTCGTTCTGCCCCTTGAATTCGTAGAGGTTGCGCGAGAGCTGCTGCGTTATGGTGCTTGCCCCCTCGCGGAGCTTCAGGGAAAAAATATTCTTCACCATCGCTTTCGCGAAGCGCGGCACATCGACTCCCCAGTGATCGTAAAAGTCCTTATCTTCCGTCGCGATCAGAGCGTTGACAAGCTCTTTGGGCAGTTCGTTGAGGCTGACAGAAGTGCGATTCTTGATAAAAAATTGGTCGATGAGCTCTCCGTCGACCGAATAGACCTTTGACGCGCGTTCGACTTTAGGATTTTCAAGCTGCTCGAGGGATGGTAGGCCGGAAAGCAGATACACAAAATAGACCACAACCAATGAACCGATCAACGAAAGAACGATAACGCCCTTTCCCCGATTCTTTGCCAGCATGGATTTCAGGCTCATATTGCCGCCTCCGGCCAGAACTTGAGCGATATTGTGCCGTCGCGGAATTCGGCATACGAATTATGCGATATCCAGTCTCCAAGATTAATGTAGACGCCATTCTTGTACTCCACAAACGCCGGGCGGTGACGGTGTCCCATGATGATCATATCGTAACCTTCATCGATCTTTTTTTTGGCGAAGGATTCCATGGCGTCGTGCTCGCCGTAGTCTTTTGTCGAAGTATAGTGGCGGCTCTTGCGGGATGAGGAACGCGCGAGGGAAATGCCGAGATCGGGATGTAGCCAGGAGTAGAGCCAGATGTTGATTTTGCTGCGCAGGATCCCTTTGAGAATCCTGTAACCGGTATCCTTGCTCGCCAAACCGTCCCCATGATGTATGTATATTTTTTTCCCATCAACCGTAATATCAAACGCATCGTGGTATGTTTTCATTCCCAGGTGCTCCCCGAAGAAGTCCCTGATCCAATAGTCGTGATTTCCGGCAAGATAATGGACCCGGATCCCGCGCTGCGTGAAGTCATCGAGCATGGCAAACAAGCGGTGGAATCCCTTCGGAACTACCGTGCGGTATTCAAACCAGGCGTCAAAAAGATCTCCAACGATGAACAATTCGGAAGCCTCGTTCCGGATATGCTCCAGGAAATTCAGTAACTTCGTTTCCTTTGCGCGTTCTTCATCGTGCGAGCCCAATCCAAGATGGGCGTCGGATATAAAATAGACGATCGACATTACCTCACGGTGAGCGGCACCTTGAACGGCTGCGCGAACCTGCTGCACCAGCCCTCAGCGTCCGAGCAGAAAAAATACGTCACAGTTCCGGAGATGAACGCTTTCCCCTTTTTCAGGCCGGCAGGTAGGGTTACCTGTTGTACAATCGGCTTCGATGTATTCAGGAATGAATCGGCTTGCGGAATGTTCGGGGTGCCCGCCCGCAGTATGCCGTCCGTACTGTCTACTATAATACTGATCGCGGGCTTCAGGTTGATGTGGATTCCCTTTTGAGGTCGAAGCCTGATGAGAAGCGTGGCCGTCGAACCTGCCTGTACCGACTTCTCTTTAAGAGCAGCCGTAAACGCGACCTGCTTATTCGTTTGCGTGTCGGGGGCTGTGCCTGCAACGGAGGAAAGGAAGGATACCAGGACTAAAACTATTAAAGCGGGGCAATATTTCATAGGTTGTTTCATCATGGGTGAATCAAAATAAGAACTTCAGCATGCAAAAGGCAAATCGACCGATTGCCCGGCCGCCTAGCTGAGCGCCGGACGCCGTTCGGGCTCTTCGACCCCTCGCAGAATCAACAACCCGGCGAGGAAAAATATTCCAATACACAGGGCGGCAACGCGTTCATTCGAAAGATCGGCGATGAGCCCATAGACCAGCGGGCCGACGACGGCGGAGGCCTTGCCGCAGAGCCCGTCATAGAATCCAAAAAACTCCGCTTCACGATCTTTCGGTGTCAGCATGGCCATCATGCTCCTGCTTGCAGATTGTGACGACCCGATCGCGATACCCGCGACAAGCGCGACCGCATAAAATTCGGCGACCGATTGGACCACGAATGCGCCGAGACAGATGGCGATCCAGATACAGAGCGTGATAACGATCGTTTTCTTCGGGCCGATCTTGTCGGTAAGAACCCCGAAGACGAGCGATCCAAGGATGGCGCTTGTCTGCACGACTGCAAAGAAGACGATGATCTCTTTGTCGGTCATGTGGAGAACCTGTTCCGCGAAGATTGCGGCAAAGGCGATAATCGTGAGTATGCCGTCGTTGTAAACAAAGAAGGCGATCAGAAATCTCGAGATCGAAGGGTGCTCATGATGGACAAACAGAGACCGGTATGTCGCATTCGCACGGCGTATTCCTTCTTTGAAGTATGAGGAGACGTTCACCCTGGACTGCCGGGGTTCTGGAACAAAGAAGAAAATTGGGAGCGAGAATATAAAGAAAAATCCGGCTGCGATGACAAATGACAACCTGACAAAGAAGAGATAGTCCGGATTGGTCGACTCGGGGAGAAGGATGTTGACAATGACGAGAACGGCGAGCGCGCCGGCATATCCCATAGCAAAACCGTACCCGGACACCCTGCCGTACGATGAGCTGGAGGTCAGCGACGGCAGAAAAGCGTCATAGAAGACGAGTCCGCCTTCAAATCCGATGTTCGCGAGAATGAAGAGCGCCATCCCGGTTAGTATCATTCCGTCGCGGACAAAAAACAGCAGGGCTGTACAAATCACGCTGACGAGAGTGAAGAAAAACAGAAAGCGCTTTCTGCGGCTGGAGAAATCCGCAGCAGCTCCGAGAGGCGGAGAAAGCACCGCTGCAAGGATCATCGACATGCTGACCGCGGCTCCCCAAAGAAATCGCTGGCCCCCTGCGACGTGAGAAGTAAAATAACGGGAGAAAATAACGGTGACGATAATAACGGAAAAGGCGGTGTTCGCGAAATCGAATAACGTCCAGGAGAAGATCCTGGAGCGTCGGTGAGAG
>Ga0310810_10004537_pt1 | contig 15378 bp, 10 predicted proteins | sample NCmetagenome_FD_207641 | JGI IMG/M metagenome (GOLD analysis project Ga0310810, IMG submission 207641) | Soil microbial communities from experimental microcosm in Duke University, North Carolina, United States - NC | ecosystem: Engineered > Artificial ecosystem > Soil microcosm > Unclassified ...
CGATTTGCATCGCCAGCCGCAGCGCTTCATCGAGGGGCAGAGGACCTTTCAGCGGCTTGCCTTCGATGTACTCCATCACCAGATAATCCGGACCGACATCGTAGATCTGGCAGATATGCGGATGATTTAACGCCGCGATCGCCCGCGCCTCGCGCTGGAATCGCTCGCTGTGCTCGCTCTTCAGCCGTTTAATCGCGACCATGCGATCGAGCCGGGTGTCGCGCGCCTTCCACACCTCGCCCATCCCGCCTGCGCCGATCGGCGCGATGAGCACGTACGGGCCGAGCTGGATTCCGGTCGCCCACGCAGCCATGGTCTTTCGATTCTAGCGGAACGGTATTCTAATTAAAGATGAACTGGACCGCTGCCGCCGCGATCATGCTTGCGCTGGCGGTCTCCATCGGCGCGTTCGGAGCGCACGGGTTGCAGGGACGGCTGGACGCCTACTCGATGGGCGTTTATGAAAAAGGCGTCTTCTACCACTTCATCCACGCACTCGGAATGCTGGCGGTCCCGCTGCTGGTCCGCGCAGGATTCATTTCGGAATCGGCCGGCAATTGGACCGGCTGGCTGCTGCTGGCGGGAGTCGTGCTGTTTTCCGGCAGCCTGTACCTGCTGGCGATCACGGGCGTGAAGACGCTCGGCGCGATCACTCCCTTCGGCGGCGTTTCGTTCATTGCCGCCTGGGTGGTGTTGGCTGTCTGTGCGCTACGGTCGCGCGGCCACTAGCCGCGATCTGAAATACTCCACGGTTTCCCGCAGTCCCTCTTCCAGATTCACTTTCGGCTCCCAGCCGAGTACTTTTTTCGCTTTGGCGATATTCGGCTGGCGCCGCTTGGGATCGTCGGAAGGCAGCTCCTTATGCACAATCGGCGCGTTCACACCCATCAGCCGGCCGATACGCTCGGCGAATTCCAGGATGGTGAGTTCCACGGGATTGCCAAGGTTCACGGGCAAACGTTCCTCGGAATTCGCCAGCCGCACCAGTCCCTCCACCATATCGCTCACGTAACAGAAACTGCGAGTCTGCGAACCATCGCCGAAGACCGTGAGCGGCAGGCCGCGTAGCGCCTGATCCAGAAACGCCGGGACTACCCGCCCGTCGTCCAGAGCCATGCGAGGACCGTAGGTATTGAAGATCCGGGCGATGTTGGTGCGCACGCCATGAGTCCGATGGTAGGCCATCGTAACCGCCTCCGCGTAGCGTTTGCTTTCGTCGTAACACGAACGCAATCCCACCGGATTCACGTTGCCCCAGTACGTTTCCACCTGCGGATGCTCCAGCGGATCGCCATAGCATTCCGAGGTCGAGGTCACCAGGAAACGAGCACCGTCGCGCCGGGCGATCTCCAGCATGTTGCGGGTACCGGCCGAACCGGATTCGAGCGTTTCAATAGGATGAGCCAGATAAAACTTGGGGCTCGCCAGCGACGCCAGGTGCCAGACATGATCGAACTTGCCTTCCACCGGAACGGGCTTTGTGACGTCGAATTCGTGGAACGTGAACATGGCCTTACTCGCCAGGTGCTCGATATTGCGGCGCGAACCCGTGATCAGGTTGTCCAGGCCGACTACTTCGCCGCCTTCGGCCAGCAGCCGCTCGCATAAATGGGAACCGATGAACCCCGCTGCTCCGGAAACAAGGTGGCGCATTTCCCTAACATTCTAGCGGTTTGACCTTGCATGTTACATTTTTGGGTGACGATGTCGGAATTCTCCGCGACTGAGAAGTTGCTGTTCGCCGGGCTGCTGGCGGCTTCCATCGCGGGATTTTCGGTGCGATTCGTTCCCATCGTGCGAAAAATCCGCTCCGCCAAGCCGGACGCCGATTTCTCGCTGCGCCCCGTCGGACCGCGGATCCGCGAACTGCTGTGGGAAGTGGCGCTCCAGGCCAAGGTGATCCGGCAGCGTCCCTTGCCCGGTATCGCGCACGCCTTGGTTTTCTGGGGATTCTGCGCCTTCGCGCTGGTCACGCTGAATCACATCGCGATTGGATTCGGAACGCGTTTGCTCAGTTCGGACAGCTTGTACCTCCTTCTGGCGGCAATATTCGCCGTCTTGGTCGCGATCTCGATCTCGGGATTGTTCGTTCGCCGGTTCATTCTGCGCCCCAAGTGGCTGGGCGATTTGTCGTATGAGTCGGGCGTGATCGCCGTGCTGATTCTCGTGCTGATGCTGACGTATCTGGCAACGTTCTGGACCGGCGATTCCAAGCCGATTTGGTGGACGCACACCCTGGCCCTGCTGGTGTTTCTTCCCTTGATCCCGCACACCAAGCACCTGCACCTGGTGCTCAGCCCGTTTTCAATTTTCCTCTCGCGCGGCGGCTTCGCCAACATTCCGCCGCTTTCTGGCGATGACGATTTCGGCCTTGACACCGGCAAGGATCTTACGCGAATCGCCGCCGTGCAGGCATACTCCTGCGTCGAGTGCGGCCGCTGCACCGAGCATTGTCCGGCCAACAACACCGGCAAACTTCTCGATCCCAAGAAGATCGCGCTGGGCGTGCGCGGATACCTGAACGAGTTCGGCCCCGCCTCGGACGAACCGCTCTTCGGCCGGCATCTTTCGCAGGAAGCCGCCTTCCAATGCACCACCTGCGGCGCGTGCGAATACCAGTGCCCGGTGGGCGTCGAGCACGTTCCCATCATCGTGGGACTCCGGCGCGGTGCGGTAAACACCGGCAAGTGGGACGACCCGTACGGCACCAAGCTGTTTCTCGCGCTCGAACGCAACGGCAACGCTGTGGGAATGCCCACGGCCGAACGCGACAAGTTCATCGCCAAGGAACAATTGCCCATCTTCGACGGCACTCAGGAGTATTGCCTGTGGCTGGGCTGCATGGGCGCGTATGATCCGCAGGGCCGCGAGATTATCGCCGCCTTCGCTCGCGTGATGAAGCATCTGGGAACCACCTTCGGCGTTCTGCAAAAAGAGAAGTGTACCGGCGATCCGGCGCGGCGGCTGGGCAACGATCTGGTGTTCCAGCAGCTCGCCGAATCGAATCTCCAAACCTTGAAGCAAAATAAAACGACCCGGATCGTTTCCATCTGCCCGCATTGCGTCCGCACGATTTCCACGGATTGGCTGGAGCACGGCCAAGCTCCGCCCATCGAGCATCACAGCGAGTTTCTCGCCCGTCACCTCGATCGGCTGCCAAAGTCCAGCGGCGCGGATATTGTTTACCACGATCCTTGCTACCTGGGCCGCTACCGCAACATCTATGACCAGCCGCGCGACGTACTGGCGCGATCGGGCCAGGTCGTGGACCCTCCGCGTTCTCGGGAACGCAGCTTCTGCTGCGGCGCCGGTGGCGGGCTGGCGTTTCTGGGCGAAGAACAAGGCGAGCGCGTCAGCCACAATCGTGCGCGCGAACTGGCGGCGACCGGAGCCGACACCGTCGCGGCGGCTTGCCCGTTTTGCAACACCATGTTTCGCGATGCCCTCGCCGCAGTATCAACCACGCCGCCGAAAGTCCTCGACATTGCACAAATTGTGGCCGCGTCGCTTCCCCGGCAAGAGTGAGATCCTAGGAGCATGCTTGCCGGGCGGCTGTTGCTCACGTTCCTGATCGCCCTCGCAATAATCGCGGCGCCGCCTCCCGCATCTAAGTCCGCCAAACCTAAACTCGCCCCGCTCACCCCTGAACAGCGCGCCGCACAAGCCTTGATGAAGCCGATGAGCTTGCGCGATAAAGTCGCGCAGTTGGTGATCGTCGTCGCCAATGGCGATGTCTACAGCACCAAGTCTCAGGATTACGAAAGGTACCGCCACTGGGTCGCCGACCTGCGCGTCGGCGGGATCATCATCAACAACGCCTCGCAGAACGGCCTGGTGCGCAACGCCGAGCCTCATGCCCTGGCGATATTCCTGAACCAGATGCAGAGGCTGGCCCGGACGCCTCTGCTGGTGGCTTCCGATTTCGAACGCGCCGCTTCCATGCGCGTTTCTGGCGGCACGCGATTCCCGCACAGCATGGCGTTCGGCGCGGCCGGCGATCTCGCTGCTACCAAATACGAGGGCCTGATCGCCGCCCGCGAGGCCCGCGCCCTGGGCATTCACTGGATCTTCGCGCCGGTGGCCGACGTCAACAACAATCCCCTGAACCCCATCATCAACCTGCGGTCTTACGGCGAGGATCCCGAACAGGTCTCGCGCCACGTGGCGGCGTTCATCGAAGGCGCACACTCCGATCCCGCCGGCCGCGTCCTGGTCACCGCCAAACATTTTCCCGGGCATGGCGATACCGATGTCGACAGCCACCTCGGCCTGCCTCGTCTGGATATCCCGCGCGAGCGTCTCGACGCCCTGGAGCTGAAACCGTTCGAGAGGGCCATTGCCCTCGGTGTCGATTCCATAATGACCGCGCACATCGCCGTGCCGGCGCTCGATCCTTCCGGCGTGCCCGCCACCGTATCGCCCAGAGTGCTCACGGCGCTCCTGCGTGACGATCTCAAGTTCAAGGGCCTGATCATTACCGATTCGATGGCCATGCAGGGTTTGACCATGCTGTTCGACAGCGGCGAGGGCTCTGTCCGCGCGGTCATTGCCGGTGCCGACGTGCTGCTGATGCCCCCCGATCCCGACAAGGCCATCCGCGCCGTAGTGGGCGCCGTGGAGGACGGCCGGATCTCGCGCCAGCGCCTGGAACAGAGCGTCGCGCGCGTGCTCGCCGCGAAACTTTCACTCGGCCTCACCAACAAAAAGAAGCTCGTGAACCTCGACGCGATCTCGGACGTCCTGGACTCGCCCGAAGCCGCGGAGAAGGCCCAGGCTGTCGCGGATCGCGCCGTTACCCTCATCCGCAACGATCGCGGCGTGCTGCCGCTCGCTATCGGGAGCAATGTCGGGCGCCCTTGCTTGATCGTAGTGACCGAGTTGCGCATCTCGCAGTTCGGCCAGCGGACCATGCAGGAATTTCGGCGCCGCGCGCCTAACTCGAAAGTGGTTTCGGTGGATACGGCGCTGCCGCTCCCCGTCCTCGAAGCCACCACGGGCGATACCAGCACTTGTTCGGCGATCGTGGCGGCCTCCTTCGCCTCCGTGTCCGCCGATCTCAAGGACGTAAAACCCTTCCTGGAAAAGTTATCGCAGGGACCGGTGCCGCTGGTGCTGCTGCCGTTCGAGAATCCTTACCTCCTGACCAGCATTCCGAACGCGACTGCCTTTCTCACCACCTTCAGCTCGTCGCTGCCCTCCGAGATCGCCGCCGTGAAGGCGCTGTTCGGCGAAATTCCCATCACCGGCCACACACCCGTCAGCATTCCGGGATTCGCCCAGCTCGGCGACGGTATCCAATTACCCATGCGAGCCCGCTAAAATCATTTCTCGCTAAAATCATTTAACGACCCATGCAATTCACAACCTTCGGTAACACTGGAATCACCGTGTCCCGCCTGTGCCTGGGATGCATGAGCTACGGCGGCGGCGATCTGCCGGATTGGGCTTTGGGCACCAAGGGCTGGCACGTGAACAAGGAAGATGCGCGCGAGCACTTCCGCATCGCGCTCGACGCCGGCATCAACTTTTTCGATACCGCCGACGTGTACTCCATCGGTCTCAGCGAGGAGATCACGGGAGCGCATCTCAAAGAGATGGCCTCGCGCGATCAGATCGTGGTCGCGACCAAGGTACACGGCGTGATGGGCCCCAGCCAGAACCAGCGCGGCCTCAGCCGCAAGCACATTCTCCAGGCCTGCGACAATTCTCTGCGCCGACTGGGGATGGACTACGTCGATCTCTATCAGATCCACCGCTGGGATCCCAAGACGCCTATCGAGGAGACGCTCGACGCGCTCGATTCGCTGGTGCGCGCCGGCAAAGTGCGCTATCTGGGCGCCAGCAGCATGGCGGCCTGGCAGCTCTCCAAGGCTCTGTACACGGCCAAGGAGAATCGCTGGCACCGCTTTGTGTCCATGCAGAACCACTACAACCTGGTCTATCGCGAGGAAGAACGCGAGACCATTCCGCTGTGCGTGGATCAGGGCCTCGCGATCATTCCCTGGAGTCCTCTGGCGCGCGGATTCCTGACCGGCAACCGCCGCCGCGACGGCGACGCGACCAATCGAGCCACGGTCGACACATTCGCGAAGGACATGTATCATACCGAAGAGGATTTCGTGATCGCGGATACGGTCGCGAGCGTCGCCAAAAAACGCGGCGTTACTCCAGCCCAGATCGCGTGCGCATGGGTTTTGCAGGCGCCCGGCATTACCGCGCCGATCATCGGCGCCACCAAGGCCGCGCAAATCAAAGACTTGATCGGCGCCGTCGATCTCAAACTATCCGCGGAGGAGATAGCGGCGCTCGAAAAACCGTATCGTCCGCACCCCATCCTGGGTCACGCCCAGCCTTCCGCGAAGAACATGCTGAAACGCTGAGTAGTTCCATCCGCTTATTCGTAACGCAAGGCCACCGTCGGGTTCACCGTTACCGCCCGCCGCGTCGGAACCAGACACGCGATCAAGGACACGCCCGCTAGCATCGCGGAAACCACGGCGTAGGTTGCGGGATCGGTCGCCGTTACTTCGTACAGCGCGGAGGTGAGATATCGCGTCAGCGCCAGAGAGCCCGCCAGTCCAAGCACCAGACCGGCCGAAAACAGCAGCAGCGACCGCAGCGCGACCAGCTTGAAAACATCGCCCGCCTCCGCGCCCAGGGCCATCCGGATTCCGATCTCCCTGGTTCGTTCCGCGACCGAATATGCCATCACGCCGTAAATCCCGATCGCAGCCAGCACCGCCGCGATTGCTCCGAAGATCCCCAGCAGCAGAACATATAAGCGGACGTACCGCACCTGCTGGTCGAGATAGTCTTCCACCGTCCGCACATTGGCCACCGGATGAGTATGATCCACTTCAGCCACGGCCAGGCGCACGCTCGGGACCAGGTTCAGCGGTTTGCCCTGGGTGCGCATCACGAAGAACATTCCCGATCGCACTCCATATCCTGCGCCCATCCACCGGGGAGTCTGCTGCAGATAGGGCACGTAGATCGTGGGCCTCAGTTGGCGCTGCTGCCGATTCATGCGCATATCCGTGGCCACTCCCACGATCTCTCGCAGCGGTTCATCCGGGACGTAGTCGAGCCGGATCTGCTTCCCGATCGGGCTTTCGTTAGGCCAGTAACGTTTAGCCATGGTTTGGTTGATCACCACCACATACGGCGCGCCGGCTGTATCGCGTTCGTTAAACTCACGTCCCTGGACAATGGGACTTCGCAGAGTGGCGAAGTAATCCGGCGTGACCGCAATGTAATCGGCGGTTTGAGAAGGCTGTCCATTGGCATCCGGCGGCGGTGCGGGAAGTCCCAAAATCAGGAAACCCATGTTCAGCGCTCCAGACAGCGGCGGCGTACCGGCGCCCGCTACCGACACCACGCCCGGTACACTCTTGAGCCGTTCGTACACGCGAGAAAACGTCAGAGTCGTTACTGGCATCACATCCCACAAACCGGCGTTCCTGTATCTCGCATACGGCTTGATGGCTTCGTCGCGGGAGAAACGGAAATCGAAAGTAAGCAGATCTTTAGGATCGGCACCGAGAGCGTTGCCTTGAATTCTTACAAAGCTGTTGATCATCAACCCCGCGCCAATCAGCAGCACCAGCGCCATGGCGATCTGGAGAATCACCAGAGCGCTGCGCAAGCGCTGACGGATCACTCCGTCCGTGCCGCCTCGAGTGCTTTCTTTGAGCGAACCCACCAGGTCCGTATTGGAAGCCTGAAGGGCCGGAGCGATTCCAAACACTGCCGCGGCCAGGAGAGAAATAAGTGCCGTAAATCCCAGAACGGGCAGATCCAGCGATAGCTCATTCAACCTTGGAAAGCCGGGGGGAGCAGCGGCTGCAAAAAGCTTTAGCCCGCCCGCCGCGAACAGAATCCCCACCAGTCCACCCAGCAAAGCCAGAGGCACATTCTCGGTCACCAGTTGTCGAATGATTCTGCCCCGGCCGGCGCCGATCGCGGTGCGCACGGCAATCTCGGTTCGGCGCGAGGCCGCGCGCGCCAGCAGCAGGCCGGCCACGTTCGCGCAGCCGATCAACAGCACGATACCAACCGCCCCTTGCAACAACAGCAGCGGGGATCGCAGCTGCCCGTACAGCGATTCCGTCATGGTTTGCACCACGGCGCCGACATTCTTGTTTCGGTCGGGATCGGAGGCCGCCAGTTGTGCTGACAGCCCGTCGAGCTCGGACTGTGCCTGCCGTATGCTGACTCCCGGCCCCAGCCGGGCCGCCACGCCCGAGGTATATTGCGTGCTTTGCATCTCGGTCCGCGTCCAATTGACGGGCGTCCAGAAATCGGCGTCTTTGTCGAATAGGTAGAAATCCGGGGGCATTACGCCAATCACGGTCTTGACCACGCCGTCCACCCGCAGGGTTTGGCCGATCACATTGCGATCTCCGTTGAAGTAGCGCTGCCAAAAGCGATGACTGATTAAGAACACCGGCGCTTGCGTGTCCACCGGGTTCTCGTCGTCCGCTAAAACCCTTCCTAAAACCGGCTTTACGCCCAGGGTCTTAAAAACGGACGGCGTGTAGTTCTCGCAATCGACTCTCTCCGGCGGCTGGCCATGTTCGTCCGACCCAATGTTGCAGACATTCGTGCGGATGAGCCCCATCGCCGCGAAAGACTTGGCCCTCTCCTGAAACGCCAGGAAGTTGTACGCCGTGACCCCATTGAGCTGGTCGCGATGGTCCAGCGGAACGGACCAGATCATCACCAGCCGCCCCGGATCGGCGTACGGAAGGGGCCGCAGAAGCGTCGTGTTGATGAGGCTGAAAATGACCGTATTCGCCCCGATCCCAAGCGCCAATGACAGGGCCGCGACGATGGTGAAGGTCGGCTTCCTCAAGAGCATTCGAAAGCCGAAAAGAAGATCCTGCCGCCAGGTTGTCATAGACCCCGCCGCCTCCTCGGTAGTTTGCCCCAATCGGATTGCTCCAATTATGACGCAGCAGGTCCCATTTCGTTCCGGTGTTGATCTCCGGCCGCTCCTGCAACTTCCGGTTTCACCTCACTGGAGGCCTCCGCTCCTGTGGGCTATCTTCAGAACAGGAGTTCGAGTGCTCTTCCATCGGAGGACTTGGACCGGCCCGGCGCCGCCGGGAGTAAACGGACGGCAAAGGGATCCCTGGAAAGGAATCGTTGAGCGGAACTTCAGCCTGCCAGTGGGTAGAATCGAAGAATGGTTGAAATCACTTGGCTCGGTCATGGAACCTACCAGTTCCGCCTGACCACTGGCGAAGTTATTTTGGTGGATCCGTGGATTGAAGGGAATCCCTCGTACCCCAAGGGGCACTCCATCGATCGCCTGGACGTCATTCTGGTTTCCCACGGCCACTTCGATCACATCCACGACGTCCTGCCGCTGGCCAAGAAGTTTTCGCCGCAGATCGTGGCGATTTATGAAACCGCCCGCTGGCTCGAAACCAAGGGAGCCAAGAACACGCTCGGCATGAATAAGGGCGGCACGGCCACCGTGGGACCGATTTCCGCCACCATGACCCACGCCATCCACAGCTGCGGCATTCTGGATGGCGATCAGATCATCTACGGCGGCGAGGCGGCCGGCTACGTCGTGCGATTGCCCGACCGCCGCGCGGTCTATTGCGCCGGCGATACCAACGTCTTTACCGACATGCAGCTGATCGAACGCTTGTATCATCCCGAGCTCGCGTTCCTGCCCATCGGCGACCTCTATACCATGAGCCCGCGCGAAGCCGCCCTGGCTTGCCGAATGCTAAACGTCCGCCGCGTCATTCCCCTGCATTTCGGAACGTTTCCGCCGCTCACCGGCCGGCCCGAGCAACTGGTCGACTTGCTGCGCGATCTTCCCGGCACCGATGTCTGGACGCTCGAACCCGGTGTTCCCGTCCAGTGGTAAAACAGGCTCTTGGCATCATTGCGTTAGTGGTGCTGTTGCGCCTCCCGTTTCTGAATCAGCCCATTCAGGGTGACGACGTTTATTACCTCTACGGCGCCCAGCACGCCCAAATCGATCCGCTGCACCCCTTGAACACCCGCTACATGTTCCTGGGCGATATGGTGGACATGCGCGGGCACCCGCACGGCCCCGTGAACGCGGGGATCCTGGCGATCCTGCTGGCCGCGCTGGGCGACGTCCGCGAAGTTCCGTTTCACGCAGCGTACACGATATTTTCCGTCATCGCCGCGCTGGCCATGTGGTCTCTGGCCCGCCGCTTTTGCGAGCGGCCCTTCGCGGCGACGCTCCTGTTCCTGGCGGTTCCAGCGTTCGTCGTGAACGGCAATTCGTTCGAAGCCGATCTGCCGTTCCTGGCATTCTGGATGGTGTCCGTCGCCTTTTTCGTTGATGCCGTGGACAAACACTCCACCGCGGCGTTGGCGTGTTCGGCCGCCTCGGGAGCGCTGGCCGGATTAACCGCCTATCAGTCGGTGCTGCTCACCCCGATTCTGGCAATGTATCTGTTCGAACGGCGGCGAAGCTGGCGCGCGGGGTGGGCGGTGATCCTGGCCGCGCCCATTGCCATTGCCGTGTGGCAGTTGTGGGAATGGACTACGCGCGGCGCGCTTCCGGCGGCGGTGCTGCTGAGCTACATGCGCAGTTATTCGTTTCACAAAACGTCGAACACCCTCCGCAGCGCGGTGGCACTGGTGGTGCACTCGGCCTGGATTGTATCTCCGCTAATCGTAATCATGGCCCTCGCCCTGAAGAGCCGGCCAAGATTGATCGCGGCTACGGTAGTGGCGCTCGCCGCGGCGTTCTATGATTCCAACCCCCTGTTCTGGCTCTCCGTGGGATGCGGCGTCCTCATTCTTGCCTGGCTGATCGAGGAAGCTGTACGCCGCGACTTCCTGGCCGCCTGGGCCGTCATCTTCTTCGCCGGCGCGATGCTGATTTTCTTCGCCGGATCGGCGCGCTACCTGCTGCCCATCGCCGCACCGGTCGCGATTCTGGCCGCGCGGATTTCCGCACCTCGCTGGCTCGCAGCCGGATTCGCATTGCAACTGATACTTTCCCTGGGCTTGGCCACCGCCAACTATCAACACTGGGACGGCTATCGCGAATTTGCCGCGACGTTAGCCCCGGACGCCGCCAGCCACCGCGTGTGGGTCGATGCCGAATGGGGCCTGCGTTATTACCTGGAAGCGGAAGGCGCTCTGCCTCTCGCCAAGGATCAAATGGTCCAGCCCGGCGAGACGATCGTATCGAGTGCGCTGGCTGCCCCCGTCACCCTGACGGCTCCCCTAGCGCGGGTGAGCGGTAAAGATATTATCCCCAGCGTTCCGCTGCGTGTGATATCGCTGAGCCGCCGCTCCGCCTATTCGAGCGCGGCCGACGGTCTGCTGCCCTTCGAAATCTCGAGCGCTCCCGCGGATCGTGTTCGCGCGGATACCGTGGTCGACCGCAAACCGGTGTTGAGTTATCTCAACCCGCGCGATCCCCAGGCGCCCGTGCACATCCTGTCTGGTTTGTCTCCCGAGGATGGATGGATGAGCGAGCGCGCGAGCGTTCTTCTAAGGACGTCCGGCAAAATTAACGCCGTGGAAGTAGTGCTCTACATTCCGGAGACTGCTCCCGCCCGCCACGTGCAGTTGCTGGTGGATGGCCAGCTGGTTGCCGAGGATACTTTCCCGGGTCCCGGACCCTACAAGCTCTCGGCTCCGTTCCAGCCATCCAACCCCACCGCTACCGTAACGATCGCCGTCGATAAAACCCACACTGTGCCGGGCGACCTGCGCAAGCTGGGCGTGGTGATCACTGGAGTAGGCTTCCGCTAAAACTCGGTTTTTTCAACCAGCGCATTCAGTTCTCCCTCGAGCACCGTTTTCTTCCGCTGCAGATCGCTTTGCTGGTCCCGCAGTCCCGCCAGCTTCACTTCCGCCGCCGCCAGCTGGCCCGCGTATTGCTGCACCAGATTCTGTTGCCCGGCGACGTTTCGCAGGCTCTCGATGTTCCTCCGCTGCCGTTCTTCATCCTGCGTCAGATTAGCGAGGTCCGCTTGGACCTGTCGAAGCTGGCCGTCGTTGGCCGCGACCTCGCGCTTCTTCTGCGCGATCTGCTCCAGTTGGCGGCGTCCGGCCTCGCTCAGCGCTCGATTCTGCAGGAACGTCGCGATCACATCCGGTGTGATGCTCGAAATGCTAGTCGTCTGGTCGAAGATCCGCTCCTCGCGCACCGCGAAAGTCTCGGTCGCGTTGCCGCCCACATTCACTTCGAAGCGATACGCGTCGGCGGTGGTTTCGGAAGGCTTCATGTCCAGCAGCCTATAGCCCGGACGTTGCTTGTGCTCGATGATCACGGTCTTGCGCCGGGGATCCACGTTCTTGATGGTGTAGGTCTTAGTCTCTTCGATCGCATTGCGCGTGGTAAGAACGCCGCGCGCAAAGTGCATCTCCCGAACGTTCGCCCGCGAGGAGTCGAAGGCAGTTGTCACACGAGCCCCCAGGTCGACGCCATAAGTGATCAGCCGCTTGTCGCCCGCCTTGAGCGTTTCCACCAGCGCTTCGCCCGCGTAGGCATTGGAGTCGTACACCGTGATCGGTCCCCCGTCCAGCGTCTTTCCGGTGGAATTGGCGATCTCCGCGGCATTCATCGGATGCAGTCCGAAGCTCTCCATGTAGATCAGCAGCTTGCGCGTGTTGACCTTCTGCTGCAGGAACGGCAGCATGGCCGATTCGCCCTGTTTCACCGAAACCGGGCTCGAGAAGCTGTATTCGAACAGCTCGCCGAGATCGCGGGTGTCGATCGAAGGTGCGATCGAGGACAAGGCGTCCACGCTCACAGTTTCCGCTGCCGCAGCCCGATCGAACAGGTTCGCGGCGCCTTGCGGTGCCTTCGGGGCCGCGGCCCGTGCCACTGGACCTCCCCCGATCCCCCCCTGCAACACTACCGGCGCGACCGCTCGATTCTCCGCCAGCTCCGCCGTCGGACGCGTCACATACCGCGGCTCGTACAGTTGCGTGATGAAGGAAATCGGACGCCCGGAAACCACCGACAGCTTCACATTGGTCCAGTCCTCGCCCGAGGTATTGTCGATAATCGCCCAGCCCTCAAGTGTCGCTTCCGCTTGCGGCCCGAAGATTAAGCGATAGCTGGACTTCCAGACCGCCGACGGGGTCATATAACTGGCGCTCAACTGCCGTGTTGCGGTGCCCCCAGCGTCGATATAAACGCTGCGGCGGTCCTTAGAACGGGCCCCGCTCAGCACCGCCAGGTAGTCCCGCAGCAGCGCTTGCAGCTTGGGATCCGCCAGCTTCACCGAGCTCGCGGCCCCCAGGTCGAATGTCCGGATCTCGCCCGAATCGGTCAGCAGAACCACGGTTTCCCGCTCCGCCGTCTTTTCGTCCGGCTTGGACGTTCGCGCGCTCACGATCGTCCCCGCCAGGGTGTCCGAACTCAGCCGCAGCTCCAGGCGGGCGCCCTTCATCTGGTCCAGAAACGCGGCCAGCGACGCCTGCCGGTCCACCGCGAAGGGAAAGTCCTGCAAGCGCTTCTCCAGGGCCTCCGCAGCGTCATAGCGGATGCCCCCGATCACTCCTCCGTTGCGGTCCACAATGGTCAGCGATTTCAATACATCGTTCATGTCGGAAGCCTTGAAGTCGAGCCGGGCGGTCTCGCCGGCCCGCAATTCTCCGGCGCGCTCGAAATAGCCTACGCCGTGCTTGTAGAGAATGACTTCCCGAATCGGCAGGTCGGCGGCAAAAGCCGGCACCGCCAGAGCTATCTGAGCCAATACAAGGGGTTTTCGCATCGAGGAGTTCCTTTCGCTACTACAGGAATGCCCTATAGCCGCCGATCCTTTCACGCAAATCATACGAGGCAGACATCCGCGTAAGTTGACACAGCCAATTGGACGGCGTCAGACTCGATATTGTTGCTGCCTGAGTCTACCGAACCGGAGGAACCCTCTTGAAAACCCGAATGATAGCGGTGGCCCTGGTGTTTTGCTCCACCATGACCGCGCAGATCAGCAGTTACCTCGGGCCGGGCATCCTGAGCCGCGGCGCCGGGGATATCGGCACCCGGGCCGGCCAGGACGTAGACCTGCGGTTTTACGTCAACGCCACGGGAATCTATGACAACGGCCTCCAGCCCTACTCCCTGGATTCCACGGGTCACCTCTTGACGGTGAACGGGCTGTGGGGGACCGAGGTCGCCTTAGGAGCTTACGGCGTCCACAATTTCCGCCATGCGCGGCTGGGACTAGACTACACAGGCACCTACCGCCACTACAGCGAGAAGAGCTTCTACGACGGCTCCGATCAGCAGTTATCGCTCGGTTATACCTTTCAGAAATCGCGGCGCCTGATTTTCGATATGCGTCATCTGGCAGGGACGGTCTCTCAAGGCACCAGTTTCGCCAGTGGCCTTCCCAACGTCCCGGATGCCCTCGTTACGCCATCTTCCCTGCTGTTTGACAACCGCGCGAACTATCTCCAGTCGACTCTAGACGTGAATTATCTGAAATCAGAGCGCACGGTGTTCACCTTCGGCGGCCAAGGGTTCGGCATTTGGAGAAAAGCGACCGGCCTGATCGGCGCCGAGGGCTACCAGCTCCATGGCAAAATCCAGCACCGCCTGTCCCAACGGACCACCGTGGGAGTGGAGTATCAACATATCCATTACGATTTCCCGAAAGCATTCGGTGAATCCGACATCAACTCGCTGTCCGGAATCTGGGCCACCCAGTTGGGCCGGTTCTGGACCGTATCCCTGATGGGGGGAGCGTTTCAGGCGGAGGTTCAGGGCCTCCAGCGAGTATCTGTGGATCCCCAGATTGCTGCGCTGCTCGGCGTCACGAGTACCGTGGAGACGTTCTACCGGAAAAGCACGTTTCCGATGTGGGATGCGGCGATCAGCCGGCGGTTCCAGCGCGCCAGCTTGTCCTTCCATTACAATCGCGGAATCTCTCCTGGAAATGGCGTGTATCTGACTTCGCGCCAAGAAAATGCCGCCGTTTCGCTCAGCTATACCGCCACTCGAAAGTGGAGCTTTTACGCGAACGCAGGGTACTCGCGACTGGACGGAATCGGACAGAATCTGCAAGCCTACATCCAGTTTAATGGCGGCGGGGGAGTCACCTACGCCATCACGAGTCCTATCCATTTCATCGCCAACTACGAAGCCCGCCATCAGGAAATTATGGATCTGGCATACCGCCGGAGCAGTTATCGCGCAACCATCGGAATTTCTTTCAGCCCGGGCGACATACCGCTCGCCTTCCACTAATTCGCCGGAAACCGGATGGGCGAGCTTCGGTTGCTGATTGTCGACGACGAGCCGAACCTCCTCGGTCTCCTGCGCCGCTACCTGGGGCGTCTGGGATACGAGGTGGAGACTTGCGGCGACGCCGCGGAGGCACTGGCGCTATTTCAAGCCAAGCCAGAAAGCTT